>Ga0310120_10003879_pt1 | contig 10649 bp, 7 predicted proteins | sample CB27_AW_983_MG_FD_203506 | JGI IMG/M metagenome (GOLD analysis project Ga0310120, IMG submission 203506) | Marine microbial communities from Western Arctic Ocean, Canada - CB27_AW_983 | ecosystem: Environmental > Aquatic > Marine > Oceanic | place: Canada: Western Arctic Ocean | collected... | reverse complement strand
GAGAATTAGCAGGCAAGCTAGCCTTGGCTGATGCCGGGCGGGGTGTTTTTCACGCCGGAGTCCTCCAAAATAGTTTCGTCGCTACGGGTAAGCTTGACCTGCATCTATCAAACATGGTAAACGAGTGTCTTAATACCTACAGTACTGACCTAAGCATAGCGTCTATGGTAGTAAGAGGCGAAGTTGGCACTAAACTTGGGGTGGCACTCTTACAAGCAAATACAGGGAACGTACTGATTGAGAGTCGAGGTTATGGAGGGCACGTGGACTCTGCAGGGGAATGGAGTGCCAATCTGGGTCTCAATCTGGCGCGCACCAGATTGTCATAAGTACTGTGGTCAAGGTGAACCATCCCAACCAAGATAACCCGAATATAAAAAGTGCGTACACTAGTCATGGTCGTCCGATCGCGCCCACCAGTAAGAACCCTGTGATTTCCGCCAATCCGACTGCACCCACAACGCTGACGCCGAGGAACGTGTTGCGGGCGTAACGTTCCGGAAGCTTATATCCTCCGCGCCATATTTCCCACAGACTGAGTGCCGCAACGGGCAGCGTAGCAGATTTGGCTAGTAGGACCATAAACGGCACTCCCAATGCTAGTGTCAACCACGATGTTATGTAGCTAGCAGCCAGCAAAATAGCGTACAGACGCGCCGCATGGTCTGGTCCCAAGATCACAACGAGAGTGCGCTTACTAGTTATCCTATCAGCCTCGAAATCCGGGAAAGCGACATTGAGCATATTGGCGAGAATTAGGGCTGCCAAGGGCATGTAAGCTAACACTAAAGTCAGACTGGATCGCCCAGTCTGCACACTGTATCCGAAAAGCGGAACCAGAAGAGCGACAATCAAGGTGGCATCTAATTCTCCCAGGCCGCGCTCAACAAAAGCCAGCGGCGGCGCGGAATAGCCTACGGCTCCAATGGCCGCTAGAGTAAACAGTCCTATAGTGGTCACTCCGAACGTCGGGAAGCTAAGGGTGAGAGTGACAACCATCACGATTACTAGGATTGTAGTACCTACTCCTGCCCATTTCGCTACTGTGGGCGCTAATCGGCCCTCGGCGAGTACACCGCTTCCACCGCTGAAAAGCGTGCGGTGACGATTGGCCTGGTCGCCACCTTGGTCATAATACTCATTCAAGAAATGGGTTGAAAGCTGCAAAAACCACATAGTCACCAATCCCAAGACTAGCATCTGTACATCGAGCCTCCCGCTCTCATAGCGGGCCATCAGCGCTCCCACAACATAGAAGATACCTGAACCGAGGAGAAATTGCAGGCGAGCGAGCTTCAGAAAATATGTGAGTTGCGTCAACATGGTTCCCAAGATATAGACTACATCACTATGCTCTAACAAACAATATCGCAGCTAGGGCAATAATGTTGCTACAGTGTAATTTCCCGAACTGTCACTCATGATGTTTTTGTAAGGCATCTTTTTCAGATAAGGCTGCAGCTCACTACTAGAGTCTCTTGTCAAGGGTTGCAGCTTGGAAAGCTATTACTTGTCGAGACCACGCATCAAGAGTCAAATAGCAAGTTGTTTGTCGGGTGAGGTAAGCACTCAATATTGGAGGCTGAGGTAGATTAACCATCGTGCTGCAAAAACGCGATAAACTACCTGGCGTGCGATTGCTACGTATATTCTTGTTTCTTGTACTCTATACGCTTGCACTAATGTCATCTCAGGTATTCCGGATGCCTGAGAGTGCACTTCTAGGTACTCTCAGGCACTATCTCATCAACCATACTGGTTGGATGGATCCCACACAATGATCTCGGCTGTAATGGCCAATTTGCGCTCAATCAAATGCACATACCAGCGTAGGATTTCTGCTCTATGTTTCTGATCTTTGACTGTTTACCGTATGCGCGTAGCAGTCATGCCGTCACCGTTTGACTAGATAATCTCGCCAATGTCTAGAGGCGCCATTCTGGCGCGCACAGCACAATACGTTAAGCATAATGGGCTGCAGTAAGGAAAAATATTCATTGTGTCGAGCGCATACCTTAATCCAAGCGCCATATTTCTGATTCTATTAGTCACATATTAAGGAACTAACCATGCGTTTAGGCCTGCTACGCTGCGATGATTTCTCTCATTCCCTAGTATCCGTTCACGGCGGTTACCTTGACTTGTTTAGCGAGCTATTTAGCCGAGTAGATCCGTCAGTTGAGTTGGCCGAATACAATGTGGTTGCAGGCGAACTTCCCGGCGACCCGGCCGAGCAAGGTGCCTGGTTAGTGTCTGGTTCGACTGCATCCACTTACGATGATGATCCATGGATAGCATCTTTTCTCGACCTGTTGCGTAATCTTGATGCGGTGCGTGCTCCGACTGTTGGCATATGCTTCGGTCATCAGGCACTGGCCCAAGCCCTGGGAGGAAATGTACGTCGCTCTGGGAGGCTGGGGAGTAGGACTGCAACCAGCTGTGTTGACAGGAGCGGATGGGTGGATATCTCTTTCCTGTCTACAGTTCGCCATTGTTTATTGCCATCGGGATGAGGTGATTACCCTTCCTGATGGTGCACGGTTGATTGCTAGTGCCAAACATTGTCACATCGCCGCATTTGCCCATGGCGACCATATACTTGGTATTCAAGGACACCCCGAATTCCCGACTAGTTTCGCCGCTGAACTTTACACTGAAATGGCTCCTACACTGGGTTTCGAAAACACGGCAATCCCCCAAAATACACTTAATGATGGCACTTACCGAGTCGACACAGCAAGATGGATACTACGATTTATATCCAGCAGACAGGAAATTGAAAGAGGTGCTTAATTCAGTGCATAGAAAGCCGCGCTTCAATTAAGGATGGTTATCTGTCATGCGGGTCCGACTGTTACGTTGCGGAGTACTCTAGGGGGACAAAAACTTCTACATACAGACAGTCTCTGAATGCGGATTGAATAACGACGAATTCAACTTAAACTGGTGATGGGTCAACAAACGTTCCCTCTCGCAAATCTTGAAGAGCTTGTTGGATTTCCTCCTTAGTATTCATTACGAATGGTCCATATGGCATTATTGGCTCCCCAAATGGGGCTCCAGAAATAAGCATGAGACGTACCCCATTGTCGCTGTGAATTCCTATGTGTTCCCCCTTTCCTAGTACAGCTAAGCAAACCGAAGATACTATGTCTCCTAGTGTACCGAAGCGGCAACTTCCATCAAATACATAGGCGATTACAGTGTGGTCGACAGGTATGAAATGTGTGAATGACACGCCCGCTTCCAATGTTAAATCGATGTATAGTGGATGAGCAGCAATTTCTGTAACAGGACCTTGAGTACCGGAAACTTCTCCAGCAATTACCCTTACGGTTATTCCACTATTGGCAATTTCGGGTATGTTAAAAGTGCTTATTTCCTGATAGCGGGGCGGCACCATTTTTCTTGCTTTTGGAAGATTTACCCATAATTGGAAACCATCCACTTGGCCGTTGGAATCGCGTCTAGGCATCTCCTCATGCAGAATTCCTCGGCCGCTAGTCATCCATTGCACATCTCCAGGACCGATTAGTCCTGCGTTTCCGAGACTGTCACGGTGATGAGTGGATCCAGATAGCATATATGTGACAGTTTCAATTCCACGGTGAGGATGATACGGAAAACCAGCAATTGGGCCTTCAATTGGGTCTTGGAAGATAAAATGGTCGAACAGCAGAAATGGATCGAACAAATTGGAACGCTGCGGACTTATAGAGCGGCGCAGCTTGACCCCGGCGCCTTCAATCACGATTTTTGGCTCTATGGTGCGGGATACAGTTCGTGTACTCATAACAAACCGATGAGAGATATCATCACGCGCAATTGTAATAATTCTGTCATTGCGGTGCCCGTCTCTCTACAATGTAGTATTCATTTCCAAAACCAACCCTAATTGAATCTCGGTTGGGAGGATGCAGCTGACCCCATTCATTTACAGGTGGTTCCAAAGGGTTAGTCATCAACCAATACCGCTCCCCAAGCTTCCGGTTCAAAGCCTTCCGGCCATATCGTGTTGTGGTCGCACCAAGCTCCCTCCAGGAGTACGCTTTCTAGGTTGGCCGTTCTCAGGTTCGCACTGATCAGATTGGCTCCGCTGAGGTTGGCACCCACCAAATATAGTGGTATGCCCGATCGTATGGAGCTGTAATTACCTGAAGGATGGCTTCTTGAGAAAGGTGTGTGGCAGGTTCCGGTGTATGGGTGGGTGAGGCGCAGATGCCCGCTATGCTTTGGGGGATGATCCCGCTGACGCCGACAGTAAATCCGACTACTAAGGAACGATAAGCACAATATGAGGCCTAGGATGATGAGAGTCCAGCGAGGAAGAGAAACCAGATTGTCTTTTGTTCGAGTATTCTCATCAGTTATGCCACCACTATACAACGGCACAAGCAGTTCAGCAACTATTGCAACAAAAAAGGGCACTTATGATATCTTATAACGGGGGCGACGATATCCAATTATCACAACCTCTGCTGCCGAAGCAGAACGGTAGGACATGCCAGCGACAATATAAATGACTATGCACCCTCCCAAAGCGATTCGGCAAGCTTAGCCTGATGCAGCCGTTTGCACAAAAGTCCCTACTCAAGCGCAAATTTTCCGTGCTAAAGACTCGTGGAATGATTGTATTCTGCAAAGTCAAAGACGGTATAATCCGCAAGATGAATAACATGTTCAGCCAACCGGTTTCCATTGCCGTCTTACTGGCTCTGGTCACGGCTTGTTTTCCTTCTGCTAAGGAAGTGATTGAAGATGTGGCGGCTAAATCAGAATCAGCTCCAACTGTTGTGCCAGAGGTCGTGCATACTTCTTTGCCTACCACATCTGCCCCTACTCAGCCGCCGCCTACTTTGACACCGGTTGTTCTCACATCATCACCAATTCCGTCACCTACTGAGGTGGTGCAGACTGAAGCCGATCCTACGGCAACAAATGTAATACCCGTTTCATCACCAACTTCGTCGGCTACAGCAATAGTCTTAGTGCCCACAGCAACATCTGTACCCTCGACATCCATTTTTGGCGCGTCGCCCAAATACGGTGCATTCTCGGATGAACTACAGGGCTCCTTTCAGGCAGCTGTTGATGCTGAGTTTGCTGCAGCCCCAGAGATAGCATCTCTTTCGGTAGCTGTATACACTGACAACACTATGTGGTCATACGCTGTGGGCAGTGCGGATACAGATGTTGATATTGCTGTCGATACCCCAATACTGATTGGTAGTACATCCAAGACGTTCGTGTCCGCACTTGTTCTTACACAAGTAGAAGACGGGTTGTACTCGCTGCATGATTCTCTCGAAACCGTGCTGTCTGAACATCATGATTACTCTTCTTTTGATCAAAGTAAGGTCAATCCGACCGTCACGATAGAAGAAATGCTGTCTATGACGTCCGGGCTCGCGGATTACAATGAAAATATCGATGGAAAAGTCGGCTTATTTTCGGCAACCTCCTGGAAGCCTGCAGACAACATCAATTTGCTTCAATCTGCATATGATAATCCGGGTGCCTTTGAATATGTTGATACCAACCTTGTTCTGCTCGGCTTAATCGCTGAACTACATGGTGGGCAGGATCTGTACACGTTATACAAGGAAACCTTCTTGGATCCATTGGGTATTTCTGCGGTATTTCTTTCTCCGGATACGACTCCTGATAACACTGCGAAGCCGTACGATGATTTGTCCAATTATGGCGGCGGGTTCGGCAATTTGATCGATGCAGTCCCATACTCATTCGAATATTACGTCATGGGGCAGGGAAGGATCCGCTGGGCATGTTGCGGGATTATCTCGACACCTGAGAACATCGTACGTTGGGCGTACGAACTCTACAGTCGCAATGGGTTGGCGCTTTCCAATTCATCTCGTACTATTCTTTTGGAATCGCTTTCGGATGTCCCAGTTTCCTTCCAGGGCTCGAAGCAACACTACGGGTACTTTATTGCGAAACGGACGTTCATACTGCCAGGGTCAATCGATGTGAATGCTTATGGACATCCAGGGGGCGGAGGCGGTTATTCATCATTGCTTCGCTATTCTCCAGAGTTGGATTTGGCTGTGTCGGTCTTGGCTAATTCCTCCCTTAAATTTCAAGGCGCATGTGGAGAATATGCTCCACAGAGTTGCATTGCGCTAGCAATCTTTGGGGCGTATAGGGATTAGGGTTGTTAGTCAATATCGGACTGTATTGGTTTACGTGTAATCATTTGCTCGGTGTATATGTTGTCACTACAGCCGATATCCTTTTCCCAGTGGCGAAACTCAAGAACTAGTTATGCCGCTTGTAATTCACCTAGATCGAGGCAGTGGTATGAATAAGAGATGCTTGGATCCGTATTGGGAACATTTTGAAAGACAGTAGTCCTCTTGTCTTTAGCGTGTGTCAAGTTACCAGCAACGTTTACCCGTCCCAGAAAAAATAAATTCGCGATTACACAATAGTCTGTCCGGTCAGCTTTGTAGCGTCAAATCGCACACCGCAGCGGGAAGAAATAGTGATCGTTTACGTGCGTACGCTACTGGGATAAATAGCGGGTGCTCCGACCACTTTCTGCCGATGCTAGCTATGTATATGTTGTTAATCTAGCCTCACCCGGCCGCTGCGTCCATATCCAGCCAGATTTTGGGAAGACGTTCCGCGGCATCAAGCGGCATACGTCTTGGCAATCTGCCAAACAAGAGATCATTATCTTCTATAGTAGCCCGTATTCCAACTTTGTAGTTTAATATCCGCGGTCATAATATCCCAAAGGTATTTACCCTAGATCGCTGACATTCTATACAAGTGGTTCACGAGGGTCAGGCCAAATGCGTGTAGGCTGCTTATCCGCAGTGACATGTTGTTGGCTTGTTGTGCACATGGCGAGTATACTTTTGGTATTAGTAAGAGATGTATGAAAAGGAGCAAACGTCATGAAAGCAATACAGGTGCATGTATATGGGGGTGCTGAAGTATTGCACCACGGGGATTTTGCGCTGCCGAACCCTGGATCTGGAGAATTACGTATCAAAATTGAAGCTGCGGGCGTCAACTATATTGACGTTTATCATCGCACGGGCATTTATGCCGTCAATGTACCTTTTGTCCCTGGGGTAGAAGCCGCGGGGATAGTTGACGCGCTCGGCCCAGATGTATCGGACTTCAAACTCGGCGATCGAGTTGCTTATGCCATGCAAATGGGTGGATACTCAGAGTATTCCATTGTGCCCGCCTGGAAGGTTGTGGTTCTCCCTGCGGGCGTGGAAAGCCAGATTGGAGCTGCGGCAATGTTGCAGGGTATGACAGCCCACTATCTTTGCTACAGCACTTATGTTCTTGGGCGTGAGGATACTGCGCTAGTTCACGCTGCGGCGGGGGGTGTTGGACTGTTACTCGTGCAGCTAGCTAAGAAATGTGGTGCGCGAATTATCGCAACTGTCTCAACAGATGAGAAAGCTGGCTTGGCTAAGGAGGCCGGCGCAGATGAGGTAATTCTTTATACACAGGATGATTTTGAAAAGGAAACTATGCGTCTGACAGATGGTGCCGGTGTGGATGTTGTGTACGATTCGGTTGGTAGGACTACATTCGAGAAAGGGTTGGACTGTCTGAAACCGCGCGGACACATGGTTCTGTATGGCCAATCCAGCGGTGCAGTTCCGCGGATAGACGTACAGACGCTCAATAGCAAAGGTTCTCTCTTTCTAACGCGCCCAGGGTTGGATCACTACGTTCGAGACAGGAACGCTATCCTACGTAGGTCACACGATCTATTCAAATGGATCGTTGCATCAGAACTCGACGTTCGTATCGATCAAACTTTTCCCCTTGCAAAAGCCTCCGATGCGCACCGCTACCTTGAGGGGCGTAAAACCAAGGGTAAGGTTATATTAAAGCCTTAGAACAATAAAGATATGTCTAACGTAGTACTGCTCTACGCGTACTATTCACGGGGTTTTGACAACGACTTTGGGATACAGAAACCGAAAAATTGTCTAAGAAATTACAATTAATATAGTTGATTGCTCATTTGTTTGTCTCGATGGTTCCTCCAATAATTTTGTGGCTTTGCCACCAATCACCAACCTATCCTGGATGACTGCATACAGCAAGTTTCCACCGTGCGCAGAAATTGATCTAGCGGTTAATTTGGAGTACTTCTGTTTCTGTGTACACTGGGAACCTAATTCCAAATGGTTCTGAAAACATAATGGTTAACAGTTGATTGAGGATTGGGTGTTCACCCATTACAACCCGGAGGACGGAAAAAACCAGAGGTAGGTATAATATCGCATCTGGTAGATACCGCTCTGGCGAACCGTTTGACTAAAGATAAATCTCCATGGTGACAGATACCACGGTGTGATTATTGTACTGTGAACATCTTGCAAAGAGGTGTTTATGGATGAGGAATACATGATCTCAGAACATTGACCGACCGGAATGTCCCTCTTGGGGTCAGTGGCCTGCGCTTTATTGCCACTTAGTGCTTAAATCCAGGCCGCCCCTTTTTTTACGAGTAATCGACGTTCAATCTCGAAGATCTTTACGGGAATACGGTTGTTTCTCTGTTTGTTTGATTCTCTTTGAAATATTGCCTGTCCATACTGCTCCAATGCATGCTCTCCAGTCATATTCTTGATGCCAACTAGTTGAGTTGTAATAGTACCGATACCCAGATCGGACTGACAATCTTTTTTGGCTAGCACTCTGGAGAGTGCATAAAGAGTATCTCCGGTCTTAACGGGATTAGTATGGTATCCCTCAGTATATCCTATGTCACAAAGAGCATTTTCACTAATGTCACGACTTGCAAGTCCTTCTAGCCACGCAAATACAATGCCGCCGAAGACTGTTGGTTCTCCACTCATGGGCCCTGTGCGCGTGGAGCTGTACTGGCGGTCATAATGTAATGGATGTGTATTACCGAGACGATAAGTCCAGGGAATATGTTCGTCAGTGACTGTGCGCCCATTTCGGTGTAGAATGATTTGACCTAATCTGTAATCTTCGTAGTACGTGTTATTTCCTGTAAGTGACCTTAATGACTTTGGACCACTAAAGGGTAACTCGATCACTAAATTTTCGTCTGTCTTTCTGCTTGTGGGAGATCCACTTTCACTAAGTTCTTCAAGCACCGTCTCGCTGGGCGGGACCAGGATAGCTCGTTCATAACTTATGACAATTTCTCTATTCTGGTTTCGAGCTAGCGTTCTGACTCGTACTATGCCTGGTTTATCTACGCCGCGCCAGCGTCTGTACAGTACTTTTGTTTCCGATTGCAGGGTCTCCCCTATGTACACGGGACGTGTAAAGATCACATCATAATATCCTAGATGAGCAATCGCTTGCTCCGAATCGTTTTGTACACTTAGACCAAAAGCAATGTTAAGCACCATGAGCGGTGACACTAGCATACGTTCAAAACCAATTGACTGCGCGTAGTGTTCATTTAGGTAAAGTGGGTTGGCCTGCATGAAGGTGGTTGCGAACTCCTGCGCAAAAGCGGGGAATATGGTCAATCCTCTAGGATGCTTGAATGTTTTTCCTAGTTCATATTCCTCTAAGAAGTGACCGTATTGTGGTTGCGTGATATCGCCCAACTCAATCGGTTCTTCTTCTGACAATGATTCTTGTAGTGGTATCGAGATTATTCGAGTCATCAGTATTCAAAGACGGGCTCTTGCATCAGGTTCCGGGCAATGACACGTAATGCCAACACCTCTTCGGCACCTTCGAAAATAGCTAAAACACGTGCATCGGCAAAATGCCGTGAGATGGGAAACTCTTCGGCGTATCCCATGCCACCGTGCAACTGCTGTGCATCTCGGGTAATCCATTCGGCCGCACGGGCAGTCAAGAGTTTTGCCATAGCTGCGGCTGATCCATCCATACCCGCGTCTACGGCGTGAGCAGCGTGGTAGGTCAAACGTCTTGAAGCCTGAATATGCATAGCCATCCGCACTAGTTTGTTTCGGGTCAATGGATAAGAGATCAATGAACGTCCAAAGACCTCCCGTTCGCGTGTGTATCTCAATGCACCGGCAAATGCAGCTGCCATAAGCCCCAAAGCACGTCCAGCTGTCTGTAAACGACTCGCAGTAAATCCATGCATTTGTAAGTAGAATCCGTGTCCAATACCAGCTTCACCACCGATCAGATTGTCCGCAGGAACGAAATAATTATCAAACGCTAGTTCAAATGAGTGCATACCGCGATAGCCAATGGTAGCGATCGCACGTCCAGAGATTTGGCCACCGTTAGTTTCATGCTTGAATTCGTGTCCATCCGATTCTGCAAAAGGGGGCTTTTCCACAATAAATAAGGATAATCCACGGTGTCCCTTGGATAAATCGGTGTCTGTCCGGGCTAGCACCATCAGTATGTCCGCGCGTCCTGCAAACGTGGCCCACATCTTCTTACCATTCAGACGCCAACCCCCCTTTACTGGGCGTGCTGTTGTCATGATACCACCAACATTCGATCCGTAATCTGGTTCCGTCACTGCTACAGCTGTTTGTTTTTCGCCTACTGCAATGATGGGCAGCCACCGTAGCTTCTGGGACTCTGTGCCGCCTTGAAGTAATGCCTTGGCAAGCAATTCAGGTCGCGTACCCAGGCTGCCCGCTGTACCAATTGATACTCGTGAAAGTTCGTCT
>Ga0310120_10003878_pt1 | contig 10651 bp, 7 predicted proteins | sample CB27_AW_983_MG_FD_203506 | JGI IMG/M metagenome (GOLD analysis project Ga0310120, IMG submission 203506) | Marine microbial communities from Western Arctic Ocean, Canada - CB27_AW_983 | ecosystem: Environmental > Aquatic > Marine > Oceanic | place: Canada: Western Arctic Ocean | collected... | reverse complement strand
CATTTGTCGGGCTCTTATCCCCGGGATCTCCTCCTTCAAACGATTTAGCATCCGTTGCCAGGGTGCCGGCGCTTTTCCAAATGCGGTTCGGCCTCGTACGCTCTGGTTGGGATTCGACCAGGGACGGGAGTTGTTGATCGAGCTTCAGGACATTGTAGAAAGGGCCCTGGAAGAGCTCGGTTATCGACGTGAAAGTCGCCAGTTTCATCCACATTTGACATTGGGGCGTGTTTACGCCGGAAATTCTACGGAGCAAAACTCCGCACTTTCTGAAATGATTGGCAAACATACAGAATTCGATGCCGGTCAAATGTCTGTTGACGAAGTTTTCGTTTTTGCCAGCGAGTTGAGTCGTCAGGGACCAAGTTATTCGACATTGGGAAGAATTGAACTGGCCAAACGTTGAGTGACATTCACGCCGTTAAGTGTCATTTCTTTTTTGACGATCGTTCGAGTTTTGCCCAGCTGTCCCGTAAGGAAACCGTTCGATTGAACACCAGACTGTCGGGTTTGGAGTCGAGAGTGTCAACACAAAAATATCCTTGTCGCTCGAATTGGTAGACGTCGCCTGCATTGGCATTAGCCAGGCTTGGTTCGACTCGACAATTGGACAACGTCACCAGTGACTCGTGATTTAGATTGCTCTTGTAATCGTCTCCCTCCTGATCCACTTCGTTGGGATCTGGCTTGTCAAAAAGGTGATCGTAAAGCCGTAGTTCTGACTTCAGGGCATCATCGGCTGATACCCAGTGAATCGTTCCTTTGACCTTGCGGCCGTCAGGAGCCGAGCCCCCACGAGTTTCGGGATCGTAACTACAGCGCAATTCGATCACTTCTCCAGTGTCGTTTTTGATCACTTCATTACAGCGAATGAAATACGCATAACGTAGTCGTACTTCACGGCCTGGTGCCAAACGAAAGAATTTCTTAGGCGGATCCTCGCGAAAGTCGTCCCTCTCAATATACAATTCCCGTGAAAAGGGCACTTGACGGACGCCTGCCGTTTTGTCTTCAGGGTTGTTAATTGCCTCAAGCATTTCGGTTTGATTTTCCGGAAAGTTTTCGATCACAATTCGCAACGGCCGCAGCACGCCCATGACGCGCGGTGCATGTCGATTGAAATACTCGCGAACGCAGTTTTCCAATACGGCAATGTCGGTTACACCGTGGAATTTGGTGACGCCAATTTTAGTACAAAAATCACGGATCGCAGCTGGCGGATAACCTCGCCGTCGTAATCCACAAAGCGTTGGCATGCGGGGATCGTCCCAACCGTTGACATGTTTTCCACGAACCAATTCCAACAGCTTTCGTTTACTCAATATCGTGTACGTCAGATTCAAGGGAGCAAACTCGATCTGCTGTGGGTGATAGATGTTCAATTCGTCCAAATACCAATCATACAATGGTCGATGGTTCTCGAATTCCAATGTGCAGATTGAATGAGTGATGTGTTCCAGAGAGTCGGATTGGCCATGTGTGAAGTCATACATTGGATAAATACACCACTTTTGGCCAGTTCGATGGTGAGGTGCTTTCAAGATGCGGTACAAGACCGGGTCCCGCATATTGAGATTGCCGTGGCCCATATCAATTTTGGCCCTCAGCGTCCGACTGCCATCAGCAAATTCACCGGACTTCATTTGATGAAACAGTTCCAGATTTTCTGCAACGGTGCGGTCACGATAGGGGCTGTTTTTACCAGCGACTGTCAATGTGCCCCGGAATTCGCGAATCTGATCAGCATTGAGATCACAGACGTAGGCCTTTCCATTGCGGATGAGTTGTTCGGCCCACTTGCATAATTGGTCGAAATAATTGGATGCGTAACACAATTGATCCCACTGCATTCCGAGCCATTTCACATCGTCCTTGATTGCTTCGACATACTCATTTTCTTCTTTTGTAGGATTGGTATCATCGAAACGCAGGTTGCAATTTCCACCATATTCAGCGGCCAGTCCGAAATTCAAGCAAATCGACTTTGCATGGCCAATATGTAGGTAGCCATTGGGTTCTGGTGGAAATCGAGTATGTACGCGGCCATCGAATTTGGCACTGCGCATGTCCTGATCAATGATGGTTTGAATAAAGTTCCGGGAGGGTGTATTGACTTCAGACACACGGCAAACCTTGAAGAGAGGTAGGGTTATAAACGGCCGTCAACACACCGAAGAGGATGAGCCTTCAGTCGTCCAGAAGGCACTCTGGACCTGAAAGCTACGCTGAACGGGGTTGCTTGGGCATGACTCCAAACCAGGCAAACTCTTCTCCTGGCAAGATTATAGAAAAGGGAGTGTGTCGAGATCAAGCACAACTACGGTCTCAGGTTGAACTATGAAGAGTGAATTGGATCAAGGTTACTCGACGCCTGGCATTTTTTTCAAATGCTGATGTACCAAGGTTTTCAGGTTTGGGATTCTAGGTTCAAGCAAGAACTGGATGGATTTCAACCTTAATCAGATCAAATCTTCAGAATAGCCTGTTGTGAACCGCGAGCCAAATAACCAAATTTTTTTTAGCATCGCTGATTGGGCTAAGAACGATGTCGAAAAAACCGTGTTTCCATGATTCAACGAGCGGCACCAGCTTGAGGAGCACCGCAACGTGTCTAACAGGGATAGCTACCGTTGTTCAAGCGCCCTGGCGATACGACGATTGCATGCCTCGCGTCCCAGCAACGCCAGAGTGTCGAACATCCCCAGTCCGACGGATTTTCCGGTTACGGCCACTCGCAAGGCGTGAATGATTTGGCCGATTTTAATGCCTTCGGCTTCAACAAATGCATGCAACATGGATTCTAAGGGTTCGACATCAAACGGATCCACCTGAGCGAGCTGAGTCGTGATTTTTTCCAGTAAACCGCCTGCTTCAGCAGGCTTGCGGATTCGTTTGTCAAATGCTTTTTCATCGAAAATCAAATCATCATCTGCTACAAAAAATTCGGCAAACCCAAGAATGTCGCCGTTCATTTTGATACGATCTCCTGCAGCTTCAAGGATGCGGGTCAATTTTGGGCCAACATCACATGGCGTTGGAGAATCCACCCAGCCGGCTTGTTGCACAAAGCGCAGTGACGAAGCGACCTTCTGTTTGATAGGAAGGTTTCCCATCCAATGCTGCTGGAATGACAAAAGTTTGCCTGGATCAAAAGAGGCCGGCGCGCTGTTGACTCGTTCGAGTGAAAAGTGCCGAATCATCTCGTCGCGGTTAAAGTATTCGGTTTTGTCATCCAAGGCCCAACCCAGTAACAAAAGATAGTTGACTAGGGCTTCCGGTAGAAAGCCGATCTGTTCGTAGAAGTCGACAATGACCGGATTAAAGGTATCCATCGAGGCATGATCCGCTGCCGCGCCCAGCTGAAGAACAATTTCTTGGCCGTGTTGAAACAGGTTTTTAAAATCTTGATTCTTCAGATATTTTTCCAGCTTCCGTTTACTGATTTTGGATTTTCCTCCCGGTTCGGCTACGTAGGGTAAATGAGCGAATTCCGGGAGTGGGTAATCCAGACTTTGAGCAATGAATATTTGTCTCGGCGTATTGGAAAGATGTTCTTCGGCACGAATCACGTGCGAGATTTGCATATGGTGATCGTCCACGACGCTCGCCAAATGATAAAGACAACTGCCGTCGGCACGTTGGATTACATGGTCTTGTTCTTGTTGCCACTCAAAACGCATTGGACCACGAATATGATCCATGAATTCGCAATGTCCTGCTCGAGGCATTTTTAAACGGACCACAGCTTGACGGCCCTCGGACTCAAAACGGGAGACTTCGTCTGACGTGGAGGCAGCCCAATTTCGACTGTAAACAAAGGGACACTTGTCTTTTTCTGCCGCCGATCGTTCTGCGGCGATTTCATCGGTGGTAGCAAAGTCTCTATAGGCCCGCCCACTGGACAGCAGATGCTCGATCGCTGCTTGGTACAGGTCATTTCGCTGTGACTGATAATAGGGGCCAAAATCTCCATCGACGTCTGGGCCTTCATCCCAGTCCAAACCTAGCCATCGGAAACCGGCCAAAATCGGTTCTAAGGCGGTTTCCAGGTTGCGTTGCTGGTCGGTGTCATCAATGCGCAGGATGAATTGGCCCTTTTGCTGTCTAGCGAAGAGCCAGTTGTAGAGTGCCGTACGCACTCCACCAATGTGCAAGTATCCAGTCGGGCTGGGTGCAAAACGTGTTCTTACCATGGTAGCTCTGAAGCTGATGGATAATTCTCGGGGAATCAACTCGCTATTAAGCCGCGTGTCGCTGGTTGCGCATCTGTTTACGTAGTTTTCGTCGTTCTGCCTTGGACAGCTTGCGCGGTTGATCGTCCGCCGCTACATGAGCATCGTCTTCCATATTAGCTACAACGTCTTCCTGTCCAGGGTCGAGATCTGTCTTTCGGTGCGATGGCGATTTTTCCACGTCAGTGTCTTCCCCAGACACTGACGTGGATGTTGTTTCTATAGTGGACTTTGCCCGTTTCGATTTTATCGATTCCACTGGTTGTAAACTACGGAAGCCAATTTTTCCCTGAGCGTCGAGATAAACATATCGTGCATAAATGATTGCGATCATGAACAGCATCAAGTGTCCAGACAAGCCGGTGCTCGAGGCAACGACGGTGTTGATGGGCTCCACGTAGTTTAGCTGAATCCAATTGAGTTCAAAACCGACAGCGGCGGCATAAAGTCCAATGCACAACAGCGACGCCAGTCGAGCTGACCGACACTGTCGCATATCCACAAACAGCCAAAGTCCGATTAAACAGCCGACCATTCCCCAACCGACGAGCCACCAGGCAGATTGATTGCCGTAGGTCAGAGGGATTCCAGACAGTTTGGTCAATGAAACAGGAAGGAGTGCGTGCAACCGGGCCGTTGCGTCCATGCTGGCAACGATAAGTACCAAGGCGGCCCAAAGCCAAATTCTATAACGACCACGATAGTCGTCCACCTTGTGACGCCGAATTGAATAGATCATCACTGCCATGACTGCAGTCATAGCCAGCAATGAAGATGAAAACCAGGCAGCCAGACTGCCTGGTCCCGTAAGGCCTAGCGATAAAGCATGGTTGGAACCGGTTAATTCTGCTAATTGGGTACCATAGATGTGGAGGGATTCCAATCCACAAATGCTGGCGACACCTGATAGGAACCACAAGCCAATTGAAATAATCCTTTTAGGAATCAAATCCGTTACACGGGCTTGGCGATCGAATCGCGCTGCGTTGGTGTAGGATGTCATGTTCGCCAATTTGCCTTTTCGATGCACTGAATCTTGGGTTTTATCGGGTGTTGTGCTTTCGTCAATCAGCACTCGACGTCGTCGGATACCGCCGTTGCCACTGTCTCGAAATCCCACGGCCTTGCTTACCTCGTTCTGTCTAATTTCATGCAGAAAACAACCACGCATGGCTATCGAGGAAACGAAGTTTCCAGCGACTTAATTAACCTCGGTGACGCAAACTACCTGGATTATGACAGGATTTTGTGTTGCGATAGGACCGGTCACACATGATGGTTGCATCGGCAAATTAGCAATTCCAACTCAAGTCGACTCGTTCCAGGTGTTCAGGTTGAATTCGCCAGAATCGTGTCCAGAGTAGTTTGGGCAAAGAATCTAGATATTTTGTTTTATCTCAGGCATTGGTCGCCACAAAAAAGATCTTAAAACTTTTTCGATTGATTGGACTTGGAACTCGATGGCTCAATTTCGGGTCCTCAAGGTAGCCAATATCGTCTGGAGAATGTGCACGAGAGTATTGTTTTGTTGACGGTGGCGTGAGAATTTCACAGTTTTACAAGGGGCCAGGGCAACTTTTCGAATTCCCAGTGGTGAGCCATGAATTCGAAGCTGATTGGAGCCAAAACAGTACTCTGAGCTGGCCATTGTCGAAAGAATATCGACCAGTGGGGTAGCAAGTTGATTGTCGGCCGCGGTTTAATTCTGATGGTTTGGCGAGAAAAGTCGGCTAGAGGGAGGATCTGGAGCTTTCAAACAGCGTGACTTTCCCAGAGTAGGAGACATCAGCCATTAGCCAAATGAAAAATTTGGAGAGGGCAATTAAATTAAGGGGTGGCACGACCGTCATTTGACCGCGCAGGTTCATGAATCGACGAGTGATCACTCACCATCAGATGTCAGTGGTCAGGGGAATTGTCAGGTTACTGACGATCGAGTATGCTCCGGGCTGAAATGTTAGCCGATTCACTTTTTCGCATGTCGAAAGGTAGCGCTTTAGTTGGCGGAATGGCAGGTTGGATGACAGTCGGTTTTGCGTGATTTAAATGGAAAAAGTCTAGAGGAACTCAAGCTATGGCCTACTCTCTGCCGGAACTTCCCTATGCCTATGATGCTCTTGAACCCCATATCGATGCCCGCACGATGGAAATTCATCACACGAAGCATCATCAGGCGTACATCACAAAAGTCAACGATGCTATTTCGGGATCCCAATGTGAATCTAAGAGCATTGAGGAGTTGATCGCTAATTTGGATGCTGTCCCTGACGGAAAAAGAGGTGCGGTTCGAAATAATGGCGGCGGTCACGCTAATCACTCACTTTTTTGGACGATCATGGGACCAGGTGGTGGTGCACCGGACGGCGAATTGGCTGCTGCAATAGACAATGATTTGGATGGTTTAGAGTCATTCAAGGAAGCTTTTTCGGCAGCCGGTGCAACGCGATTTGGAAGTGGTTGGGCATGGCTTGTGGTTCAGGACGGTAAGTTGGTCGTAGGTTCGACTGCTAATCAAGACAACCCCTTGATGGGAAGTGCTTATGCTGATACTACGGGGATTCCCATTTTGGGGCTGGACGTCTGGGAACATGCGTATTATTTGAATTACCAGAATCGGCGGCCCGATTACATCTCTGCTTTTTTTAACGTGATCAATTGGAGTGAAGTCGCAAAACGCTTTTCTGCAGCTCAGTAGGACGTAGGGCTCACTAGGAAGACGACTGATAAACGGAGTGCGTGAGATCCGACGAGTTTTAACTTGCTAGACGGCCTCCTGATCGGTGTACAGTCTCACCGATTAGGATTTGACTGGGTTAATTCCGAATGTCTAATTTCACGGATGGTTGTTGGTCACGGAGGACCTTTTGAACTCCAGATTTTTTGAACTCTAAGATTGGGGTTGCTAGCAATTTTCCACGCTTTTTTTTCTCGGACATCGCAATTGTTCTCGGTGTTGGAACCTTTTGATGTGACTCTCTTGTTGTTCCATCAAGAAGTCATTTTGTCTGTACCCATGTTACCGTCGACGGGTGCCTTTGTTGGCTGTTCTTCGATAGGTTGGTCGACAGCCAGGTAGTTTGTTTGCTAGCAATGTCTAGGTGGTTCTTGGCGTGTAATTCTGGAGTTGACCGGCTAGTCGGGCATGCCTATGATTTGCCGCTCCAATTATAGCGCTTCTGCCGGTCATAAAAGTTACCGAAAGTTTTTCGGATTTGCTAAGGCCTCTACAGTCAGCGCTCCGAAAGTAATTGTCAGTGCCGGTTTCCCAAATCTTTGGCGGGATTGCGTCTGGATTCGATGAACCGGACAGGTTGTTTGGTCACTTGAAATTGATTCAAAGAATAGGAAGTGAGAGCGATGATCGTTGCCGCCTCGCGTTCGACAAAGATCCAAGTCATAGCTGTATTATTGTTTGCCCTGGTGACAAGTGGTTGCAAGGCTCCTCGCGTCACTAACTTACCAGGAATGGGTTGGTTGGGTTGGAAAAAAGATAAACCCTCGACGACCGCATTAGCGGAATCACAGTCCAACCTACCATCGTCCTCAGCTATCCCATCTGCGAGCGAGTTGGGCGGGGCTGAAAGTCGCCCAACCGTAAGCGGCATCCCCACGGTGACCGGTATCCCGGTACCGGCTTATCAGGCCAGTCTGACTGCTGGCAATCATCCACAGAACAATTATTCGCAGGCCGGTTATCCACAGACTGGTTATCCGCAGACAAGCACACCAACAGCGACCATTCCGACTGGTAACGGGCAATATACACAAGCCAATCATGCTGCACCCTACCAATACAATGTGGGGACGCCTGCCAATACTCACCAACCCCCACATTACGCGTCGTCCAATTACGTTGCACCCGCGTCGGTTCAGGTGAAACCGATGACTGGCCCGCAAAATGGAATGTATGCGCCTGGTGCAGCAGCAGGTTCACAGCCCGGAGGGTATGGGAATACCAGCCAGAACTACTACACGGCATCACAACCGGCTTCTCAACCCAAATATGACGGTCATTCCGGACAGGGACAACAGGGACAACAGGGGCAATGGTCTTATCCGAATCAGTCGGCTGCCCCTTTATCATCGCCTGCCGGTATCTCCAATCCGTACGCAGCGGTTGGTAACCCAGGCACACCGACGCCCTATTCACCACCGGTGGCAACACCTTCCAACTCACAGAGTCCACCTAATTACGGCAACGCCTATTCAACGGATCCAAATACATATGGGCCCGGTTCGGACGTAGCACCAAACGCACCGCCCACCGATAACAACTCTCTGGGAGGCCAACGGCCATCTGGAGTTCCAGCCGGATCACAGCCTTACTCTTATCCTCCCAATGGTACTCCGGTCGGGGACAGCACTTATCCATCCAGTAACTTACCCTTAAACGGTTATGCGCCACCCTCTGTTAGTCCGGGGATCAATAATTCGTCTGCCACATCACCGGCACCCTTACAACAACAGAGTTCTCGTCGTCCCTGGCGTCCGGGAAGTACGAAGGATTATAAGAAGACCAGCTCGACAACGGGCGACCATCAAACACCGGATGCGGATGACACAAGCCAAGTTGCTCCTGCAACATTTCAACCACAGGAACAACCATCATCGTTCTATGGCAATGCGAATGCCTTTTCGAAGTGATGCCTGAATCGATTTTACGGCTAGTTGTTACCAGCCCATTACCATGTTCGATTCAATTACTTTACGAGCATGGATCAGGTCCACCCCGGTTTCATGCATGTAGAGTCGAATTGCGTTGACCTTGTCTCCAGCGGCGCGTGCGAGGCAATCGCGGGCCACGGTGCACGGGTTGGTGCTGCCGGTAATTCCGAGCGCAGACTTGGAAATGACCCACGTATCCCGTGGTCGTTTGGTCAGCCGAGTAATGGGCTCGGTTCCATAGGTGTCTTGCACCAGATTCTTAGCTGCTGACTCATCTTCGGCCCAGGTGATAATGATGTGACCCTCGGTTTCAACTTCGAAAAGAGGCATAAAACGTCACTCCCAAATTATCGTGAACGGACCGCTATCTTGAGCGATGTTATGCTAGCTCGATCGTGGCGTCAAGAGAGGCAAAAACTCCAGGTCGTACTGTCCCCGTGTGGGCGGTAGAGGTCTCAGCGATTGGTTCCAATCCGTGAAAAATTCGTTTTTAGCTTATTTGTGAAACCAGTGAAGGTTGCTTTGACAAACAGGAGGTTAAATCGCTACGATATCGGGATGTTGATGCGCCGGGTTATCCTCTGTTTTCTCGCTGTATCAGGCGTGATTGTTGCCTGGCAAGAAACACCCCGTGAAATGGCGCGCTGGCATCAAGCCCGTGCCGAGGTGTCTGCTGCCCGGCAGGACATTTCCAGTGCGATTGGCCAGCTTGACAAAGCGCTGAAGTCAGATAATTCGAATCCACATATTTCCCAGGTTCGAGCTCGATACAAGCTCGCAATGAAGGATCTCAACGGTGGCTTGGATGACATCAATCGAACGATTGAGCTTGCAGGAGAAAGCCACAGGGTATCTTTGCTGATCGAACGCAGCGAAGTTTTGCAGCGGCTGGAACGTCACGATGAGGCCATTGAAGATTGGAATTCGATTGTTGAAAAATCCCGGAATTTTATGGAAAGTGATACCGATGAGATGTGTGCCGCTGTGGTTACGGGATTAATCCATCCGCTGGATATGGCGTTGAATGCTCGAGCTTATATCCGAGCCCGTGGAAATCGACAACTTCAAGAGGGTTTGGACGACATTCATGAGGCAATTCGTCTGTTAGAGTCAGAAACCTATCGGAAATTACATCATCGTCTGGGATACAATTTCAGACAGACTCGGGCGAATTATTACGATACGCGTGGCTATTTGCTGTATTTGTTGGATCAACCGGCCCTGGCTTTACAAGATTTATCACTAGCAATCCAATGGATGAATAGTTCGTTTGGCTACGCGATGGCACGAATTCAAACTCACCCTCTCGATGGTGGATCGGTGGCCCGTGAGTGGAACAGCTTTGTTGAAGGGCTTGCCGTAATCTACTTTCATAGAGCTTTGGTTCATGATCGCTTGGGAAACAAATTAGAAGGGGATGCGGACCTGCACAGTGCTGCCGAGTTGGGTTACAACCCTGAAGATGGGGTCTGGTAAGCAGCTGTGAGTAATTTCTTATGGAACACGCATCAGTGTTCTGCCGTTGACGGAGCGTAGGGACGTGTTGAGTTAACGTCACAATGCTGCCAGTTGTCGGCTTACTAGCAGGGTAATCTGTTTTCGCTCGCTCAAGAAGTATTTGCTCGTTGTTATTCCTGGGATCCATTCCGACATCCTAGCAGAGAAGGTAGCGAAGACGACCCACTACGAAATTAGCCAATGAAAAAAATGATCTTAAAAGCAACAGGGATGATTACTACCAGGTGCAGACGTTC
>Ga0310120_10003871_pt1 | contig 10659 bp, 6 predicted proteins | sample CB27_AW_983_MG_FD_203506 | JGI IMG/M metagenome (GOLD analysis project Ga0310120, IMG submission 203506) | Marine microbial communities from Western Arctic Ocean, Canada - CB27_AW_983 | ecosystem: Environmental > Aquatic > Marine > Oceanic | place: Canada: Western Arctic Ocean | collected... | reverse complement strand
TGGGGATTGTCCTGGCGCCGCGCCCGCAATCGCCCCTGGGTTTCGTGGAGCGGGGCCTAGTCGCCGCCCGAGCATCGGGTCTGGAACCGCTGATTGTGGTCAACAAGGCGGATCTCGAGGGGGCGGAGGAACTCCACGCATCCGTCGAAGCCGGATATGGCGAGAGGGTCTCGGTGCTGCGGGTGTCGGCGCTTTCCGGCGAAGGCCTCGGCGGTTTGCGTGCCTGGCTACAGGCCGATCGCCGTGGGGTCTTCGTGGGGACTTCGGGGGTGGGCAAGAGTTCGCTCCTGAATGCCTTGTTGCCCGATCTTGACTTGGCGGTGGGCGCCATCAACGATTCGAGCGGGCTCGGCCGGCACATCACCAGTACGGCGACCCTGCATTCCCTGGCCGGGGGCGGGGAATTGATCGACACCCCGGGATTTCGTGATTTTGGTCCCGTGGAGGTTTCCGCTCGGGAATTGGCGACCTATTTCCCCGGCTTTGAGGAATCCCTGGGCCAGGGCTGCCGCTTCCGCGACTGCCTACACCGGAGCGAACCCGCTTGCGCTGTGTTGGCTGGGGTCGAAGCGGGCCGAATTTCGATTCACCGGCACGCCGGATATCTTGCGCTGCTGGCCGAATTGCAGGCGGTCGAGGGTGCGAATCGAGGCAGCTGATGAAGAGCCGAGTGGGATCCCTTAGCGCGCCGTCGATGCGGGGAGAGATGCGAATTTGGATCGAGCACTAACATTCATGTCATGCGAGCATTCTCCTGCTCAGAAGGGCTGACCCCTGTCCCGCGAGACCCGAAACCCTTTCAACACAGTAATTTCCGTTGAACTGACCAGGGATTGGGGCGTCGAGTGACATTGAACTTTTTCAGATTGCGCCGATTGGTCGTTTCACTTTTGTTCGCATGGGTAGGGCTCGCTTCGGCGGCTCTCGCCGGTCCGCCTGGGGCCCTTGACGATCCCCACGCGATTGGCGCGGGAAATGTCGAGTTCATTGTGGCCTCGGCGGCCGCCGAACAGGCCGGTGAAATCGGCGTGCACGGCCCGGTGTTCGATTTCACTTTGGGCATTGTCGATGGACTCGATTTTCTCCTGGTGGGCGAGGCCTTCTTCGTGGTCGACGGCGGCGAAGAGCAATCCGAGTCCGGCCTCTTGGTGACGGGATTCAAGTGGCAGCCCTTGGCGGGTTCCGAATGGAATGCCGCATGGACCCCTGTGGTGATTGTCGAAATCCAAGGGGACAAGCGGACGGCCCTAACCAATGCCGTCCAAGTGGAACGCAGCTTCGGGCGCTTCGCGGGCGGCCTCGATCTCAGTTATACGTGGATCGACGACCACACGGATGTCTGGAGAGGAGGGCTCTATGGCCTCTTTGCCGCCACGGATCGCTTGACCTTGCTGGGCGAAGTCTGGTTCGAGAACTCGGCCCTGGATGTCACATTGGGCTTGGACGGCGCCAACGCGAATGCGACCGACTTCGCGTTCAACCTGGGCTTTGATTGGGCCATGCACGGTGACCTTCACATGCTGGCTTCGGCGGGTACGGGCATTGCTTCGGAGAACCGCGAGCGGATCGGGTGGCAGGCCTATTTCGGCTTCCAGTGGGTCTGGTCTGGCAGCGGGGCATCTCCGGATCCCCCGCTGGTCGCCTCCCTGCGCTAGCTCAATAGGCGGAGCTCAGACCGGTGCGGGTGCTTTGTCCTCCGGAAAGTCGTCGGGCGTTTCGAAACTGAGCCGTCCAATGGCGCCGCTACGCAACTCCCGGAGCAGGATCTCGGCGGCGCGCTCGGTATCGACGATGCCCCCACGCTTGAGAAAGCCGCGCTTTCGCCCCAACGCATCGAGAATTTCCGGGCCTGTCTCGGGGATCGATTCGAGCTTGTAGCGTGCTGCCAGGGGGGCGGGATATCGCTCGGCGAGAAAGAGCGCTGCAAAGAGCGCGACGTCCTGGACCTCGAATGCGGTCTCCCGGATGGCTCCCGAGGCCGCCAGTCGGTAGGCGCCGGTCTGGTCGGCGAGTTTGGGCCACAACACGCCCGGGGTATCGGAAACCGAGACCCCCCGGTCCAGTTCGAATTGCTTCTGGCGCTTGGTGACGGCGGGCCGATCCCCCACCTCGGCGATCCGGCGTCCCAGGATCGTGTTAATGAGCGTCGATTTTCCTACGTTGGGAATGCCGACGACCATGCAGCGAACGGTTTTTCCCGGCCCACGCCGGTGGGGCGCAAGGGTCTTGCACAGGCCCGGAATACGCTTTGCATCGGCGGGGTCGGTGGCCGAAATGCTCAGGGCCCGGGTTGACTCCTCGGCGGAGAAGGTTTCGAGCCATTGGGCGGTGACCTCCGGATCGGCCAGGTCGCTTTTGTTCAGCAGGGGGATGGAGGGGGTGTCCCCGCGGAGTTCGGCGAGCATCGGGTTTCGGCTCGACTGGGGTAAGCGCGCATCGAGGATCTCGATGACCACATCGATTCGGGCCAGCGAGACCGCGAGTTCGCGACGCGCCTTGTTCATGTGGCCTGGGAACCAATTGATCGTCATTTTTCCGTGCTCCCGTTTGGGTGGTAAACCATAGCGAGCACCGCCTGGACGGCGTTACCCTCTCCCCGAGCGAAAAGGGAGTGGCATGAACGAATTGATTCGCGACATCTTGGGACGAGAGGCCTCCGGCGGGAGCGTGACGGCGCGGGGTTGGCTGCGGACCGCCCGCCACGCCAAGAACCTTTCCTTTCTCGAGGTTTCCGACGGATCCTGCTTCGCGGGGCTCCAAGTGGTCGCCGGGCCCGAGTGTGCTCGGTTTGAGGAAGAAGTGCGAGGGTTGGGGAATGGCTGCGCGGTGGAGGCCACCGGCGTGTTGGTGGATTCTCCTGGCGAGGGGCAGCGCTTTGAACTCCACGCCAGCGAGGTGAAACTGGTGGGCGGCGTCGAGGCCGATTATCCGCTGCAAAAGAAGCGCCATAGCTTTGAGTTCCTGCGCACCATTGCCCACCTGAGGCCACGCACCAATACATTGGGCGCGGTGCTGCGGGTGCGGGATGCGGCAACCCGGGCGATCAATGAGTTCTTTCACGCCCAAGGGTTCGTTCAACTCCACTCCCCGGTGATCACGCTCTCAGACGCCGAGGGGGCCGGTGACATGTTTCGGGTTTCGACCCTCGATCCGGTAAACGCGCCTCTCAATTCCGAGGGCGAAGTCGACTGGAAGCAGGATTTTTTCGAGGCTCCCAGTTACCTCACGGTTTCGGGTCAGCTCGAAGCGGAGATCGGTGCGCTGGCGCTTTCCCGGGTCTACACCTTCGGGCCGACTTTTCGCGCGGAAAATTCGAACACAAGCCGTCATCTCGCCGAGTTCTGGATGGTGGAGCCGGAGATGGCCTTCTGCGAAATCGACGGACTGGCCGACCTGGCGGAGGCTTTTCTAAAAAGCGTCTTCCGCCAAGTGGGGGAGCAATGCGAAGACGATCTGGCCTTCTTCGATAAGCGGATCGATGACAGCGTGCTCTCGACCCTCGCGCATGTGGTGGAGCAGCCCTTCGACCGGATCACCTACAGCGAGGCCGTGGAGATCCTGAAGGGATCCGGACGGACGTTTGAGTTTCCGGTCAGTTGGGGAGCGGATCTTCAGAGCGAGCACGAACGGTTTCTCACCGAGGAGCATTTTGGAAAGCCGCTGGTGGTGACCCACTACCCCAAGGATATCAAGGCTTTCTATATGTATGGCAACGACGATCAGCGCACCGTGGCCGCCATGGATGTTCTGGTGCCGAGGATCGGCGAAATTATCGGGGGCTCCCAGCGTGAGCATCGCCTGGAAAATCTCAAGCAGCGTATCGCCGAGCAAGGTCTGCCCGAGGACCACTACTGGTGGTACCTCGATTTGCGTCGCTTTGGTTCGGTTCCCCATGCGGGGTTCGGCCTGGGCTTCGAGCGCCTGGTGCAGTTCATGACCGGGATGGCCAATATCCGAGATGTCATCCCTTTCCCGCGCGTACCCGGTAACGCCGAGTTCTAGTCGGGCCTCCCGGAAAAATTTCGTGGGATTCAAGAAGGAACATGTTCATGTCCAGTACTCAGCCGGATGATCCGGAAGCCATTGACGGCTTCAATCTCATCGACCCCAGCGGATACGAGGACGAGGGGCATCCCCATTCGAGTTGGACCGCCTTACGCCAGGCATCGCCGGTCCATCGTTGCGAGCCCGAAGGCTATCAGCCCTATTGGGCGATTACTCGGCACGCGGACATTTGCAGTATCTCGAAGATGCCCAATGTTTTTCTCAGTTCGCCCGGAATTGTGAATGTCCAGGGCGGGCGCGGAATCGACCGCGAAGGCGGGTTGGGTTCCATGCGCACGATCATCGAGATGGATCCGCCTGAGCATCGAGTGTACCGGAAGGTCTCGAGCCCCTGGTTTACCCCGAACGCTCTCAGCCGACTCGACGAGGCCGTGGAGGCGAGCGCCCGAGAACTGGTGGACGAACTGGCGGGGGAATCGGGCGAAGGCGAATGCGATTTTGTGAACGCCGTGGCGGTGCGCCACCCCCTGCGATTGCTTTCGACGATTCTTGGCGTGGAGCGCGAAGACGAGCCGTACATACTCCGTGTCACCAACGAACTCTTTGGCGCCGATGATCCGGATCTCCAGCGAGAAGGCGAAGACCGAGACGCTGCCATGGAAGCTCTGGGGCTTGAACTGTTCCAATATTTCAGCAAGATCATCGAGGACCGCCGGGCCAACCCGAGAGACGACCTTGCCAGCGTGCTCGCCAATGGCCAGGTGGCCGACGAGCCCATGGGGGCTTTGGAAACCTTCGGCTATTTCCTGATCGTCATGTCGGCGGGGCACGACACCACGAAGAATGCCATTGCCGGCGGCATGGAGGCGCTGGTGGCGAACCCCGCAGAACTCGCCCGGGTCAAAGCGGATCAAGAACTCGTGAATCCCCTGTTTGAGGAAATCGTGCGCTGGACGACGCCGGTGAACTACATGATGCGCCACGCCGCGCAGGATTGTGAAGTCGGCGGGCAGGCGATTCGCGAGGGTGATGCCCTGGCGCTCTTCTACGCGTCGGCCAATCGCGACGAGTCGGTCTTCGAGGATCCCTTTGCCTTCAAGGCCGACCGCCATCCGAACCCCCATTTGGGCTTCGGGTACGGCGAGCATTTCTGCCTCGGCGCCAATTTGGCCCGGCGCTCGGCGCGGGCGCTCTTCCGCGAATTGACGAGCCGGATCGAATTCGTTGAATCCACCCAGGACCCGGTATGGATCCGGTCCTCTTTTGTCGTCGGGCTAAAAAGCTTGGCTCTCCGCTACCGGATTCGCCCCGCCGGCTGAGGAGGGGGCCGCGGAAGGCCCCGGGGCGTGAACGCCGCGGGCGCTCTCCTCAAGCGCTCTCCTCAAGCGCCTACCTTCAAGCGCTCTGCTCAAGCGCCTACCTTCAAGCGCTCTGCTCAAGCGCCTGCGTTCAAGCGCCTGCGATCTCCTCAAGGGACGCAGCGAACTCAAGCGACGCAGAAAAAGTGGCGCCCCTCTTCCAGTCCCATTTCGGCCAGAGCTTGGCGAATTTCGGTTCGGGGGCCGATCCCGGCCACGCTGACCAGAAGGGGATGGCGGGGTAGCTTGGGAATCGCGTCGGGGGCAACGACCGGCGCTCCGTGAATGTGCTTGCCCAGTCGTCGGGGATGGACTTCGACGATATGGGAGGGAGTCTTTCCGTGGGCGAGCAAGGCGCGGCGCAGGGTCCGGCCCGTGGAGCCATAGCCCCAGAGCAGGTATTCGGCGCCCGGAGCCAAGGGGCCCCGGGCGAGATGGGCGGCTTTGCACGCAGTGAAGCGATCCAGGGCGTATTCCGGGGCCTGGCGCGAGAGCCGGTTGGGACTGTCCCTCCAGCCCAGAAGCCGGCGGGGATGAACCGCCAGACGATGCCCGGCCCCGATCAGGCGAAGCACGAGATCGTAGTCCTCGGGCCAGCCCAGAGCCCGATAACCAAATTTGCGTAAGACCTCGGCGCGAATCATCAGCGTGGGGTGCGCAATCGGGCATTCGATGTACGCGTCATCCCGAACCGTTGCCCAAGCGCCGAGTCCATTGAGCCAGTCCTCGTAGCGGCGCCTCCCCGGGGTGAGCCCGGCGCGAGGGAAGATGCGCACCCGGGCGCCCACCGCCGAGAGTCCGGGGTCGGCCTCGAGCAGCGCGAGTTGCTCGGCCAGGCGATCCCGATGCATCCAGTCATCGGCATCCATCCGGGCGATCACGGGCGCCCGGCAATGCTCGAGCCCCGCGCCCAGGCTCGTGACCAGGCCGCGCGGGGGCTGGGACACCAGGGTGAAGCGCGGGTCATGGCGGGCGGCGGCTTTTACCAGGCCGCCGCCGCCGTCCACCGAGCCGTCGTCTAGGGCGATGCATTCCCAGTCGGGTTCGGTCTGGCGCGCGATGCTGGCCAGGCAGGCGGGTAGGGTGGGGGCCGCATCGCGAAAAGGCAGCAGGATGGAAACCCGAGGCAACGGGGTTCGCGAAGGGAGCAGGCGGTGCCGGGTCAGCGGGCGAAGATCGGACTCGACCATGCGGCGCCCTCGCCCTCGGTCACCACGCGCACGTAGTGGTACTCGCCCGGCGCAAGCGGTGGGATCGTGCGATCGAATTTCCACTCGGTCTGGCCGTCCACCGGGATGCTCATACTGACCCCGCTGCGAATCAGGTCTACGCGGACGATGGGTTCGGGGGCCACGACTTCGATCTGGAGCCTTTGTTCGCCTGGGCCCGCTCCTGATCCTTCTCCCGATCCTTCTCCCGATCCTTCAGCGGTGACGGTTCCCATGGGCATTCCTTCCAGGTCGACCCAGAGAAAAATACGGGGGCCATTGGTCGCGTAGACCCGGCGGCTGCGCAGGGCTTCGAGGATGCTTTCCCGGGTCAGGTCCTTGGCGAAAATTCCCGCAAGCCCGGCGCTCTCCCCGAGTTTACGAATTCCCGGGTGGCCGTCGTGACTGTCTCCACTGCCGAGAAAGCCCAGGCGATAGCCCGCGTCGAGAGCGTCGCGCACCCAGTTACCGGGCACCGGGCTGTAGATGGGGAGAGGGGAGTCGGGTGCTTCGCTGCTTCCGTGCACCGAGACGATTTCCGTCAGGGGCTCGAGTACGGGATCCGGCGCATAGAGCCAATTCGTCGAGATGGGGCCGCCCGCCGAGTGGTGGGCAAAGGTCATGGCCATTTGGCCGCGCAGGGCATTCCAGAGCGCATCCGGGGTTTCGTAGCGTGGGTCCAAGCTGGAATAGATCTCGCCCCGGTCGCTGAAGTAGAGCACGTGCCGATGGCCGTGGAGCCAACTCGTCCACTCGTAGCCGAGCAGGGTGACGAAGCGACCGGGGGCGTTGAAATCGCTCACGGCCTGGCGGATCTCGCTCCAGAAGGCCGGCTGGTTGTCCATGGCCTTCATGCCCCAGTGATCGTGATCGGTGAGCGCAGCCACATCGAGGCCCGCCACGTTCTGGGCGTAGGCGAAATATTGCGCCGGGGTCCCGGTGCCGTCGGAGAGTTGGGAGTGCCCGTGAAGATCGCCCCAAGCCAGCCGGGGAAGGCCTTCCCGGGCGATCAGCGGGTTGGAGACCGCCGAGAGTTCGGCGAGTTCGCCCTGGCCCCGGGCTGCGATGCGGTAGATGCCGGGCTTCTCCACCCGGATGTCAACGCTGCGGTGGCCGCCGAAGCTTCCTCCGAGATCGATCCCCGGCGCCGCGACCAGGCCCGGCGGCAGATCGACGAGAACAACGCTGGCCTTTTCCACCGGGCTCGGGCTGCCGTGAACGTCCAGGGCCGCGACGGTCAGGCGAACGGTTTGGCCCGGGGTGGTGGTGGTGGGCAGGATCAAACTAATCTGGCGAGGAGGTCCGCCCACGATATCGATCCGGGGTGAGTGGGCAATGAAGGCGCGAATACCGTCGCCGTCGCCATCCACCGCCAAGTAGATCGGGGTCTGGGCTTCGGCGTAGCGATCGATGCGGGCGCCCAGGGCGCCGGCGCCGTAGATGAAGCGAAAGGTCTCTCCGGCCTTGAGGGCCCGCCCCCGAACCCAGGCGATCAACATACCCGGGGTGCGGTCGTCGAGGTCGACCTGCACGCCCTCCGGGAGATCGAGGATCTCGGTGAATCCCGGGGCGTCCGGAAGGCTGGCCTGGGGCGTTTCCCATTCCCAAAAGGGCGAGGGCTGGAGAAAAACCGCGCCGTCTTGGGCGATGCCCAGGGGGCCGACCTCGAACACGATCTCGATCCGCGCGCGGGTGCCGGCGACATGCACCCGGTCGCTGGCGATCCGCCAGGCCCGGCCGCCGCCGTCCGAGGGCGCGCGGGGGGTGGCGATATCCTCTTGGAGCAGGGCCTCGGTCTCGAGTTTGGCATCGACGGAAAGCCCCGTCCGCGGGTCGGGGATGGACGCTTCCTGGGCCGGGGCTGCGGGAGAGGGAGGGGCTGCGGGCACCCCCGGGGCACCCGAATCACAGCCCACGCCGACGCCGGCGACAAGGAGCGTCCACAAGAGCGTCCAGAGAAGGACTGGGGGCCCGGGGCAGAGGGCTGCAGGGTTCACGGGTGAAAGGGCGATTTTCATATTCAGGACGACGGGTTAGCACAGCTTTTAGGGGAAGTACGAAGCGCTTCTAGAGGAAGTACGAAGCGCTTCGGTTCGCCGCCCTCCCGGCCGATAGGTTCTTCTGTAGGATCGCTGAATTGCAGCGCCCCCAACCTCGAATCCGTGCGGGAGAATGTTTAGTCATGGGAAGTTCTTCAGGGAATCGATTGCCGCTGGTCACGCTGTTTGTGGCGATCCTGATGCTTGCGGGATTCGTGCTGCCGGCGGGGGGGCCCGAGGGCGCTGACCTTGCTTCGGAGTTTGCCCGGGAAGAGGCGCAGGAATTCTTCCATCGGCATCCCGACGTGACGCTTACGGCTCGGGTCCGGGAGTTGTTGGGGGCGAAATATGTCGACCAGATTCTGGGCGATGAGGCGTCGAGCCCGCGCCGCCGGGCCGCGGTGCCGCCGCGCTTGCACGCGCGTCGCCAGCAACAGTTCGACGTTTTGACCGATAAGGCCGACCAGACTCGCAGTGCGGCGGATTCGGCCTGGCACTACGGCGTGAACGCCGGTGATCGGGTGAGTCGAGATTTTTTCGCCTACGGATTCTTCCACTCCGAGGTGATCACGTTTGCCATCTCCCTGCTCTTCTTCCTAGTCGTCGGCATCGGACTCGAGGGGGCCTGGGGATCGCTCGTCTTTGTTGCTTTCTGCGCTTTGGCACTCTTCGCGCCCGCGCTGGTTCACGCCACGTGGGCCGGGGAGGGCGGAATTCCTTTCAGCGGAGCCAGTGGTCTGCTCGCTGCACTCCTGGCCGCGTATGGCCTGCGGGGTTGGGGCGGGCGCCTGGTTCTGCCCGGCTGGATCCTGCTCCCGCTCTGGCTTTTTGCCGAATACGTCATCGTGCGTGGGGTCTGGTTCGATCGCGTGGAGGGGCTTCCCTTGCTGGCCCATGCCGCCGGGTTCGGAGTGGGTGTGCTGGGCGCATCGGCGGTGGCCCTGCTGGGCCTGGAGGATCGGCTTGCTCGGCGCGCGGACACCACCCGCTCGGCGTCCAACCCGGTCCTGGCTCTGGCGGCGCGGGCGGTGGCCGAGGGCCAACTCGATGCGGCCTGGAGCGCGCTTTCGAATGCTGCGGCCGCGGAGCCCCAGGACGACGAGGTGGCCCGGGCGTGGTGGGCTCTCGCCTGCGAGCAGGGCAGGGCCAGCGAAGCCGTTCACGTCATCCTGCCCCGGATGGCCGAGGAACTGCGCGGGGGGAATGGGGAGGCGGCGATTGACGACTGGTTCGAGATTGTTCATCACGCACCCGAGACCGAGGTCGAGGCCCGGATTACGACGCGGCTTGCGGAAGCGTTGATCGATCGCGGCGACTCCGCGGCCGCTCGGGAAGCGCTTCGCCGGGCCGTTGAAGATTCTCAAGGATTGACCACCGCTCTGGCCCAGCGGGTGGTTCGCAGCGCCCGAGAACTCGATCCCGAGTTGGCCGAGGCCGCCGCCCGGGTAGCCCTTGAGGATGCGCAACTCGATCCGGATTCCCGGGAGAGCCTGGAGGCTCTCGTCGGGAGTGGTGATTCCCAGGGTGAGTCCGTTGCTGTGGAGGTGGAGGCCGAGCCGGAGGTCCCCGAAGCGGTTGTCGATCTAGAGGATCGCGTTGAGGCCGACACCGGCTTCTCCATTATTGAAGCCGAGGCCATTGTTGAAGAGGACGCCGAGTTCGCGGAATTGGCTCTCGATGAAGAGTCCGGGGAGGCGGCTGAAGCGGACTCGCCGGAGCCGGAGCCCGAGGGCTTGGACTTGGCTTTGGACTTGGCTTTGGACGACGACCAGGCCCTGGACCAGGACGAGGACCATGACCAGGACCAGGACCAGGACCAGGACCATGACTTGGCCTTGGCCGAACTTGGCCTGGCCGACGATGAGGAACTGACGCCCCGGGAGGCCGCCGACGAGTGGCCTCGCGAGCCCGGAACCATCGACATCTCGGAGATTGACCCGGCCGCGATTTCGATCGCGGGCCTTGAGGGTGAAGTCAGCCTGGAGGAGGCGGAAGACGAAGAGGACGAAGGGGATGAGGAGGGGCCGATCGAGTCCCTGGAGCCTTTGG
>Ga0310120_10003870_pt1 | contig 10660 bp, 7 predicted proteins | sample CB27_AW_983_MG_FD_203506 | JGI IMG/M metagenome (GOLD analysis project Ga0310120, IMG submission 203506) | Marine microbial communities from Western Arctic Ocean, Canada - CB27_AW_983 | ecosystem: Environmental > Aquatic > Marine > Oceanic | place: Canada: Western Arctic Ocean | collected... | reverse complement strand
AATCCGCAGTTCGACAGCGCGTCGCCATTCAGCGACGGACTCTCCGCCGTGCTCATCGGTGACTTCAGGACGGGCAAGTGGGGGTTCATCGACAAGACGGGGTCATTCGTCATCAATCTGCAGTTCGACCTCGCGGACTCATTCAGCGACGGACTCGCCCTCGTGCGCATCGGTGACCGCGAGACGGGCAAGTGGGGGTTCATCGACAAGACGGGGTCAGTCGTCATCAATCCGCAGTTCGGCTTCGCGAACCCATTCAGCGAGGGACTCGCCGCCGTGTTCATCGGTGACTACGAGACGGGCAAGTGGGGGTTCATCGCCCGCTAAGTGCGTATCGCTTCTCCCCCAGAAGTAGCAACCCCACCCGCCAACACCTCGACCTTCCCGTTCCCGCTCTCCTCCGTCGTTCGTCGACATAGTCGCAGTATCTGGGGAGAGGATCGCTCGATCTGTGCGGCTACGACGGCTCCTCCGCAGGTTTTCTCTCACAAGGGAGCGTTTAGCCCAAAGACCTCTAACTTACCTGTAGTAGCCGCACCTCACACATCCAGCTGCTCTTGGTGCTCGGACTGCAACCCCACACCCAGAAACGTCACGCGTCGGGTCTTGCCCGAATCCTGCGCGACGAGGTCAATCCCGGCATCCGGCCCCCACTTACCGGGCCACTTGTTCCACAGCCAGACCTTCTTCAGTTGGGATCGATAAACAGGGTCAGTTTCGAGGAACCACTTGCAGACGTGTTCCCACTGCGTGCCACGTCTCTTCGGGTCAGCATCGAACGACTCGAGGAACGTGGCGAAGCGGGACGCGGCCATGGTGGCCTAGCGTAGCGTGGGCCGGCTGGCGATTCAACGGGGATGGGGGTGAGTCACGCGGGTGCGCGGCGTCTCACTCGCGGGCGAGCCGTTGGGCGTCGGTGCTCTGTGACCAAGTTCACAAAGGCTCTGTGTGGTGCGTCATGGTGAGCCTGATCGTGGCTGTCTACACTGCCATCCTTCACTGCGGATGAGCCGCAGACGGACACAGCAAGGAGCACAGACGATGATGACCAGGCAGAACGACGCAGTGGCACTGACGGACGAGCAGTTGGAAGGAGTCGCGGGGGGAATTATCCCACAACCAAGCCTTCGTCCGGTTCATATCCAAGAGGCCTGTGCCAATGGCACCTTTTTCATCCCACGTCCTCCTGTGGGGCCGTGTGTAACGAGAGGCCGTGCAAGCCTTAATGTTGGGCCGGTTAATAGGCGGCGTTAGTGAAGACGGGCCTGTGCGGATGAGCCGCAGACAGCAACAGGTCCCCGGACCCCCCCTCAACGCATCCCACCGTTCCGCCCTCCTCCTCCCCACACGTGGGTCAGGGGGGAGGGCGGACTTCGTCTACGTTGGATGTGAATCCAGCATTAGACGACCGGCAGCGGTGCTCCCCTGCATGACGAGGTGTAGACGCCGATCAGACCGCTGGCTGGTAGGGGGTGCAATGTGCCTAGCGCGGGACGGCGGGCGGTGCAACGGGGACCGGTGAGGAAGGTGTTCATACAGACGTTAAGCACTTAGGCCAGAATTTTTCCATCTGTGTCCCTTATCGAGTGATATCGCGTTTTTTTGTTTCTACGAAACTTTGGCCGCGACTTATTAACATTTGTGCCCCCACCTGACACCTCTTCCAGTTCCGCATCACTCAACTCAGCGGCAGCCTGCAAATTCTCAATCGAGAACTCCCAACCATGTTCAGCGCCGAGCGCCACCAGATCATCCCCGGCGATCTCGTCGCCTAGGCGTGACAGTAGATCCTGACTGTCGTCCACCTGCTTCATGAAGTGTTCGAGATTCTCTTTGCTCATGTCTCTCTCCTTCGATGCGTCCATTGCCGACGGCAACGATCCGGACGGCGTGCGTCATCGACCCACCTCAATTGCGACGATGTGATGTAGGACCCGATCCTACCGCTGGCTGGCAGGGGGTGCAATGCGGGGGGTTACGGGCGGTGCAACGGGGACGGGCGTTGGTGGTGGAGAGCTGACGGCAGCATGGTCGGTGCTGATGAAAAAGTCCCTGTGTTCACAGGGAAAAAATGGTGGAGGCGGCGGGAGTCGAACCCGCGTCCGAAGATACGTCCGCACGGGACTCTACATGCGTGTCCGCGCTTGATGTTTTACCAGCGGTGTGAAAGCGCGACCAAAATCACCGATGGCTGAGCGCCGATTAATCTCGCCACGACCCGTCGACGCGGCAGGTCGCGACTAGCCTGCTGTATGACGCCCGTTCCCACCCCGCAGGCGAAGGTGAAAGGGACGTCGTCGCCTAATTAGGCGGCGAGAGCGAGCTGCGTGTTCGCAGTTATGGTGTTTTCCATCGGATTTACGAGTCGATGGTGCTCGGCATGCATCCCGTGTTTGCCTATCCCCGTCGAAGCCGTGTCGCCCCCTCTGTAGACGTTGGATGGTCCGAGGCGGGTTCTGCGACCCGCCGCTACGATTCGGCTGGCACGCAGCCGACACGTCTATTATAGCGCGGGCACGGTGCGCTTGAACAGATCAGGATGGTGGGTCCAACTCACTGACGGCACTGGACTTGGTCTACCCCTGGCAGCCGTACGTGGTGCCAGTCTGGCCTCGCCGCGTGCCTGGGCCTGGCAACATCGACCTCGACAGACCGGTACACGGGCGGAGTGGCGACCCGGCGCTCGCTTGACGCAATTTTTCAACGACCCACATAATGCGAGACGGCCATGGAGCTTAAAGACAAGGTGCGGTGGTCCAGCGAGCAGCTGGTGCAGCGGATTCGCCAGCAAACCGAGCAGGAGGTCCGCGGGTTCGTCAACGAGCTGCTGGCGACGACCAGGGAGCGTGCGACCGCGCGCGACGAAGACAGCCCCGTCGCCGGGAGCGAGCTGCAGCGGGCGGTGTGGGAGGAGGGCGTTCGGGTACGGGCCGAGGTTGAGCAGATCTGGGAGGCCAGACTAGACAAGGCGGATGCCGCCGCCAAGCAGCGATTACAGTTGCAACTGCGCACGGCGCGAAAAGAAGCGGACCGGCAATTGGCCGAGCAGGTGGCGGGTATCCGGGCCGAGGGGCAGCGGGTGCTGGAGGCGGCGCTCGATGTGGCGTGTCAGGAGGCGGATCGCGCGCTGGCGCGGCGTGTCGACGAGGTCCGCGCAGAGGCTGCGCGGACGGCCACGGCCGATTTAGCCGGCGCGCCGGCGCCAGCCGGGCCCGAGACCGACGAAATTCTGAGCCGTGTGCTCGACGGAGTGCGTCGGTTGGACGAGGTGTCGCGATTGGGTGACGTACTGGACACGCTGGCCGAGCTGGCGGGCAACGAGGCGTCACGGGCGGCGGTGCTTACGGTGCACGACACCGGTGTCCGTGGTTGGCGATTCATCGGGTTCGAGCCGGCGCTCGAGCCGGCGCGTCGGGTCGCTCTGGAGCTTGGTGACGCCGGCATCGTGGGGGGTGCCGTCATCACGGGAGAATCGCGTGCGATCGTATCCGGCCAGGACGGGGTGCCGGGCGACGCTGAGCCTGCGTTCACGACGCTGCCGGCTGGTACCCAGGCCCTGGCGTTGCCGGTGCACGTGGGCGGGCAGGTGATGGCCGTCGTCTACGGGGACGACGCCGAGCGGCGTCCCACGGCCGCCTGGCGCGAGGCGCTCGAGCTTCTGACCCGGCATGCCGGGCACTGCCTCGAGGCTTTGACGGCGGCGCGCGCAGCGCAGCTTGCGCTACACGGCGCCGGGTCGCTCATCCCTGAGGATACTCTGCACACCCTGCCGTTCGACGAGACCGACGCCGAGTGCTCAGGGCCTGAAGGCTGATCCACAGTGTACGAGCAACCTCGTCGCCGGACCCAGACCCGCCCCGGAGGCAGCGGGACCGGCCGCTGGAATACGCTAAGGAGCGGCGCGCACGCCAGCCGCGGCCCTCACACGCCGAGACACGGGCCGTTCAGTTTGCCGCGCTCGGGACCCTGAGGGTCTGACCGATCCGGATTATGGTGTTATTGCCCATGCCGTTGGCCGACTGGATGGCGCGCACGCTCGTGCCATGGCGGGCCGCGATCCGGCCGAGCGTGTCGCCGCTCGAGACCCGGTAGGTCAAGAGGGTTGGTTTCGGCGCCTCCGGGCGGACCTTCAGCGTCATGCCCGCCGTCAGTCGCTCATCCCAGAGGCCGTTGTCGCGGATGACCCGCCACGGCGTCGACTCCATCTTGTCGGCGATCTGCTTCAGGTCCTCACCAGTCGCGATCCGATGCTCGTTGAACTTGCCGGTCCACTCGAGCGGAATACGGAGGATCTGACGAAAGGGCAGGTTCTGTAGCCGCCATAGGCCGTTGGCCTCGCGGAGTGTCTCCAGGTCGACGTCCAGCACAAAGGCCAGTCGGAGGTAGTTGTCGCCGCGCCTGGTCCGATAGACCAGATGGTCGCCGTCGACGGTGAAGAGGTCGTCCCGTGGGGCCTGGGGATACGCTATGAGTTGACCCACCCGGAGCGCCCGCGTCGCGAGAAACGGGTTGTGGAGGCGGAGCTGGAGGATCGAGAGATCGAGGCGTCGCGAGATCGACCACCAGTCGTCGCCCTCGCGTACCGGCTCCAGCCGGATGTTGAGCGCGTGATGACGCACCGACCGCTCATAAAGCTTCAACACGTTTCGGTAGTCGCCAACTTGTACGACGTACTGGAGCGTTTCCAGATACATCGGCCGGGCCCGGGTGACCCGCCCCGGACCGCCGTTGTAGGCGGCCAGGGCATAGTCCTCCCGGCCGAATCGCGCCACCTGCTGCGAGAGATATTTGATCCCCGCCTCGATGTTCGTGTCGACGCGCAGTGACCGGAACGTGGCCGGCATGACCTGGAAATACCCGTTGGCGCCGTCGATCGAGACGACCGACCCGTTCCCGCCCGACTCGTGGAGCACGACGGCCCGCACCAGATGCAGATCGAGCTCGTACTGATCGGCGAACTTCTTGATCTCCGCGTCGATCTCCATCACTTTCCGGTACATCCCGAGGAAAGACGGAGCGAATTCCGTGAGCGGCAGCAACTGGCCCTCGCTGGCCGCCGTCTGCTGCCCGGCGTCACCCGGTGCCGCGACGCCGAACACGGCCACGAAGACGATGACTCCGAGAACGGCTGGGCGCATCATTGACTTACTCCCCCGACCGGTGGTTTCGAGAGAACCTCCCGTGTGTTATAGCGAAGACGGCCTGGTGTTTCAAGCACCGCAAGCCCCGCTGCATTTGACCGGCGCTGCATTCCGGCTGGACGGTTTGGCTCGGCGGTTGCGCGTGTCCCTACTGTGTTCGCTCGTCGTGCCTGGCGCTGTGGCCGTGCGCGCGGGATTGCCACGCCAGGGTCTCGGTGTAACGTGGGGTTCCACTCCGGGCGCCCTGCGTGTGGTCCTGGTCCGGTCGCCGGCGGAAGCATGTCCGGAATTCGTATAATGACGTCATGCGCGAGTGTGGTGAATCGCACAAGAGCCTCCAGTTTACCGAGTCGGTCATCCGTGAGATGACCCGGTTGGCCGACGCACACGGTGCCGTCAACCTGTCGCAAGGCTTTCCCGACTTCGCGGCACCAGAGGCGGTGAAGGCGGCGGCCCGCGACGCGATTGCCGCCGACGTCAACCAGTATGCCCTGACCTGGGGCGCTCGCCCGCTACGTGAAGCGGTGGCGCGCGAGTTCACGCGGCGGTACGGCGTGCCCGTGGATGCGGACGAGCAGGTGACCGTGTGCTGCGGCTCGACCGAGGCGATGATGTCGACGATGCTGGCGACGGTCGACCCCGGCGACGAGGTGGTCGTGTTCGAGCCGTTCTATGAGAACTACGGGCCGGACGCGATCCTGTCTGGCGCCGTGCCGCGCTATGTCACGTTGCACGAGCCGGACTGGACGTTCGATCCGGATGCGTTGGCGGCCGCTTTCAACGAGCGGACGCGCGCCGTCATCATCAACAGCCCGAACAACCCGACCGGGAAGGTGTTCACGCGCGTGGAGCTGACCGCGATCGCCGAGCTTTGCCAGCGATGGGATGTGCTGGCGATCACTGATGAAATCTACGAGCACATCATCTACGACGGCTGCCGGCATCTGCCGATGGCGGCGATCGAGGGTATGGCCGACCGGACGGTAACCATCAACAGCCTCTCGAAGACCTACAGTGTCACAGGCTGGCGGGTCGGGTGGGCCATTGCGCCGGGCAGATTGACCAACGCGATCCGCAAGGTGCACGACTTTTTGACTGTCGGCGCACCTGCGCCGCTGCAGGAGGCGGGCGCCACCGCGCTGTCGTTACCGGACGCCTACTACACCGAGCTCGCGGCCGGCTACCAGCGACGGCGCGACCAGCTGCTGGCACTGCTCGAGCCGCGGGGGTTCGTCTGTTTCAAGCCGGCTGGCGCCTACTACGTCATGACGGATATCGGCAGGTTCGGGTTCGCAGCCGATGTCGAGTTCGCGCGCTATCTCGCGACCGAGGTAGGCGTGGCGGTTGTGCCGGGCAGCAGCTTCTATCACGACCCGGCGCTGGGTCGCACCAAGGTGCGGTTCACGTTCTGCAAGCGGGACGAGACTATCCGGGAGGCCGGACGTCGGCTTGAAGCGCTTGGGGTGCAGGACGTCAGAACCTGAGCAGGGCGGCCACGTAGACCCCGTCGAGCTTCAGGGTGCCCGAGTCTTCCTCAAAGAGATAGCTCAGATCGAGCGACCGATAACCGATCTGGAGGCCGAGCTGCTCGGTGAAATTCAGCGCGCCGTGCACGTCCACGTCGATGTATTCGCCCTGAACATTCGCGTCGGCGCCCCCCGGCAGCTTGAAGCCGGTGACCTCGGCCGTAATCCCGAGAACCGGGAGAGGGTAGATCCGCAGTACGCCCCCGATCGCCGGAATTGGCGCCCGCGCGCGCGCGAATTCGCGCCCGAACTCGCTGGTGAGCGTTGCCTCCACGGCTGTGTACTTCGCCTCGACAATGATCCCGAAATACCCGTGGGTACGATGCACGATGTCGTACTCGTAGCCGAATCGCCAGGAGTCCCACTTGATCATTGACGTGACCGGCAGGCCGACGGTGAATGCGATGCCGCGGAACACGAGTCGCCGCTCGACCACCGATTGAGCCGAATAGCGGATCGGCACGTAGTCAATCCGGAGTCGGTGCTTCCGACTCGGGCGCAGCCGCAGCCGAAGCTCGCCGAAGCGCTGGGTGTCGATGCCCAGATCCTTCACGAAGTCGATGTCGCTGCCGGCGATCCCGAACGCGTCGCTGGCGATCGTGATGTCCGGTGCGGGCGTCCACATGCCCCCGAGGACCTCCACGTGGTAGTCCTCGCCGACCGGCAGGTCGACGGTCGGGTTGAAGGGTTGGGCCGCGGCCGGCGAGGCGAAGGTCAGCAGGACTGTCAGACAGCTGGTGGCGATGAGGGCACGCTGTATGCGGATCACGTTTATTCGGATGTTCGGCACGTTAGCGAGCCGGAGGCCCACTCATCCGCGCGAGCCGGGGTTACGGTGGAGCCGTGCTCGCTCGCGATCGATACTCGAGCACGGCGCGTGCCAGCTGTGGCCAGCCGTTCCGTGCGCTGGCCAAGCGAGGCGGCGGTCCCTCCATCAGGGTTATCGATCCGTCGAATACCGGACTGCAGGTGGCAATCTCGAAAGGACGCTGTCGAAACTGATATTCTTGAGGAGACAGGAGTCCTATCTCCTGTCTTCCGTTTCCTGCCGCTCACATGTCCCCGCTTGCCCGGCTTGCGCCTCACGTCCTGCGATATCGTGGCCGGCTTGCGGCCGGTCTGGTGTGTCTCGTCCTCACGACCGCGTTGTCGCTGCTGGGGCCATGGGTGCTTCGCTATGCCATCGACGATCTCACCGCGGATGTGACCCGGGGCAAGCTGGCGCTTTACGCCGGCGGGTTGCTCAGTCTGGCGGTCGTCGGCGGGGTGTTCCGGTTCTTGATGCGTCGGATCATCATCGGGGTGTCCCGCGCGATCGAGTACAACCTCCGTAGCGTGTTCTTCGCGCACGTGCAGCGGTTGCCGCTCGCCTATTTCCAGGCCGGCCGCACCGGCGACCTGATGTCACGGGCGACCAACGACCTGAGCGCGGTGCGGATGATGGTCGGCCCCGCCATCATGTACGTGGCCAGCACCGGCATGGTGTTCGTCGTGTCGGTGGCACTCATGCTGTCGATCGACCCTGTGTTGACCCTGGCCGCATTACTGCCGTTGCCGCTCGTGTCGGTGGCGGTCAAGGCCTTCGGCAGCGCCATTCACCACCAGTCTGAACGGATCCAGGCTCAGTTGTCCACCCTGAGCGCGGTGGTCCAGGAATCGCTCGCCGGTGTCCGGGTGGTTCGGGCTTACGGTCGCGAGGCAGTGGAGACCGAGCGTTTCCGGCGCGAGAACCACGAGTATCTGGTGCGCAACGCGGCGGTTATCCGGCTGCAGGCGTTCTTCTATCCGAGTCTGGCGTTCATCCTCGGGCTGGCCGGTCTGCTGGTGTTATGGCTGGGCGCCGGACGCGCCATCGACGGACGGATCACGGTGGGGCAGTTCGTCGCCTTCAACGCCTATCTGCTGATGTTGAGCTGGCCTATGATCGCGTTCGGGTTCGTCACCAATGTCTTTCAGCGGGGGTTGGCCGCCTGGAAGCGGATGCTCGTGGTGATGGACGCCGAGCCAGCGGTGACCGGATCGTCCGCCCGGCCGGTCGAGCCGGCGTCGCCGATTCGTGGCCGGCTCGAGTTTCGCAATCTGTCGTTCGCCTACAACGGCGATCTGGTGCTCGAGGGGGTTTCGGCGCGCGTGGAGCCAGGGCAGACTCTGGCGCTGGTCGGCCCGACTGGCGCCGGCAAGTCGACGCTGCTCGCGTTGCTGCCGCGCCTTTTCGACCCGCCGCCGCGCACGGTATTCGTCGACGACATCGACATCCTCGAACTGCCACTGAGCACGCTCCGGGGCGCGATAGGGATGGTGCCGCAGGAGCCCTTCTTGTTCTCGGACACCGTCGCTGAGAACGTCCTCTTTGGCGTCGCGGCCGAGGACACTCGGGACCCGGAGCGTGTGGCGTCCGAGGCGATGGCGATCGCCAGGCTCGACAAGGATCTGGCCGGCTTTCCGGACGGTGCACGGACGTCGGTTGGCGAGCGGGGGGTCACCCTGTCTGGCGGACAGAAGCAGCGTGCGGCGCTGGCCCGCGCGATCACCGCCAACCCAAGGATTCTAGTGCTGGACGACGCCCTCTCGGCGGTCGACGCCTACACCGAGGACGAGATTCTGACCCGTCTCCTGGAGGTCATGCGCGGGCGTACCTCGGTCGTCGTGGCGCACCGGATCTCGACCGTGCGCCACGCCGATCTGATCCTGGTGCTAGATCACGGCCGGGTCGTCGAACGCGGCACCCACGACGAGCTGCTGGCCCGGGATGGCATGTATGCTGGGCTCTATCGGAAACAGTTGCTCGAGCAGGAGCTGGAGGTGTTGTGACGACCCGTGACGACGAGGTGCTCGGCAAGGCCTACGACGCGCGGCTGATGCGCCGGCTACTGGGCTTCATGCGTCCGCACCGGCTGGCGCTCGGCTGGGCGCTGGTCGCCATCGTCGGGCTCTCGGCCGTGCAGCTCGCGCCGCCGTATCTCACCAAGGTGGCGATAGATACGTACATCGCTAACGGCGAGCCAGAGGGCCTCAACACGCTGGCGCTCCTGTTTCTCGCTGTCCTGGTGTTGTCCTATCTGTTCGAGTACGCCCAGACCTACACGCTGCAGATCACCGGACAGCGCATCATCTTCGACCTCCGGATGCGGATCCAGGAGCATCTCCAGCGCCTCGACATCGCCTTCTTTGACCGCAACCCGGTCGGCCGCGTGATGACCCGGGTGACCACGGACGTCGACGCGCTGAACGACCTGTTCGCGACGGGAGTCGTATCGGTCTTCCGCGACATCTTTATGCTCGGGGGCATCGCGATCGTGCTGTTCGTTATGGACTGGCGGCTGGCGATCGTCGCGTTGTCGGTCCTGCCGTTGATCGTGCTGGTGACCTACTGGTTCCGGCGTCACGCGCGGCACTGCTACCGGCAGGTGCGCGGCTGGATCGCCAAGATCAACGCCTTTCTGCAGGAGAACATCACCGGGATGGAGACGGTGCAGCTGTTTCGCCGGGAGGGGCGGCATTTCGATCAGTTTGATGCGATCAACCAGGGGCATCGTGACGCGAACCTCGCCTCGGTTTTCTACTACGCTGTGTTTTATCCGGCCATCGAGGTTCTCGGCGCGCTCGCGCTCGCTGCGATCCTCTGGTTTGGCGGGGGGTGGACGCTGCAGGGCACCCTCGAGCTTGGGTCGCTCGTCGCCTTCGTCCTGTACTCGCAGCGGTTCTTCCGCCCGATCAGCGATCTGTCCGAGAAGTTCAACGTGCTACAGGCGGCGATGGCCTCGTCGGAGCGTATCTTCGCCTTGCTCGACACGCCGGTGGCTATTGCGAGTCCGACGACGCCGGGGGCGGCCCAGACCGGGCCCGGTTGCATCCGCTTCGAGCGGGTCTGGTTCGCCTACCGCGAAGGCGAGTATGTGCTCGAGGATGTGACCTTCGAAGTTGCACCGGGTCAGCGGGTGGGAGTGGTCGGCGCCACCGGGGCTGGGAAGACCACACTGGTCAACCTGCTGA
>Ga0310120_10003869_pt1 | contig 10662 bp, 10 predicted proteins | sample CB27_AW_983_MG_FD_203506 | JGI IMG/M metagenome (GOLD analysis project Ga0310120, IMG submission 203506) | Marine microbial communities from Western Arctic Ocean, Canada - CB27_AW_983 | ecosystem: Environmental > Aquatic > Marine > Oceanic | place: Canada: Western Arctic Ocean | collected... | reverse complement strand
AACGCACGCAGCGGTGATGGATCGGCGCATGGGCGTCGCGACGAGTCTTGGGTCAGGCTCCTAGGAGCCACGCCTTCTCTGGCGACTATTCAATTGGGTTCAGGCGCAGGGGGGAGCCGGCTGGCGCTGGCTGGGCTTCCGTCCCCTTGCGAAGCGCCTCTCGCAGGTCTCGCAGCGTGGCGCGCAGCTCCGCCAAGTCGATCGACGGAGACGATTCCCGATATCGCTGGCGTTCGAGTTCGGCCCACGGCTTCGCGAAGCCAGAGCTCTCGGACGCCTGCCGAAAACCACCGCGCCCAAGCGACGGCGCGTCGGCGAACCATCGATCTCGCCAGCGCCAGAAATCATACACGATGGCATCGACGTCGTGGTGCCTCACACTCTTCTCGAGCACGCGAAAGAGATGGTTCTCAGAAGCGAGACGTTTCTCGCGGCGCGCTCTTCGACTCACGAGGAATTCCGGCCAGAGCCATCGCCACAATCGCACCATTAGCATTGCGGCGAAGGCGGCAAGAGCCAGAGAGAGGCCATGTTTTCGCGTGTTTTCCCAGAGCCCAGCCACTACGTCCCGCCACGAAAAGCCGGGTTCGCCGCGTGCCACGACTTCGTCGATCTCGCGGACCTCGAGAGTGCGCTCCGCCAGGACCGCAACCTCGAGTGACCCCTGAACCGGGTCCCACCAGGGCAACTCGATTGCGGGAAGAATGAAGTCCCCGGGTCTCTGCAAGACGTAAGTCACGGTCTCGACGCGCTCACCCCGATACCGGCCGCGGTTGATCGAGTCGCTGATCCGAGGCCGGTCGGCGTAGACGGCAATGCCTGGTGGCGCGGTGAACGTCACTTCGGGCAAGAGCATGCCCAGCGCACGATCGGCATTCATGCGAACCGTCCGTTCGATGGCGTCACCGACCTTCAGATCACGGGTTCCCCGACTCCAACGTTCGTACACCTCGAGTCGAGGCGTCGTAATCAGTCCGTCGATTCCCAGGGCTTCGGAAGGAACGATCACGTTCAATCGCTGGGGTCGAGTCCGAACCGTAAAGGTCGTACCCGCCTTTCCCTCTTCAGCCACACCCAACCGAATCTCGAGACCGGGAATCTCGAGGATTCCCGCGCGCTCGGGAAAAATCAGATAGCTCCTGCGTTGCGCTGCGAAAGTGACTCCGTCTATCCGCTCGGTAAAGTTGCTTCCAAAGGGCTCGGGTAAGAGCGCGATCGCTCCGTCGATTACAAGTTCGGGATAGACGGGGGCCTTGCTGAACCAGGTATCGGTCATGATCTCGACGAACAGACGCGTCTGCTCGCCAATCACGACCTGCTCCGCGGGCTCCGTTCGAACGCGGACTCGAACATGACCGTCGCCAAGAAGCTCTTCCGACGTGTTCGCAAAGCCACACAGCGGCACGAACAACGCGAAGGCCATGAAGAGCCGAACCCTCATGACCCACTCTCCATCTGATCTTGAAACGAAAATTTGAGACGAAGAAAATCGGCGGGCGTCGTCTGGACTCGACGCATCCACAATTCTCGCAGCTCCGCCTCGTCGAGACCCTGCGCACGTGCCTCGTCCACCGTCATTTCACCCTCGCCCCTGGCGCCCTCGTCGTCGAAAACGATCTTGTCCGCTTCGAGTTTGCCGCCGGTTCCGCCGGCGTCTTCGTATTCCCTCTGATCGAGTTCAACCAGAGAGCGCACCCAATCGAGGTTGAAGGACGCCTCACGCAAGTCTGGATCCAGGCTGAGCGCCCTCTCGTAGGCGGCGATCGCCTCGGGCAGACGCTCCTGCCGCGCCAAAGAATTTCCGTACTGGAATTTCGCGAGCGCCGTATCGAGAGTGGCCAGCGCGGAGGACGCGGACGCAAATTCGCCGGCCTCGTAGTAGGCGAGTCCCTTCCACAACCGGTCCTCGAAACGACGCGCCGCTTGCAGAGGTTCGCCGCGCTCGAGCCAGAGCCTTCCCTGTTGATTCGGGGTCAAGAACCACTCCGCTGGGGCGTGACAGCCCGAAAGCGCCAACACGCAGAGGGCGGCTGCCAGCTTCTTCAGAGTCGCCATTGCACCGTCCATCCTCGGCGAAACCAGAAGAGCATGCAGAACGCGACGCCCCAGACGAGCGGATAGCCCGCATCGAGCCAGTCGAGCGCCTCGTCGTCATCGATCGAGTTCACGAAATGTTTTCGAATGCCCCGACCCAGCGCGGCGACGTCGTCGTCGTCGAGCGAAACCGGAAACACATGCCCACCGGAAGCGCTCGCGATGGCTTTGAGCCCGATCCAATCGATGGGGGGAGCCAGTCGATCCTTCGGGCCGAGCTCCCACGAGCCGAGTCCCTCAGCGAGAATCTCTCCTCCCTCGGGCCCACCGAAGGCCAGTAGCATGATCTGATCGCCGGTACGCCGAACGAAGGTCGCAAAGCTCTCCGCATCGCCGCGATCGATTCCATCCGTCAAGAAGAGGACGGTCCCGGCGACGCTCTCGTTCGACAGCAGCTCCTCCGCGAGGGCCAGCGCGCGGGTCGGCGAGTCGCCGGGGCGCGGCATCAAATTCGGGTGCAGAGCTTCGAGGTAGACCTCCAACAATTCCGTGTCGTCAGTGAACGGCAAGAGCTGATGTGCGCTGCCCGCGTACCCGATCACCGCCGTGCGTGCTCCGCGACGGCGCGCGAGCAGATCCCGGACCTTCTGGCGCGCTCGCGCGAGTCGCGTTGGCTGCTGGTCCGTGCCTAACATACTCGGCGTGAGTTCGACCGCGATCACGAGGGGTGCACGATCTTCCGTGAAGGGTGTGATCTCGCGATCCCAGGTCGGGCCGGCCACGACGGTCGACATCAAGACAAGCACAAGGGTCATGAGCTGATACGGACGCAACCGAAATCGACTGCGTCCCACCACGGTCAGATGCTCGAGCAGCTCGGGCGCGATGGCGCCCTGCCACTGGAGGGTCGCGCTATAGGCCAGGCGCAGACGCGAATGGAGCCAGATCGCGTAGGGAATGAATAACAACCACCATGGCCGCAGAAAGTGAAAGTCCCCGTCAAGCACCGCCGGTCCTCTCGAAGCTCGGGAGTCGAATCATGACATTGAAGAGCACGCCGCCGAAGACCAGGAGCACGGCGAGCGGTAGCCAATGGAGCCGGCGTTTCGGTCGATAACTGCGCGTGTCGATTCGCTCGGGCTCGAGTCGATCAAGCTCCCCGTAAACGGCTTCCAACTGGGCCCGATCCAGGGCCAGAAAGGACCGGCCACGGGTCGCCTTTGAGACCGCCTCGAGAATGGCCACATCGAGGGCTTGTTCTCCGACCGTCTCGGGATCGCCGATCGCGATGGTGTGAATGATGATGCCTTCGTCGTGGGCGATCTCCGCGGCACGCTGGACGGGCATCCGGCTACCGGTGTCATTGCCGTCGGTCAGCAGAATGACGACCTTGTTCTGCTTCTCGCTCGCCTCGAAGAGGCGTACCGCCAGACCGATCGCATCGCCGATCATGGTTTCCGCGCCCGCCATGCGCGGCTCCAGTTCTTCGAGCAAGGCCCCGACCGCCTCGCGGTCCTCGGTAAACGGAGCCTGCAAGAACGCCGACTGGCCGAATACGGCCAGCCCCAATCGATCCGTCGTACGGCGCTCGATGAAATCGGCGATCACCTGCTTGACCGCGTCGAGTCGAGAGATCCGTAAACCCTCGGAGTCCACGAAGTCCTTCTCTTCCATCGATCCAGAGAGATCCACGACCAGCAGGAGATCACGAGCCGGGAGTTCCTTCACGACCGCTTCACCCACCCAGACCGGCTGCGCGAGGGCCGTCACGACGAGCAACCAGCCGACGACGTGATAGAGCTTCTGCCAGCTGCGTTTACGAATCACGATCGCGCCCTCGGCCGGAAGCGCGCCGGTCAATTCCACGAGTCGTTTGAAGAAAGGCGCGCGCACCGCCTCACTCTCGTCGCGAAACTCGGGAACCAGCCAGACGACCAGCAGCGGCAGCGGCAGCAGAACGAAGACCCAGGGCAGCTCAAATTCGAGCATGATGTCCCTTTACCCAGGCGCGACTCGCTTCGAGCAGACGCGCCGCTGCCGGAGGCGTGAGATCCCGCAGCGCTTGTGGGTCGTAGGGCAAGCTCGCCAGCGACTCCGCGTCGGCACGATCGAAGCAGCCTCCGTTCTCATTCAGCCACGCGACCCATTCGCTGCCGCGCAGGGCCGCGACTTCCTCACGCGGGAAAGCCGAGAGCGCCACGGATCGCAGTACGAGTGGCAGCTCGTCGATCACTTCGTTTTGAGCCAACATCGCCTCGACCCGGTCGAGGGCTTCTCGTCGATATCGATCGCGCTGCCACGAACGCCATCGCCAGGCGCCAAGCCCCAACAAAGCCACCAACACCACGACGCCTAACAGAAGCCAAGCGCCCGTCGCCGGGACCCAGGAGATGGGCTCCGGATACGGCAGCTCCTTCAGTCCCCACATCCGGTCGCTGCCGAATTCCGTCACGTTGAAGTTCTCCGCCCGAGGAGCGCCTGCACCTGGTCGACCACGGGTTCCCCCGCACTGATGGGAAGTAGCGGAATTCGACGCTTGTGAAGCTCCCGGCGGCCGCTGTCCACGCGATCCTCGAAGACCCGGGTAAAACTGCGCCGCAGCGCACGGTCCCGGGCGTCAATCTCGATCTGGAGATCGCCATCGCTCACGACCAACAACGACGCTTCGGGCAGATCGCGCTCGAGCGGATCGAAGACGAGAAAGACCACGACGTCGTTGTGTCGGCTGAGTCGATTCAAGAGATGCGGCGTCTCCTCATCGAAACCGTCGAGATCGCTCACGAGCAGGATCAATTGGTCATGGTTCGCGACGCGATGGGCCCGCTCGAGCACTTGGTTCAGCCGGTCGGGCGAAGAGGCTTGATCGGCCCTCGCGTGCAGCAACCGATTCATGCGCTCGATCTCACGAAGAATCGCCACAGCCCGCGATTGACTGCGATGCGCGGGAATCTCGACTTGCTCACGATCATTGAACACGATCGCGCCGGGTCGATCGCCCTGGGCGAGCACGCGCCAGATGCCCAGCGCCGCGGTCTCTGCAGCGGTCACGGATTTCATCTGGAGGCGACTGCCGAAGAACATGTTGATCCGCTGATCGACCAGCACGAGAGCCCTGCGATCACGCTCTTCGGAATAGACGCGCGTATGAGGCTTGCCCATTCGCGCCGTGACCTTCCAGTCGATGTCGCGCACGTCGTCACCGGGCTGGTACACGCGCAGCTCATCGAAATCGAGGCCCCGCCCGCGCAGACGCGAAGCATACAATCCCGCGAGTGGACTATGGCGCGGCTGGCGGGGCAGAAAGCTGAAGCCCTGGGCGTGGCTACGGAGTCCGGCCAGATCTCGAACCCGAACATAGGCGCCGCTCGCCGCCGCCATCAGGGCACTGCAATCAGCTTCGCGATCTCGTCGATCACCTGATTCGTGGTCATTCCATCGGCGCTGGCTTCATAGGAAAGCGAAATGCGATGACGCATGACATCGTGGAGCAGAGCGCGCACATCCTCCGGTGTCACATAGTCGCGGCCTTCGAGCCAGGCCCGCGTCCGCGAGGCGCGGTCGAGATGAATGCCCGCACGCGGGCTCGCGCCGAGTAGGATCCAGCTCTTCAGCTTTTCACCGTATCGCTCGGGATTGCGGGTCGCGAAAACCAGATCGACGATGTACTGCAGGATCGGCTTCGCGACCTGGATCTGATCGATCTCGGCACGCGCTTCGAAAACGACGGCCTGAGCGACGGGCGGCGGATCCTCCCGACTCGGGCCGGCGCTCGTCTCGTCCCGAACCAGCTCGATCACCTTCGCCTCTGAGGCTTCGTCGGGATAACCCACCTCGACATGCATCATGAATCGGTCCATCTGCGCTTCGGGCAGCGGATACGTGCCCTCCTGCTCGATCGGATTCTGGGTCGCCATCACCATGAAGAGTTCGGGCAGAGGATGAGTCGTGCCGGCGATGGTCACCTGTCGCTCTTCCATCGCCTCGAGCAAGGCGGCCTGGACCTTCGCGGGCGCGCGATTCACTTCGTCTGCGAGAACGATATTCGCGAAGATCGGCCCCGGCTGAAATCGGAATTCGCTGCCACCCTCGCCGGATGCGGAGGTGCTCGCGACGTAATAGACCTCGGTTCCCGTGATGTCTGCGGGCAGCAGATCCGGCGTGAACTGAATGCGCGACAGGTCGGCGTCGAGATTCTTGGCCAACGCCTTGACGGCTCGTGTCTTGGCCAACCCCGGCAAACCCTCGACCAGGAGATTTCCGTTCGCCAGCAGGCCGATGATCAGCCGGTCCACCATTTCTGGCTGACCGATGATCGATGCATTCACCTGTTCACGCAGTCGAAGGATTTCATCTCGTGCCGACACCGTAGTCCTCATCGCCCGACGATTGGCCGCACCCGTCAGCGCTGCTCGAGCTGCCGCATGACGTTGCCGAAGATCTGATCGATCGTAAAACTCGCCGGGCGCTGACTCGGCGGAAACTGACGCAGCGAGCCGAGGAATTGAGCCACGACCGCCTGTGCCTCGAAGATTCGCGGGACGCGATTCCCCCACCACACGTCGTAGGCGTTCGAATCGGTGTCGGCCTTTTCATAGGGATCGCGACGTAGATGAAAGATTTTCGGGATTCGCAGGAAGACGAAGGGTTCGCGCCAGACATCGAAGCCACGTGCTCTTTGTTCGGCGAAGACAATCTTCCAATCACCAACGCGCGTGCCGACGAGCAGCCCGTCGTCATTGAAATAGAGGAATTCGTGTCGCGGACCCTCTGCTTCCTTGCCCGTCAGGTAGGGCAGGAAATCATAGCCGTCGAGGTGGGCGCGAAATTGTTTGGCTCCGGCTCGATGTCCCTTCAAGAGCTTGCCTTTGATATTCGAGACGCCGGCCGCCGCCAACAGCGTCGGCGCCCAATCGAGGTGAGACATGATCTCGTTCGAAACCGAGCCGGCCTCGACCTTGCCCGGCCAACGGACGAAACTGGGAACCCGATAGCCACCCTCCCAATTCGTATTCTTCTCTCCACGAAAGGGAGAATTCGCTCCATCGGGCCACATATTGTAATGCGGTCCATTGTCCGTCGAGTAAACGACGATCGTGTTGTCAGCGACTCCGAGTTCGTCGAGCTTCGCGAGGAGATCGCCGACCTGACGGTCATGGTCCACCATCGCGTCCGAGTAGAAGTTTTGACCGGAGATGCCCCGGATGCTCTCGGGGATATGCGTCCGGTAATGCATCCGCGTCGAATTGAACCAGACGAAAAAGGGTTTCTTCGCCGCATGCGCGCGATCGATGAAGCCGAGCGCGGCTTCGAGAAATTCTTGATCGACCGTTTCCATGCGCTTTCGCGTGAGCGGCCCGGTGTCCTCGACTTTTCCATCCGCGAAGGATCGGATGACCCCGCGCGGACCATACCGTTCGCGGAAAGCAGCTCCCTTCGGATAGTCCTCGTGCTCCGGCTCCTCCTCCGCGTTCAGGTGGTAGAGGTTTCCGTAGAACTCGTCGAAACCATGATTGGTCGGAAGGAATTCGTCCTTGTCGCCGAGATGGTTCTTGCCGAATTGACCCGTGGCATAGCCGACGGGCTTCAGCAGCTCTGCGATCGTCGGGTCCTTGGGCCGGATTCCAAGTTCGGCCCCCGGAATACCCACCTTGGTGAGGCCCGTCCGAAAGGGACTCTGGCCGGTAATGAACGAGGACCGACCTGCCGTGCAGCTCTGGTCGCCATAGTAGTCGGTAAAGAGCATCCCCTCGTTCGCGATGCGATCGATATTCGGTGTCCGGTAGCCCATCATGCCACGCGTATTCACCGACAGATTGCTCAGGCCGATATCGTCGCCCCAGATGACGAGAATATTCGGCTGGTCGGCGGCCCCTGCGCTTCCCGAGACCAGGAGCCCGAACAGTGCGAGGCCAAGAACCCTCTTCATGCTGATTTCTCCCGATTGGAGTGTCGCATGGACTCTATCGCAGAAGAGCGAACAATCGGCAGCCTTTGCTTCGTCGCGTGAGGACCGGGCGATCCTGACGCACTCCAGTTAGCTTCTCCTCCCACCCACGGAGGAATCATGATGCCCGCCATTCGACTCGTTCTCGTCGTCGCAATTGCGATTGCGCTTTCCGCTTGCTCGACGATTGCCGGAATGGTGATCAATCTTGGCGATGGCGAAGCAAACTGGATCGTCGTCGAAGGAGCGAAGCGTGAAGGTGCGCAGTTCACGTTTTCCGAAGTGCATATCGACGGCAATGGTTGGCTCGTCATGCATCCCTTCGAAGATGGCAAGCCTAACGGCGACATTTATGTCGGCGTGACCTACGTGACGGACGGCGACAATCGAAACGTCCAGATCACCGTCGATTCCGAGCCGGCCAAGGGCGACATGTTCATCGTCATGCTCCATCGCGACGTCAACGAGAATCAGGAATTCGATTTTGTCTTCGTCGATGCGGTCAACGTACTCGACAAGGCCGTCTTCGAAGGCCGGACGATGATCGCCCACGCCATTCCCGCCCCCTGATCGCATCGTCATTGCTCGGCCATCAGGCCGGCCGCGTCTTTTCACCGAGGCGATGCTCGGATTTTGCTCCCGCTCGCGCGGCTAAAAATACAGCGAGTGGTGCGTTCAGGTGAAATCGCGATCTGCGATAACAAGAAGATGCGAGTCTCGGCCAGGACGATGACGCGTTTGCACGCGGCTCGATCACTGCGCTGACTGGAGCCACTTGCTACATGAAGCACATTCCGAGCCACGAGGGCCGTCGTGAAGAGAGAGTCGGAACTTGCCGATCATCTTTGTTTCTGTCATGCGTGACGATGAACAGACGATCAAACAAGCGTATGAAGCCGGCGCGGTCGACTTTCTCGCAAGACCCGTCGAGCCCATGGTCTTGCGGAGCAAGCTCGAGTTGTTCGCGACCCTCTACCACGAAACAAAAGCTGCGAGATACGGTCAACAAGCGGCTGAGGCGGCGGCGGGCGCCTCGCTCGCCGCTGATGCATTCTTCTCCAATAGCGATGCACGAAAGAGGAGATTCAACATGATGCTGTCGACCCCCCTTCAGATGATGGGTGCCCCGGGCTCCCCCTACACGCGCAAGATGAGAGCCATCCTCCGCTATCGCCGAATCCCCTATCACTTCATCCAACAGAATTCCCCGGAAGCGGCCAAGATGCCGAGGGCGCGCGTTCCCCTCCTGCCCACGTTCTACCTGCCCGACGAAACGGGCGAAATCGTTCCCGTGACCGACTCGACGCCGCTGATCCGTCGCTTCGAAGGCGCCTTCAAAGAAAACTCGATCATCCCGGTCAATCCGGCCATGGCGTTCCTCGACGAACTGATCGAGGACTACGCCGATGAATGGCTGACGAAATGCATGTTTCACTATCGCTGGTACCACGAGGCCGACGCGACGAAGGCCCGAAACGTCCTGCCCCATTGGGCGATGGCGAGTGTCACGGACGAGAAGATCGCTCCGATGCAGAAGATGATCGGAGATCGCCAGATCGAGCGACTCAGCGTCGTCGGCTCGAACGATGTGACCGCTTCCGTAATCGAAGAGAGCTACAGACGCTTCGTCGACGCCTTCGACGCACAACTTCAGAACAGCCGCTTCCTCTTCGGTCGTCGACCGGCCTCGAGCGACTTCGCGATCATGGGTCAGCTGACCTGCCTCGTGCTCTTCGACCCGACACCGGCCGCGGTGACGCTCGAACGGTCGCCACGGATCTGCGCCTGGACGGAGGTCCTCGAAGATCTGTCCGGCATGGAACCCGGTGATGGGGATTGGGCCAGTCCCGAAGAGATCTTCGACACATTCCGTGCATTGCTCGAAGAAGTCGGACGCTTCCATGCGCCCTTTCTGCTGGCCAACGCGCGAGCCATCGAACAGAAGGCGGAAAAAGTCGAAACAGAGATCGCGGGGCGGCCCTGGATCCAGAAGCCCTTTCCGTATCAGAGAAAATGTCTGGGCTGGCTGCGCGAGAGCTACGCCGGGCTCGACCCGGAAGCGCGCAAGACGGTCGATGGCGTCTTGGCGGGAACCGGTTGTGAGGTGCTCTTTTCATGAAGGCGTCGGCGATTCCATCGCGAGTCGGCAGCCGATCTAGACCGCTCCTGGATGGACGCTGATGGCGGTTGGTGACGGCACGCATTACGTCATTCTCGGCCGGACCGAGTCCGGCTATTCGATGAAGGTGCGAGCCGCCATGCGCTACATGCAGGTCGCGCATGAATGGATGGATCGTTCTTTTCGAAACCAGAAGCTCTTTCAGGCTCACGCCAAGGTCCAGCTGATTCCGCTGGTCTTTTTGCCAGACGGTCGCGCGGTGCAGGATTCGACGCCGATTCTCGAAGCGCTCGAGAAGGACCACCCGGCTCCCTCGCTCCATCCCTCGGATCCGGGCTTGCGTTTCCTGTCGATCCTGCTCGAGGAGTACGGCGACGAGTGGGCGAACAAATTGATGTTTCATCATCGCTGGGGATACCCGGCCGATCAGAAGCATCGCTCGGGAACATTGGCTCGCGGAATGCTCGAAGGAAGTTGGCTACGACCCTTCGCACCGGTCATGGCTCGCTTCATGGTTCGACGAATGATCCCGCGCATGCGGTTTGCGGGTGCCAATGAGAATAAC
>Ga0310120_10003868_pt1 | contig 10664 bp, 6 predicted proteins | sample CB27_AW_983_MG_FD_203506 | JGI IMG/M metagenome (GOLD analysis project Ga0310120, IMG submission 203506) | Marine microbial communities from Western Arctic Ocean, Canada - CB27_AW_983 | ecosystem: Environmental > Aquatic > Marine > Oceanic | place: Canada: Western Arctic Ocean | collected... | reverse complement strand
GACGGCTGTGAGAAAGAGATCCCCAAGCAGTGGCTCTGGAAAAACCGTCATGTAAAGCTTGCCGATGGTACGACCGTCAGCATGCCCGATACACCAGAAAATCAGGGAGAATATCCGCAACAAGCGGCCCAGGAAGAAGGCATTGGTTTTCCGGTCGCGCGGTTGGTCGTGTTGTTGTCCTTAGCAACCGTCTTGATATCTGGCATGGCCATCGGCCCGTACTCTGGCAAGGAAACCGGTGAGTTGGCGCTTATGCGTCAGCTCATCGACCAACTTGATCCCAACGACATTTTACTAGCCGACCGATACTTCTGTTCGTACTTCATGATTGCCATGCTCTTGGAACGGAATGTCGACTTCGTCGCTCGGTTGCATCACGCCCGCAAGGAAGACGCTTACCCCTCGTGGGCAATCGTCCCAACCGTATCGAGCCCAGGGCCGTCAAACGTCGGCCGAAACCCATACGTTTACTGACAATGTTGCGCGACAAAGCAAGGAAGCTACTCCTCCGCGGCATTGATCCTTACAAGAGGAGAAAATAGCCGTTTTTCCGGTACGACCTGTACCTCACCTCACCGGAGTCCGCGAACAATCGATCCATCGTAAGATCCGTAAGACCGATGATGACTTGAACACGACAGTGGTGTTTAGGTTTCCGCTCCACGTCCGCGCGCGTGACTGTTCATGTGCCGTACCACTCAAGTGTCATGTGTGTGTCTCTCGGCAAGACCAACTGGCCGTGCGGCGCCCGGTCAGCCGCCACGCGCCGCGCGGGCGCCGGTTGTCGTAAGTCCTTACGCCACAGGCGGAAGTGCCATTCAGACCTGCCCCCAGTTCCGTTTCCGTTCAGTTCCGTTTGCGCGCTCCATGCTCCGCACGGCCTTCGGGCTCGAGATTCCCAGACCGTCTGGAACGTCGTTGGCCGGATTCGCGGCTGGTTGGGTGATGGTTGGGTGCTGGTTGGTTTGCTGATCGGCGGCTTCGTGTGGCTCGTCGGTTAATGGACCGCCGCCGGCCGAGATTGCCAACAACCCGTGGCCTGCTCAAATGCATGAGCCAGTTGCAGGACTCCGAAATCGTCCTGGTGCCGACCCACAATCTGCACGCCGACTGGCAGCCCATCCTGGGTGAAGCCCGCCGGAACGGAGATAGCGGGCAGCCCAGTGACGGTAATGTAGTAGCAAGATTTCATCCAATCGATGTAGGTCTCCATCACGGTGCCTTCGATCTCGGTTACGTAAGGCACCGTGACGTCGTACGGTGGGACCTGGCTGACCGGTAAAATGAGAAACTCGTACTCCTGCATGAATTCTCGCACTCGGTGATAGAGTTGCGTTCGCTTTATTTCGGCTTGTCCGATTTGCGGACCCGTCAACGTGGCTCCTTGCTCCACATTCCAGATGACTGTTTCCTTAATCCGGTCCCGATCGGTTTTCATCAGTTCGGCGAGCTGCAACTCCATCCGCCAGGCCCGCCAAACCTTGAATACCTCATCGGCATCGCTAAAGTCCGGCTCCGCGTCGTGGATTTCACAGCCCAATTCGGTGAACACGTTTCGACGGGACTCCAAGACGTTCGTCACGCGCGAGTCGACTGGCAGGCCACCCAGGTTCTGGCTCCAGGCGACGCGAACCCCTTTAAAGTCGCGTGCCAGTGGCCTTTGGAATTCCCTACCCGGCTCCGCGATAGCGATGGGAGAGCGTGGATCAGGGCCCGCGATTGCGCTTAGCATGAGCGCCGCGTCTTGCACGGTTCGAGCCATCGGGCCTTGGACAGAAATAGGGAACCAGGCCACTTCGCTGGGCCAGACCGGGACCCTCCCAGGCGACGTGCGAAATCCGACCACGTTGCAGAAGTTCGCTGGATTGCGAAGTGACCCACCCATGTCACTTCCGTCGGCCAACGGTACCATGCCACAAGCCAAGGCCACCGCCGCGCCTCCGCTGCTTCCGCCGCACGTCTTGGAGAGGTCGTAAGGATTGAGCGTGGCACCAAAGACTTCGTTAAAAGTTTGTGATCCCGCTCCAAACTCCGGGACGTTGGTCTTGCCAACCGTAATAGCACCCGCTTGTCGCAATCGCTCGACGATTAGACTATCACAATCCGGCACGTGATCGGCATGGATCGGTGAACCGAAGGTTGTACGTATGCCTTTGGTTGAGACCAGATCCTTGTGGGCAATCGGGAGCCCGTGAAGAGGCCCCACTTCTCCGCCTCGCGCCAGGGCCTCGTCGGCTTGGCGAGCGGACTCCATTGCGGAATCCGCTACGAGGGTCACAATGGCATTGACCTTGGGATTCATCCGTTCGATCTGTTCCAAGTGTGCCCGCATCACCTCTCGACAGGAACGTTCCTTCGCGCGAACCTGCCTGGACATCTCGGTCGCCGTCAAAAAACAGACCTCAGCATTGGACATTCGTTTCTCCTCATCGCGGCTGCCAGCCTCGCTCAACCGTGAGTAAGCTCGCCGGGGATTGTCGCCTGTGTCGCCAGTTGCATAGTCGCCTGTGTCGGCAGTTGCATATCTTGATTCAATGTCTACGGGTCCGCCGGATTGCCGTCGTGGGTCAACTCTTCCAGAAATTCGTTGGTCGCTTGAAAAATGCTGAGACTCAGACATCCATCCGGTGAATGGGCGGTGTGTATGGAATCGGCGTCGCGCCAGACGAAATTCCCGGCCGTACAGGCTCCGTCGTCATCCACGAGACTGCCTTCCAGCACAAACGTCTGCTCGATGCCGCGATGTCGGTGCCTGGGGAGACGCGATCCTGCCGCCATACGGAACAGAGCCGTGTAGGCTTCTCCGTTCGGATAGCGACAAAGAACCTTCATCTCCACACCAGGAAATGACGTTTCCTGCCAGGAGAGATGTTCGACATCAATGTAATGGGAGCCAGGTCGGACTGGTGGCGGCAGCTGATGGTCCATGATTCGTTGGCGATCCGCAAGTAAAATGGGTGACTCGCTTGATTCTAGCATCGGAGTAAATGTCCAGTCACTCCCATCGCTAAGACTTTTTGTAGCCGACGTCGGTAACATTGAGTTATTGTGAAGCTCACGGATGACAGTTCTTCGTGTTGCCAGACGGATCGGCTTCACATATATCGACAACCGAGAAACTATGGTTGTTGGTCATAATTCGCCGATTTCATCGTTGTATTGGAGTCGCCAAGGTCGTATATTTAGCACTTGTTGATGTGCGGGTGCGCAGCTGATCGAAACCGCTGGGAGCTCGTGGTGTCTAGGTGACCGATTGTCGCGCCGAATGGTTTGTCGTGATCAATTGTCTTCACATCAGTTTGATAAGAATCACAACATGAACGACAAGGATCGTCTATCGGCATCGGCCGTCAGTCGGCGTGTGGCACTCAAAGCAGGCGCCATTGGTTTCGGGTTGACCACTTCGCGATTGATGGCCCGGCGCGCACTGGCCGACGCATCGGAGTCGCCGAGGGCCAAGTCCGTGCTGTTCGTCTTTTTGACGGGCGGGCTCTCTCAGCATGACAGCTTCGACATGAAGCCCGCTGCCCCGGCTGAAATTCGCGGCGAGTTCAATCCGATTTCCACACGAACTCCTGGGCTTCAGATCTGCGAGCACCTTCCGTTGCTGGCCGAGCGGAGTGAGCAGTACGCGTTATTGCGCACGATGCAGACGTCCAGCAGCGCTCACGAACCAGCGTGCCATATCATGTTGACCGGCCGCTCGGATTTCCCGCCTGGTTTTTCGTTGAACCAGGTACCCAGTCGCAATGAGTGGCCTTCGATCCCGGCGGTCGTCACCTACGCCCTGCGGCACCAGAACAACGAGATGCCGCACGCCGCCGTGCTGCCTGAGCCCAGCGTCAATGAAGCGAATAAGTTTCGCCCTGGCCAATACGCCGGTCGGCTGGGTAAACAATGGGAAGCCTGGCATATCGACATTGCGGCCCAATGTCCATTGGGCAACGGTGCTTGTCCCGACTGCTTTCGATTCGATCGCTCCGACTTTGAGCACGGCGCCGAACGCGTGTTCGACATGCCGACCCTGACCCTGCCCGCTGGCGGAACTCCGCGGCTGGACGGTCGGCTGGACCTGCTCAACTACATTCAACACCAACAACAGGCGCTGTTTGAGTCCGTCAAGGATTTCAATGGTGCCCGGCAACAAGCGGTATCGATTCTGACCGACCCCAAAGTCCGCGGCGCATTCAACGTGGAGAACGAGGATCCCAGAACGTTAGAACGTTACGGTGCCAATAAATTCGGCCTGTCGCTGTTGATGGCCAAGCGACTTGTTGAGAGTGGCGTGAATTTGGTCCAGGTGAACCTAGGTAAGAATTCGTCCTGGGACACGCATCAAAACAATTTCAGCAGTCTCAAGGATCATCTGCTCCCGCCCTTTGATCGCTGTGTGTCGGCTTTGTTGGACGACATGGCAGCCAGCGGTCTGTTGGACGAGACGCTGGTTATTGTCGGTGGTGAATTCGGCCGCACACCCAAGATCAACAAGGACGCCGGGCGCGACCATTGGGGACCATTGAACACGATGTTGTTCGCCGGCGGTGGCGTTCGTGGCGGCAACGTGCTGGGCGCCTCCGATCGCATCGGCGCCGAAGCGATCAGTTACCGGCAAACGCCAGAAAACTTGGCGGCCACAATCTACGACGCACTCGGCATCCCACGCGACGCGACCTGGCACGATTTTGAGGGGCGGCCGCAGTTTGTTTATCACGGAAAACCGATTGACCGACTCTATTCATGACTCGTGAACTCATGACACTTGAGCCATGCCTTCGACGATCTGGCGGTGTTTGGCGGATAGATCGATCCATGGGGCATCACGGTTTCCATTGCGAATTGCCAAGCATTGCTTGCAAATCAAAGGTGAAAATGCATAGAATGGGCTGGATATTCGCGATACGAGCAACCATTGCTCGTCCCACCCCCGAACCCCGACCGACCCGTTTAGGCTGAGCCAGATGCCGTACCTACGGAATCACCAAGCGCCGATGCCCAGTTTACTCAACTGGCTTCTATTGTTGGTTCTGTCAACGGGAAGTAGCTCAACTTATGGCGGGACGAGTTCGGCTGCTACAGGTGAGCCCGAGTCCGCGAGCGACCGTCTCACTTTCGAGCTGGATGTGATGCCGATTTTATCGGTAGCGGGTTGCAACGCGGGCGCTTGCCACGGCAAGCAACGAGGCCAAAACGGCTTCCAGTTGTCGCTCTTGGGGTTCGATCCCGAGTTCGACTACTCGGCGCTGGTGTACGAAGCGAGGGGACGGCGTCTCACGCCCTCCTCGCCAGAACGGAGTCTCTTGCTCCGCAAGGCATCGGCCCAGGTTCCCCATGGGGGCGGACCGCGTCTTGACCTAACTGGTACGCGTTATGAAGTCGTGCGCCGTTGGATTGCGCAGGGGATGCCACGTAGCACCCGCGACGATCCAGTGCTTGATCACATCACCCTGTCACCGGACCAACAGACACTCCAGCGCGACAGCGCACAGCCGTTGGTCGCCACCGCCCACTACTCCGACGGCCATTCTCGCGACGTGACGCATTTGACAACCTTTTTGTCGAGTGAACCCGCGGTTGTGGCAGTCGGTGAAGATGGTGTGCTCCATGCTGGCTCGCTCGTCGGTGAAACCTCGGTTATGGCTCGCTATGTGACCGAGATTGCCACGTGGAATACTGGCGTGGCTGTCGAAGGAGAGGCCGACCCGTCCGTGTACGAGCAGCTTCCTCGTTGGAACTTCATCGATGGACTGGTCTGGGACAAGCTGAAGGAAATGAACCTCACACCCAGTTCCCCGTGTAGTGACAGCACGTTTCTGCGGCGGGCCCATCTCGACGTGATTGGGCGACTGCCAACCGCGGATGAGGCACGTGCTTTTCTGGACGATCCCAGTAGCGACAAGCGTGCCAGGCTCGTGGACCAACTCTTGCAGCGCCCCGAGTACGTCGATTTTTGGGCCAGCAAGTGGGCGGACCTATTGCGCCCGAATCCGTATCGCGTGGGTATCAAAGCGGTGCTCAGCATGGATGCTTGGCTGCGTGATATGTTTCGTCAGAACATTACGTACGACCAGTTCGCCCGGCAACTCATCACAGCCAAAGGAAGTACCTGGCGCAACGGCGCAGTGACTTTTTTTCGCGACAGGCGCGAACCTGATGAGATCACGACCGCGGTCAGCCAGCTGTTTCTGGGCGTCCGGATGGAATGCGCCAAGTGTCACCATCATCCTTTTGAAGTCTGGGGGCAAGACGACTTCTACCAACTGGCGGCGTTCTTCGCACGTGTCGGGCGGAAAGGGGGCGGATTGTCGCCACCGATTTCAGGAGCTGAGGAAAATGTCTTCGCCAACAATACTGGCAACATCAGTCACCCCCTAACCGGCAAGGAAGTCAGCCCGCGTCCGCTCAAGGGTACTGAGGTGATCGAGGTCGGCGAGGGTGAAGATTTGCGAGACGCATTGGTGGATTGGATGGTTTCCGAGGAGAATGATTTTTTTGCCCAGGCGGGTGCGAATCGGATTTGGGCGGACTTGATGGGGCGCGGTGTTGTCGAACCAGTGGATGACCTGCGCGTGACAAATCCGCCCAGCAACGCACCACTGTTAGCGGCTTTGGGAGATGAGTTTCGTCGCGTCGGATTCGACCAGAAAGAGTTTATCCGGACGGTTACCGGTTCTTATGTCTACCAATTGGAGTCGATTCCCAACGATCGCAATTCGTCCGACCAGCTGAACTACTCGCGTCATTATCGTCGTCAGTTGCGGGCCGAAGTGATGCTGGATGCCGTCTGCGATGTAACCGGTGTATCCGAGGATTTCATTGGGGGAGACGCCCATACGATTGCCCCCGGCTCGCGGGCTACCGAGGCCTGGACCCTCCGCACTCGTTCCTGGTTCTTGGACGCCTTCGGCCGGCCGGATGCGAATCAGGATCCTCCTTGCCAACGAATTGTGGATTCCACCGTGGTGCAGGCGTTGCATTTGATGAACGCTCCCAAAATCCACGAGAAGGTGGTCGATGATGAAGGGCAGGCCGCGAAACTAGCAGCCAGTGACCGCACGGCCCAAATTATTATTTTTGAGTTGTATCTGGCGACCTACTCGCGTTATCCTGCTGGGGAAGAAGTGGCGGCCCTTGAGTCGCTGTTCGGCGATTCAGCGGAGCAGCGGCGGGCAGCGACGGAAGACTTGATGTGGGCCCTGATCAATACACCCGAATTCATGTTGAGTAATTAAAGAATGAACGACCACAAGAATTGTGAAGGAATGTCACGCCGCAGCTGTTTGCAATTGGGGCTGTCCACAATTGGCGGCGGTGGGTTGGTCAATCTGCTGCGGATGCGAGCCCAGGCGTCGGAGTCCGGCGTTGCGCCAGCCGATACGCGATGCATTCTGATTTGGTTGAATGGCGGTCCCTCGCACTTTGAGACGTTCGACCCCAAGCCGGAAGCACCGGTAGAGATCCGCGGCGAACTTGACTCAGTGGCGACTAAGATTCCCGGCGTTCGGTTTGGTGAATACTTTCCGCGACTGGCCAGCGCGACCGACAAGCTGGCCATCGTGAGATCAGTACGGCACAATCAAGGCAATCACGGGGCGGGCAACCATTATATGATGACCGGTGCTCCGCCGCGGATTCCAGTGAGTTGCGGCGCGCACGTCAGTTTTCATCCCAGTCTGGGTGCGGTCGCGGCATACGAGCGGGGCGCCCCGCATGGCATGCCCGCCTATTTTTCAATGCCATCGATGACCAAATCGGGTGGCCCGAACTTCCTCGGAGCCAACTACGCGCCCTTCGTTGTCGCGGGCGATCCTAACGACGAAGAGTTCCGCTTGCGCGATGTCGCGCTCCCGCCGGGCATGACCGACGATCGTTTTTTTCAACGACGCGATCTGCGGAGTCGCATCGATCAATTTGTCCGCATGACCGATCGGGCCGCTGGCGATCCAGCTGTCGCGCTGGACGAATGTTACAGTCAGGGATATGACCTGGTCACCAGTGCTGAAGCGCAGCGTGCTTTCGATATTCACCAAGAGGACGATAAAGTCCGCGATGCCTATGGTCGAAATGACTTTGGCCAGCGGATCTTGCTCGCGCGGCGGTTGGTTGAGGCGGGCGTGCCCTTCGTCACGATTAACGACGGAGGTTGGGATCATCACGACAATATCTTTGGAAGAATGGGAGAACAGCTGCCGCCGATTGACCAGGCCCTGACGACGTTGTTTCAGGACCTTGAAGATCGCGGGTTGTTTGACAGTACTTTGATTGTCATGTTGGGCGAATTCGGTCGCACGCCAACCATCACGACACTGTCAGGTCGCGGAAAACCAGGACGAGACCATTGGGCCAACGCCATGTCGATTATGTTTGCTGGATGTGGCACGCCGGGCGGACAGATTGTCGGCGCAACCGACCGCAAAGGCTATGCTGCCTGTGAACGGATACTGGGACCAGAGAATTTTGTCTCGACCGTCTATAGCAAACTGGGAATCGACCCGGGCAAAATCTTTCACGCTCCCAACGGCCGGCCGGTGCATCTGGTCAGCAATCCCGAACCTATCGCGGAACTGATGGGGTGAGCAGCCGACGGGGTGAGCAGCCGACGGGGACGTCGCTAAATCCAAGCATGAAAGGGCCGTCAGCAGTTCATCTGGGCGCATCGCTCGCCATGGCTCGACTCCCCCTCTATTCTCTTGCTGATCACCTAACGCTGGAGATTTCGGACGGTTCCAGAGCCGCCGCTGTCGAGGATGAGATGACTCGCACTTCTCAGCGACCTACTTCTCAGCGATCTAGATTCGACCAGCCGTATGCGTCCACATTCTCATGTCTCTTTCTAGCGGTCGTCTTCGGCTTGACGCGAATGACACTCGCGGCGCCGGAGGTGACCTATCTATTCCCGAGCGGCGGGCAGCTTGGCCAGACGGTTGAGGTCACGGCAGGCGGTGAGTTTCCAATTTGGCCGGTCGGTATCTGGACGAGTGATCCAGCCGTCTCGGTCACGGCACTCGAGGAAAAAGGAAAGCTCCAAGTTCAGATTGTAGACACGGCCGCCCTCGGAAAGTCCTGGATACGCCTATTCGACGAAACGGGCGCGGCCTCTCCCCGACCGTGGATAACCGATGCCATTGCGGAGGTTACTGAGAAAGAGCCGAATAACGAGGCCAAGTCGGCTCAACCGTTACCCCGCAAAGGTGACTTGCCGCACACGTTCATTGTCAATGGGCGGCTGCAAAAGGCCGGTGACGTTGACGTGTTTACGTTACCTGCACGCGCCGGCCAGACACTGGTCGCCGACGTCGACGCCCACGCGCTGCTGGCCTCTCCGTTCGACGGCGTGGTCCAAATCCTGCGCCCCGACGGGTTTATGGCCGGTCACAACGACGACCAGCAGAAGCTCGACCCGCGTCTTGCCCTCGAGCTGTCGATGGATGGCCAATGGATGGTGCGTGTCTTCGGGTTTCCAGAAACGCCTACCAACCGTGTGCAGTTTGCTGGAGACGAGAAATTCGTTTACCGGCTAAGGATTTCGACGGGACCCGTGGTTCACTACGCTCTGCCCATGGCGGCCACGACAGGCCAACCGAACCAGTTGCAGCTGGTGGGATGGAACATTCCCACCGAATTAAGCCAGGTCTCGCTGACGCCCCAGCTGGGCATTGACGAATGGCGTCTCGGTGTCGCGACCGATGGCTTCGGTGGTTCCGTTCGCATACCAGTCGTAGAAGGTCCAACGCTGGTGGAGTCCGAATCAGCGTCCAAGTCCGATGTAACACCGATCACATTACCGGTCTCGATGACTGGTCGTATCGACGAACCAGGCGACCGAGATGTTTTCGAACTCAATGCAGAAAAAGGTCGGAAGTTAGATTTACGTGTCGAGAGCCGGGAGCTCGGATATCCACTGGACCCGGTATTGGAACTATTCGATGCCAATGACAATAGTCTGGCCAAAGTCGACGATGCGGCGGGAGGGCGCGACGCACAGCTTACTCACGACGTGGCCGAAGACGCCAAACTGCGAGTCGTCGTCAGTGATATCCATCGCAGCGGTGGCCCCGACTTTGTCTATCGACTTTCGGTGATTTACGCGCAGCCAACGGTAAGGCTGATTGCGGATGCTCACCAATACATCGTGAAGTCGGGTGAGAAGACGGATGTCACGATCTCCGTGGAGCGGGCGAACGGTTTTGACAAGTTGATTACGTTCAGTGTCGACGGCCTTCCCGAGGGCGTCACGGCCGAGGCGGTCCCATCCAAGGCCGGCGAGGATTCCGCCGCAAAAGTGGTCCTCTCGCTGGTGGCCGCAACCGACGTGGGACCAGTTTCGTTGCCAATCCAGTTGAAGGGCCAGGTCGAGTCAGGTGATTCAAAGCCGGTTCGTTTTGCAGCGCCGAGCGACCCAGCGGCCATGGCTGATGTTTGGCTGACCGTCACTGCGGCGACCGAGTAAGAATTGTTCCACGTGCGCGAATAGTCCAGGCCGTGAACGATACAGATAGCGATATGAGCCGCATCCGCGAACGCACGATCTGACACAGTAAGGACTGGCGCATCAATAACTGGCAGATTTATTGTCCCCTCACGCTACCCTCTCTCCAGAGGCATTGGTATCTACACAAATACTAGAACTGATTTTACCCTCCCTCTGGGCAACGCCGTAGCGGATA
>Ga0310120_10003867_pt1 | contig 10664 bp, 5 predicted proteins | sample CB27_AW_983_MG_FD_203506 | JGI IMG/M metagenome (GOLD analysis project Ga0310120, IMG submission 203506) | Marine microbial communities from Western Arctic Ocean, Canada - CB27_AW_983 | ecosystem: Environmental > Aquatic > Marine > Oceanic | place: Canada: Western Arctic Ocean | collected... | reverse complement strand
GACCGATGTAGTGCCTTCCATTCCAGGGGAGGCAATAGAGCGTCTCCCCTTGGCGCGTGATGGCCATGATGCCCCAATCGGCAAGCTCCTCGGGCAGGCGGACCATGAGGTGGATGCCCTTGAGTCCCACCATGCGCTGCTGCTGGTCGCCGGTCAGTTTGGCGGTGGTGCGATCGGCCCAGGGGCCGGTGGCATTGATGACCAGCTTGGTGCGAACGGTGACGGAGGCATCGTGCGCGAGGGGATCGCTCAATGTGAGTTCCCACTCGTCGCCGACGCGAGTCGCTCCTCGACATTCTGAATAGTTTCTGGCCACCGCGCCGAGCTGGCAGGCGTCTTTCAAGGTGTCGATGACCACCCGCTCCGCGGTTACGAATTGGTAGTCGCGAAAGACGGCGATCCCCTGGAGTTGGTCCCGATCGCGAAGCCAACGGACATACGGCACCTCGTCCATGGCCTTCTTGCGGTGGCGCACATAGTCCAGCGAGTGTCCTTGTGGCCCCAAGATCTTCAACAGTTGAAACCCGGCGTCCACTTGCCAGCTGGCGTAGGGGCCGTCCTTGTAGATCGGAACGCAGAACTTGAAGGGGCGGACCAGTTTCCCCATCGTCTGGGCCACTTGGTGTTGCGAGATCATGGACTTCCTGGCATTCTGGCATGCGATCAGAAGGCGCAGGGGATGGCGGGCAAATTCCCACGCGGAGGTGCCCGGCGCGAGATGGCGAAGTCCGCAGTGCAGGATGCGACTGGAGCGACTGGTGGCGCCCTCGGCGAAATCTCCTTTGTCGACCACGAGAACGCGATAGCCGCGGGACGCGAGTTGTTGGGCCGCGCCGGCTCCGTTGACGCCCCCACCGATCACGATCACATCAAAGGCGTCCTGGGCGAGGGACTCGAGGGAGGGACGGCGCATGAGGATCTCTTCGTCGCGTTTCGGATGTTGGCCAGGAGCCGAAGCGCCTCCGAATGCGAAGTGCCCCACCACTCTTAGTCCAAATTCGGGTCGCGATGCAACTCTTCCACTTTTCGATGCCGTCTTTGAGCCCGGTGATTTCCACCACGGATGCCCGGTTCGAAGAGTGAGATGCCCCTACTCATCGCTCGAAGACGGAGAGCACTCCATCCGACTCGCAATGGAGCGCCATTCGCGACCCCCGTGGGAGGCTCTCACGCTTCTCGTTGCCATCGAGCCTTGCTCGCCTTTAGTCCCGATTTCAAGCTGGTTTCGCCAGCCTCCCTCGCGTCCCCCTAAGCAGGAAGCGATCTGAGGAAGTCGGTTTCCGTAGGCGCCGTTGGCGAGGACCAGGAGCTTGCCATCGGCGGGGACCGCCGAACCGATCATGGACTCCACCGAAAAGGTGCCGGAGCCCTGCATGAGAGTGCAGGTGTACGCTTCGGGCTTACTGGGGGAGGCGAGGGCGACGAGTTTCTCGCGGATGGGGGCGACGATGGCGAAGTTGTAGTCCTCGTCCCAATGCTCCAATCGCGGAGCGTGGCGGTGCGGACGGTGGGGGACGTCGAGAGCGGTCCCGAGGTGAGAAGAAGGTAGGGATTGTCCCACTCGAGATCGAGATCGAGAAATTCTGCAGGCGGATCGACGACGGAGGAGTTCGTGCGGTTAACCGGCAGGGGCGGTCTTGCGGAAGACGAGAAAAGCGCCGCCTGCGAGGAGGACTACCACGAGGCCGAGGGCGGCGGGATGAATCGGAAGGCCGCCGGTTTGTTCGCTTTCCGACGCTGGAGGATCCGGGCTGAATGAGACCACGTCGAGGGCCTGCTGCACGATCTCGCTCTCGGCGGTGATGATGGTGCTGTTGAGGTGCGCGTCCCAACTGGTCTTGAAGAGGAGATCGTAGCCCGGATTGCCCTGCTTGACCTGGCAGGAGCACGCGCCGCACAGATACTCGCAGGCTCCGAAGATCCGATCGATGGTGAGGCCGGCTGCCGAGACTGGTCCGGCGGTGCGTCCCCGGCCAAAGATTGGCACAATCAACGGTTCGCCCGTGCGGAGGGCTTCGGGCTCGACGAGGATGGAGAGGAAGACCGCTTCGGCGGGGTCACGGCGGTCGAGGGTCTGGCTCACGAAGGAAATGCTGAGCGGAATATCGGAGCGCAGGACATCGTCGAGATCGATGTTGGCCAACTCCTTGTTCAGGTCTTCCCGGCGGACCACCCCTTTCGGGATTTCGAGCAGGGAAGAAGCCTTGGCTAGACCAGAAGCGAGGAGGGCCTTGGCCCGAGAGTCCTTTTCCGCGTCCCCCGAGGTGACGATGATCCAGACCGTGGACGCGCCCTTCAGGAGATGATCAGCGCATTGCTGCCGGGCTGGCGAGTCCAGCAGGAGGGCGAGGTTTTCGGTCGTGGCAGCGCCGCTCCAGGCCGTCTTCTCGGTCTGCCAACTCTGCGGTGGGATGAGGATCATGGAAGGCTCCGAGCCCACGTTCTCCAGGCCGGGGATGGAGATTCGTTGCGCTTCAGTGAGGGTAGAGAGATCGATGACTTCCAGCTCGAGGTTGATGGGCCGCGGTTCTGTTTCGAGCGACTTCTGCAGGTTTTCGAGTTCGCTCCCCAGCGCCTGATCGAGTGGCCCGTGGGAGGTGACCAGAAGACGGAAATTGTCGGCGGGCCAGCGCTCGAGGGCGAAGCGAAAGACGGGGACCTGGCAGGCGAAGAGTCCACTCGCCAGGAGAATGGAGACGGTCAGGGCGGTGACAGTTTTCATGGTCCGAATGCGTGGATGGCGCCCAGGCTGGTGGAGGCCACGAGAGTTCCGTTGGTGATGGCAAGTCCGTGTACGCGGCCGTCCACTTCCGCGGTCCAAAGCAGCTCGCCGCTTTCCCGCGAGTAGGCGCGCAGTGAATTCCCGAGGCCGATCAGGACCGCATTTTCGCACACGATGAGCTCCGAGGGGATGGGGGTGATGACCGACCAGAGTTCGGACGAATTTTCCGCATAGCGGATGGCCTTGAGTTTGCCACGGGTGTGCAGGTAGGCCGTCCCCATGGAGAGGACGGCGCGGGTTGTGTCATTGAAGGTGGCGACCTTCTTGCCTTCCGGATTGGTGAGAAGGAGTTGGCTGTCTTTCGCCTTTTGCGAAATTGGTCCGGCGAGAATCTGCTCGTCTTCCGTGACGAGACAGAAGACACCGCCGGCCAGGCTGAGCGCTCCCGCCGCCTTTCCGGTTTTGGCGTCGAAGAGAAGTGGTGAGGAGCGCCCTTGCGGAGCGATGAGGGTCTCTGCAGTGGCGAGCAGGGCGCCCTGGAGGGTGACCCCGCTCATCTCTTCCGCGAATTTGCGCTGGCCGGACTTCGGATCCACCGAAACGAGCCAACTCGACTCCCAGGGCGTGAGAGAAGCGGCGTAGTAGAGCGAGCCGTTGGCGATGAGGGCGGAGGTGCGCACCGGCCAGAGCGAGATCAGGCTCGCATTGCTCGGAATGCGCCTCTCTTCGGGCGCACCGTGGTCTTTCCAAAGCAGCTTTCCGCTCTTGGCATTGAGAGCATAGAGGAACCCGTCGTCTGATCCCGCGTAGGCCGCGCCCTCGAAGAGGCTGGGGGGCAGTCGCACCGGGGCCTCTGTGAAAAAGACCCAGCGCTCGGTGCCGGTCCTGGCGTCGAGGGCGTGCACTGCGTTGTCGTGCGAGGAGCCATAGTAGACCTGACCCTCGTCGATCGTGACATAGTAGCAGGGATCGAAGTTACGCATCGATTGCAGGCCGGCGTTTCCGGAGAAGGCGTCCCACTTGGCAGGGCCGCTCCAAGCCTGGCGAGGCGTGCCGCCCTGATGAGTCCACAGTGGTTTGAGCGGGAAGTTCAGGTTCTCCTCCGACACGCCGCTGCGCCGGTTGTCGTGGCGATAGGTCGGCCACTCCCCCGCAAAAGCGGTGACGGGAAAGAGCAGGAGGATGGCAAACGCGAATCGAAGCATGGAACTAGTTGAGGGATTATTGATCTCTTTTGGAGCTTGTGAGAGGGAGTATTTCGTCGGTTACACTGTTCCCCTTAGCGATGATTTGAGTTGGCGCGCGGGAGAAATCCGACCGAAGTCTCCATCCACCCGCCGCATGAGCAACCAGCTCCGCCTTCCGGAACGAGGAGCATGCCCTGGGTGGGCAGGGTGTTGAGCCAGCAACTGGGCCGGAGGCGCATGAAGCGTGATACAGAGCCGGTCTTTTGGTTCCAAAAGCCGAGAGGCGAATTGCCTTCCCCGAGAATTCGAAACATGAGGGAGGACTTGGTGGCCACAATCGTCGAGCAGCCTCGGCGGGGGCCGAAAGTCTTGCCGGTGGATTTCCCGGATTTGAGATCGTGAATGTGGGGGGATAGGTAAAGTCGTTCCTCGGTGACGACGGGATGGCTGATGTGGAGGCCATGGTGGTCGGACGCCCACGGACTGGTGCTCTTCCACTTGACCCGTCCTGAAGCTTCGTACATCGAGCAAAGGTACTTTCCGGTCTTCAGGTAGGCGCCGCCTGCATCGACCTTGCCCTCCGACAAGACCGTCAGGAACCCCTCATCGGTGGCGATCCCATAGGCGGACTGCACGAAGCCAATCTTCTCGGTGAGTTGCTCGGCTTTCGGGCCGGGCTCGTCCCAGAGGACCTGACCGGTTTTGGCGTCGAGGCACACTGCGGTGAGGCCAATCCAGAGCCGCCGGTCGGAGACACGACCACTGGCCCCTTCCATCAATTTTGGGTTGCGGTTCTCGAGGAAGTAAAGCTTGCCGTTGTGAAGAGAGATCGTGCTGTTGATGATGGCGCCGCGGCCGTAGGCCCACAGGCCCTTGGCATCAGATTTGCGATATCCGAAGAGCCGCTCGCTGCAGATTTGGGTGGTGGCTACAGACCCTCCCACCTTGTCAAACCAGGCGCCGCCACCCCAGAAATCAAGGAAGGCGGAGCCGGAACGCACTGCGGAGCCGACCAGGATCTCTCCCTCGTTGGCGACAAATCCCCACTCGTGCAGTTCGCGTTCCTTGGTGGGGAGCTGCAGCGCACTTTTGAGGACTCCGGTGCGTCCGTCGAAGATCCAAAGGCGGTCCTTGATCGCAACGAAGACATGATCATCGTCCGCACACCAGTTCGAGCAGTCATGGGGAACGTTGAGTCGGCGCAGGGCGGGAATCTCGTAGGACCAGAGCACCGCGCCATTGAAGGCATTGAGGGCAACCAGGCGGTCCATGCCCTGGTGATAGAGCCGTCCATTGGCGGCGAGAGGCGCCGGCATGCGCGGTTGGCGGTCGATCCCGAAGTCGCCACCCGGGTGGCCGATCCACTGCAAGCCCATCCCGGAACTGGCACTCACCTCTCCCAGGGTTTCACCGGTGTAAGCGGCGTTGCCGGGAGTGCCATACTGGTGGGTCCAATCCTGCGCGCCTGCGAGGTCGTCGCGGCGAGTAAGGAGGAATTCTCCATCGTTCGTCCAGCCGGCGCTGGCAGTGCGCCACTTCTTCATTGCGCTCGTTGCGGGGAGAAGGATGAGGCCGCCGTTGGGGCGGACCAGTCGCTGACATTCGCTGAGGGAGACCGCCGGTTGGGCGCGCTCGGAAAGGATCAGGTCCGCAAAGCTTTTCGTCCAGGGAGTCGGGGAGTTCTCTGGGAGATGGACCACCGTGACGCGGTGTCCCAGCAGTCCGGCGTCATAGAGGGTCTTGCGAACCTCGGCCACCACTGCGGGATCGGAATCGGCAGCGATGACGTGGAAGCGGGACTGGGCCGCGAGGACGGATGCGAGCCGGCCGTTGTGCAAGCCAAGCACGAGGGCATATCCGGATTGATCGGGTGCCAGGCTGAGCGCCTTCTCGGCATACTCGACAAGGGCGGGAGGAGAACCTGGAAGGGAGGCGGCCGGCGCGGGGGAGAGATTAAAGCGGGTATCGAGCGAATGAATCGGGCTGTACTTCCGCTTCGTTTTCGGGCCGGTGGCAATGCGGAACTTGTACTCGGTGGCTGGTCGCAAGTTGGGGAGGGTGGTCGAGAATTTTCCCTCCCGACCGGAAACCGCAAGTTCGCTTTCGAAGGTCTTGCCGATGCCATAGTAAAGGATCGCCTCCGCGTCCGTGGCGGCCTGCCACGAGATCACTGCGGTGGTGGAGTCGAGGAAGGCGACCCGGGGATGCACGGCGTACTCGATGCGCTCCTCCTTCGGCACGGGCTTCGGTTGCGAGGCGGGCGCAGAGGGCCTTGGGGCTTCCGCAACATTGGGAAGGGCCAGGCCGGAAGGAAGCCCCTTGGAAATCTTGACGCTGGCGATACGCCCTATCATCGGGAAGTGCTCATCGTCGTCCTTGTAGGCGCCCAGCACGAAGGGAGTTCCTTCCCTGGGAAGGGCCACCTTGCCCGTGAGCGCTCGGGCACCGGCATGGCGCCCGTTGATGAAGAGGTGGACGGCCTTGCCATCGTAGAGGCCCATCAGGTCGACCCACTGGCCGGTTGTGAATCCCGCCCCGCTCACCGCCGCAGTCAGCGAACCGCCCGTGGACAACTTGAAGGAGAACCGGTCGCCATTGTATCCGAGCAACCATCCGCGTTCGTGGGCCCCGTTGTCCTGAGTGTAGCCAATGAGGCAACCCCAGTTCTGCGTTTGGTCGACCCTCACCCGTGCTTGCACGGTGAAGTTCTCCAACGGAAGGATGCGTGCCTTCGCCTCCGGGAAGATCACTTCCTGCTTGCCATCAAAGATGAGGTGGCCATCCGCGTCGAAGGCAGGGGGGTGTGCGATGGTCCCCGCCGGTCCCTTCACCGCGGTGAGCTTGTCTGCTTTGACGGCGCTCTTCTGGGCATGCCATTCCAGGAGTCGTTCTTCCGCGGCGGCGGTGCAGGTGAGGGCGATCAGCGATGCGGCCGTGAGCAGGAGAGCCGCGAATCGGGTGGGATGGTTGACCGGGTACGACATGGTATTCGTGGTGCGCTTGGATTGGCGGCAGCAGAGTTCCTCATAGCAGGCCGCGGTCAGCAAGCCGCTACCGTAAATGTTATCCAACCGTGCAAAAGTGCAAGACGATTCGGAGCGGGACTGCCGTCCCCTGCGCGTCGATTCCACGAGGTTCGGGCCGATCGAGAGGCTGGAGGCCCGGAGTGGTCTCTCTCCGATTGGTGTTTCCATGCAAACCCCCTTGTGAAATTGCCATTCCCGCTAGTTCCCCAAGCCCTCAAGCACCTCGAGGGCGGGAGCCAGTTGCGATTCGTAGTTCTTCCATCGTCCTAAAGCCGCGCGGTGAATGGGTTGGGTCACCTCTGCGTAGGTTGGAGAGTTGACCGATTTGTTTAGGTTATGGTCCCGGTAGGTGTTGAGCGCGTCGTTCCATGCGAGGCCCAGGATGTTCAGGACCGGGGCGAGGGCGCCTTGGAAGTCGCAGACGAGGTCGTGATAGGCGACCTCTACCCAATTGTTGGGAAGGAGGTCGCGATAGTGATGCCAGGTTTCCAGTTCGAAACGGGTCCGTTCTGCGGCGGTGCGAATGTCGAGAAAGCGGACGCTCACGGAATTGAGCGGCAGGTAACGGAAGAAGCAGGAGAGGACCACGTCGCGGGGATCGCGGGAAGCGTAGATGATCTTTCCGGAGGGAACGGTGCGGAGGAAGCCGGGGAGGAGGGGAACGGTGGAGGGATTCTTGTCGATGAGCCAACGCTTGCCCTGTTCCTCGCCGAGGGTCCAGGAGAGGTAGTCACGGTAGCGTTCACGTTGGGCGTTGAGTGAGCGGTCGGTGATCTTCTCAAGGGTCTCGCGTCCCAAGGCTGGTGGCCGGTTGGAAGACTTGGAGAGCACGGCGGGGAGAATGTAGCTCGGAAAGGCCTCCCGCTCGTCGGAGCAGAGGATGTCCGGGTGGGCATCCAGGATACGTTCAAGCAAAGTGGTGCCACTGCGGGGAACTCCTGTTAGAAGGGCGATCTTCGACTCGTCCGCACGCGAAGTCCATTGCGCGAATACGTCTTCTGTCATCTCCTCGCGCAGCGCGGTGGTGAATTCGAGTTCCTGGACAGCTCTCTGTTGATATGGTTCCGCCAGGGGAGCGAGAAATCCTTTGGACTGCTCCATCATTTTGAAGGCTTCGTCGTAGTGACCCTCCTGATCGAGGATGGCGGCCACCAGCGAAGCCGCTTCGGAGCGAATGAAGGGGTGCGCGCTGGTGGCCTGCACGATGGATTCGAGGATGGTGGTGGCCCGCGCGGGGTCTCCGGATCGTCGTAAGGCCCGGGCCTGCACCAACTTACCCTCGGGCGAGTCGGGACGCGATTTCAAGAAGGCCTCGGCGTGCTCCAGCGACTCCTCAAGTCGATGACAGCGCTCGAACAGGATGGAGAGCTCAAGGTGGGCCTCCGCAAGCGAGGAACGATTAGCGAGGGCGGACTCGAAGCAAGCGATGGCTTCCTCCGGTCTCCGGATCATGCGGTAGCTCTGCCCGGTTTGGAAGAGGAGGTCCGCATTGTTGCCAACCAGTTTCATGAGCCGAGCGAGTAGTTTTTCCGCGGTGGGGATCTCGAAGCGGGCCCCAAAGGCGCGAGCCGCATCGGTGAGTGCGAGGGTGTTGTCGGGCTGGCGCCGGACCGCTTGGCGGAAGAGCTTGAGGGCAGGTTCGTACTGATTGCGGCTCCAGCGCTGTCGCGCGCGTTGCAGTTCGGGAGAGTCGAGAGCGAGCGGCGGGGTGGAACCCTTCGGCCCGGGGTCCGGCTTGTTTCGACGTTTGGTCATGACGCGGAAAGAATGAGAGCTTCGTCCGGGGTGTCAAAGCTTCGCGATCGTGGACTTACTGGAAGGCGTAGATCCTCCCGCTGTGAGTGGAGGCGAAGAGGCGGCCGTCGGCGAGGGCAAGGCAGTGCACCACGCCATGGACCGGGAGAGTTCGGAGGAGCGCGCCGCTGGAAGCATGGTAACAGCGGATCTCGTTCTTTCCTCCGACGTAGAGGGTTGTGCCCCCGAGGATGAGGGTTTCCGGTTCCTGCATGGTCTGGACCCAGGAGCTGCCCCCGGTGGCTTGGATCGCTTCGCGAATCACATAGTAGCGGGTCGAGCCATTCACCAGCACGCGGTGTGCGCGCGAGTGGCGGGTGAGGTCGGCCTTGGTGACCGCGTTGCTCTCCTGCAGGTGGAAGGTCCGGCTCTTGGCCCAGTCATTGTTTCCGTGTCCCGGGCCGTGGATGAGTTTGTCGTCGGGGGTGAGGACGGCGAAGGTTCCCCCGCCGCCGGGAAGGCGTCCGAGCAGATTGCCGTTGGAGAGTTGGAAGGAGATCGGCGAGACGCGACCCTGCAGCACGAAGAGGCGATCACTGGAGGCGAGCATCGGTCCTTCCATCGAGTACCACTGGGCCGCGGCGACCGTCTTGTTGTAGTGCGACGCACCAGTAAGGGCATTGAGGGAGGCGAGGTGGTTGTCCTGCCACGGGAGGAGTCCGAATCCGCAGTAGGCCTTGCCGCCTTGCACGAGCACTCCGGTTCGGCACGGATAACGGGAGATGAACTTGTGATCGGCGGGGATGAGGGTCTTGTCAGTGGATCCCCGGAAGCTCCAGACTCTGCTGCCGGTGGCCGCCAACACGCAGTAAGCCTGCCCGTCGTCGGAGCCGAAGTAGACCCGATCATGGTCGTAGGTCGGGGCGATGCGCACCGCGCCTTGGACAAGGTGCCTCCAATCTTCTTTTCCATCGGCGGCATTGAGGGCGACGCAGGCATTTCCGGAGGAAGAGGCGATAAAGACCTGACCCTGCGCGGCGATCAAGTTGAAGGCCTTGTCATAGGCCCGCGCTTCCTTTTGCTTTGCGATGTTGGCCCAGGCATCGCGCTGCATGGTGCCATGCCAGGCTGGTTGGGGTGGCGTTTTTTCGGTGAAGATCCACGCCTGCGCGAGGGTGGTGGCGTTCAGTTGTTCGGAGCTCACTCCCGACCTGTGGTTGTCATGGCGCCAGGTCGGCCAATCCTCCGCCTGCGCGGTCCCGATGAGGGCTGCGAGGGCGAGAAGAGCAGACCGGTAGGTTGTCATGGTCGTCATGGGGTGAGAGGCGCGAGGCCGAAGGAGGTTTCCATCCAGGAGCCGCACGAGCAGCCGGCGCTCTTCTCCTGCACGAGGATCATGCCCTGCGAAGGAGTCCAAGAGATCCAGCAGGCCGGACGCACCCGAGTAACGGCGGTATTCTGGCCAGTGCTGGGGGTCCACATCGCCACGCTGCCGGCATACTGTCCGCTGTTTTCGATGCCGCGGTAGAAGAGCGAATTGCGCGCGCCCACAAAGGTTGAGCACCCTTTACGGCTCGGCATGATGTTGCTGCCCGTGATCTGCCCGGTCGTGACGCTGTAGCGGTGGGGTTCGAGGTAAAGGTCGTCATCCATGATGACCGGGTGCTGGTGGTTCCCGCCGTGGTGGCTCGAGCGCCATCCGTGTGACTTGTTCCAGACCAGGGCGCCGTTGGCGGGATTGAAGGCGTAGATGTTGACGGTGTCGTTGCCCTGGTGGCTGCCGGTCAGGATCAGGCGGCCGTTGCCGTATTGCAGCCAGACGGTTGGCTCGCCTCCGGTGAAGGAAGGGGTCTTGTCCCAGAGAACCTGGCCGGTGGTCTGGTCGAGGCAGACCAGGTGGAGATTTGACTTCCAGGATGCGATCGGGAGACGCCGATTGTTGCCTGCGATCACCGCGCTGTCGCGGCATTCCAGGAAGAAGATTTTTCCATTGGC
>Ga0310120_10003865_pt1 | contig 10664 bp, 8 predicted proteins | sample CB27_AW_983_MG_FD_203506 | JGI IMG/M metagenome (GOLD analysis project Ga0310120, IMG submission 203506) | Marine microbial communities from Western Arctic Ocean, Canada - CB27_AW_983 | ecosystem: Environmental > Aquatic > Marine > Oceanic | place: Canada: Western Arctic Ocean | collected... | reverse complement strand
GAATAAATTCCTTGATTAGAAAAAATTGAATAGGAAGCAACAATTTCCATTGGAGTAACTTCTGAAGTTCCCAGTGCAAGAGCATCAACAGCACGAATCGGAGATTTAATTTGCATTCTTTTTGCAACATTTTTGACTTCCTGTGCAGGCACAAGTTCTTGAACCATACGTACAGAAATTAAATTTAATGATCTTCTTAATCCTTCTCTTAATGTGGTTAATCCTCCGGTACTATTATCGTAATTTCTTGGTGTCCATTTTTCTTTTTCACCTTTTGCATTGTTTCTATATAAGGCAACTGGTTGATTCAGCAATTGAGTGGTAACAGGGTAATTGTTATCAATTACAGCTGTATAAATAAAAGGCTTAAAGACAGAACCTGGTTGTCTTCTTGCTTGTGTTGCTCTATTATATTGATCAACATAATCAGATCTCCCTCCAATCATTGCTAGGATTTCACCATTTTTAGTATCCAATGCAATAAATGCACATTGAACTAATAAATTTTGTCTTAACTCTTCATATAATTGCATTTGACCATTAAGCATCATTTTTACAGAATCTTCTGGGAAAATTGATAAATAACCCAATTTTGAAAAACGTTCACTATCAGCAAAAAGCTGATTATTAAATTCATCTTGGTTATTGCGAAGCGTCTTCATCACAACGTCCTCAGCAATTTGTTGCAAACGATAGTCAAGAGTGGTATAAATTTTAAGACCATCTTGGTAAATATTAATCCCTAATTCTTCATCTCTTTTTTCCAATGTTCTTCGTACATATTCTGTAAAATAAGGTGCTTTACTCTTTGGGATTTCATAGAAAATATTGTCAGGAATAATACTGTTGTGTTCCATATATTCTTCGTGAGAAATGTAGTCTTGGTTATACATTAATTTTAAAACGATGGAACGTCTTTCAATGGATTTATTTAAGTTTCTTAATGGTGAATAATTTGCTGGAGATGGTAATAAACCAATAAGCATTGCTGATTCGCCAATTGTTAATTCTGATGCTTTTTTATTGAAATATCGTTTTGCTGCGGATTCAACTCCATAAGTACCATGCCCAAAATGCACTGTGTTCAAATACATTTCTAAGACTTCTTGTTTGGTATAAGTTCTCTCAATCTGTATAGCAGTAATAATTTCTTTTATTTTTCTCGTAACACTATCCCTAAACCCAATTTCTTTATAGAGATTACGTGCCAATTGCTGAGATAATGTGCTAAATCCTTGTCTGAATTCCATTGAAATAACATTAACAATGATGGCACGGAATACACTTTGTAGATCTACGCCCCAATGTTGAAAAAAACGTTTATCTTCAGAAGAAATTGCTGCATACTGCAAATGTTCTGACATATCTTCTAAATCAATAAAGACTCTTTTTTGGATATAAAATTCTCCAATAGTTTCACCATTACGATCATAAATGGTTGATAGCATAGCAGGATCAAATGTTTCCAAACGCTCAAGAGATGGTAGATCTCTAGAAAGATATATCAAATAAACTAATAGTAGTAAAGATAGATAGAAGATAATTTTAAAAGATTTAAAAAAAGATTTAATCATATTTTCTTAGGAGAAACCATTAATTCTGGTTTAATAATTTTATCAAACTCTTTTTCCGATAAATAATTCAATTTCTTTGCGCTTTCTTTTAATGATATATTTTCCTTCAATGCTTTTTTTGCAATTTCTGCAGATTTCTCATAACCTATCTCTGGAACAAGAGCTGTTACTAACATCAAAGATTTATTTAGATTTTCTTTAATCTTTTTCTTATTAGCAGATAATCCTTTTATCGCATGCAATGCAAAAGATTGTGAAACTTCACTCAGTAAAGAAATAGATTCATGGATAGCAGATGCCACTACTGGTCTATAGGTGTTTAATTCAAAATTCCCATTTGATCCCGAAAATCCGATAGTCATATCATTCCCAAGGATTTGGGCATGTACCATATTGACTGCTTCACATTGCGTTGGATTAACTTTACCAGGCATAATGGAACTACCAGGTTCATTAGAAGGAAGTTTTAATTCTCCAATACCGGCCATTGGACCGCTAGATAGCCATTTAATATCATTCGCAATTTTATTAAGTGATCCAGAACAGATTTTTATTTGAGCAGATAAATCAGAAAGAACATTTTGAGAAGATAAAAGTTCAAATTTATTACTACACACTTTAAAACTTAACCCAGTTTCGTTGCTTATGGTATTCACCATTAATTTATCATAACCTGCAATTGTATTAATCCCTGTTCCAACAGCAGTCCCTCCTATTGGGAGTTGAGAACATTCTTTCAATGTGTTTTGAATTCTCTTGATATCGTTGTTAATCATTGATATATATCCAGAAAATTCTTGTCCTAATGTAATTGGGGTTGCATCTTGAAGATGCGTTCTACCAACTTTAATAATTGATTTAAATTCTTTTTCTTTTTTACTTAATTCTGTTTTTAGTATCTCTAAACTTGGTAATAAATTATCCTCAACATTCAAAACACATCCAATAAGAATAGCTGAAGGAAAAGTATCATTCGTAGATTGAGACATATTGACATGATCATTGGGATGAATAAATTTATATTCTCCTAACTTTCCACCTAGTAGTTCATTTGCTTTATTTGCAACAACTTCATTAACATTCATATTTGTTTGTGTTCCGCTACCGCTTTGGAATACAGATACAGGAAATTGATCAATAAAATCTTCTGGATTTTCTAGAATATCATCACATGCTTTTACAATTGCATTACTTAATTTTTTGGATAATCTTTTTTGAGCATGATTAGAGATTGCAGCTGCTTTTTTGATAATGATATATGGGAAAATCAAGTTTAGATCCATTGCCCAACCAATTTCAAAGTTTTCAACTGCTCTTTGAGTCTGAGCTCCATAATAAGCCTTTGCAGGAACTTGAATTGTTCCTAAGCTATCTTTTTCTGTTCTAAATTTTGTCATTTTACTTCCCAAGTATCACCAGCGTTAAGCAAATCATGAAGGGTCTTTGGAGTTTTATCTTTTTTCTGTGCGTCTTGCATTTGTTGCTCCATCAAACCATCATATGTTGCTCTTTCTTTACAATATAATACACCTATTGGTTCCGGGAAAACATCATTTGAAGTGAAATTAGAAAGCATATCTGCAATAAATTCATCTTTTTCATTATGAACTAAAATATCATCTACAGAATATTTTTTACCAATTTTTACAACTTTTGGAGTTGTATCATCCATGTAAATGCCTTTATTATCATTTGCACCAAAAATCATAGGTTTACCGTGTTCTATTCTTAATAATTGATCTGCTTTAGTCTCTTTATCTGTAAGATTAGAAAATGCATGATCGTTAAAAATATTACAATTCTGATAAATTTCAATAAATGATGTTCCGTTATAATCATTTGCTCTTTTAATCATTTCTTGAAGATGTTTTAATTCTCTATCAATGGTTTTTGCAACAAATCCTGCTTCAGCGCCCAAAATTAATTTTGTTGGATTAAAAGGGTGGTCTAAAGAACCCATTGGAGTTGAATATGTAATTTTTCCTCTTTCAGATGTAGGGGAATATTGTCCTTTTGTTAGACCATAAATTCTATTATTAAATAACATAACATTTAAATCAATATTTCTTCTCATCAAATGAATGAGATGATTTCCTCCAATAGAAAGCCCATCTCCATCTCCTGTAATAATCCAAACTGATAGTTCTGGGTTTGAAATCTTCAATCCACTAGCAATGGTTGGTGCTCTTCCATGAATTGTATGAAATCCAAATGTATCCATATAATATGGGAAACGACTTGAACAACCAATTCCTGAAATAAAAACTACATCTTCTTTTTTTGTAGTAATCTCAGGAAAAACTTTCTGAGTTTGAGAAAGTATAGCATAGTCTCCACACCCAGGACACCATCTAACAGCCTGATCTGATGAAAAATCATCTTTTGTTAGTATTTGATTTTCACTCATTAATTAATTCCTTTGCTTTATCTATAATACTCGCAGGGCTCAATGGCTTTCCTCTTACTTCATTTAATCCAACTGCATCAACCAAAAATTCTGAACGAATTATTTTTCTAAATTGCCCAGTATTTACTTCTGGAATCAAAACTTTTTTATATTTACTTAAAATATTTTTTAGATCTGGTGGTAATGGATTTACCCACTGTACAGATGCGTGGGCAACTTTCAATTTTTCCTCTAATAAAGTCTCTACTGCCAATCTACAAGAACCATGGGCACTACCCCAGCTAAGAATAAGTAAATCTCCTGTTTTTTTACCATAAATAGCAGTAGGACCAATTTCATTGACAATATTTTGAACTTTCTGAGCACGTATTTGTACCATTTCATGGTGATTACCAGGTTCATAGTTAACATTTCCAGTAATATTTTGTTTTTCAAGCCCTCCAATGCGATGTTCTAAGCCTTTTGTTCCAGGAATAGCCCAATTTCTCGCTAACGTATTGGTATCACGCTTGTAAGGAAGGAACTTTTCACCAGAAGTATTTTCTTTTTCAAAATTTGCAATAAAATCATTTAAATCATCTGGATTTGGAATAAGCCATGGTTCTGAACCATTAACAAGATATCCATCAGATAATACAATAACAGGAACCATATATTTAACAGCAATTCTGCATGCTTCATATGTAGCAAAATAACAATCCCCAGGTGTAGTAGGCGCTATAACGGGGATTGGAGATTCTCCATTACGTCCATATACAGCTTGTAATAAATCTGACTGTTCAGTTTTTGTTGGTAATCCGGTACTAGGTCCACCTCTTTGAACACTGATAATTACTAATGGGAGTTCAGTCATAACTGCTAAACCCATCATTTCTGTCTTCAATGCAATACCAGGCCCAGAAGAGGCAGTAATCCCAAGCGATCCCCCATAAGAAGCTCCAAGAGCAACTCCTATTCCAGCAATTTCATCTTCTGCTTGGAAGGTTTTAATACCAAAATTTTTCCAATTTGATAAAGTATGTAGTAGGGTACTGGCTGGGGTGATAGGATAACCAGCAAAAGTAATATTTAAATTACTTTTTTGCGATGCAGTCAGTATTCCTAAACATGAAGCTAAAGCTCCGTTAATAGTTCTATATTTTCCAGGAGCTAAACTAGCTTTTTTCACAACATAACGTGTTGTAAAGATTTCTGCAGTATCACCATAATTATATCCTGCATGCAGAGCTCTTGTATTAGCGTCAATAATTAGTGGTTTAGACTTAAATTTTTTCTTTAACCAATCAAGAGTAGGTTCAAGAGGACGATCATACATCCAAAAAAGAACTCCTAATGCACAGAAATTTTTAGTTCTTTCAATAATTTTTGGAGGCAAATCTAATCCTTCACAAGCATTTGCAACTAATTTACTCATTTCAATATAATGCACTGAATAATAATCATCTAATGAACCATCTTCGGTTGGATTAGATTCATATCCTGCAAGTTTTAAATTCTTTTTTGTAAATGCATTCTTATTAACTATAAGAATCCCTCCAGGAACTAATTCTTCTAAATGAACTTTTAATGCAGCAGGATTCATCGCAACCAAAACATCAGGTTCCTCTCCTGGTGTATGAATTTCGTGGGAGCTAAAATGAATTTGAAACGAACTTACCCCAGCTAGAGATCCAGCAGGAGCACGTATTTCAGCTGGGAAATCCGGTAATGTACTTAAATCATTACCAGCAATTGCTGAAGTTTGGGTAAATCTTCCCCCACTGAGTTGCATTCCATCACCGGAATCACCTGCAAAACGTATCGTAACGTCATCTAAAGTTTCTAATTTAACTTTTTTACTCATTATTTCTGAAACGGCTTTCAATTTACACTACGAAAATTAAGTAAGCAATTAGTATAGAATTTCATACAAACTTTTGTCTGAAATAAATTCCTAAATTCGTAGTAAATAACATTGTAATTAGATAAATTTTCGCCTACTAGAAATGATTGATAAAAACCAGAAAATAATTGATAAAAATCTCGACCAGGAGTACAAATACGGATTTACTACCGATATAGAGCAAATCAAATTTGAACCTGGACTAGATGAAAACGTTATTAGAAAACTTTCCAATATAAAAAATGAACCAAAGTGGTTGCTTAATTGGAGATTAAAAGCATATAAAAATTGGAAAAAAATGAAAGAACCTACTTGGGCTAATATTCATTATGGACCAATAGATTATCAGGCATTGAGTTATTATGCAGCTCCAAAAATAAAAAGCAGAAAAAACCTTGATGAAGTAGATCCAGAAATATTGGATACCTATAATAAACTTGGTATTTCTCTTAATGAACAAAAAAGATTAGAAGGAGTTGCTGTTGATGCAATCTTTGATAGTGTTTCTATAACCACAACATTTAAAGATGAATTAGCAAAACAGGGAGTTATTTTCTGTTCTTTTTCTGAAGCAGTAACAGAATATCCAGATTTGGTGAAAAAATACCTAGGATCAGTAATTCCTTACACTGACAATTATTTTGCTGCCTTAAACTCGGCAGTATTTAGTGATGGATCCTTTGTTTATATACCTAAAAATGTTAAATGTCCCATGGAATTATCAACATATTTTAGAATGAATGCTTCTAATACTGGACAATTTGAAAGAACATTAATTATTGCCGATGAAGGAAGTGAAGTAAGCTATCTTGAAGGATGTACAGCACCAATGAGGGATGAAAATCAATTACATGCTGCGTGTGTAGAGTTAATTGCCCATGAAGATGCTACTATTAAATATTCTACTATACAAAATTGGTATGCGGGCGATAAAAATGGTAAGGGTGGGATTTATAATTTCGTCACCAAACGTGGTATATGCGCAGGAGATAGATCTAAAATTTCTTGGACACAAGTAGAAACAGGATCTGCAATCACTTGGAAATATCCTAGTGTTATTTTGAAAGGAAACGACAGTATTGGAGAATTCTATTCAGTCGCAGTAACAAAAAACAAGCAACAAGCTGATACTGGAACTAAAATGATTCATATAGGGAAAAATACTAAAAGTACTATTATTTCAAAGGGGATTTCAGCTGGCGAAGGACAAAATACATATAGAGGTGGGGTAAAAATATTGAAAAATGCTGAAAATGCACGAAATTTTTCACAATGTGATTCTATTTTAATTGGTGATAAATGTGGAGCACATACTTTTCCTTATATTGATGTCAAAAATCAAACAGCAAAAATGGAACATGAAGCTAGTACATCTAGCATTGGTGAAGATCAGTTATTCTATTGTAATCAAAGAGGAATTAAGCTAGATAACGCTGTCTCTATGATTGTTAATGGATTCTGTAAAGAAGTGTTTGAAGAACTCCCAATGGAATTTGCGGTAGAAGCAAAACAATTAATTGAAGTAACATTAGAAAATAGTGTAGGATAAATGATTAAAATAAAAAATTTACAAGTTTCTATAGATGAAAAAGATATTTTAAAGGGAATTGATTTGGAGATTCCTAAAGGTGAAGTACACGCAATTATGGGACGAAATGGATCAGGAAAGAGTACATTAGCCAATACAATAGCTGGGAATGAAAAATATGAAGTAAAAAATGGATCTATACACATGAATAATATTGATATTACTGAAATGAGCGTAGAAAATAGAGCGTTAAGCGGCATATTTGTATGTTTTCAATATCCTGTCGCAATTCCTGGTGTAAGTATGGCTTATTTTTTGAGAGCATCAATCAATGCACACTTTGAACATCAAGGTAAAGAAGAGATGGATGCAGTAGAATTTTTAAATAAGTCAAAAAAGATATTAAGTGAACTTAATCTAGATGATTCATTTTTAAAACGATCAATTAATGATGGTTTTTCAGGGGGAGAAAAGAAAAAAAGTGAAATTCTACAGTTGCTAGCCTTAAACCCAAAATTTGCAATATTAGATGAAACAGATTCTGGATTAGATATTGATGCATTAAAAACTGTAGCAAATGGGGTAAATAAATTTAATAGTAAAGACAATTCAACACTCATTATTACTCACTACGAAAGATTGCTTCAATATATTAACCCAGATGTTGTCCATGTGATGGTTGATGGTAAAATCAAGAAATCGGGTGATATGAGCCTCGCAAAAGAAGTAGAAAAGAAAGGATATTCTTGGCTTCTAAAATAGTTTTATAAGGTACAAATCAATTGGATCAAACAAAAAATCATAGTTATAACGTATTTAAGAAACTGGGTTATCCTTCTAAAAAATTAGAAAATTGGAAATTCTCAAATAGTAACCATTTAAAAAGCTATAATGTCATCAATCAAGATCAGTCGGATATTGACATTAAACAATATTTAGCAATTGAGAATGCATTATGTTTTGTAAATGGAAAATTTGTCAAAGAATCTCTAAATAATTTTATTTATAAAAATCAAATCTCAATTGGTAAAACCATCGAAGTTGAAGATAACAAGATACTAAAAATGTCAAACAATTTTCAAGGTGAATCTCTATTTAACTTGGGAATTGCAAAATTTAATGAAGGCATTTTTATTGAGTTTAAAAAAGGTGGGAAATTTGATACTGAAATTAAGATTATTAATGTTTATGACAAAAAAACAGAGAATATGTTTATTCCTGTATTCAATATTTTCAAATTAAATAAAAAAAATAATATTTCTATTGTTGAAAAAAATGTTAACAATGGACTTGATAGTTTTAATTTAAAAATTAATAAATTTATTTGTTCAGATGACTCAACACTTAATCATACAATCATATTTAATGATAATACTAAAAGCAATTTATTAGGGTATAATTATTATGAATCTGGGCTCAATAGTATTATTAACGTTGATAGTTTTAATTATGAGTCATTATTTAATAAAAACTTTATTCAGGTTGACTTAAACCAAGCCGGCGGTGAAACTACAATCAATACATTAAATCTTACTAAAAATAATGAACATGTAGATAATAATATATTAATTAACCACAATTCAGAACATTGCACTAGTTTCCAAAATGTAAGGAATATTCTTCAGAATAAATCAACCTGTGTATTTAATGGAAAAGTAATAGTTGCTGCTGGAGCTCAAAAAACCGATTCCAATCAATCAAATAAAAATTTGCTTCTTTCTAAGAAAGCAACAGCATATTCTAATCCTCAATTAGAAATTTATGCTGATGATGTTCAGTGTGGTCATGGATCTACAACTGGAGCATTAGATAAAGATAGTATCTTTTATTTACAAACAAGGGGTATAAGAAAAGAGCAAGCAACTCAAATTCTTATTAAGGCTTTTGCCCATGAAGTAATCAAACAATTTTCAAATGATACTATTAAAAATGAAGCGCAAGCTTATATAGGTAAATGGATGAATGGATAACATAAATAAAAACTTTTCTGACATTAAAAATGCATTCTCTATTCTAGAAGGCCAAGATAAACTTATCCATTTAATTGATCTAGGGAAGAAAATTGAGAAGATTGATATAGAAGATAAAAATGATACCAATAAAGTACATGCATGTACATCCCAAACATGGATTAATGTAAAAAATGATGGTACAGTTACTCTAAAAGTAGATTCGGAAAGTGCAATTGTAAAGGGATTATTGCGAATTTTACAAATTGGGTTTAATAATTTAGAAAAAAAGAATATTATTGATTTTATTAATGATTTTAATGAACCTATAGAGGTTTTTGAATGGTTGAATATAGGAACAAGTATTTCCAGTCAAAGACAGAATGGTTTTATTGGCGCTTTAGCATTCATTAAAAAAGAGCTTACATATGAATAAAGAATTTATTTTACATTCAGACGTAGAAGTTTTTAGCATCCCTGATGGTGAAAAGATTCTTCTAAAAAAAGGCATACCTGGTATTATTACACAATCTTTAGGTAATAATTTTACTATTGTTGTAGAGGGAAATATGTATCAGGTAAAAGGATCCGATGCTGAAGCAATAGGCGAAGAAAAAAAATCAATTGTCAGTAATAATTTTGCAAACAAAGAAGAGGTTTGGAATATCCTTCAAACATGTTATGATCCAGAAATACCAGTCAATATTGTTGATCTTGGCTTAGTGTATGATTGTACAATTTCAGAAGAAAAAGATGGAGTAAGTGTATCGATTCAAATGACATTAACTGCACCTGGATGTGGAATGGGTCCTGTTATTGCTGATGAAGTAAAAGAAAAAATTCTATCATTACACGGAACAAAAAGTGTTGAAGTTGAATTGGTTTGGGAACCTCAATGGAATCAAGATATGATGTCTGATGCTGCAAAACTTCAATTAGGATTATATTAAATGGATGTACATAGTATTCGAAAAGAATTTCCAATTCTTAAACAAAAGAATCGTGGTAAAAACTTAATCTATTTTGACACTGCTGCTACAAGTTTAAAACCTATAAGCGTTATTGAAGCTGAAAGCAAATTTTATAAAGAATATGGTGGTAGTGTACATAGAAGTGTTTATGAATTAGGTGAAAAAGCAACCAATGCGTATGAAGAATCAAGAAAAAAAATTGCTAACTTCATTGGAGCAAGTGATCCATCATCAATCGTCTTTACCAAAGGTGCCACAGAATCAATTAATCTTGTCGCTGATGCATGGGGTTTTCAAAACCTGAATAAAAATGATACAATTTTAATCACAAATATGGAACATCACTCCAATAT
>Ga0310120_10003864_pt1 | contig 10667 bp, 7 predicted proteins | sample CB27_AW_983_MG_FD_203506 | JGI IMG/M metagenome (GOLD analysis project Ga0310120, IMG submission 203506) | Marine microbial communities from Western Arctic Ocean, Canada - CB27_AW_983 | ecosystem: Environmental > Aquatic > Marine > Oceanic | place: Canada: Western Arctic Ocean | collected... | reverse complement strand
CAGACGATGAGCTTCGGGTTCAGGGCCAGGGCGCGTGCGATGCCGATCCGCTGCCGCTGGCCGCCGGAAAACTCGAAGGCGTACTTTTCTCCCGAGTTCCGGGGGAGTCCCACCCGTTCCAGGAGCTCGTCCACCCGCCTCCGCCGCTCCACGCTCTTTCCCCGGCGGTGGATGATGAGCGGTTCCTCGATGATCTGGCGCACGCTCTGCCTCGGATTGAGCGACTCGACCGGGTCCTGAAACACCATCTGCATGTCCCCCCGCAACGGACGCAAGCCGCGCGGCGAACGGTGCGTGATATCTTCCCCCTCGAAATGTATCGATCCCGCGTTCGGAGTCAGCAGCCGCACCACCGCCTTGGCAAAGGTCGACTTGCCGCAGCCGGATTCCCCCACCAGACCGACCGTCTCGCCTTCCCCGATGTTCATCGAGACCCCGTCAACCGCCTTGACCGTTGCAGTCTGGCGGAGAAGCAACCCGCCCCGCAGCGGGAAGTAGACCTTTACCTCCTCTGCCGAAAGCAGGTATGCGGGCTTGCCATCCGTCATGCCGCGCGATGGGCCTCCCCCCCGTAACACTCCGGACATGCCTCGACCCAGTGTCCGGCCGACACTTCCTGGAATGGCGGCCGCTCCTGCAGGAGTGGCCCCTCACGATCCATCCGCTGGCAAAACCGGCACCCGTGGACCAACTCCGACAGCGAGGCCACCATTCCCGGAATCGTGTTGAGCCTCGATTTCGGGGGCAACGAGAGTCGCGGAATCGAGTCGAGTAAGCCGCGCGTATAGGCATGCAAAGGATTGGCAAAAAGTTCCCGCACCGAGGTGCGTTCCACCACCCGCCCCGCATACATGACCACCACGTCGTCACAGTTCTCGGCGATCACCCCGAGATCGTGCGTGATGAAGATTGCCGCCATTCCCATCTCGGCCTGCAGCCGTTGGATCAGGTCCAGGATCTGGGCCTGCACCGTCACGTCCAGCGCCGTCGACGGTTCATCCGCAATGAGCAAATCCGGGCGGCAGGCCAGGGCCATTGCAATCACGACCCGCTGCCGCATCCCGCCGGAAAGCTGGTGCGGGTAGTCACCAATTCGCACCTCGGGCGAGGGAATCCGCGTCCTCCTGAGCGCCTCGATCGACGCTTCCCAGGCTTCCTTCTTCGACATCTTGCGGTGCAGGCGATAAACCTCGCTGACTTGCCGGCCGATCCGGTGCACCGGGTTCAGGGCGGTCATCGGCTCCTGGAAAATCACGCCGATCTCCCCGCCCCGCACTTCGTGCAACCGCGTGTCGGATACCTTCAGCAGGTCCTCACCCTTGAACCAGACCTCTCCTCCCAGGATCCGGCCGGCCGGTTGCGGAAGCAACCGGATCAACGACATCGCCGTGACGCTTTTCCCGCACCCGGACTCCCCCACAATCCCGAGCGTCTTGCCCCGGTCCACCGAAAAGGACACGCGGTCCACCGCGCGCAGCAGTCCCTGCTCGGTGTCGAACGCGCTCATGAGGCCCCTCACCTCGAGCACCGTTTCGGTCTCGCTCGTTCCCGCCTCACTCATTGCTTGGCTCGGTACTGGTCATAGATCACGTCCACCTCCGGAAACTCGACTCCCTCCTTCTTCGCTTCGAAGGTCCTCTCCTTCTCGTCAACATCTATCCAATAGACGAAACTTTCCTGCGCCTCCCGCGTCACCTTCACATTGAAATCTTCCGGCCACTTCATCCATCGCCAGTGACCAATGCGATAAAACTGGCGCTTGTAGCCGGGAATCCAAAAGGCGGTGTCGTGCAGGATCTGTTCCAACTTCCAGGAAGCCTCCTTGATCTCCTCCTCCGAAGTCGCGAATCGCACCTGCACTGCAAGTGGATCGGCTTCCGGATTGCTGTAGACCGAAATATTATTGGTCATCACCCGCGGCGTGGTCGTGCCGGGTTCATGGGCATTGGAAGAATGGATTCCTTCGAAAAACCGCGGGAATGGCGGGATCGTTCCCCATCCCCACATCGTGATGTCGTGCTTCTTCTGCATCACCTTTTCGTAGCTGGCGGTGCCATCCATTCCTTCCAGCTTGTATTCCACCCCTGCCAGGAGTGCCTCCTCCTTGAGCCGCTGCAGGATCTTGTCGAGCACGGGACTGGCCGTGTGCGTGATCGTAAAGGAGAGCCGCTGCCCGGCTGCATTCTGCAGCACACCGTCGTTCCCCTGCTTCGTGAAGCCCCCCTTCTCAAAGTGCTCCCGCGCCTTTTCCGGTGAAAACTCGCGTGCCTTGATGTCGGGGTTGCTGAACTTCCCATACCCGTCGTTGTACAGGTTCAGTCGGCTGGCATCGCCACGCAGATCGAAGTCGATCACCTTCTGCCAATTGGTGGCGTGCTGCAATCCGATCCGGACCTCAAGTTTGTCAAGGAAGGGCCTGGAGTGATTCATGTAGAGCCCGCGGGGAACCCGCGGATACACGTTGTAAAAGGTCCGCTTCTGGATGTAGCCGTTGAAGAGCGCTTCAATCTCCATCTGTTCGTACCAGCGTTCGGGAAGATTCAGCGGGAACATGTCAATAATCCCCTTCTTGAACAACTCGAAGACCTTGTCGTCGTTCCGGATCAGGTGATACTTGATTCGATCCGCGTTGAAGCGATAGCGCGAGTACTTCATGTCCTTCGCCCACCAGTCCTTGACCCGCGTCATCGTGATGGAACGCCCCTTCACAATGTCTTCCTCGCGGATCACATACGCGCCTGTCGTCGGCCGGGGAATCCATGAATAGCGATCTTCGAAGTCCGGACCGAAGGCGCGATAAAAGTGGCGCGCATAGGGTGTCAGCGAGGCGTAATACTCCGGCCGCGGCTTCAAGTGCGCAATGCGGACCGAGAGGTGGTGGTCGTCGTAGCGCGTGATATTCTCGAACATCGTCCCGTAATACTGCCGGTACCACGGCCCGGTGATGTAGTCGGAAAGGCTCACATAGAATGTCATGAAAAAATCTTCCGCCGTCACCGGCATGCCGTCCGACCACGTCGCCTTTTCGTTGATATGAAAGAACACGGTGCGGCCGTCCTTGCCCACCGCCCAACGGTCCGCAATCGACGGAATCGTCTCCATCGTGTTCGGGTGGAGGCCCACGAGAGACATCTCGATATTGTCCCAATGCTCGCCGCGGAATCCGTTGTTGGCGTTCTTCCCGATCGACCGGATGGTCGGGGGAAAGGCCAGACTCGGGAAATAAGTATTGAAGGTGCCGCCCTTCTTGGCCTCCGGCGAACCGATTTCTGGCTGGTCCATACCGGTGGCCCACTCGAGGTCCTCCGGCAGGTCGCCTCTCGTGGAATAAGTGAAAAACTCCGGCATCTGGAGCCTTCGCTCCGCGTCGTGCAATTCCTTCCCGAGCTTTTCCCGCTCCGCCTCCGGCGCCTCCGCCAGCTTGGTTGTCAGCTCTTCCTTCGTCTTTTCCAGCTCCACGAGAATCGCGACGTTCTTGGTCGTGAAGTATTCCTCGACCTCTTCCGTGTTGTCGTAATCGGCGAAACGGTTCGACTCGCCGCACCCGAGCGAGAGGAGAAGGGCTGCATGGCATGGGATCGGCCAGAATTTCATGGTCAACGATAGGTCGTAAACTTCTTCGGGTCGAATGCTTCCCGCACCGCCTCGCCCACAAAGGTCACGAGGAGGAGCACCGCCACCATTCCGGAAAACACGGAAGCCACGATCCACGGCGAGTCGAGGTTCGATACGCCGTCGCCCAACAGGCGCCCCCAGCTGGGATACTTGTCCGGCAGGCCAAACCCGATGAAGTCCAGGGCCGTCAGCGAAGTAATGATCGCAGCCACACTGAACGGCAGCAGGGTCACAATCGTGGAGATCGCGTTGGGAAGAACATGCCGGAAAATGACCCGCCCCGGACCGGCTCCGATCACACGAGCCGCCGCCACGTAATCCCTCGCCTTCTCCTTGTAGGTGGCGGTCCGCATGTAGAACGTGATGTGAATCCACGAAAATATGCAAATCACCAGGAGGATCGTGACGAGCGAGATATTGTCGCGGCCGATGCGATCCGCGATGATGATCACCACGTAGAGAAACGGCACGTTGGCAAGGACCTCGATGAAGCGCTGGGTGACGATATCGAAGGTGCCCCCCAGGTAGCCCATCAGGCAGCCGAACGTGACGCCCACCGAGTAGGTGACCACCAGGTAGAGGATCGCGGCCTGGAAGACCACCTGCAGACCGCCAAAAATCTGGGCCAGCACGTCCCAACCCCGCGAATCGGTTCCGAGGTAGTGGCGGCTCTTGAAGCCCGGCGGGATAGGGGGATATTTCACGGCGAGAAGCGGGGTGGTTTCCGCGCCTTCCACCGCAGCCACGGTGTCGGCGCCCATGAGCGGACTGCCGTCCCGCACGCCGTTCTTCCAGGTGTAGACCCCCGCCAGGTCTCCGTTGCGGTCGTAGTATTCTTCCCTTCCCTGCCGGACCCCCTTCCGGAACCTCACCATCGAATGCCGCTTCTTGCTCTCTTCCGCATAGAAGCGATAGGCGAGCCCCGCGTAGGGAGCCCCATCCCCTTCCTGGAAGAAGACCCCCTCGGTCTCCACCAGGGAGGAGCGGATTTCCCCCTCCGAGTCGAAGGTGGGATCAAACGGAACCGGCGGCAACCAGACCCGGTTTCCCTTCCCCTCCCGCTTGAATCGCTTCTTCAGCTCGCGGTAGTCGACCTCGCTTTTCGCGGTGCCGCCAAAGTCCTCGTCGGTGAACGACTTCTGGAGAATGGCCGGCGCATACCACCGGCCGTCGTACTTCACCAGGAGGGCCCGCTCCCCGACCAGGACCTGGTCAAGCAGCCCCAGCGCCACGAGACCCGCGAGCGCCAGGAGCGAGACGTATCCACGGCCGATCGAGCGGAATCGCTTGAGTTTCCGCAGCGTCTGGGGATTCCAGTGCGGTCCCTGGCGGCTCCGGAGCAGGGAAATCACCCCCCCGATCACCAGGAGGGAAGAGAGGAGATAACCGATCGCCTCGCCTTGATTCTTTCTCCACCACGAGGCGTCCGTCAGTTCCGCCTCCTTCGCCTCGAAACCGAAGAACCAGTGCAGCGACGGGAGCGCCAGACCGGCGTTGTGGGCGATCATCGCTCCCCCACCCGCCAGGATCAGTCCTATTCCCAATATGCGATACACGGGCTTACCTGAATCTGATTCGTGGATCGACCAGTGCCACGCACAGGTCCGACAAAATGTTGCCCAGCAACATGAGAGTGGCGGAAATGGTCAGGACCCCCAGCACGACCCGCTCGTCCTTTTCCATCACGGCATTGAACTGCAGCAGTCCGAACCCGTTGATGTCGAAGATTTTCTCGATTAGGAAACTGCCGCCCACGATCAAGGTGATGTTCTGCCCGACCGTGGTGGCGATGGGGATGATCGAGTTGCGGAAGGCGTGACGGAACACGGCCGAGCTATAGCGGACGCCCTTGGCCGTCGCGGTGCGCACGTAATCCGCAGCCAGGTTGTCCATCAGGTTGTTCTTCATCATGAAAGTCATGAAGGCGAAGCTGCCCACCACGTAACACGCCAGGGGCATGACGGCGTGGTTGAGGACATCCAGGATCTTCGCCCCCGGGCCCAATTGCTCGAAGTCCTCCGAGACGAATCCCTGGATCGGGAACCAGTCGAGCCGCGCCCCGAGGAACACGATCAGGAACGATCCCAGGACATATCCCGGAATGGCGTACCCGGCGAAGACCGTGACGGAGGACACGTTGTCGAGCCAGGTGCGGTGCTTGATCGCCTTCACGATGCCCAGCGGGAGGCAGATCCCATAAATCAGGACCATCGAGGTGAGGCCGAAGAAGAGCGAAATCGGGATCCGCTGCCGCACCAGCGCCCACACGGGGTCGCCATATTTTTCGGAGCGGCCGAGACTCCCCTGGAGCAATCCCTCGAACCCTGACCGGTAGAGCACGGCGCGGGCCTGCAGGTCGGTCGGAACTTTCATCCCCTTGGTGTGCTTCTTCCAGCGCCTCTCCAGCTCGCTCACCCCCACCACGCGGGCCTTCCATCCGCCAATATCCACACCCGATTCGTTGACGATCTCGACGCCATCGTCCCCCTCCCGCACCAGATCCACCGTCTTGGTCAGTCCCGGGACCTGGATGCTGACGGTGTCTTCGCCCGCCGGAAAGCTCTTGGCCTGCCGGATCACATCCCGCGGAAACACGCCGAGCCATTCGAGGTAGGAGCGCAGCACACCCTTGTCACGCTCGTGCTTCTCCTCGATCTCAAACAATTGCGACGGCGTAATGGCGGCCCCGCCCAGCTCGCGCAACCCGGCGGCCGCTCCCTGCTCGCCCGCCCCAGCACCCATCATTTGCTGCAGGTCCCGCTGCACCGGCCCGCCCGGCGCAAGACGAATCACCATGAATACCAACAAGGTGATCCCGAATAGCGTCAGTGGAACGAGGAGCAGACGCCGGAGAAAATAGACCTTCATCTGAGGGACCGGGAGGACGAATCGTTAGCGTCCCGAGCCAGCGGAGCGTTCGGGGCACCAAGTGGTTCTAGCCGCAGGATGGGATGAATCAAGCCTGCGCGAAATTCATCTGCTCCTCTCCCAAAAAAAACCCTGCCAATCCGCTCAATTTGTCGCAACTTCTCACCCGATGCGCGTCCCGGCCATCCTTTTCCTCGCTTTCCTTACCGCGCTGATCGTCTCCTGCGGGGAGAAGACCGCCGCGGACCGGGCCGTCGAGGACGGGATTCTCATTGTCGGTAACTCTTCCGAGCCCAAGGGGCTCGACGGTCAACTCGTCACCGGGGTCCTCGAGAGCAACCTCATTCGTGCCCTTTTCGAGGGCCTCTGCACCGAGCATCCTTCCAAAGACGGCGTCGCGATGCCCGGTGCCGCCAAGAAGTGGAAGGCCAATGACGACTTCACGGTGTGGACCTTTGATCTCGGGGAAGACCGGGTCTGGTCCGACGGCGTTCCCGTCACCACCAAGGACTTCCTCTTCTCCTTCCAGCGCATCCTCACCGCCACCCTCGGCTCCGAGTACTCCGAAATGCTCTTCTACATCAAGGGCGCCGAAGAATTCTACAAGGGCGAAACGACGGATTTCAGCACCGTCGGCGCCAAGGCCATCGACGACTACACCCTCGAGATCGCCCTCCGCGGCTCCATTCCCTTTTTGCCCGAGATCACCAAGCACTACACCTGGTACCCCGTCCCCCGCCATGTCGTTCTCAAGCACTCGGGCGGGAAGATCGACGTCCCCTTCAGCGGTTGGACCAAGCCCGGCAATATCGTCAGCAACGGCCCCTTCACCCTCAAGTCGTGGCGAATCAACGATCACATCGAGGTCGAGAAGAACCCCCGCTACTGGGATGCCGCCACCGTGAAATTGAACGGGATCCGCTTCCTCCCTGTCGTCAATTCCTACACCGAGGCCCGCATGTTCTTCGACGGCCTGATGCACATCACCTACACCCTCCCTCCCGAGTTCATTCCCTACGCCAACAACAACTATCCTGACGAGACCCGCAGCGAGCTCTACCTCGCCACCAAGTTCGTCCGCTTCAATGTCGAACGCGAGCCGTTCAAAGACAATCCGAAGTTGCGCCGCGCCCTGGCCCTCGCGATCGACCGCGAATCGCTCATCGAGAACGTCCTGCAAGGCGGACAAAAGCCCGCCTATGGCATGGTTCCCCCCTTCGGCAACTACCAGACCGAACGCGCCGTGGAGTTCAATCCGGAGGAGGCCAGGCGCCTACTCGCCGAGGGCGGCTTCAGCGATCCCAAGACATTCCCCCGCATCAAGCTCCTCACCGCCGATCGCGACGTCTCCAAGCGCATCGCGGAGGCCTACCAGGGCATGTGGAAGGAGCACCTCGGTATCCACATCGACATCGAACAGAAGGAATGGACATCCTACCTCAATGCCATGACGCGGCTCGAGTACGACCTCGCCGATTCCGGCTGGGTCGGCGATTACCTCGATCCCACCACTTTCCTCGACATGTGGATCAAGGACGGGGGCAACAACCGCACCGGGTGGTCCAACGACGAGTTCGAAAAGCTCCTCAAGCAGAGCGAACACGAGCGCGACCCGGTGGAGCGTCTCAAGATCCTGCAGAAATCGGAGCGCATCCTCATGAGCGAACTCCCCGCTCTGACCGTCTACTGGTACACCACCAATTACCTCATCGACACACGGGTCAAGGGCTGGAGTCCCCTCCTCCTCAACAATCACCCTTACAAGTGGGTATCGCTGGAACCGAACCCTGATTGATCCGTGATCCGATTCATCTTCAAGCGCCTCCTGCAGGGCCTCCTGGTCCTGTTTGTACTCTACACCCTCTCCTTTTTCCTGATCAAGACCTTGCCGGGCGATGCCTTCACGGGCGAACGGGCCATCTCGGAGGAGGCCGTGGAGGCACTCAAGAAACGCTTCGGACTGGATAGGAACTGGATCACGCAGTACGCGCTACGCCTCCGGCGGCTCATCGTCAACCAGGACCTGGGGGTCTCCCCCAAGAAGAACCGCGAGGTCAGCATGATCCTCCGGCAATCCTTTCCGCCTTCCGCCATTCTCGGACTCAATGCCCTCCTGGTGGCCTGCGCCATCGGGATTCCCCTGGGCGTCTTTTCCGCGGTCAACAAGAACAGCTGGTTCGACTATGCCGCGATGGGATTTGCCATGATCGGGATCTGCGTGGCGGCCTTCATCATCGGTCCGCTCCTCCAGACCCAGATCGCGATGCGGGTTCCCGCCTTCAAGGTGGCGGGCTGGGAAAACCCCCTCGACTGGATTCTTCCCGCCATCACGCTCGGCCTGGCCCCCGCCGCCTACCTGGCCCGGCTCACCCGCGGGGGGATGCTCGAAATTCTAAACCAGGACTTCGTCCGCACCGCCCACGCCAAGGGGGTGCCGCCCCTCACCGTGATCTGGCGCCACACCCTGCGCGGCGGGCTCATCCCTTCCGTCGCCTTCCTGGGCCCCGCCTTCGCCGCCCTCATCAGCGGTTCCTTCGTGGTGGAAACCATTTTCCAGGTCCCCGGGATGGGCCGCCATTTCATCGACGGAACCATCGACCGCGACGAATTCCTCCTCCTCGGCTGCGTCCTCTACTTCGGCATCCTGATCGTCATCCTCAACCTCGTTTCGGACATCATCCAGGCCCTCCTGAACCCGCGCTTGAGGGACTCGCTCTGACCTCCTCCATCCGTGAGCACAACCCCGGCAGAACTCGAAAAAGGCACTTCGCTCTGGCGCGATGCCTGGATGCGCCTGCGCCAGAACAAGGTCGCGGTTGCCAGCGGGTTGTTCCTGATCGTGATGTTCGGGCTCTGCTTCGTGGCAGCCTGGTTCACCGGTGATCCCAACCAGCAGGAACTCACCCACAAGTTCGCCGCCCCCGGATCCGGCCACCCGCTGGGAACCGACCAGATGGGACGCGACCTCTTTTCCCGCATTCTCTTCGGCGGGCAGATCTCTCTCCTGGTCGGATTGGTCGCCACCAGCGTCGCGTTCGTGATCGGAATCTCGTACGGGGCCATTTCGGGATACGTCGGTGGCCGCACCGATGCCGTCATGATGCGGATCGTCGATACGCTTTACGCCATCCCCTTCCTCGTCCTCGTCATCCTCCTCCAGGAGGTTCTCTCCAGTTCGGCCGGCGAGGCCGCCGGGTGGCTGGTGAAAAAGTGGAGCTTTCCCGAGGAAACCACCTTCCGCTTCGCGAACATCCTGCCCCTCTTCATCGCTATCGGGGCCCTGGGCTGGCTGACCCTTGCCCGCATCACCCGCTCCCAGGTTCTCTCCCTGAAACAGCAGGAGTTCGCGCAAGCCGCCGTGTCGCTCGGGCTCAGTCCGAGGCGAATCCTCTTTCGTCACATCATTCCCAACACCCTCGGCCCCGCCATCGTCTACGTCACCCTCACCATTCCGAGCTTTATCATGTATGAGGCCACCCTTTCCTTCCTCGGCCTCGGCATCAAGGCCCCTAACAGTTCTTGGGGAGTGCTCATCAAGGACGGCGCCAACTATATGGAAACCCAACCCATGCTCCTCATTTTCCCGGGCCTCTTCTTCACCGCCACCCTCTTCGCCCTCAACTTCCTGGGCGATGGTCTCCGCGACGCCCTCGATCCCAAGGCCGCCAAGGACTAGGTCCGACTCGTCCAGCCATGTGAAACAATTCACAATCTTCGGCCATATGTGAAACATTTCACAATGCTGCTACTACGCGGCCTCGAAGTTGACGGGTTCCCAGGCGAACCGGCGGCCGAAGATCTGATCGTCTCGAGACCGAAGCTCCCCCGGAGCGAGGCGCGGGGAGCTGGTGTCCTCACAGCTCAGTTCCAGCACACCAGAATCACGGCAACTTCACGATCGTCCATCGCTCCAAAAAATGCTGTTCATTTGAACGAATCGTGCTAAATCGCGAGCATGATCATTCACGACCTTCCCGACCAGATGCGTCCGCGCGAGAAGATGGCCCAGGAGGGCCCCGCCTCCCTCTCGGATGCCGAGCTTCTCGCCATCTTCCTGCGGGTCGGGGTGAAGGGTGAGAGCGCTATTGAACTCGGTCAGCGGCTCCTCTCCAGTCATGGTGGTCTCGCCGCCCTGGGAAGTCTCGAGATCGCCCAGCTCGCCCGGGAACACGGCCTCGGTCTGG
>Ga0310120_10003862_pt1 | contig 10669 bp, 9 predicted proteins | sample CB27_AW_983_MG_FD_203506 | JGI IMG/M metagenome (GOLD analysis project Ga0310120, IMG submission 203506) | Marine microbial communities from Western Arctic Ocean, Canada - CB27_AW_983 | ecosystem: Environmental > Aquatic > Marine > Oceanic | place: Canada: Western Arctic Ocean | collected... | reverse complement strand
CGCCGTGAACCACAGTTTAGGCATCCGCACGTGCTAGAGTGGACTGTCCTAAAAACCTAGGGTTCAAGTCGACCGGAGGGAAACGATTATGGAGGACCAAACGCCTCAGAATCTTGACAATCACGTGATGATTCCGAAGACGGGCATGATCGCGGCTGGAATAATACTCGTGGGTGTCATTTCGGCGATCGTGGGGTTGTTTCTCGTTACCTCCACGGCTGGACTCTGCCTGATCGGTAGCGGTGTCGTCGTCAGTGGCTTCGGAGGCATTTTCGGACTTGGGGTCATGCGGACTTACTCGACGAAGCTGCAGGACCGCATTATCCGTATCGAGATGCACCTGCGGCTGGCGGAGATACTACCGCCGGACTTGCAAGGGAACATCGCGAGCCTGACCATACCGCAGCTCGTCGGCCTGCGTTTCGCCTCGGATGGAGAGATGCCCGAGCTGGTGCGGAAAGTCGTGGCGGATAATATCGATGACCGCGCCGAGATCAAGAAATTGGTACGGGACTAGCAGGGCGATTACGACCGAGTCTAACCCGGCGCTGATCACGTGCGTGCAGAGGTCCTCCGACATTCTTCCGCAAGGCGCGCCCAGCGGTTGCACCGGTAGCGGCCGATTAGGTCACGAAACCGCCATCATAGGTCCGTGACCAAGCCAATTCGCGCTTTCTTCCTCGTCCTTGTCCTTGCGTTCGCCACTCTTCTCACCGCCCAGCGCGCGGACTGGACGCGGCCCTTCGAAGGACACCGAGTCATCGGCAACCTCTACCACGTTGGGACCTACGACCTGGCGTGCTTCCTGATCACATCGCCGGAAGGGCACATCCTGATCAATACGGGTGTCGAGGATTCGACAGCGATGCTGCGTGAGAATATCGAATCGCTGGGCTTTCGCATCGAAGACGTCAAGATCCTGCTCACCATGCAGGCGCATTGGGACCACACCGCCGCTCTGGCCGAGATCAAGAAGATCAGCGGGGCCAAGATGTGGGCGACCGGCGGCGACGCGCCGATTCTCGAGGACGGCGGTATGAGCGACCCCCATTTCGGAGGCAAGGTCAGCTTCGCGCCGGTGAAGGTCGATCGCCGCATCCAAGACGGCGAGACGACCGAGCTGGGAGAGACCCGCCTGACGGTCGTTTCAACCCCTGGTCACACGACGGGCAGCGTCAGCTACACGATGAAGATCCGCGAGGGCGGGCGCGGCTACGACGTGGTCATCGCTAACATGGGGACGATCAACCAGGGCAAAAGACTGCTCGACAGACCCACCTATCCGGGGGTAGCCGAAGACTTCGCCGAGACGTTCCGCAAACAGAAAGCGCTGCCCTGCGACATCTGGGTCGCCGCGCATGGCTCACAGTACGGCCTGCACGGCAAGTACAAGGCCGGCGACGCCTACGATCCGGAGACATTCGTTGACCCGGAAGGCTTCCTCGCCGAAATAGAACGGCTCGAAAAACTGTATCTGCAACAACTCAAGGCCGAGAAGCGCTGAGGCGACAGCTAACTAAGTCCGAGTCGCCATGCAAGTGAACCAAGGCCAGTGAAGCCCACGCGTCTTCAGCTACTGGATATACCCAAGGCTTTTGAGCCGCTGAATCTCTTCGTCGCTGAGGCCTTCGGCGGAACCTGATTCGGGAAGAGCGACGCTGGCCGCGAACTCCCGCCGTTCCTTGAGTTGCTCTTTGAGCCGCCCCACGAGTTCGGGATGCTCGTCCGCGACATTCTCGAGGTTCAACGGATCCGTCTTGTGATCGAAGAGTTCGTATTCGGGCGCCTCGGCTTCGCGCTTCACGTTGTGGACGAATTTCCAGCCGTCTGAAACAATCGCATACTGCTCGTCCTCGTAAGGTGTAGGACCTCCCGTTTGCGTCGTGGCGGCCCTCTGGGTCAGAGCCGGCCGGGACTGCCATCCCCCATCACCGGCGTTCCCCGCGGCATCCGTGCCGTTGCCGCCATCCCGCGCCGCCGCCATCAACGGTACCAGGCTCTGCCCCTGAATTTTTTCGGGAAGCGGCAAGCCGCTCAGCTCCAGCAGGGTCGGCATGATGTCGATGTTTTGGACCGTCTCATCGATCGTGAGACCGCCGGGCACGAACGACGGCCCGTAGAAGATCAGCGGTACGTTCGCTAACTCGCCGTAGACAGTTTGGCCGTGGAACATGCGGCCGTGCTCGTGAAATTCCTCGCCATGGTCGCTGGCGAAGGCGATGAGCGTCTTGTCGTCGAGACCGAGTCCGCGCAGACGTTCCTGCAAGCGGGCGATCTCGGCGTCCATGGCGCGGATCGAGCCGTCATACCAGCCCTGGAGGTAGGAGACGAAGGGGGCCGCGTCCACGCCCGCCTTCTGAAAGTCCTTCAACGGGAAAACGAGACTTCTGCCGCGGCCGCCGTTGTCGCTGGCTTTCTGCACCTTCTCCGCCATCTGGTCGAACCCGTCTCTCTTGGCGGGGTCGGACCAGGTGGTGTTGTAGGGCCGCCGCGGCTCGAACGGGGAGTGAGGATCAAAGATGTGCAGGAAAACAAAAAACGGCTCGTCGCGGTGTCTCCCGAGCCATTGCGAAAGCCGGTCGACGTACTCCCGCGATGTTTTCGTGCGGTAGTTTCCAAGGTCCGAGGAGCCACTCTCATGGAGTTCCTCGAAGCCCTGGTGCAGGTTTGTCAGCTTGCCGCTAAACGGCACGGACGAATAGCTGACCGTCGCGTAGCCGGCCTCTCGATAGACTTCGGCCAGCGTCCGCGCCGCGGCGGGCAGGCGATCAGCAACGTCTTCGACGCCGTGGGAAGCCGGATAGAGCGAGCTCAGAATCGAGGTGACCGATACCTTGGTCCAGGTTGCCTGCGTGATGTTGTCACGAAAGAGCGCTCCTTCGGAAGCGAACTTCGCCAGCGTGGGCGAGGTGTCGCGCTCGTGGCCCCAGGGACTGAGGTGACCTCGCCGCAGCGTGTCGGCCACGATCAGAATCACCCCCTGCGGAGGATTCTCCCCGACGCCGAGATCAACGGCTGGTGCCACGTGCGCCCGCGGAGAGACACCGCCCCGCGTACGGATCGCCGCGGTCCCCCAAAAGCCCAAGGCCCCGTCTTCGGCCCCCGAGAGTGAAAGCGAAAGAGCCACTTCTCGGCCCGCGAATTCTGACAAATCGACGTCGGCGGTTTCCCAGCGGTCCGAAGTCGTCACCGTTTTTTCGAGAAGCAGCGCGCCGGCGGCCGGGTCATCGCCCTGCCCGGAAACCCTGACTTCGAACGTGACCGGCGCATCTTCGAGCGTGCCCACGTGCAAATCAAGCCAGGGATTCGCCGGAAGCTCCACGTTCACGACGATCGACTCGGGCGCGCGCGACACGAGCGCCTCGCGATACTTCTCGGCAAACCCATGCCAGCCAACTCCGGAAGGAATCCGGCCCAGATGCTCGCGCCGCGAAATCAGCCGCACGGACTCGATCTCGAAATCCGCTCCGGGCTCGTCGGCCGGGCGGATCAGCAGTTTGTGAATGCTCGAGAGCCGCACGGTTCCCGACGTTGTCAGCGTCAACGTTTGAATGTCGTCGCCGGCCGTGATCGAAGCCGAAAACCGCATCGGCTGGCTCAGTTTCTTGGCATTATCGAGGATGTTTTTGAAGTTGATGTCATTCTCCCCGCCGGTGTTCGCCATCAACCGTGTTCCCTTGCTGGTTCTGGCCCTCACCTCGATGGCATGAAGCAGATCGGATGTTTCCAGGCCCTGTTTGCGTTCCACGTAGATGATCGGGACGCCGGTCGTCGAGCGGCCTCGAAGCCGCCCGTCCCGCACCGTCAGCCCGGTGACTCCGATCCCTGTTTTCCAGCCCAGCGTGGCCGACCCTTCGGAAGATGAATTTTCCCCGGGTTCGGCGAAGTTCCAAACATCGGTGGATTTACTCCGGGCGACCTGCGTTGGAGAGTTCCGGACCATGTCCTCTTGGAAGCGGTCGACCAGCCGGATCACTGTTGTGCCGGAGGAGCCGCCGCAAGCCGCCAGCAGTGCCGAGACCAAGAGGCTGACGAGAGTCGTAGCGGAGAGTGAAGTTATTTGAGCGGATGCGAACGCCCGGCTACGACTGAAAAGATCGTGGTTCACGGTAAAGACCTCCTGATGCGGCGTGGGGATGTGGCCGACTTGCGAGCGCCCCAGCAATATTCTATTCACCGCCGCAGGAAGCGGTCAACCGGCGCCAGCTGCCCAGGCCAGCCCACTGCGGAGCGGAGCCCCTTTTCCCTGGAGTTTTTGCACTCTTTCGGCGAGAATCTGGCACCAGAGGGACAAGAAAGCGCAAAGGTTCTTTGGGTCTGGTGGGATCGCTATTATGTAAGTTATTTGTCATCTATGACTTAGGATGTTGTTTTGCCTATAATTGCAGAAAACTGCATGCTGTAGAGGTTTTTCGCCCTTTTGGGCGCTGCTTGTATTCCGTAAGATGTATAAGAATCAATGACTTGATATTTGTTTCTGTAAAGTGTATTACGGTTTTGTTTGCAGTCTTGTGGGGCTTTTGCGTTGCTTTCTTGCCTACTTTTGGTTGGTCCGAGCCGTTTCCCGGTGACGGGGATGTTTCTTGTTGGGCGGACTGGCGCCGACAGGATTGTCGCCGCGGCACGCTGAGAGCTTGCGCCACGGGCGCCTTGGTCCCGATTGGTTTGCTTGTACTGTTGATGCAATTTGTGTTCGTCCCTTGTCCTGCCCCTTCCCTTGCCCCCCCTGACGGAGGCTCTATTTACATTTTACGACGTGGGGTAACTTGCCTCGGGGGTTGAGGTAGCTAAAGTATTGATTTAAAAGAAAATAAGAATATGAAAATTAGGTTATCCGACGGAGCCGGTTGTGGTGATTTTGTAAGATTGCAGTGTTTTTCGCTTGAGGGAGTTCGGGAGGGGCTTGTCAGGAAACTCGGGACCGGCTAAAGCCGGTTCCTACTATGTCGCCAGGAATGGCGACACGGCAGGCAAGAATGCGTGCGCCACGTCAAAAAAGCCAAACTCAAGGGCACAGCTACGCCGGGAACCGAGGACCCACGCTCAAGCAAGGAGAGGAGACCGCCTGGTTCCAGCTAGTTTTCGCGGCGAACAGTTTCGATAGTCACCGTGGCGAGCGGGACGTTTCCATGCGAACCCTTATTCCCAGTCGGAACCTGGGCGATCGCGTCGACGATGTCCATGCCTTCAGTCACTTTTCCGAAGACGCAATATCCCCAGCCATCTCGCGAATTATCCTTGTCCAACGCCTGGTTCGTTTTGTGGTTGATGAAGAACTGCGCCGTCGCGCTGTGGGGGTCGGGACGCCGCGCCATGGCGATGGTCCCCCGCAGGTTGGCGCGCCCATTGGTGGCTTCGTTCTTGATCGTCTCCCGGGTCGGTTTTTCGTTCATGTCGGGGCCGAATCCTCCGCCCTGAATCATAAAGTTCGGCATCACGCGGTGAAAAATGGTTCCGTCATAGAATTTGTCGTCAACATACTGCAAGAAGTTCGCGACGGTACCAGGTGCTCTTTCGTCTTCGAGTTCGATCTTGATGGTCCCCCTGCTGGTTTCCATGACTACCACTGGCTTCTCCTTGACTATCGGTTTGGGCGGCTCGGGTTCGGGAACCTCGAGTTTCGCTATCTCGACGGGCTCTGCTTCCGGTTCGGCTTCCGCTGGTGGGGGAGCTGACTCGGCGGCCGGCTCCGGCTCCTCGACCTTGGATTCCGGTTCGGGGGAAGACCCGCACCCCAGTGACAGAATCAGGCCTGCCATCAACGCCGCAAACAGGTAAATCTTTGGCAATTTCATCTTTGGCTCCATCTGCTCATGACCCGTTGTCGACGGGCAGCATTATAGTTTAGCAACGGTGTTGCCTAAGCGCCATTTCTCCCCGCGAATTGAGGCGACGCCGCCAGCAATGGCGACACCGCATTTATTGATACCCGCACAATATAGTGTTGTTTTCGGACACAGCGAATGCCTTGCTGGAGCGGGCGCAGCACGCTGCGCTCCTACACTGTATTTCGCGAACATCAATAAGAATGAGTGCGCCACGGGAGCGGCTCAAAAACCCTGTTCCTTCAGATCATCGACCGTCAGCCGGCTGCGTGGTTCAAGCTCAACCGACTGCATGAGCCGTTCAACGTGCTTGGCGATCACGTCACATTCCAAATTTACCTTGGCGCCGGTCTCCAGCTCTCCCAGCGACGTGGCCTCGTAGGTGTGCGGGATTATGGCGACACCGATCGTGTCGTCTTCCACCGAGGCTATGGTAAGACTGATTCCGTCGATCGCGATGCTTCCTTTGTAGACCAAGTATCGCAGCAGTTCTTGCGGTACGCGGATTTGCAGCCCCCAGTTTCCGTCGCCGACCGTGGCAAGGGAGACCAGCTCTCCGACACCGTCGACATGGCCTTGTACAAAATGACCGCTGAGCCGCCCGGTTGGCAATAGAGGTCGCTCCAGGTTGACTTTCGATCCGGATTTCAGCGCGCCCAGAGTGGTACGTTCCAGCGTCTCGGGCGATAGATCCGCCGAGAATGAGTGGTCTTGGATAACCGTCGCGGTAAGACAGACTCCGTTGACGGCGATACTGCCGCCGGCCGCCAGGTCCGATAAGACGGTTTCGGCTCCGACCCTTAAAGTGGCCCCTTGCACCTGCCGGCTGAATTCCTCTACCGCTCCGGTTTCCTCAATAATTCCAGTGAACATGACAAATCGTTTGGGCTGTGCTTGTCCGCAGCCCCGAGATGGAAAACGCGCCTGAAGACTTTGGCGAACCTAAAGCGGACCGGCCACAACCAAGAGGGAAGCTTGGCCGCCGCCGGACGAGGCGCGCCGAAGCGGCCAACCACTCCCTGACAGTCGCGGCTCCGAATCTGGTTTCCGAATCTTTTGATGCGATCGGCAAAGATTTCAACCTTCATTCGCCGCGGCTTCTTGCTTTTCCAAGTAAGCTTCCACCGCGAACTCGTCAAGACCAACAAAATGAATCTGGACGCCGCGCAGCCGAATCGCACCCGAGCGGCTGCGGCGGCCGGCGCCCCCGGCCATCGGCAGTGAGTCCACGCCGCCGAGAATCTTTGGAGCGTAGTAGAGCAGGGTCTTGTCGGCAATCCCCAAATCCAGGGCTGCCCAATTCAACTTCGCGCCGGCTTCGATCAGCAACGAGACGAGTTGCTGCTGACCTAGCCAGTCCACCACCGCGGGGAGATCGACTCGTCCGCGGGGGCCATCAAAGAGATGAACCGAGACACCGGCTTGCTCCAGAGCTTGCCGTCTTTTGGCGGGCGCGGCGGAGGTCGTCATCACAACTAGGTCATCGTTGGCCGATTCTACGATCCGGGAGTTGAGCGGCAGCCTCAGCAAGGAATCGGCAACAACCCGCAGCAGGGGACGCCGCCGCGGCAGCCCGGTCCGGTCCGTCAGCAAACAATCATCGGCCAGCACGGTGCCAATCCCCGTGAGGATCGCGTCGCAATCGTGGCGAACTTGCTGAACGTGCTTCCGCGCGGTGTCACTGGTAATCCATCCGGTGTTGTCGTCGGGAGCAGCTATCTTGCCATCGAGCGTCGAAGCCGATTTCAGAATCACCAGCGGCTTCCCGGTTCGATTGAAATGAAAGACCGCTTCGTTGAGCTTGCGGGCTTCGTCAGCAAATTCCCCGGCCAGATCCACCCCGATACCGGCCTGCCGCAACTGCTCAAACCCGGCTCCGGACACTTTGGGGTGAGCATCCCCGATTGCCGCAACCACGCGTTTCAGCCCCGCGCTTAACACCGCTTCGGTACAGGGAGCGGTGCGGCCCTCGAAGCAGCAAGGCTCGAGACTGACGTAAAGAGTTCCCCCGCGCGCTGCCTCGCCGGCCTGCTCGATCGCCAGCACTTCCGCGTGCTGTAATCCGTCGTAGGTGTAGAGACCGCTTCCCGCTTCATCACCGGCCGAGTTGACGATCACGGCGCCCACCATTGGATTGGGACTTGCGAGCGCTCTGCCCTGGCGGGCCAGGTCGAGCGCTTGGCGCATGAATTTGTGATCTTCCGCGTTCATCAGCAGTTATATTTTATCGTGACGAAATTAGTTCTCAAACAGCGAATGCACAAAGGCGCCGGTGTTGAACGGCATCAAGTCTTCCGCCTTTTCGCCGACTCCGACGTAGGATATCGGGAGACCGAGCTCGCGCGCAATAGCCACGACGATGCCTCCCTTTGCCGTTCCGTCGAGCTTGGTGAGGACAATGCCTGTCACCGCGGCGGTTTCGGTGAACTTGCGAGCCTGCTCGAGGCCGTTCTGACCGGTAACCGCGTCCAGCACGAGCAGCACTTGGTGAGGGGCGCCCGGTACCAGGCGGCCAGCGGTGCGAGTCATCTTTTCGAGTTCCGCCATCAGGTTCGACTTCGTGTGCAACCTGCCCGCCGTGTCGACGATCACGTAGTCGGCCTGGCGCGCCTTGGCGGCCTGAAGTGCGTCAAAGAGAACCGCGCTGGGGTCGGAGCCAGGTTTCTGCTTGACGACATCGCACGATGTCCGCTGTCCCCAGATGTCTAGCTGCTCGGCGGCGGCGGCCCGAAACGTGTCGGCGGCACACAAGATAACTTTCTTGTGTTCCTGCCGCAAACGATGTGCCAGCCGTCCGATCGTCGTGGTTTTCCCTGTCCCGTTCACGCCGACGACCATGATGACCTCGGGACTGGGATACCTGCCCGCGGCCGGTGCCTTCGCAGCGTTCAAGACTTCGGTCAGATGACGGGCGATGTGAGTCTTGAGCTCTTCCACGTCGCCGAGCTGATCGCGGTCGAGCTTTTCACGGATCTCGTCGAGGATTTCAGTCGTTGTGCGGACCCCAATATCAGCGCCGATCAGCATCATTTCCAGCTCCTCGAGCAGACCAGCGTCGATCTCCTTCTTGCCCTGGAGCAGATCGTCGATCTGGCCGGAGAGGTTTTCGCGAGTCCTCGCTGCCGCTTCCTTGAAGCGTTCAAGGACAGTAGGCTCCGGCGGCGGACCGAAGAGGGTTTGAATCATATTGAGTCTCCAGGATGGAATCCCGGCGCGGGGACCCGGCGGCGCGCCCTTCGGGGTTAAGTAGTGGCCTAACCTACTTTTCTCACCAGCAGGTTCGCACACCCGAAAGCGGTCAACTGACTCGATCATATCACGCCGACGTTTGAGGTCCGGGCGGACCGTGCACCGATTGCGTAGCCGCGACACCAGCGAAAGCTAGACACCTTCGCGCGCCGATGATAGCCTACATCCAGGGCACGGAGTATCCACGCAATTGGCGCCCGAGTGATCGAATTCGGCTCGTCCGCATCGCTCGATTGGAGGCAAATCCCATGCAAACCAGGCGTAATTTTCTCAGCACGGCCGCCGGGCTCTCGGCGGCGGCATTCACTGGCGGATTGAGCGCCACTCCAGCCGGAGAGCAGATAAAGAAATCCATCCTGATCTCGATGCTCCCGAAAGAACTGTCTTATTTGGACCAGTTCAAGCTGGCGGTCGATATCGGATTTCACGAAATGGAGGTTCGCACGGTCGACTCCAATGACGAAGCCCTCAAGATCAAGCAAGCTGCCGGCCAGGCGGGCCTGCGCATCCATTCCGTGATGAATCAGGCTCATTGGAAATACCCGCTGTCGAGCCCCGATCCGCAAGAGGTCCAGGCCAGCATGCGGGGAATGGAGCTGTCCTTAAATCAAGCCCAGCTTTACGGCGCGGATGCGGTCTTGCTGGTGCCTGCTGTGGTGCGAGACGACACGACCTACGAACAGGCTTGGGAGCGTTCACAGAAGAAGATCCGCGAACTCATCCCGCTGGCGGAAAAGACCGGCGTCATCATCGCGGTAGAGGAGGTTTGGAACAAGTTCCTGTTAACGGCCCGCGACTTTGTTCAGTACATTGACGAGTTCAACAACCCGCTCGTGCAGGCTTACGTTGACGTCGGCAACATGGTTCACTATGGCGTGCCGCAACACTGGGTTCGCCAGGCCGGCAAGCGTATCGCCAAGGTCCATCTGAAGGACTACGTGCGCCAGACGCACCAGTTCGTCAATCTCGGTGAAGGAGACATCAATTGGGAAGAGGTCAGGAAGTCCCTGGCCGAGGCCGGATTCAGCGGCAACGCCACGGTCGAGCTGAGAGGCGGTGACCGAGCCTACCTGGCCGACATCAGCCAACGTGTCGACAGGCTACTGGGACTAGTGTAGAGCGCCGTTGATCGCGCAACACACGCGCTCTAGCGGGCGGCCCGGCGGTTGATGAGGTCCGCGAGAAGTCCCAGAAGAATGATCTGAACCGAGGCCGTCAGCAAGATCACGGATTTGTCGGTTAAGTTCTCGAGCACCGCGATGTCATAGATCAATGTGGCGATGCCGCCCGCGAAAAAAAACGGCGGCGAGCGGCGCCAGAACTTTGAGAGGATTGTAGAGCAGAATCATCCGGACCACGAGAATCAGGTAGTTGAGGCCATCGTGGAAAGGCCGCACCTTCGAATGCCTAACCCCACTACTATCAGGTTAAAAGTCGAATAGAATCAGCTAGTTAGGATCATCGAGTGAGTTTTCGTGGGAGTCGGCCGGCTGCAAGGCCTGTAAAATTGGCGTTTTCTCGAACAGGGTAACGCTGAGAATCTGTAGAATTTGGTAGAGACTCGCCTCCAGGCCCAACCTCTTGCGCGCGATCGC
>Ga0310120_10003859_pt1 | contig 10671 bp, 6 predicted proteins | sample CB27_AW_983_MG_FD_203506 | JGI IMG/M metagenome (GOLD analysis project Ga0310120, IMG submission 203506) | Marine microbial communities from Western Arctic Ocean, Canada - CB27_AW_983 | ecosystem: Environmental > Aquatic > Marine > Oceanic | place: Canada: Western Arctic Ocean | collected... | reverse complement strand
GACGGCCTGTGAGCTCCCGACTGTTCACGCCGAATCATTGCAGTGAAAGGCAAAATGCGAGTAGCCGAACAATACCTCAAGCCCGAAGTCATTCGCCAAGTTTCGCGGCTCGATCTGCGCGCCCAGTTCATTGTGAAGGGCTTCATGCAGGGCATGCACGCTAGCCCGTTTCAGGGATTCTCGGTCGAGTTCAGCGAGCATCGCAAATACACGGTCGGCGACGATCCACAGGACATTGATTGGTTGGTCTACGCCAAAACGGACAAGTACTACGTCAAAAAGTTCGAGGCGGAGACCAACATCACGGGCTACTTGGTCATGGATTTGAGTGCTTCGATGGGCTACACGTACCGGCAAGTGCTCAACAAATTTGACTATGGTATCTGTCTGGCCGCGGCGCTCTGCTATCTGATGATTCACCAGAACGACCCGGTCGGGCTGGTGACCTTTGACGAAAAAGTACGAGACAGTTTGCCGCCTAAATCGCAGCGACGTCAAATCGGCAACGTGCTCTCGGTGCTCGCCAACCTGAAGCCGACGGGCCGAACAGACATCGCACGGAGTGTCACGCAGATCGCCGCTATGCTCAAGCATCGCAGCCTGGTGATGTTGTTCACCGATTTGTTAGCGGAGACCGAGCCGGTGATTACGGCGCTGCGTCGTCTGCGTCACCGGGGCCATGATGTTATTCTGTTTCACATTCTGGACGAAGCGGAAGTCTACTTCCCGTTCGACGGACTGGTTGAGTTTCACGAAGTGGAATCGGACGAGCGACTGCAAGTCGACACCAATAACTTTCGTGCCGACTACCGGAGCCAGATCGAGGTGTTCCGCGAACTCTACCGCCGTGAGTGTTTTCAGATGGGCATCGACTACGTTCCGCTCGACACTAGTATGCAGTTCGACAAGGCTCTGACCGAATATCTGGTCAGCCGCCGAGCACGGGGATGAGTCGCCCATGTCCTTCCTTACTCCAGCGCTGCTTGCCGGAATCGGGCTGATCGCCGTGCCGATCGCGCTACATCTGGTGATGCGACGCCGGCCGCGGCACCTTGAGTTTCCGGCGTTGCGTTTTTTGCAAGCTCGCGCGGAGACAAATCGGCGGCAGCTCCGATTGAGGCATCTGCTGCTGCTATTGCTCCGCTGCGCGGTGATCAGTCTGCTGGCGTTCGCGCTGGCCCGGCCCAGCTTACGGGGCAGCGGTGTGCTAGGTGGACAGGAAGCACCGGTTGCGGCGGCGCTGCTTTTCGATACGTCGCCAAGCATGGACTATTTGCAAGAGAATGAAACGCGGCTCGACGTGGCTCGCCAACTGGGCGACTGGCTACTCAACCAATTACCGGTCGATAGCGAGGTGGCGGTGCTTACTTTGCGCAGCGGCGCCGACACGTTTGCGGTCAATCGTAGCGCCGCCAAGCAACGAATCGAACGGCTGCGCACCAGCCCGGTCACGCAGTCGCTCGACCGACGGCTCGAAGAGGCGGTGCAACTGGTTGCCGAGAGCCAGCCGGAGTGCAAAGAAGTCTATGTGTTGACCGACATGACTCAGTCGGCCTGGGGCGAACGAGAAGTAAGCTCTCTGGCACAGCGACTCGCCGAAGAGCCCAGCGTGGCCATCTATCTTGTGGACGTGGGAGTCGACAGACCGCGGAACCTGTACCTTGCCGACTTGCGGATCTCGCACGAGTCGCTCACGGCCGCCCGCCCGTTACGGATCGAAACGAGTCTGGTGGCAACAACTAACGAGGCCATGACCAACAAGAACAGCTGCGAGGTGGAGTTGTGGCTTGACGGTGTCAATACGCCGTCGGAAAAGCGCGGGCAACAAACGGTCACCTGGCAAGAGAGCAGCCGGCAGAAATTTACGTTCGAAGTCGGCTCGCTCACACCGGGCATGCACCAAGGTACCTTGCGGATCGTGGGCGAAGACGGCTTGGCGTTCGATGATAGCCGGTTCTTTACGGTCGAAGTGAACGACCCGTTGCCGGTGCTGATCGCGACCGGAGCCGATGCCGAGCCGATTTATTTGCGGTCGGCGCTCGGCGCTGGCGGCTTCGATTGCCAAGTCGTGCCGCTCGACGTACTGTCGCGACAGACGCTCGCCGATTTTTCGGCCATCTGCCTGCTCGATCCGTCGGCACTCGACGACGCGACGATCCGCGCGCTCGTCGATTATGCCGAGCAAGGCGGGGGACTGGCGGTCTTTCTCGGCCGCAATGCGCAGCGCGACGCCATGAACAGAGCCGCGGCCGAGCGGTTGCTGCCCGGCCGGTTGAAGCGACATGCACACGATGCGGGCCATCTCTCGCCGACCACGTTGCAACATCGCTTGCTAGCCCCCTTTCGCCATTTTGCCGGCGAGATTCCCTGGAGCGATTTCCCCGTGCTGACCTATTGGCAGTTTGAATCGCTGGCCGACGACGTTCAGGTCGTGCTGCCATTTGCCGGCGGCGGACCGGCTCTGTTGGAACATGCGGTGGGCAGCGGCCGTGTGCTGACGATGACCACGCCTGTGTCCGATCCTGCCAATCGCCGCGATCGCCAACCGTGGAACGTGTTGCCGACCGGATTCGAACCGTGGCCTTTTATGCTTTTGGCCGTTGAGATGATGACCTACCTGACGGAGGCCGACGCCGACCGGCTCAACTATCGGCTAGGTGAGACGGCCGTGCTTCGTGTGCCGTCGACCGCCGAGGGCTCGATGTTTTTGCTCAGTACGCCGCAAGGGGATGCGCTGCGCCAATCGATCGACCCTCGTCGGCAGTCAGTTGTGGTCACCACCACCGACGAATTGGGCAACTATCAGGTACGCTCCGGTGGCGCCGAGGGCGGACTGCGGCGCGGGTTTAGTGTGAACGTGCCGGCCGCCATGAGCCGGATCAAACGGATCAGCGTCGAGGACCTCGACCGACGGCTCGGGAAGGATCGATATCGTGTGGCCAGCAGTCGACGGCAGTTGGAAGACCGCGTCAGCACTGGCCGCGTTGGTCTGAAGCTGTTTCCGTACATCATGCTGTTCGTGGCGCTGGCCCTGGGTCTCGAGCATGTGCTGTCGAACCGTTTTTACAAGAGCGAATAGTTATGTAGGATTATCAGCACCCCGGCTGCTGTATCACGAAGAAATCCGAAGGTCTTCTCCAGCAGCCGGGGTACTCAGAGCCAATAGCCAGCAGCCAACAACCGTGTCCCATTTTTACATTAACCCGATCTTTGGCTTCACGACGGTTGCCGTCGTGGCGGCGGTGCTGTTGGCGCTGCTGGCGCTCCGACCTTCGCCACAACGGACCAGTCGGCCCAGGCGGATAGCGCTGCTCGGCCTGCGCGCAGCGGTTGTGTTGTTGTTGCTGTTGGCCATGCTCCGTCCAACGTGGATCGTGACCGAAATGAAAAAACAGTCGGCTACTTTGATCGTGCTGGCCGACCGCTCGCGGAGTATGAGCGTCGCAGACGCCCTGGCCGGCAAATCACGATTTGACACGATGCGGACCGTACTCGCCGATTCGGAGCCAACGCTTCGCCAATTGGACGACGATTTTGAGATCAAGCTGTACGCATTCGCCGAAGACGCCGCACCGATCGAGTTCGATTGGCTGACGACCAACGCGATCGACCTGGCCACCGCACCGGACGGCCGGCAGTCGGCGATCGGGGCCGTGTTAGAAGACGTGTTGCAACGCGAAGCGGGCAAACGGATCGCGGGCGTACTGCTGTTCTCCGACGGGGCTTGGCGGGCATACGCACCGCACGATGTGCCTCCGCAGACCGCGGCCCGGCGATTGGCCGATCTAGGTGTGCCGCTCTACACGTTTACTTTCGGTGAAGCCCGTTCACCGGAAGCGGCGCGCGATCTGCGGATCGACGATCTGCTGGTGAACCCCACGGTGTTTGCCAGGAACAGGCTCGACGTGTCGGCGTCCCTTACGGTCCGTGGCTACGCCCGCAAGACACTGTCGGTACAACTGTCGTTCGAGGACGGTGCCGGCAACATGCCGGTCGTAGCGACCAGCCAATTGAGCGCCACGGCCGACGGCCAAACGCTGCCGATCCGCATGAGCCACATTCCACAAGTGGCCGGCGAGCATAAAGTCACGCTTCGTGTCGAGGCACAGGACGGCGAACTACTAACGACCAACAACGAGGTAAGCACGTTCGTCACCGTGTTGGCCGGTGGCGTGAATGTACTCTATCTGGAGGGAGCCGTGCGGGTTGAACCCCGTTTTGTCCGCCGGGCGATCGACGCCTCGGAGGACGTACAGGTTGATTACGAAGTCTTGCAACGGCGAACCGGCAAGTTTCAGAAGGGCGACCGGTTTGCACCGGGCAAGTACGACGCGGTGATCCTGGGCAACGTGGACGTGGCGGCCTTCGAGCCGGAAGACCTTACGGCGTTGGCCGACATGGTGCAGGCAGGCACGGGATTGATGATGATAGGTGGCTATCACAGCTTTGGCTCGGGCGGCTACTCGGATACTCCGCTCTCCGCGTTGTTGCCCGTTCAAATGAACCGATTCGAACGGCAGCCACGGGGCGAGCCGGTGCGCGAGGACCTGCACTGGCCTGGTCCGATTCGTATGCGGCCGGCCGCGCCGCTGGGCATCGCCCATCCGATCATGCAAATCGCCGCGAGCGAAAAGAACCTGGCAGCCTGGGCCAAGCTTCCGCCGCTCGACGGTGCGAACCGGTTTCGCAAATTGACGCCGACGGCGATCGTGCTGGCCGAGTCGGATGACAATCGGCGGCGTCCACTGTTGGTGGCGGGCCAGCCGGGCGCCGGTGTTCGGGTGCTGGCGTTTGCCGGCGATTCGACCTGGCATTGGCAGATGAAAGGCTTTGGTGCTCTGCACCGCCGCTTCTGGCGACAGGTTGTTCTGTGGCTAGCCCACAAGGAAGAGGCAGGCGGCGCGGTATGGGTAAAGCTGGACCGACGGCGGTTTGGGCCACGACAGCGTGTGCCGTTTACGGTCGGTGCCCGCGGCGAAGACGGTCAGCCGGTCGAGGGCGTACAGTTCAAGGCGAGTGTCGAGATGCCCGATGGTGAGCGGCACGAGGTTTCGCTCGCGCGACGCGGCAGCCAGCTGACCGGCACGTTTGCCGAAACGACCCAGGCAGGTGACTACACGGTCACGGTTTCCGCCACGGCCGCCGGCGCCTCCTTGGGCGAAGTCAAGGCGCGGTTCCTGGTCTTCGAGCACGATTTAGAATTAGACAACCCGGCTGCCGATCCGGCGTTGCTCACCGACCTGGCACAGATCACCGAGGACATAGGCGGCCGGGCGCTGGTGCCCGAGGAGCTTCCCGATCTGCTTGAAAAAATTCGCCAACATCCGCCCGATTTGGAAGTTGAGCACGAGGTGCGGCACACGTATTACGACCGGTGGGAGCTTTTCCTGCTGTTCGTGGTGATCATCAGCACCGAATGGTTCTTGCGTAAACGTTGGGGGCTGGTGTAAGAGTTTAGGGGTGTCGCTTGCGACGCACGTTACCAGAAGCGCGGCGCGCTACGCAAATTGCTCCGTCCACTCTCGCCGTATGTAGCGGCTGGTGACCAGCTCAGCAACCTGTTTTTGTGGCCAGTCGTCGGTAGGCTGATGGGCGTCGAAGGCGTCGAGTACTGCGCGACATAACACATCCCGATCGAGCGGAAGATTGGTGACGAACTGGCTGTGCTCTCGCGCGGCACGATAGTCGGGCTGCCGTGGCGGCGATCGCAGATACTCGGCGACCATTGCGATCTGAAAATCGTACAGCAGTGTGCCGTGGTAGAGCATGTGCGTCCGTTTGCAACGGAGACTGTTGCCCGAGAACTTCAGCGCCGTTGTGTCATCGGTACAATTGCCCGCGACGGGGTTGCCACGCTGAGCGAGTACCAGATCGCTGGTGCCGGCGCGGGCAACATTCGGAAGCTGCGCGGCAATTGCACTGGCCAACCGCCCGAGGACGAAACCGTGTGCCTGATCGAGTGAGCGGAGCTCAGGTCGCTTTTCGTAGCTAAGTACGACGGCGTACATTAAGCAGCCTGGTCCGGCCAGGATCGTTGCCCCACCGCTTGAGCGGCGCCAGACGCCCAGGCCTTGCTGCCGACACGCGTCGAGCCGTACTTCCTGCGAGAGCCGTGACGATCGGCCGGCGATCACCATCGGCTCGGGCGATTCCCACAACCGCACAATTTCCCCGGGCCCGTCGCCCGCTTCGGCGGCGTCCAACAGCCCTTCGTCGAGCGCCAGGTTCTCTTCGGCCGTGGGCAGTGTCAGGTCCAGGTGTTGCATAGTGTGTTGTTTTCGCACAGTTGTGGCCCACTGGGCAAGGCCAGCGCGCATGTCACGATCTGCCGCCTTGACGCGCGCCAGGCGCTATCTACACTTGAGTCGTGACGCTTAGTGCAACTGCCGAGCCGTTTCTTTAACCACCAAGCACCTTGGATGACCGACGATCCTTCGCCTAACCATTTGCCCACTGCGGAATCGGAGCTCCGCCCGGCGGTATCTCCCGACGACGTGTTGCCTCCGATCGAGGCGCCCGGCGCCGGCTTTATTTTGCAGTTGTTCATCGTGCCGGCCATCATTGTGTTTGTCATCGTCATGGTGTGGTTCATGTTCAGTTGGCTTGCCCGGGGCACTGACGATCCGAGGTTGCTCATCAAGAAACTGAGCGTATCGAGCGAGGCCCGGTATCAGGCGGCTCACGAGTTGGCCAGCGTGTTGAGCAGCAAGCGTTTTGCGGCGTTTAAGCAAGACAGAGAGGCTGCCGCCGATCTGGCGCGCACTTTGGCCGTGCAATTGAAGGATGGCGGTGACGGTGATCGCGAGGTGAATCTGCGGATATTCATTTGTCGAGCGTTGGGAGAGTTTCAAGTCGACGAGGGACTCCTCGATCTTCTGCAGGCCACTGATTCTCGGCGCCACATCGACGTGCGTAAAGCGGCTCTCGAAGCCATTGCGATCCGAGCCGAGTACGCCTCGCAACTCGATTTGCCGCGGCAGATTGGTGACGAGCAGCTGACCAGCACCATGCTCGCGCTGGCGGATGACCAGGAGTATCAAGTTCGCGAACGGACGGTCATTGCTTTAAGCTGGTTAGGCGGCGATCTGCTGCTGGCCAAGCTCGAAGAAATGCTCGAAGATCCGCACCCCAATGTTCGCTACAATGCAGCAACATCCTGCTCGCGGTTGGGCAATGCGGCATCTGTCGACGTGTTGGAAGAAATGCTCGACCCGGACAGCGCCGGTGTAAAAAGCGAACCGGACGAGCGGCTCCGGCCGGGCAAACGGGCGAACATTCTGATCAACGCTCTCCGGGCGACGCTGATACTGGCCGATGCCAATGCCGATGCGGATCTGAGAGAGTTGGAGAAAGCCATTGCCGCACTCGCCGAGGGCGACCTGGATCGGCAGTTACGCATGGACGCAGCCAATGTGCTGAGCCGGCTCAAAGACAGGGCCAGAAGTGAGTAACAAGCCTCGTGCCGGATGTATCAATCAGCACGGATGTAAAGCCTTGACGGTTGGGTAATCGCGCTATGATAAGTTCGGTATTCACAATGAGTTGCGTTTTTTGCCGACTGCAATGCCTCGGTTGCTTTGTAACGCAACTTCAAAGTTTTTGAAACGCGGTAACCTGTTGTGCCGCCTTGACTTCACGAATTATCGGGGTTCTCGTTCGCCATTTTTCATTTGCGACATGGCGAATCATCCGCAACATTCATGTATTGGGTGCGCTCGCTGTGCGCCGATTTTTTTACTCGGCCCCTTTTTACTCAACTCGATGATGGAGATCGAAAGACCGTGAACGTCCGCAATTTTATGTCATTTTCGACCGTGGTGGCGGCCACCTTGGCGCCACAGATCGCCCAATCGCAATGTTGTACAACCGCCTATTGTCTGGTGTGTAAGACGGTCTACGACCAGCAGCAGGTAACTGCATATCGCCTTCAATGCGAGACGGTCTATAACCAGCGCGAGATTACCGTACAACGTCCTGTCTGGGAAACGCAGGTTCGCGAGCGGCGGTATCAAGTCCAGCGACCCGTCTGGGAAACCGCTCAGCGAGAAGAGCGTTATACGGTGCTTCGTCCGGTGTGGGAAACCGTCTATCGAGATGCAAGCTACAATCGGATCCGCAATATCGTCGAGACGTGCGATCGGGAAGAGCGTTATACGTTGCAGCGGCCGCAGTGGCATACCGAAGTACGCGAACATCGTTACACGGTCCGTCAACCGGTCATACAGACCATCGAGCAGCAAGTCTGCCGAACCGTGATGCAGCCGGTCACGACGACGCACACCGAATATGTCGATCAAGGACAATGGGTCAATCAACAAACGGTGGTACCAGGCAAGGTGCGTCATCCAAGCTTGCGATGGATGCCGCTTCATTCAACCTATAACGATCCGACAACGGGACTGGCCTATCGCCAACGCGGAGGATTGGTCTGGGCGCCGCGTCAAGATCCACCGCAGGTGATCGTCAGCCGGGCGTGGCAGCCCAATCTGGTCGCTCGCCAAGTGCCGGTCACCCAATACGTACCGCAGCAAGTAGTCACCAAAGTGCCAGTGCAGATTCAGACTTTCGTTGACCGAGAAGTCGTGCAGAAGGTATCCGTGCAAGTCTGTCGGATGGTTACCGAGGAGCACGTCCGCAAAATACCATATCAAGTCTGCCGTCAGGTCTGCGAGCGCGTCGAGCGGAAGATCCCGGTAAAAGTTTGCCGGATGGTCCGGGAAGAGATGGTTCGCAAGGTGCCGGTCCGCACCAGTCGCATGGTCTGCGAAGAGCGTGTGGAAAAGGTACACGTGCGGGTTTGCAAAATGGTGACTTGCAAGAAAACCATCGGCGTTCCACGCGTCGTGACCCACCGCATTCCGGTTACCTACACGGTCTGTCGACCGCGCACCGTGGTGATGCGGGTTCCGATCGATCCGTGCGGCCAGCCGAGTTGTTCGAGCTGCGCTCCAGCCGTTCGTTATGAATCTGCTCCGGCGACCTACGGTGGAGCGGCGCCAGCCGCCACCGGCGCCAACCAGCGGCCAGAGTTGGGTGCCGATGAGATGACCGGTAAAGAACAATCAACGCTCAAAGAGCCGACTGAAGCAGGCCCAGCGGATAACCTGCAGGACATGCCGTCAGAAGAAGACGCATCGAAGCCGGAAGACGATGTGGATAACCTGTTTAATAATGATAATGCAGCCTGAGAGCCGCCGGCTGTCATAAACTTCGTCCCAGTAAAATGCAAACTTTCAGGGCACGCCTTGCCACGACCGGCAGTGCATGCCCTGTTTCTTTGCATCGGCCTAGTTTTTTTACGCCGGCCCCTTTTCTTTGCGACAGATGGTTCGCGCCTGCGTTGACATTGCCCTTACTGCGCGGGATACTGATGGGCCGTGGGCCCGTTGCTCAGGGCGTAATGTGCTTATTGCGGTTTTCCACCATCGATCAAACGGACGTGTGATGCCTGCTGTGCGCGAAGCAACGAGCGACCTGCTGCAAGGCGAGCGAATTGGATTTCTTGGGTCGCTGGCCGACATGTCGCGACGCGAAGCCAGTAAATTTATACGCCAGCATGGTGGTGCCCTGGCCGATCCGCTCGATGTGTCGATGACTTTATTGATCGTGGGCGAAAAGGATTTGGCGGCCAGTGATCCGGCGGCGATTCGGGCACAGCTCGATGAGCCACTCCGAGAGGCGGTCGCCAGCGGGCGTCTGCGCGTGATCCACGAAACAGAACTATGGCAGCGACTGGGCCTTGTCGAACAGGAGCAAGCGGTTCAACGGCTCTACACGCCCGCCATGTTGGCCGAATTGCTTAGCGTCCCCGTGGCCGCCATCCGTCGCTGGCATCGTCGCGGGCTGATTGTGGCCCAGCGTGAAGTGCGTCGCCTGGCCTATTTCGATTTTCAAGAAATGGCTGTCGCCCGGTTGCTGGCCCAACTGGTTGCGGCCGGTTGCTCGCTACGCGTTATCGACCGCAAGTTGGATGAACTGGCCCGCCTGCTGCCTGACGTGGAACGACCGCTCGCTGAGTTGCCGTTCGTTGTCGAAGGCCGACAGTTGCTTCTGCGGCAGGGCGATGATTTGGCCGAACCGAGCGGCCAGTTGCGTCTCGATTTCGATGCGACCGACGATCGAATCTCTCAGGAGAGCAGATCGGAAAAGTTTTCAGCAAGCGCACTATCGATTGCCGGTTTGTTGCCCTATGAGGCGGTTGACCTCACGCAACCAGGCGAGATCCCGGCGGCTGCGCTACCCAGCACACCCGACGAGATGGTCAACGTGGCGGCCGAATTGGCCGACGATGGCCAATTGAGTGTCGCGGTGGAGATGTACCGTGCCGCCCTAGGGGCGGGCGGACCGAGCGCTGAAATCAACTTCTGGCTCGCGGAGTTGCTGTACCGAACGGGCGATCTCACGGCAGCCCGCGAGCGATATTTCTCTGCTATCGAAATGGATGAAGATTATGTTGAGGCGCGGGCCAATCTGGGCTGTGTACTGGCCGAAACGGGTGAGCACGAATTGGCCGTGGCCGCGTTCGAAGGCGCCCTGTCGTATCACGGCGATTATCCCGATGTGCATTATCATTTGGCCCGCACTCTCGATGAACTGTCCCGAACGGACGAAGCCGTGTTGCACTGGCGGGTGTTTTTGGCCAACGCGCCGGACAGCCCCTGGGCCGATGCG
>Ga0310120_10003851_pt1 | contig 10680 bp, 7 predicted proteins | sample CB27_AW_983_MG_FD_203506 | JGI IMG/M metagenome (GOLD analysis project Ga0310120, IMG submission 203506) | Marine microbial communities from Western Arctic Ocean, Canada - CB27_AW_983 | ecosystem: Environmental > Aquatic > Marine > Oceanic | place: Canada: Western Arctic Ocean | collected... | reverse complement strand
CCCCCGCCAGGCCATCTGCGCCGAGGCGTGGCCCACCGGGAAGCCGACCTCGCGTACGGCGGCCACCAGGGCGTCGGCGTCGTCGGTGCCGAGGCTCCAGCCCGCCTGAAGGTGGTAGGCCCCCAGCAGGGCCAGCCCGGCGGCTCCGACGTAGAGGCCCCCGTCGACCAGCGGCGAGCCTTCGGAGAGCATCGTCACGACCACCGTGATAGCTGCCAGCAGCAGGTAGATCATCCCGGGGATCCGGCGCCGGTCGTTGTCGGGGAACACGTACGGACCGACCAGGCCGCGGGCGTCGAGATCCTCTGGGAGGGCGTCACGTACCTCCGCATCCGAAAGTCCGGACCCGTCGGCGTCAGACATGTCCATGGGCTCGTTCACGGCGCGACCCTAGCGGTGGACCCATCCCCCGCCGTCAGGCCTCCAACCGGGCGCCGGGGTGGCTGCGACCACCACCGAGCGGACCGATCGGGCCCCGGCGGCAAGCAGGGCGTCGGAGGCCGTAGTGAGGCTGGCTCCGGTCGTGACCACGTCATCGACGAGCAGGATCCGGGCTCCGGCGGGGACCCGACGTGCCCGGAGGACCGGACCCGAGCGCCGGGCCCGACCCGGTAGCGACGTCTGGCCGGCGCCGGGGGCACGTAGCAGCAGTCGGCGGGATCGGACCCCGAGACCACGGGCCGTCGAGCGGGCAAGCAGCTCGGCCTGGTCGAACCCGCGCTGGGCGCGACGTTCGACGGTGGTCGGAACCCAGGTCACGACGTCGAAACCGGCTACCGGGTCAGAACCCACCGCCAGGCCTGCCAGGGCCGAGCCGAGCGCACCGACCGGCCCGCGCACGTTGCCGTACTTGAGGGCCCGGACCAGCCGCCCCGCATCGCCTGCGTAGGACCCCAGCGCCCACACCGGGCCCACCCGGGAACCTCCGCCCACGCGATCGGCGGGGATGTCGGCTACGCACCCGCTGCACGTCCCGCCCCGTCCGAGCGGGCACCTACCCCCGCAGGATCCAGCCGCGTCCGCGTTCCGGAAGTCGTGCCGGAGGGTTCGCAGGATCGCGGGCCGGGTCATGGTTGCGACCCTAGGTAGGGCCCGTGACAGGACTGACCGCAGCCAGGCAGGCCTGGGTCAGGCTTCGGGCCGGCTACAGGCAGGGGGCCGTTCAGGCAGGGCCCCCGGAAGTCACCGCCACGGCCGCCAGACGGTCCAGGATCAGGTCCAGGTTCGCCGAAAGGTCGCCCTGGCCGTCGAGCACCAGGTCGGCGAACGTCCTGCACGGTGACACGAAGGCCTCGTGCATGGGCGCCACCGTCGCAGCGAACTGGGCACGCACGCTCTCCGGGGTCCGACCCCGCTCCCGCACGTCGCGGTCCAACCGCCGGGCCAGGCGCACCTCGGGTGGTGCATCCACGAAGACGGAGACGTCGAGGCACCCACGGATCGCGGGGAAGGCCAGCACGAGGATTCCGTCGACCACCACAACCGGCCCCGGCTCCACCCGTCGGGTTCCGCCGGTCCGCGTGTGGCTCGAGAAGTCGTACACCGGCACCTCGGCCGGCCGGCCGGCCAGCAGGGCCGCCAGGTGGGCGAGCAGCAGGTCGACGTCCAGGGAGTCCGGATGGTCGAAGTTGACCACGGCACGCTCGGCCGAGCTGAGGTGGACCAGGTCGTGGTAGTACTCGTCGAACCAGAGCACCGAGGCATCGGAGCCGAGACGATCCACCAGGCCCCGTACGAGCGTGGTCTTGCCTGCTCCGCTACCCCCGACCACTCCGACCACCGTGCTCCGCACGGGGAGGGATCATAGGACCGGCATCGGTCGCCCGGGCACGGAGGTCAGTACCGGTAGTGGTCGGGCTTGAACGGGCCGTCGACGGGCACGCCCAGGTAGTCGGCCTGGTCGGTGGAAAGCTCCGTCAGGCGCACGCCCAGGGCGTCCAGGTGGAGCCTGGCAACCTTCTCGTCCAGCGACTTGGGCAGCGTCAGGACGGCGATCCCGAGGTCCTCGGCGTGGAGGTGCAGCTCGATCTGGGCCAGGACCTGGTTCGAGAAGCTGGCCGACATCACGAAACTCGGGTGGCCGGTGGCGTTGCCCAGGTTCAGCAGGCGACCTTCGGAGAGCATGATGATGGAGTGCCCGTCGGGGAAGACGAACTCGTCCACCTGGGGCTTGATGTTGACCCGCTGGACGTCTGACATCCGCTGCAGGCCGGCCATGTCGATCTCGTTGTCGAAGTGGCCGATGTTGCCGACGATGGCCTGGTGCTTCATGCGACCCATGTGCTCGGCGGTGATGATGCCCCGGCAACCGGTGGCCGTGACGAAGATGTCGGCCTCGTCGATGACCCGCTCCAGGGTGTTCACCTCGTAGCCCTGCATGACGGCCTGGAGGGCGCAGATGGGGTCCACCTCGGTGATGATCACCCGGGCTCCCTGGCCTCGCAGCGACTCGGCGCAGCCCTTGCCCACGTCGCCGAAGCCACAGACCACGGCCGTCTTCCCGCCGATCATCACGTCGGTGCCCCGGTTGATGCCGTCGATGAGCGAGTGCCGGACGCCGTAGAGGTTGTCGAACTTGGACTTGGTGACCGCATCGTTGACGTTGATGGCCGGGAACAGCAGCTCGCCCGCCTCCAGCATCTGGTAGAGCCGGTGGACGCCGGTGGTCGTCTCCTCGGAGACGCCCCGGATGCCGGCGGCGATCCGGGTCCAGCGCCCGGGGTCGTCCTCCAGCGAGGCTCCCAGGGTTGCCAGCACCACCAGCCACTCCTCGGGGTCGTCGTCAGCCGGTTCGGGGACGACGCCGGCCGCCTCGTACTCGGCACCCTTGTGGACCAGCATGGTGGCGTCGCCACCGTCGTCCAGGATGAGGTTGGGGCCCCGACCACAGGGCCACTCCAGGATCTTCCGGGTGGCCCACCAGTAGTCCTCGAGGGTCTCGCCCTTCCATGCGAAGACGGGCACGCCGCGTAGGTCGTCCGGGGATCCGTCAGGGCCGCAGACGACGGCGGCGGCGGCGTGGTCCTGGGTGGAGAAGATGTTGCAGCTGGCCCAACGGACCTCGGCCCCGAGGATGGTCAGGGTCTCGACGAGCACCGCCGTCTGGATGGTCATGTGGAGCGAGCCGCTGATCCGGGCTCCCGCCAGCGGCTGCTCGTCGACGAACTCGGCCCGCAGGGCCATCAGGCCGGGCATCTCGTGCTCGGCCAGGCGGATCTCGTTGCGCCCGAACCCGTAGAGGGCGATGTCGGCGACACGGTGGTCGTCGGCGAGTGGCAGAGACCCCTGCGGGGCAGGGGAAGCAGGCGAACTGGTCATGACGACTCCTGTCGGCGACCCGTGCGGGCCGTGATTGACGGGTTGTGGATGGTGGGCCCGGGGTGCATGACACCGGGTACCGGGGCTGGGGTCGTCTGACACCTTTCAGGCAGCCGCGGAGCACCGATGCTACCGGCCGGAGACGCCGGGCCTCAGGCCAGCCGGCAAGCCGACGTGGCGCAGTTTCCCCGGTTCCGATCGGGTGGGCCTGAGCTGATCAGACCCGCCGTGTCACGTCACCGTGCTGGCCCCACGAGCAGACCTCGTCGTGGCGGAGGTCAGGTGTCGCAGCCGACCAACCGCCACCTTGCCCTGGCGGTTGGCCTGGAACTTCCAGTGGTCGGCAACGGCGGCACCAGGCCCCGGCTGTCCCGCGGATGGCTCCCTGCCGTAGGACCGGTGTCGGACACGGTGGTCAGCCCCCCACCGAAACCCGGTGCGCGATGCCGTCCACCGAGATCCGGTACGCGCCGTCGGCCACCGGGACCAGGGCGGCCTCCCCCGGCGCCAGCACGAGGTCGTCTCCGACAACGGTCCTACCTGCGATGGCCACCACGACGTCGGGACCCTGTCGCCGACCGGCCGGTGCACCGGCCCCGGCGGGCGGGTCGATCCGGACCTGGAGGGTGTGCCGACCCTCGATCCGCCACACCTCGAAGTCCTCCACGGGCACCTCGTAGCAGTGCACGCCGTCGACGGACCGCTGCACGCCGGGAACCTTCCCGGTATCCAGCAGGTCTACGAGGGCACGTGTGTCCACGTGCTTGGAGGTGAACCCTCCCCTGACCACGTTGTCGCACGGCGTCATGACCTCGAGGGCCATCCCTCCCAGGTACGCATGAAGGACACCCGGTCCCACGAACATCGCCTCCCCCGGTTGCAGCACCAACCGTCGCAGCATCGGAACCAGCAGCAGGGCCGGATCGCGTGGGTACCGGTCAGCCAACCGGCAGACGACCTCGGCGGCCCGGACCACTGTCTCCGCCCCGACCGTCCCGTGCCCAGACCGGCCGGCGGTGGCCGGTTCACCACCCTCGAGCACCTTCCGGGCCGACTCCACCAGCCGGTCGATGTCGCGCTCACGGTCGGTGCCACCGCCACCGTCCAGGGTTGTGCCCACCACGTGGCGCCAGGCGTCCGGACCCGGCTGGTCCAGCAGGGTCAGTAGGTGGGCCGGTACGCCGAGCGCCCGAGCCACCTCCAGCGCCTCGGGAACGGGCCTGAAACCGCAGAGGGCCTCGAACCGGGTGACGGCGCAGAGCAACTCGGGCTTGGGGCCAGGATCCGGGAACGAGCGCGTCGGGTCGTCGGGACCGAGGCCGGCCTCCTCCTCGCGTCGGTATCCGTCAGCGGCGGCCCGGGTATCGGGGTGCACCTGCAGGGAGAGCGGTCGGTCGGCGGCCAGCAGCTTGACCAGGTACGGCAGGTCGGGCTGAACCCGCTGGTCAGGGTGGCCGTCGGGCAGGTACTCCCCATCAGGTCCAGGCCCGGGGCCCGACCCGGCTGATCCGGCCCGGCTGGTTCCGAACCAGAGCTCGGCTTCAGGCTTGCCGGATGGCTCCACGCCACGGAGCTCGGCCAGGGCCGTGGACGAGCCCCAGTCGTAGTGCTGCAGTCGACCGTCCAGCCGGTCCACGATGCGATCGCCTCCGGGTCAGTCGCCGAAGGTGGGCCGGATCCCCTCGGATTCGGCCAGGGCCAGGAGGCGCCCGTGCTCCGCCTCGTCGACCGCCTCCGCCTCATCGACGAGCATCACGGGGATGCCGTCCACGACCGAATAGCGACGTCGGAGCCTCGGGTTGTAGAGGGCTGCCTCGCCCTCGAACCAGAGCAGGGCGCCCTTGTCCTCCGGGCAGGCGAGAATTTCCAGGAGCTTCGGATCGAGCGTCATGGACTGGAGGCTATTGGTCTATCAGGGCCTGCACCTCGGCCACACGGGCGGCACAGGCTTCGTCGTCGGCCGCCTCGACGTTGAGTCGAAGCAGCGGCTCGGTGTTGGACGGCCGGAGGTTGAACCACCAGTCCCCGAAGTCGACGGTCAGGCCGTCCAACCGATCCTGGGGCTCGTCGGCGTAGTGGCCGGCCACGAGTTCGATCACCGCCGCCGGGTCAGCAACCGTCGAGTTCCTCTCGCCCGACGCCGCGTAGCGCTCGAACGGCGCCAGCAGGCCACTCAGGGGAAGGTCGGAATCCGAGAGGGCCTCCAGCACCACCAGGGCGGCTATCAGCCCGGAGTCGGCCCGGTAGTTGTCCCGGAAGTAGTAGTGGCCGGAGTGCTCCCCGGCGAACACCGCGCCCTCCTCGAGCATGGCCTGCTTGATTACCGAGTGGCCGACCCGGGTCCGCACGGCGCGGCCCCCGCACTCGGCGATCACCTCCGGGACGGCCCTGGAACAGATCAGGTTGTGGAGCACGGTCGCCCCCGGCTGGCGCTGCAGCACGCCGCTGGCCACCAGCGCCGTGGTGGTCGATCCCGAGACCGGGCGGGCCCGCTCGTCGACCAGGAAGACACGGTCGGCATCGCCGTCGAAGGCCAGGCCGATGTCGGCGCCGATCTCGAGCACCCGGGCCTGCAGGTCGCGGAGGTTCTCCGGCTGGATCGGATCGGCCGGATGGTTGGGAAAGGTGCCGTCCAGTTCCGCAAACAGGTGGTCGAGGTGGAACGGGAGCCCGTCGAACACCGCCGGCACCACCAGCCCGCCCATGCCGTTGGCGGTGTCCACGACGACGCTCAGGGGACGTAGGGAGTCGAGGTCCACGAACGACCGGACGTGTTCCACGAAGGCCGGAAGGACCTCCAGCGATGTCGTGGACCCACCTCCGGTGGTGACGGCGCCGTCGAATCCGGCGAGGATCCGGGCCGCCATCCGATCCAGGCCCGTGTCGCCGCCGACCGGCCGGGCGGCCGACAGGCAGAGCTTCATGCCGTTGTAGCCGGCCGGGTTGTGGCTGGCGGTGAGCACCGCACCGGGCACGCCCAGATGCCCGGAGGCGAAGTAGAGCATGTCGGTGGACGCCAGGCCGAGGTCCACCACGTCGAGTCCCTCGGACGTCACGCCGGCGGCGAAGGCCGCTCCGAGGAGGGTGCCGCTGGGACGCATGTCCCTCCCGACCACCACCCGGGTCGTGTCGGGTTCCTCATCGCGCACCAGCAGGGCGAAGGCCCTACCGATGGCCTCGGCCAACGATCCGTCCAGCTCCTCGGGCACCCGGCCGCGGATGTCGTACGCCTTGAAGACGGCGCCGACGTCGACAGGGTCCACCTGGCCACGACCTTCCGTCATGGGGCCTGCGGCGGAGGCAGTCGGGTGGGAACCGGCCGTCGACGGGTCCACGGCTGGAGCCGGGTAGCCGCCTCGGCGGGCCAGCTGGCGCACCCTCACCAGGTCCACCACCAGCCGCAGGCCGTCCCGCAGGGCCCGCACGGTGGTCTGCTCCGAGTTCTCGACCTCGACCGGAACCTCCGCCAGGGTCAACCGCCAGCGCTCGGCGAGGTGGAACAGCTCCACGTCGAAGGCAAAGCCGTCCAGAGTCGAGGCCTCGAACAGCCGATGGGCCACGTCGGCCCGAAATGCCTTCAGGCCACACTGGGTATCCCGGTACTGGCCCAGCAGCAGTGCGTGGGTCGCCAGGTTCACCAGCCGTCCACCCACCTCGCGGAGGCGCCCGGCCCGCACCAGGGTCCGGGTGTCGGTATGGCGTCGGCTCCCGACCACCATGTCGTAGCCGGCCTCCACCTGGATGACCAGGGCCGCGGCCTGGGCCGGCCCGTAGGCCAGGTCGGCGTCGGTGAAGACCACGGTCCGCCCGGTGGCCACGGCCACCCCGGCACGCACGGCAGCACCCTTGCCGGAGTTGCGCTCCAGGCGCACCACCCGGTCGGCCCCGGCGGCCTCAGCCCGTAGCGCCGTTTCGTCCGGGGAACCGTCGTCCACCACGACGACCTCCACGGGCTCCACCGCCCCGGGCCGGCCCAGTGCCTCGCCCAACTCCCGGCGGACGCGGGCCACGGCCACGGCGATGCGGTCGGCCTCCGAGTAGGCGGGCAGCACGACGCTGACCCGGAACGCACCGGGTGGGGGCTCTCGGTCGGAGGGACTGTCCTGTTCCCGACGGATCACCCGGAACAGGAAGGCCCGGTAGGCGATGCCGCGTACCCCGGCCGCAGCAGCCACGGCGACCGCCTTTGCGGCCAGGTCACGACCCGGACCACCCGGCGTACCGATGACGGCCAGCACGGTCAGGTCGACCAGCCCGGCGACCACGACCACGGCCACGAAGACCCGCCGGATCCTTATCCAGCGGGCGAAGGGGTCGTCCCGGAGGGTGACGAGGCGGTGGAGGCGACGCGCAACCAACGCCGCCACGGCCAGGGCGGCCACGTCTGCGGCCACCACAGGCCAACCCCACCCGAGGAGCAGGACGAGGAGGCCCACATCGACGACGGTGGCGATCAGGCCCACCACGGCGAAGCGTCGCAGACGATCCCTCACGGTGATGCGACCTCCGGTCCGGCGAGGTCCAGCTCGTCGGCGTACGGCTCTGCCGGGCCATTCGGGCCTTCCGGCCCGTCAGGGTCTTCAGGGTCTTCAGGGTCTTCAGGGTGAGCAGGCCCGGCGACGCGTCGCTGCACCCACCGGTCCAGGCGCAGGTCACCGTCGGGCCCGATGTTCGCCAGGTCGAACCACGGCGACGGCGGCGGGCCATCGGCCAGGCGACCGGACATGCGTCCAGGTCCGCGTTCCGAGCGTCCGGCCAGGACGACCAGGGCGACCAGTCCGAACAGGCTGAGCAGGATGGCGACGACGTCGACACCCGTCCGGCCGTAGGTGAGCGTCACCTCGTTCCCGGTGGGCACCACGACCATGAGGTTCGGCGTGGCGCGCCACGGTCCGTCGGCCCCCGATGCCTCCCAGTTGGGGAAGAAGGAGGTCCGCACCATCACCGGCACGCCGATGCGGTCGACGTGGAACGAGATCGAGTCGACACCGGTCGTGATGTCGGTGACGCTCACCGGCGGCAGCGGCCGACGCTCCGGCAGCTCGCCCGAGGCGACCCGCTGCCACCCGTCGGGGCCGCCGATGGTCCGCGGCACGGCGGTCGAGCCCTGCTGGAACACCTCGACGGCCGGCTCCAGCCAGCCTGCATGGTCGACGTCCACGAAGGCGGCCGGTTCCGCCTCCATCGGGACGACCATCTCAGCGCCGGCGACGGCGAACACGGTCCACGGGCCGCTGGTCGCCAACTCCGTCAGGTCAGGGTGCCCGCGCCCGAGGTTCACCGCGCGTTCCGAGAAGGCCGCGTAGTAGGGAACGCCGAACTGCCGGAGGTGGTCGATCCCGGCATCCAGGTCGAAGTCCCGGTACGGCAATCCACGCTGGGCGCGTGACGGCGAGATGGAGAGCTCCGACTGCATCAGGAAGTGGTACGGCGTCGTCGTGGACGCCTCGAAGTAGAGGCCCTCCATGGAGCCGATGCAGCCGTCCGTCCAGTGCGGCAGGAGCATCAGGGCCATCGGCGTGCCGTACCGCACGAGGTCACTGTTGTACTCCCAGAGCAGTCGACCACAGCCGCGCTCCCCGGCGATCTCGAGCATCGTGGCGGTCAGCGCCCGCTGCTCCTCCCAGCCGCCGCCGGTGTCGTCGCCGACCCGGTTCTCGTAGCCCTCGAAGTTCCAGCGGACCCAGGACCTGCCGATGTTGAGTTCCTCGGTCTGGAAGCCCAGCCACGAATAGGTGTTGCCCGACATGGAGCCGGTCGGAAGGACCCTCAGGGGCATGCCCAGGTAGATGATCAGGGCCATGAAGGCCAGCACCGCTCCACCACCGGTGACCAGGCGCCCGGACAGACCCCTCGCCGAGCGCCTGATGCCGTCGACGAGGCGACCCGCCAGTCGCAGCACGTCTGCAACGCCGATGGCGGCCAGCAGGTAGATGCTGAGGTAGTAGGCGGGAAGGATCCGGCCGTTGTAGAGGCGCCCCTCCGGGAGGTGGACGAAGGCCAGGCCCAGGAGGACCGCCGAACCAGCCAGCACGAATCCGAGTCGGCGACGGAACGCGATCGACACCACCAGCCCGACGATGGCGACGAGGATCGCCACCTGGAGCGGCGGATCGTTGGTCAGGAAGTCGGCGGCCAGCTGGTCGCGGTCCAGCAGGTAGGACCGGAACCGTGTGAGCTTGTGCCAGGACATGTCGTTCAGGTGGTCCCGCTGCCACCAGAAGGGCAGGACCCAGAAGGCCGAGCAGAGGCCGGCCACCAGCCCCGTGGTGAGCATCCAGCGCAACGCCTCACGGCCCGGTCGCAGGGCCAGGGCAACCGCCGATGCCACCAGCGCGTAGAACGCCACGAGCAGATGGCACAACCCGGTGAGGGCCAGCATCGCTGCGGCAACCGCCCGACCCTGGCCCGTCTCGAGGCCCCGGACCATGAGGCCGATGAAGACGAGGCAGGCAGCCACGGCCAGCGTGAAGGCAAACTCGCCGGCCATGGTCGACATCAGGTTGCCGCCCATGATGTTGAACGACCGGTCGAACACGAACGGCAGGGTGGCCACCGCGGTCAGTGCCGGGCCGGGGAACGGCAGGCCGGAGAGGCGCCCCGTCAGCCATCCGGCCACCGGCATGACCACCAGGCCACCGATCGTCACCCACTTGAGCGCCATGCCGTAGTGGACCGGAACCACCAGCACGGTGGCCGCACCCAGCAGGACCAGACGGGCGATCCAGCCGGTGGACCGGTTGCGCAGCAGGCGTGCCGCGACCAGGCCGATGGCAGGAAGCACGACCACCAGAAGCGGCGAGGCGAGGCCGACGTCCACCGCCACGACCAGCAGCATCGGGACCACCATGTAGAAGTGGTAGGCGGGGAACCCGGCATACCAGTCGGGCGTCCACCCGGTGAGGCGGAACCTGGGCAGCAGCTCGTCGCGGATGAAGGCAGGTCCCCAGACGTGGGCGCCCAGGTCGCCGCCGGTCGGGGTGGACCTGGTGAAGAGCAGGCCGTCCGGGTTGACGACCCACAGGACGAACAGGACGCTGCCCCCCACGAGGAAGCCGGTAACCCAGGTGGTCAGCGGGATGCGTCGCAGCGCGGCCACCAACGGGCTGGCGGCATCATCGCCACCGGCCTCAGCGGGACCCTCGCCGGTGACGGCACCTGGACCGGCCACGGTCCCACCCGCCATCGGGCGGGGCGGGAGCGATGCCGCCTCGGAAGCGGGCTCCGGAGTGGGCGGGGCCGCCCCGGAAACGTGCCCGGGCGTGGGCTCGCTCATCCGGCCGGGATCTCGAGCAGCAGCAGGGCCACGGTCAGCCCGTTGAACCCGACGTGGGCCCAGATCGCCCGCCCGATCCGACCGTC
>Ga0310120_10003850_pt1 | contig 10680 bp, 8 predicted proteins | sample CB27_AW_983_MG_FD_203506 | JGI IMG/M metagenome (GOLD analysis project Ga0310120, IMG submission 203506) | Marine microbial communities from Western Arctic Ocean, Canada - CB27_AW_983 | ecosystem: Environmental > Aquatic > Marine > Oceanic | place: Canada: Western Arctic Ocean | collected... | reverse complement strand
TCGCTGACGCGGCCGCTGGCTGACCCTTTGGAGGGGTGACCCCGTGACCGGTTGACCGGGACACGGGAACGTGAGGAGGCCGGGACCCACAGGTCCCGGCCTCCCACCGTTTTGACACCGGGAACCCACCACCACAGGCTCGGCGGGCGGCGTTCATCCGCTGGGCGCCGACAGGAGAATCTCCCGCATGGCGGGAAGCCATGCCTGAACCCCGGGAAGGCCCCGCGACGTGTCATTTGTCACCCTGCTACCCTGCCGCCGGTGAACGGGGATACGGGCCGTGAATCGGGTCAGCCCCCAATTCCGGGGTCCAACGTGTCCAGGGGGATGCATGTCTGAGGCTGAGACGATCATCACACTTGAGAACGTCTACAAGATCTTCGGTCCCAACCCTCGGGGCCGCGCTTTCGACCTCTGCTCCTCCGGGGTCGGCAAGGACGAGGTCCAGCGCCAGACCGGCCATGTGGTCGGCATGAAGGACATCTCCTTCGAGGTCAAGAAGGGCGAGATCTTCGTGGTCATGGGCCTGTCCGGATCGGGCAAGTCCACCGCAATCCGAACCGTCAACAAGCTGCACGAGGTCACCCACGGTCGGGTCATCGTCGAGGGAACGGACGTGCAGCAACTCAGGGGCGCCGCCCTCCAGTCATTCCGGCGGGAGAAGCTGGCCATGGTGTTCCAGCACTTCGCCCTCTTCCCCCACCGCAACATCATCGACAACACCGCCTACGGCTTGAAGGTCCAGGGCGTCGACAAGCCGGCACGCCAGGCTGCAGCCATCGAGGCGCTTGCCATGGTGGGCCTGGAGGCCTATGCCTTCAACTCCACCCGGGAGCTCTCCGGCGGCATGCAGCAGCGGGTGGGCCTGGCACGGGCACTCTGCTCCAACCCGGACATCCTCCTCATGGACGAGGCGTTCAGCGCCCTGGACCCCCTCATCCGGCGTCAGATGCAGGACGAGCTCATGGCCATCCAGGACAAGGTCCACAAGACGATCCTCTTCATCACCCACGACCTCAACGAGGCGTTGCGGATGGGGAGCCGGATCTGCATCCTCCGGGACGGCCTCGTCATCCAGATCGGGACCCCTGAGGAGATCCTCACCGAGCCGGCCGACGGGTACGTGGCCGAGTTCGTGCAGGACGTGGACCAGGGCCGTGTCATCGACGTGGGCAAGGTCATGCACGACGCTGTGATCCTGGACTCGACCTCCACCCTGACCCAGTGCGTCGACGCACTGGGGGACCGCCAGGGTGGCTTCGTGGTGGATGCCGACAATCGGCCCACCGGGATGCTGTCGTTGACCGACGCCGCCACTGCGTTGGCGCATGGCACCACCGACCTTGGTTCGGTGCTGCGGTCCGACTTCGACACGACGACAACTGGGGCCCGGTTCAACGAGAACTACGCGGCGGCCGGGCGAGGCCTGCCGATCGCCGTGGTCGACGAGTCGGGTCGCCTGATAGGCGAGTTGGAGCCAAGGGAGATCATGGAGGAGATGGGGCGCGTCGAACAGTTGGTTGATGGCTTCGAGCGGGAGGTGTTCCTGTGAGCGGGATCCTTGCCGCTGCTGCCGGCATGAAGTCGGGCTTCAGCGATGCCACGGGCGTCGGCATTTCCGAGACGGTGGTTCTGGACCAGTGGCAGCTCCCGATCGGGTACTGGTTCGACCAGATGGTCGACTGGGCCGACTCGAACGCCCAGTGGTTCCTGGAGGCCGTCAAGTGGCCGTTCGACTTCCTCCTCACGAACTTCGTCAACGACTTCCTGCTGACCACACCGTGGTACCAGGTGGTCATCTTCACGGTGGTCTTAGGATCGCTGATCCGGACGCCGAAGATCGGCATCATGGCCGGCCTGGGCCTGACGATGTGCGGCCTACTCGGCGTGACCTACTGGTTGGAGACGATGCGCACCATCGGCATGGTGCTGGTGTCCGTCGGGTTGTGCACGCTCATCGGGATTCCACTGGGCATCATCTGCGCCCGGGTCGACTCGGCCTGGAACGTCACCCGTCCGTTCCTGGATGCCATGCAGACGGTCCACAGCTTCGTCTACATGGTGCCGTTCGTGTTCTTCTTCAGCATCGGGCCGGTGCCGGCGACCATGGTGACCATGATCTACGCCCTGCCACCCCTGGTCCGGCTGACCAACCTGGGCATCAGGCAGGTACCTGAGGACGTGGTGGAGGCCAGTCGGGCCTACGGCGCCTCCGAGCTCCGGGTGTTGACCGACGTCCAGTTGCCGTTGGCCAAGCCGGCGATCATGGCCGGCCTGAACCAGACGCTGATGCTGGCCATTGCCATGGTCGGAATCGCCGCCATCATGGGTGCCTCCGGTCTGGGCCTGCTCGTCTTCCGGGCCGTCCAGAACCTCGACGTGGGCCTCGGCATCTCGTCGGGTCTGGCGCTCTGGACCGTGGCTGTCGTGCTCGACCGGCTTTCGCAGCCGGAGGGGGCCTCCAGCGGCAACCTGCTGACCCGCATCCGCGAGGCCATGGCCAACCGCAGCGACCCGGAGGCCGTCCTGAGGGCGGTGGAGGAGGCCGAGAGCGACGAGCAGAAGGCCGCGAAGGTCGTCCACCTGGAGCACGACGTGGTTGCGACCGGTCGTGAGCGGACCGGCATGGCCATCGTCGGGCTGGGCGGCTTCCTGGCTGTCATAGCGGTGGCGATGACGTGGGGTAGCGACGCCGGTCTGCTGAGCAGCCACGCCCGCAACGCGGACATCGAGATGCTGGGACAGTCGTTCAACGGCTACCAGGCCTCCGGTGGGTCGTGGGCCGGCATGGTGGTGCTGGCAATGGGCTTCTTCTCCCTGCTGGCCGCCGTGTCCTGTGTCTTCTGGACGGGGGGCATAGGCCGCCTGAGGGGCCCGGCCGGGCTGGCCGCCCTGCTGACCGGCCTCTTCGGGGCCGTCTTCCTGTATCCGATCCTGGGGGAGTTCGAGGGCTACACGACCCTCGCCAACCTGGAGGGCCACGTGGCGCAGGCCATCTGGTCCGTGGCCATCGAGGTCGTGGCCATCCCCGCCCTGCTCGGGGTCATCCTGGGTCTGGCCAGAATCGCCTTGCCGGTGGACTGGCGCATGGTCGGCGTGTGGGCGGCGACAGCCGGCCTGCTCGGCCATCTCTTCGAGGGCCCGTTGGGCATGGGCGGAGAGATCCTGTCGATTGCCGTCATTGCCGTCGCTGCCGCCGTGCTGGCCATCCTGAACAGCACCAGCCTGTTCGACGTTGGGCCCAAGACGTGGAACAGCCTGCTCGCCGGTGCGGTCGTGGCGGTCGTGGCATTGGCCCTGGCGCCACTCTCCACGGTGATGGACGTGAAGGACGTCGTGGCCCTGGCACTGGGGGGAATGGTCTACCGGGTGCTGGGCGCCAACGGTTCCGACCAGCGGACGACGTTGATCGGTGCGATCGTGAGTGGTGTCGCCTTCCGCTGGCTGGTCATAGGCAGCATCGGGTCAGGTGACTCGGCGCTGTTCCTGGACATCCAGCTGCTTGCGACCCTGGGCACGATCCTCCTCGTGATGGTCGTCGCACGATCCGGCTCGCGGTGGTTCAGCGCCGACACGATGGTCATCACGTCGACCTGCATGCTGGTCGCTTCGCTCGTCTACCTGGTGGCCTCGCCACACAAGGACGTTACGGCCTACACCCGCGGGCCCGGGGTGCTGTTGGCCATCCTGGCCAGTGTCGTGATGCTGGGAGGGGCCTTGTTGGCCCTGCAGACCGCTCCGTACTCGGCCTACCGGCCACTGAACCGAATCATCGGCTGGGGCCGGATGGCCACTGGGATCCTCGCCCTGGTCCTCGTTCTCATCGGCTCGATCTCCGGCTGGACGTTCGACGAGCGGGGCGCCTCCGATCTCCCTCCGGAGATCTCGGAGGAACTCGACCGCCTCAGGGATGAAACGAACGAGTTCCCGGCGATGGCGGCGGCCAATGCCGGGAAGGCCAACTCGCTGCGCAACAAGTACCGGTTGAACGCCAAGACCATCACCGATGGCCTTTCAGAGGATGGCGCCGGCCTGTCTCGGATCGCCATCCTGGTGGCGGCCATCGGCGGCCTGCTGACCGTGCCGGCCTCCGGCCTCCTGGGTCTGGACGACGACAAACGGTGGAGGTGGAGCGCCATGGTGGCCGCTGTGGGCGGCGGCCTTTCGCTCATCGGCATCATCTGGATCGCCAGCCTGGCCAGGGTGTCCGATCTGAATGTGGTGACGGGGGCCGGCGCCTTCCTGACGATGTTCGCCGGGGCGGTACTGGCAATGACCTCCAAGACGATCCTCACCGAATACCGTCGGAACAAGACCTATGACGCCATCGAGACGGTGAGCGTCGACTGAGTTGATTCCGGCGTGCGTCCCTGGTACCGGGTCCACGATCCACCCGATGCCCGGGCCGGCCTCTGGGAGGCCTCCCGGGTGCGGGGTACCGCTGGTATGCCCTAGCCTTGACCGTGGTCGACTCGAGGTCGGCCGACCCGTTGATCGGAGCGCAGACCTTATGACCGGAGCGTCATGACAGTCACCGCCGAAGCCGTTGAGTTGGTAGCCGCTGTCGAGCCGGAGATTGAGCGCCTCATGGGCGAGCATCGTGAGCGGCGCCAGCACTGGTACGCCCATGAGGTCGTGCCCTGGGAGATGGGGCGGAGCTTCCGGGACGACCCCTGGGACGAGTCCCAGGCCACCCTCTCCCCCGAGGTGCGTACCGCCCTCCAGCTGAACCTCCTGACCGAGGACAACCTGCCCTACTACCACGCCAAGATCGCAGGGAGCTTTCCCGAGGACTCGCCGATGGCCGAGTGGTCCCGGCTCTGGACGGCTGAGGAGGGCCAGCACGCCATTGCTATCCGGAATTACCTGCTGACCAGCCGTAACTGTGATCCAGCGCGGTTGGAGGATGAGCGGCTGGCCACCGTGACCAAGGGGTGGAGCTACGAAGCACCGTGCCCGATCGAGATGTTCGCCTACACGTCCGCCCAGGAGCTCGCCACCAGGATCAGCCACCGGAACGCGGGGGTGAAGGCCGACTGCCCGGTGGCCCACGAGGTCATGACCCGGGTGGCCGTCGACGAGAACCACCACTTCATGTTCTACCGCGGGGTCACCGCTGCGATGCTGCGCGAGGCACCGGGGCTGGTCGTGGAGGCCATCTATGGCGCGCTGGCTGACTTCCGTATGCCGGGAACCGGGATCCCCAACTTCAACCGTCGGGCCGTCGTCATCGCCCGCGCCGGGATCTACAGCCTTCGCATCCACGCCGAGCAGGTCCTCCAGCCTCTCCTCCGACACTGGAGGATCGAATCGCTCGACGGGCTGGATGCCCGGGCATCGGAGCTCCAGGAGAAGATCATGGCCATCCCCGTCGCCCTTATCGCCCAGGCCGAGGCCTTCGAGGCCAGGCTCTCCCAGCGCTCCAAGGCCCGGTCGGCCACCGTCTGACCCGACCGGGTCCGGCGCGCTGGTTCGCCGGCACGATGCCGTCGGCACCATAAGCAGGCAGCCGGTCAGTCGTCCCGCTGACGGCTCTGGGCGGCGGCGTCGCGGACCCGGCCACCAAGGCCTTCCAGGTTCTCCCGGATGGCCGGGACGTGGCGGGCCAGCCCACCCAGGTCGGGTGCGGCACGCATCGCGGTCCGTGCGCCCATGGCATCCATGGCCCGGTACACCCAGCGCTTGTTGAGCTGCAGCAGCTCGTGCGGCACCCCGGCGATCCTCTCGGCGATGTCCAGTACCCGGTCGTCCAGCTCGTCGGCGGGAAACGCCCGGTTGGCGTAGCCGACCCTTACGGCCTCGGCTGCGTCCACGGCGTCGCCGGTGAGCACCATCTCCATGGCGTTTCGGAGTCCCACCAGCCAGGGGTGCACGGCGAAGTCAGGCGTTCCAGCCACTCGCAGGACCGGATGGGAGATGGTGGCGTCATCAGCCAGGTAGACGAGGTCACAGGCGGCGGCGAGTTCTGAACCACCGGCCATGGCGTAACCGTGGACCTGGGCGATCACCGGCTTTGCGAGGTCCCACAGCGACAGCCAGCCGTCGGTCACCTGGCGGGCCCATGAGCCCGCCCCGCCCGCCGTGTAGGAGGGTCGGTCGGCCGAGAGGTCCGAGCCGAGGTCGTAGCCGGACGAGAAGCACGTGCCGGCCCCACGGATAACCGACAGGTGAACGGCGTCATCGCGGTCGGCTTCCCGGAGGGCTCCGAAGAGGGCGCCCCGCAGGGCGTTGTCCATGGCGTTGCGCCTCTCCGGGCGGTTCAGGGTGAGGCGTCTCACCCCCGGCCGGGGGTCATCGACGAGGAGCACCTCGGGACCGTCTGGCCTGGGGTCTGGCATTCCCAGATCGTACGACCACCTGACAGGTTCGACCGGACCGGCTCATGTCAGCATGGCGGACATGGCGGACACACCTCCGACGGCGGGCACGTTTCCGGCCATGGACCGGATCCACAACTTCCGTGGTATCGGAGGGCTCCCGACCGCCGACGGTCGCACCACCACACGCGGCCTCCTGTGGCGGTCCGGGCATCTGGCCCGGGCCACCGATGCGGATCTGGCCCGGCTCGTCGCCCTGGGCATCCGGACGGTGGTGGACCTGCGTACGGACCATGACCTCGCCGCCGACGGATCCGACCGGGTGGCCGACGGCATCGACCATGTCCCGGTCCCCATCCCTGACGACTCGGGACAGGGCGCCGGCATCCGGGCGTTGCTCTCGGAGAGCGACCCTGTCGCCATCCGGTCGGCCTGGGCGGATGGCCGCGCTGCGGCGTTGGCCACCAATGGCGCCAGGGCGATGGTCACCGACCCTGCCCGGGTGGCTGTGTTCCGCAGGGTCGTGGACGTGGTCACCGACCAGGACCGGTGGCCGCTGGTCTGGCACTGCTCGGCCGGCAAGGACCGGGCCGGCTGGGTCGGCACCGTCGTACTCCTGGCCCTGGGCGTGGAGCGCGACGCCATCGTCGCCCACTACCTGGAGAGCAACGCCACCGCTGCCAGCCAGTCGGCGGCGCTGCTCGAAAGTGGATGGATGACCGAGGAGGTCCTGGAGCTGGCACGACCGTTCATGGAGGTCGCACCCGGGTACGTGGAGGCCCAGTTGGTTGCCGTGGACGACCACTGGGGTGGGGCCGGGGCCATGCTCCGCGCCGGCTTCGGATTCGACGACCAGCGGCTGGCTGACCTGAGAAGCCGCCTGCTGGACTGAGGCGGCAGAGCGGAGGCGCCGGGTCCCCCGCTGGCTAACGGTCGCGCGGCAGGCCGAGGTGGCGTTCAGCCACGTTGTTGCGGTTGATCTCGGTGGTGCCGCCGTAGATGGTGGTCACGGGGGCATGCCTGGCGTCGTAGTCGATCCAGCCGTCGGCGGCAGCGCCGTCGGCGTCGAAGCCGAGTAGGCCTTCTGCTCCGGCCATCTCCTGGAACCAGCCCACGGCCTGCTGGTAGCGCTCGGTGGCGTACAACTTCGCCATGGAGCCCTCCAGGCCGGGCAGGCCACCGGTTGCGGCTATCCAGGCCGCCCGCAGGGTCAGGAGCTGCGAGACCTGGTTCGCAATGGCGGTGCGGGCCAGGCGCTCACGTAGGAGCGGATCCTGGAGCATGGTTCCACCGTCGGGAGAGGCTGCCCCGCCGGCCCAGTCCCGTACGTGGCGGAGCAGGGGGACCGCCGGATTGGTGCCGCCCATGACGCCCCGCTCGAAGGCCAGGGCCACGCCCATTACGGCCCAACCGCCGTCCACCTCGCCGAGCTTCCATTCATCACCGACGCGCACGCCGTCGTAGAAGGTGGCGTTGGTCCGTTCGGTGGCCATGGTAGGGACAGGTTGGACCTCTATGCCCGGGGTGTCCATGGGAACCAGGAACATGGTGAGGCCCTTGTGCCTGGGTACGTCCGGGTTCGTCCGGGTGAGCAGGATCACCCAGTCGGACACGTGCGCCATGGTCGTCCACATCTTCTGGCCGGTGATCACCCACTCGTCTCCGTCGCGAACGGCCTTCGTGGTTATGGACGCCACGTCCGAGCCGTGGTCGGGTTCGCTGTAGCCGAGGCAGCAGTTGAAGCGGCCTGTGAGCAGTTTCCCGAGGACACGGCTGCGGTGGAAGTCGGTCCCGACGGCGTTGACCACGCCGGCCACCAGCATCGTGACGGCCAGGCCGTCGTAGGGCGCACCTGCCTTCTCCAGCTCGTTGAACAGGATGTAGAGCTCTATGGGGTCGCGGTCGCCGTAGCCGGGGACCGCCCCGGCCAGAAGGCCGGCATCGGCCAGCGCGGCGTTGAAGGCCTTGTCGTTGAAGGTGCCGGTGGCGTGCATCTGGTCGACCACCTCGGTGGTGAGGTGGTCGGCGATGAAGGCCTTCACCTCGGCACGGAACTCGACGGCCCCCGGGCTGAGCGAGAAGTCCATCAGCGGGTGGCTCCGGTCGCCAGGTGGTCGGCGCCTCCGCCTGGTTCGGAGCCTCCGTGGGGCACGCCGTTCCCGTCGGACCCGGCACCCGGAGGGTTGGAGGTGGACGGCCCGGCGAGCAGGAGGTCCGCCAGGCGTCGGCATTCCCGGGCCGGGTCGTCCAGGACCACGGTGAGGGCACGTGCCCGTCGGAAGTACAGCTGGATGTCGTACTCCTCGCTGAAGCCGTAGCCGCCGTGCACGTGCAGGCTGCGGTCGGTCGCAGTGGTCGCCGCCTCGCCCGCCGACACGAGTGCCATGCAGGCCAGGGCCGCGAAGTCGGTGATCTCGTTGTCGCCGATGTCGGCGACCCCAGCCTGGCCGGCTACGGCCCTGTCGCCGGCCCAGGCCGCCTTCGCCGTGAGGAGTCGGGCGCCGTACAACAGCCCGGGAAGGTCTGCCAGCAGGTGCTGGATGGCCTGGAAGCTGCCGATGGGCCGTCCGAACTGTCGGCGTTCCTTCACGTAACCGACGCCCAGGTCCAGGGCCGTACGGGTGATGCCGACCAGCGTCGAAGCAGTCAGGGTGCGCCACTCGTCCAGGGCCCGACGGTAGGCGGCGACGGCGTCCGGGCCCTCGGCCAGCACGGTGGCCCCCGCCAGTGGCCTGTGGGCCAACGGTAGGCAGCCGTGGTTCTCCAGGTGGGCACCCGGGTCGCCTTCGACGAGCACAAGGGCGTCGCCATCGAGGGCCACCACCCGTCGGGCCACGGCACCGGTCGGAACCGTCCGGGCCGTGCCGTCCTGAGCGGGTCGGATTGCCAGGCCCACGATCGTCGTACCTGCCAGCACGTCGTCGTCGCAGGCACCGACCGTGGCCAGCAGGCGTGTGGCGACCATGTGGTCGACGAGGGGGAGGGCAGCGATGTTTGCGCCCGCCTCCTCCACGACGACGGTCAGGTCCGCCAACGTCGCTCCGCCGCCACCGCGGGACCCGCCTACGCCCATTCCGGGGGCGCCGGTCTCCATCAGACGATCCCATGCACGGCTGTCGAATCCGAGCGGTTCGGCGTCCCTGGCCCGCTCGGGACCGGTTTCAGAGGAGAAGAAGTCGGCGAACACGTCGCGGATGGCTTCCTGATCCTCCGTCAGGTCCAGGTCCATGGGCTGACACTACCGACGGGCATGGCTGCTCTTGGCCCCGGGGCCGTCCAACTGCCGGATGGGTGGCACCTTCTGGCACGGGTTTATGGTCGGTCGACGGGACGACGGAGATTGGAAGAGCATCGTGGGACGCGTGATCGAAGGGGCCGAGGGGCTGGACGTGGAACGCGACGGCGACGTCGTGACCGTGATGCTGAACCGACCAGAGGTCATGAACGCCATGACGGGGTTCTTGTTCCGCGAGTTCGGCCGGGTCTTCAGGGAGCTGAGCGCAGACGAGAGCGTGAGGGCGGTCATCCTGACCGGAGCCGGAGGCAACTTCTGTTCTGGTGCCGATGTCGGCGAGCAGTCGGACCGGGCCAGCGGAGCGGTGGCCGTGAACCCCCTGCGAAACCTCCGCAGGATCAAGGCATCGGCCCAGGCGCTCCATGAGTGCCAGCACCCGGTCGTGGCCAAGGTTTACGGCGTGGCGGCCGGAGCCGGCCTGAACATGGCGCTCGGGTGCGACCTCGTCTACGCAGCCGACACGGCGCGGTTCTCGGAGATCTTCGCCCGTCGCGGCCTCACCATCGACTTCGGTGGATCCTGGGTGCTGCCAAGGCGGGTGGGCCTGCACCGCGCCAAGGAACTCGCCCTGCTGGCCGAGGTGATCGACGCCGCGGAAGCCGACCGCATCGGCCTCGTGAACCGGATCCTGCCCGAGGCCGACCTGGATGCACATGTGGCCGACGTGGTGGCAAGGATCGCGGCCGGTCCTCCACTGGCCCTCTCCATGAGCAAGGCGCTGTTGAACAACGGCAGCCAGACGTCCATGTCCCAGGCCCTGGAGGCCGAGGGACAGGCCCAGGCCGTCAACTTCGGGACGCAGGACACGAGTGAGGCCGCTATGGCCTGGATCCAGAAGCGGCAACCCGAGTTCGAGGGCCGCTAGCCGGTCTGGTTCAGGAACCCGGCAGGACGATCTGGGTCTGGATGGTCAGCGACACGGGCCTGCCGTCGTCCCGGGTGACCTCGGTCTGGACCACGATGGTGGTGCGACCCACGTGGATCGGCATGGCCACGATGCCGACGGTGCCGCCGGTGACCGGACGCAGGAAGTTCGTCTTGGATTCGATGGTGGACGTACCAGCGCCC
>Ga0310120_10003849_pt1 | contig 10681 bp, 9 predicted proteins | sample CB27_AW_983_MG_FD_203506 | JGI IMG/M metagenome (GOLD analysis project Ga0310120, IMG submission 203506) | Marine microbial communities from Western Arctic Ocean, Canada - CB27_AW_983 | ecosystem: Environmental > Aquatic > Marine > Oceanic | place: Canada: Western Arctic Ocean | collected... | reverse complement strand
TGGTTGTATCTTGGCGCATAAACCGCTAAATTCCACGGGATAACGTCCGTTTCTGCAATTCCGCTGAAACACTGTACCCCGGTGACGGATACGCTGTGATCCCTCCGACGAAGTTCACCGACCAGTTTAAGGCAATGGTGGATTTGGCGGTGCGCATGGCCAAATCGTCCGATATCGACGCACTTTTAGTGCTCGTTGAGGGTCCGACCGACTGGCTACGACTGAAAAAACTGGCCGGAAGTCGGCAGGTGCTGGTCGCCGCAGACGAAGAATCGCAAGTCGAGGGTGCGGAGGAAGCGGGATTATTCACGGTTGTCCTCGATATGGCGGGCGGCGCCGTCTACGAACGGCTGACGCAGGCGCTGCTCGAAAGTGTTGCCGACGACATCCTCGAACCGGGCGCCAGCGTCATTGCGCTTTATAGCGGGTTTGAAGTGGGCGCCATCGATTCGATCAGTGTGATCCGCCTCGACGAGCACCTAGGCCGGCTGACGGTGCGCGATCTGCGTCAGCTCGAGACCAGTGTGCCGCTTGATACGCTCAAGACGGTCGTGGATCTTGCCGTGGAAATCGGACGCGAGGGTCGCGAGGGCAAGCCAGTCGGTACGTTGTTTGTCGTGGGCGACAGCCGGAAGACGCTGAAGCTCTGCCATCCGATCAGCTTCGATCCGGTCCGCGGCTACAATCGCCGGGACCGCAGCCTAGACGATCCCCGCGTACGCGAAGGAATCAAGGAGATCGCCCAGATGGACGGTGCGTTCATCGTCTCGGCCGACGGGACGATCGAAGCGGCGGCCCAGTATATCTCGGCACCGGCGGCCAGCGTCACACTTTCCAAGGGCCTTGGAGCTCGGCATTGGGCGGCGGCCGCGGTGACCAAAGCCACCAAGGCTATCGCGGTGGCCGTGAGTGAAACAAACGGCACGGTGCGGCTGTTCCAAAACGGTGAGGTCATGTTGCGGATCGAGCCTTTTCACCGCGCCATGAAGTGGAAAGAGTTCGAGTACGAGCCGCCGACATCGGACTAACGGTCTTTCGAGGACACATCGGCAACAACCTGCTCGATCAGCTTGGCGGGCACACCGATATCGAGTACGTGGACTTGGCCCGTAAATGGTTCGGCTCCAGCCAGATCGAAGCCAGGTTTCGAAGCAACGAACGTGCATGTGTGATCGGCGCGGAACGTGTGCTGGGCAGCTTTGCCGATGTCGCAGTCGAGTCCGCTCGGCACATCAACGGCCAACCGCCGGGCGGATGCCGAGTTGAGGCGATCGATCGCCGCATCAAACGGCGGTCGTGGCTCGCCGCGAGCACCCGTGCCGAGCAGCGCGTCGACGATCCAATCGGCGCCGCTAAGCAGGGCGTCGACACGATCACGATTCTCTGCAGTATCCATGCGATGAATCGGCACGTCGGTCCGTTTTAGAATCTCGGAATTGGCTCGGGCATCGCTCGTAAGTTGTTCTGGATCAGCCCAGAGCAGCACTTGTGCGACAAGACCTCGGATGTCGAGATGTCGGGCAATGACGAACCCGTCGCCCGCATTGTTCCCTTTGCCACAGGCAAGTATAACCGGGCCGTTCACACCGAGCCGGCAGAGCACATCAACCACACCCCGGCCGGCATTTTCCATGAGCACCAGCCCCGACATGCCGTACTGCTCAGTCGCGCGGCGATCGACCTCACGGACCTGGCGACGGTTGAGGACACGGGGTTTCATCTGGTCTTCGCGCTCTGGGATAAGTAGAATGGCTTGAACGATGGGTGCCGGGGTCGGAGCCTAAGCGACGGCCACGTGGCGTAGGCTCTAATCCCGGCACCCTGACCAGCAACATTCGTGACGCTTACGCTGTGTGCATTACCGAAATTATACCGAGTCATCGACGCTCCGAGGAGAGAAGCGATGTCCATCTACGAGTATTCGTGCGAAAGCTGTTCACGAAGATTCGAGTTGCTCATCCGTGGCGATGAGACGGCCACGTGCCCCGATTGCGGCACCGCTCAACTTGAAAAGCTGTTGAGCGTACCGGCGGCTCATACCGGCGGTAGCAGCGACCTGCCCATCTGTGATGGCCCTCCGCGCGGCGGCCCCTGCGGCATGGGCGGTTGCGGCTTGCCCGAGTGCGGGTAGGGTGCATCGCTTAAACGGATGCCAGACGGGCACTGCTACGGTACTAAAAGCACCGTGCCGACGACCGCGCCTGTTTCAAACAGAGCCGCTCGCCAGTTAAACGGAATCGGATCGATCGTGTAGGGCGCGCAGCTTCCCGGGCGATAGTGTCCGAGGGCGTAGACGCATTCGGTCGGCGTCTTGAGCCCCATCTTGTAGGGCAGAATCGGAAGCGTGGTGAAAAAGTGCGCTCCGGAAACAAATGGCTGCACATAGGGGCCCCACGAGTGGCCATATCGCTCGAGACGTCCATCTTCGAAATAGAGCGGCTTGTGGTAAAGCCCCGAGGCCTTCCAGCTGTAAACCGTTTGCGCCCATTGCCGGGGAACGAAGCTGTCACTGCTCAATGAACACTCGTAGGGAAAATCCTGGCCCGGCTGGCCTTCGACATCAATGGAGAGGACGATCTTGTCGATCGTATCCTGCCGTAGTTTGTTGATTTCTTTCAGACAGTCCGCGCTGGCTACCCCGGTTGATTGGCCACCGAGCGATGGGCCTCCTTCGAGCGACGGGCCAAGTGGCAACAGCTCATCGGACATCTGGTCGTCGTACGAATCGTCTTCGAACGGGGCATCCTCTTCAAACGGGTCGGCTACCTCTTCTTCTTCCTCTCGTTCTCGTTCTTGCTCTCGTTCTTGTTTTTGTTCTTGTTCTTGCTCTGGCATCAATTCGTCGGTGGGCTGGTCTCCGAGGTACGCTGGCTGGCGAACCGGCGGTACAGAAAGATCAGCATCGGGCAACAAATTGGCAGGCCTCGAATTGGAGGGCGGATCGGCCGTTACGCTCGGAGCGATATCCTCGAGTGAGCGATCCGCCGACTCGTCAGCCTGCGGAGTCGGTGCATCGGCGTCTCCGTTTTCTGAACCTTGGGCTGCACCGCCTAAAAGATCCTCAAACGGGTCACTCTGGCTCGATGTGTCTTGTGCGATCCGAACTCCCGATCGCGAAGCCGCGCGTGCCGAACGCGTTGGTATTGAACGGTGTGGCCGCCACTGGATGGAACGTGACGAGTTGGCCGAACGCAGCAATGGGCCAACCGATTTTGACGTCGTTCGTGGAGTCCGGACCATCCGCGAATGAGTGCCTGCCTGAGAGTGGGCGGCCGCGAGCCGAATGGGATTCGCCGCTGGAGCCCCAATTATCCGGGGCCCAATGGTTCGAGGCACAAGTATCGGCGACTCGGTGTTCCAATCGCCACGGTCGCTGGTCGGCTCGGCCGCGCGGGCGGCGGTGGCCAACATGCCAATCACCAGCAAACGGGTCAATAAACCGATCGCGGCTCGCGCCCTGAGTGGGCCCCGTGCCTTGCGTGAGCCCCGTGCCTTGCATGAGCGTCGTGTGCCCGGTTTATCCGCTGACTCCGGTGGAGTATTCAGCGGTGTAATTGGGTGCTTCCTGCGTAATAGCGATGTCATGAGGATGACTCTCCCGTACACTTGCCGGCGAGACTTGAATGAATCGCGTTTCCGTTCGTAACCGATCGATCGTCGACGTGCCGCAGTAGCCCATGCCGGCCCGCAGTCCACCGACCAATTGGTAGATGAACGGACCCAGCTCGCCCTTGTACGGCACACGTCCCTCGACGCCCTCGGGCACCAGTTTGCCCGTTGTCTGTTCGGTTCCTTTTTGTCGGTATCGTTCGCTTGAGCCCTTGACCATCGCGCCGAGCGAGCCCATGCCGCGATATACCTTAAATGTTCTTCCCTGATACAGAATTTGTTCGCCCGGGCTTTCGTCCAGTCCGGCCAGCAGTCCGCCGACCATGATGGCATGAGCCCCGGCGGCAATCGCCTTGGTAATGTCGCCCGAGTAGCGAATCCCGCCATCGGCGATGATCGGCACGTCGGACTTTTTCGCTATCTGTGCTACCTCATAGATCGCCGAAATTTGCGGTACGCCAATTCCGGAGATAATCCGTGTCGTGCAAATCGAGCCGGGCCCGATGCCGACTTTCACCGCATCGGCGCCCGCAGCGATCAGGTCTTTGCATCCTTCTCGTGTTGCCACGTTGCCCGCGACAACGTCAATATCCCATCTTTTCTTGACTTCCTTGACTGTCTCGATCACGTTCGCCGAGTGGCCGTGAGCACTGTCAACGACCAAAACATCGACGTCTTTGCCGATCAGGCTTTCGGCCCGCTCGTAATCGTAGACGCCGACAGCCGCTCCAACCCTTAGCCTCCCTTGCCCATCTTTACAGGCATTCGGGAACCGGTTCATCATGTCGATGTCTTTGATCGTAATCAGGCCGGTCAGTGTGTAGTTTTCGTCAACCAGCAAAAGTTTCTCGACCTTTTTTGCCATTAAAATTTTCTCAGCTTCCGCAAGCGTTACGGTCCCTGTAGCCGTAACAAGTTGTTCCCGGGTCATCACCTCGGAGATCGGCAGGTCGTTGGTCTCGAGAAACCGCAGATCGCGGCGGGTGAGGATACCCTCCAGGTGGCCATCGGCGGTGGTGATCGGTACGCCCGAGACGTTCTGCTGCTGCATGACCTGCCGAGCCTTGGCGACGCTAGCATCGGGCGGCAGCGTGACCGGATCAACGATGATGCCGTTGGCGCTCCGCTTGACCTTGTCGACCTCGTCGGTCTGCTGCTCGAGCGACATGTTCTTGTGGATAACACCCAGGCCGCCCTGTAGGGCCAAGGCGATGGCCATGCGGTTTTCGGTAACGGTGTCCATCGGCGAGCTAAGGACGGGGATATTAAGCCCGATTCGCCGGGTGAGTTGCGAGCTGACATCGACGTCGGCCGGCACGACGTCGCTGTAGCGCGGCTCGATCAGCACGTCGTCGAACGTGAGTCCCATCGTCTTGATTTTGTCTTGCATCGGAGCACCCGGTTTAAACTGTCTTGGCTCGGCGCCGTTGTCGGTAGGACCACGTATTATGGCGGTTTTCGCGGGGTTGGCAATGAGGGGAACTGGGGGTGGGGATTTCAGATTTAGGATTTCAGATTTCAGATTGGATACTTATGCCGGTTGCGGATTTCGGATTTCGTGCTTCGAATTTCGGATTTCCTACGGCTGCTGTGTGTTCGACAAATGCGACGTTTTCGAGCGCGCCTTATAGGGGGGCCGGGAGCGTTCGATAAGGTGTGTCTTTTCGAATAGCCGAACGTTTTGAATGCGGATTGCGGAAGTTAGAATGCGGAATTAACGTGATGTCACTGTTCCCTCGACCCTCTTCCTACCACAGCTGCTGGCTCGATTTCTAGTGCCAGAAATGGCCACCCTGAGCGAAGGGGGAGGGTGGAGGACAGTAGGACAGTAGGATGGGTGCTCGCACCCATCTTTGCAGGACAGTAGGACAGTATCATCCATCTTTGCAGATTGCGATAAACGAACGTTCCCCCGTTACTCAAAACGCTTCCACTCGTCTCCGTACCATTCGTCCGATCCACCCCAGTCGGCATCGTACTCACCCAATTGAACATAGCGGTGAAACGACGACCACGACCAATCGCAAGTTCTTTCGACCACGCCATGTTTGACGGGATTGATGTGCAGGTAATCAATACATCGTTTCAAATCACGCTCGTCGCGAACCGTGTGCTCGTAAAAGCGTCGCTGCCAGATGCCACGTTCCCCCTTGAGGTCGCGACTTACCGAGGCGGCAGTTTCTCGACCGCCAGCCGCGAGATAACTCCGGGTGAATAGCGACTTGATCTGCCGCCACCGCGTCGAGAAGTCGGCGTCACCCGTCAGCAACGTCCAGACACAGTGCAGATGATCGGGCAGAAGGACGATTGCATCGATCGCAAATGGCCTGCTCCTGCGGACCTGGCGTATCGATTCACGCAAGCTCTGGCGGACAAGTTCGCTGGTGAGAATTGCACGACGTTGGTGCGTGACCACGGTGAAGAAAAAAGTCCCGCTAGGGATCAGCGCTCGCCGGTAGTTCGTCATAGCCAATAGCCTACACCGAGAAGATGGGTGCTACTACGTTACTACACCGAGAAGATGGGTGCGAGCACCCATCCTACGTTACTTGTTCACCACGAACGGGTATCGAGCGGGTCCGCTGCCCAAGAAGAATTACTGCGCTTTTGTGTCGGCAGCCATCGGTATGGAACGTCACCCGGCCAACAACAACGGCCTGATGTTCGAGGTCACCTCCGGCTCACCGGCCCCCGGCTTGAATCCGGCGGGCCTCGCACCAGGTTCAGAGTACCAATTGATGTTCGTAAACAGCTTCGACACGTTCGTTAGCAACCAGACGGGCTCACCGCCCACCGTTCCGTTCTGGGGTGGCTTGGACGCAGCGGATTGGGTCACAACGCTCGCCGCCGCCATCAGCGGCCTATTAGAGCCATTCGAGCCGTTCTTCCCTGGGACCTCGTGGGACGGGAACATCATCTACAAAGCGGTCCTCTCGACGCAGGCGGAAACCGCCTTTGACCGGCTCGACATTCAGGCGCCCATCTACAACACGAATGGCGACCTGATTGCCACGGACCAGGCGGACCTGTGGGACGGTAACATTTCCAATCCGGTCGGGTACGACGAGTTTTGTACCGCCGTGCCTGTGGGGACGCGGGTGTGGTCGGGGTCGGTCGAACAGGGCATTTGGAGCGGAAACAGTTGTGGTGATTGGAACGACCCAAACAGAAATGCGTCCTTAGGTGTAACGTCCTTAATCGGACCTGGTTGGCTAAATGGCGGCCAACAAGTCTGTGCCCAACCCGCTCGCCTCTACGGGCTCGGTCCGGTGCTGACCGTTGTGCCCGAGCCGGGTGACATGAACCAGGACGGCAACCTCACCGTAGACGACTCGGCCCTGTTTATCGAAGCACTCGTGGACTCAGCCGCCTACGCCGCACATGGTTTTCCCTTCCCAGCAGACGAAGTGGGCGACGTGAACCAGGACGGCACATCCGATACGGGCGACACGGGAGCGTTTAGTGCGCTACTCGGCGGTCCTGCCTCAGACGCCGCGTGGGCCTCGTGGAACTCGGCCCACCCTACAAGTGTGCCCGAGCCGAGTGCGTGGCTGCTGAGTGGTTTGGCGATGGTACTATCGGCAGGGATTCGGCGTAGCCGCCGACGCTAAAAAGGGCTTGTCCGCACTCCCCACTCCCTTACACAGCGCGGCTCGGTTCCTCTCAGCCAAGCACCGCAGGTGTTAAACCACGGTGACTTAACGGGTTGTTTAAAATATATGGCGTTCAATCGTGGTTGCAGACGGCCGGATATTTGGTAAGATGTCGTTTCGCAAAGTGATGGGCTGTCTGTTGATACCCCCCGTTGAACGGGGTTCCTCGATGGCCGGCTTTTTCATGCAGTGAATCGTAAACCATAAGAGACAATTCAGTCATCCGCCCACAGTAGTGAGATACGGCGGGCTGAGAATCCGAGGAATCGAACTGCGAAACAGAGAGTAGGTGGTACGACTCGAACCGTATCCGGCAGTTAGAACGAACCCATTTCGAACGTGCTGGTTTCACGTAATGTATTGTTTGGTTTTGATCATGCGATTTCTGCTCGGCTGGGAAGCCGGCAGCGGCACCCGAGGGCGGGCGTTGAGAGTTCACTGCGCGTCGCCAAGCGGCGTCGTGCAATGGTTGCTTTCACTCAACGCCACTGCTGCTAGAGAAAATTGGGCTGCTCGGGAGATTTGCTGGTCGCATAGGCATGAGGTTTCGGATCCGCCGCAAAGCGTGGGCGGATTGGCGGCGGCAACGTTGCCGCCGCTCGAGCCTCTTGGACAACTCGTTTGTCAACCGAACCGTTGGTCGTGGTCGGAGAGACCGCCGCGAACGTAGCATGGTGAGCGGTGTTTGATGTTCTGCTGCTGTGATTCGGGCCAATGGTCCTAAGTGGACCGGTTGAGCCGTTCTTGTTCGGTTTCTCGTATCCTCGCCGCCCGCTGCTGGGCGATCCGTGGCTCGCGTGGCTGTCCCGTGCTTTTTTCGGGTGCGGTCCTGTCGAACCCACTGACCATAAAAAGCGAGGACCCATCCTGTGGACCAGAGTACGGTAATTGCCGTCGTCATTGCCGCGGCCGTGGCTGCCGTGCTTGGCGGCGTGGTGGTCAAGGTGCTTGACCATTTACGTAAAAAAGATGCCGAAATGGAAGCCAAGCGAATTCTCGATCTCGCCGAGCTTGAGGCGACCAGCCATCGCAAGGAAGCCGAGCTGAAAATCAAAGAGACCGCAATGGAGCAGCAGGCCGAGGGCGAACGAGAATTGGAAACCAAACGGCAGGAGTTACACGAACGAGGCCGATCGCTCGACAAACAGAGTGATCTGCTCGAGCAGCGCGGTGAGCAACTGCACAAACAAGAGAAAATGGTCGAGAATAACCAGCGGAAGCTGGCCGAAAAGATCGACGATGCGTCGCGGCGGAACGAAGAGCTGTCGAAGCTTCTGGATCTGGAGCGGCAGACGCTCCACCAGCTCAGCGGCCTGAGGCCGGATGAGGCCAAGGAGCAATTGCTCGAAAGCCTAGCAAAGGAACTTGTCGAGGAGCAAGGGGCTCTGATCGCTAAGCAGGAGAAGCGGATCGCGGAAGTTGTCGACGTCAAAGCGAAGGAAGTGCTGCTTACCTCGATTCAGCGCTACGCGGCGACCCACACCGCAGAGGCAACCACCAGCACGGTCGACATTCCGAACGACGAGATGAAAGGCCGGATCATCGGGCGCGAAGGCCGTAATATTCGTGCTTTTGAGAAGGCGACGGGCGTCGACGTGATTATCGACGATACGCCGGGGGTGGTCATCGTATCGGCTTTCGATCCGGTACGTCGTGAAACGGCCCGGATGGCTTTGGAAAAGCTGATCACCGACGGTCGAATTCATCCGGCTCGGATCGAAGAAATCGTCGAAGAAACCAATCAGGAAATGGATCGGCACGTTCAGAAACATGGCGAAGAAGCGGCCCAAGAAGCGGGCGTACATGGTTTACACGAAAAAATTATCCACCTTCTCGGGCGGTTACGATTTCGTACAAGCTACAGCCAGAACGTGTTGCGTCACTCGATCGAAGTGGCATTCGTTTCGAGCATGATCGCCGACGAGATGAGCATGGATGCACAGTTGGCGCTTCGTTGTGGGCTACTGCACGATATCGGGAAGGCCGCGGATCACGACGCCGAAGGAGGCCACCCGAAAATAGGCGCCGATCTACTGAAACGTTATGGTGAAGGGCCGGAGGTTGTCCATGCGGCGTTGGGACATCACGACGACATTCGGATTGACCGGCCCTATACGGTCATTTGCGCGACCGCCGATGCGTGCAGCGCTTCGAGACCCGGCGCACGGCGAGAGACTCTCGACCGTTACGTCAAACGGATGCAGGAACTCGAAGCGATTGCCGTGGGATTTCCAGGGGTGAGTCAGGCATTTGCCATCCAGGCTGGGCGTGAGATGCGGGTGATCGCCAGCAGCAAGAAAACAACCGACGAATCGGCCGCCAAGATTTGCCGCGATATTGCCCGAGCATTCGAGGAGCAACTCACCTATCCTGGCGAGATCAAAGTGACCGTTCTCCGCGAAACGCGGACCACCGAGATGGCGCGATAAGGACGAGAGTCGAGAGACATGCGTATTCTGTTCATCGGCGACATCGTCGGCAAACCGGGCCGAGTCATCGTGGAGCGCTCGGTGCCGGGTCTCGTCCGAGAAGAAAAGCTCGATCTGGTTGTTGCCAACGCGGAAAACAGCGCAAGCGGCTCGGGCCTGACGCCGACGATCTATCACAAGCTGATCGAAGCGGGCGTGGACGGCATCACGCTGGGCGACCACATTTATCGTCGTCGCGAGATTCAGAACTTGCTGCAATCGCAAGATAATCTTGTCAAACCGGCAAACTTTCCGGAAGACGCCCCCGGGCGGCCATGGATGGTGTTGACCAGTCGAAGTGGTTATCGCGTTGCCGTGATTTCACTCATGGGGCGTTTGTTTATGCGGCCGACCGATTGTCCCTGGAGAGCGGCCGATCGTGTACTGAGCAAATTGCCACCCGACGTGCAACTCGTACTCATCGATTTTCACGCCGAAGCGACCAGTGAATCACAAATGATGGGACGCTACCTTGACGGGCGCGTGGCTGCGGTCCTAGGTACCCATACCCACGTGCCCACGGCGGATGAGTGTATCTTCCCGGGAGGCACGGCGTTTCAGTGCGACGTGGGGATGACCGGTCCTTTTGACAGCATTATCGGCCGCCGTATTGATCGTGTATTGGAAACCACGCTGACCTTCCATCCGACACAATTCGACGTGGCCACCGAGGACGTCCGACTCTGTGGGACGATTATTGACGCAGATCCGGCCACCGGTCGAGCAACCGCCATCCGACGGCTCTGCGTCAGCGAAGCCGAATCGCACCGGCTCGCCGCATTGAGCGACGGTTGATAAAAGGCCCAAAAACGTAACAACGGCAACGGAACGCCACAGAGGGCGTTCGGGTGCATTCCGTGGATTGTGATTTCAGCCAGCTATTTGATAGTGGTTTGAACCGGTGTGGTCGGTTTGCCATCGGGACCAGAATGGCTTGATTGGCCGGGAGTC
>Ga0310120_10003847_pt1 | contig 10685 bp, 9 predicted proteins | sample CB27_AW_983_MG_FD_203506 | JGI IMG/M metagenome (GOLD analysis project Ga0310120, IMG submission 203506) | Marine microbial communities from Western Arctic Ocean, Canada - CB27_AW_983 | ecosystem: Environmental > Aquatic > Marine > Oceanic | place: Canada: Western Arctic Ocean | collected... | reverse complement strand
CCCGCGAGCACGCCCATATACGACGTCGCCGACCACCGGTAGGCCGGCCGCCGCCAGGTGGACGCGAATCTGATGAGTTCGCCCCGTTTCCGGTCGGATCTCGAGTTCACTGGTGCCCGCTTGCCGGAAACGGCGCAAAACGCGCCAATTTGTAATCGATCGCCGACCCGCCCGACTCTCGACCGACATCCGTTTGCGATCACGTGGATGACGACCGATTTCGCGATCGATGCGCCCGCTTTCCGCCCCTGGAAGGCCGCGAATGAAGGTCCGATAGATTCGTTCGATCGTGTGCTCGGCGAATTGTTCGGCCAGTCCCTGATGAGTCGCATCGTTTTTCGCGGCGACCAGTACACCCGACGTTCCGCGATCGAGTCGGTGGACGATTCCCGGCCGCAGCACACCACCGATCCCGGCCAGATCTCCACAGTGATAGAGCAGCGCATTCACGAGCGTTCCGTTCGGATGTCCCGGCCCCGGATGCACGACGAGACCTGCCGGTTTGTCGATCACGATCAGATCCGCGTCTTCGTGAAGCACGACGAGGGGAATCGCTTCGGGCGAAAGATCCATTTCGACGGGTTCCGTCGGCCGGGCTTCGATGACTTCACCCATGGCCAGACGTCGACTCGCACGCACCGTCTGCCCGGCGACCCGAACGCGACCCACATCGATCCATCGCCTCACCTGCGCGCGCGAGATACCAGCGAACTCGGCCAGTGCTATATCGATTCGTGTGCCGACGCTGCCTTCGTCGACGACGAACTCGAGAAGTGCTGTTCCGTCTGGAGAATCACGCAGCTCGCCGGAATGCGAGGAGGGCGGGGAGCCTTCTTCTTCGGCTTCGATCATCGCGCTACCCGGGAACCGGACTATTGCCGGCCGAGAAACCGGCCCCGCTGGTTGGCCGTTCTCGAAGCTTCGACGCGCGCCATGTAGCTCGGAACGACCACTTTTGGATCGAGCCCGATTGTCGAAGCATAGGCTCCCACAAAGCCCCGAACGTAAACATCCGCAGGCAGGTCGACGAAATTTTCTTCCTCGATGTTGCGAAGGTGGGACCCGCTGACCTTCGTCACATCGGATATGTCGTCGATCTCGTAGCCACGAAAGAGCCGGGTTCGTCGAAGCCTGAGCCCGTCGAAGTCACCGCCGCCTTCGTCTTCGAAGACGTCGTATTCCTGCCCTTCGTCGCTCACCGCAAGAGTGTCTCTCAGCTCCGAAGACGCGGGACCGGCGTCTCCGTTAGACAGACTGACCCCCGCACTCTCGCTCATCGATCCCGGTAGAACCGCGGTCTGCGTCGCATCCTCCGCATGAAAGGAATGACTCTGGTCGTACTGCGCGCGAAGCTCCGGATCCGACAGAACGCGGTACGCCTCGTCGAGTCGCTCACGAATCGCCGCAGCATCATGGCTCTCGAATACCGAGTAGAGCGCCAGCGATCCTTCACCGTAGATCTGTCGTGATTGCCGATACGCGCGACCGACTTCTTCAACGGTCGCAGTTCTCGGAATCTCGAGAAGTTCGTAATAGTCGAGCTCGTCGATCCCTCTCATGAAAGGCCTCCGGGTCCCTCATTGCGACCCGACCCGACCCTCGAATCGGGCGCGCGAACAGTTGCTGTAGCCCGAGTCGAACTAGGGGCGGTATTCACGGTCCTGTTGGTCCCCGTAGTTGAGGTTGTAGTTGAGGTTACAGCTGAGGTTGTAGTCGACGTGTTAGTTGAGGTGTTAGTTGAGGTATTAGCTGAGGTCGCGGCGGCATTGGCGCCCGGCGGCCTGGCCGACATCTGTGAATCCGGTCTGTGATTAGGCGGCGCATGCACAGCCGTTTTCGTGGGACCGTGAACCGAGGCGTTGGTCGACGGCAGTCCAATCAGTTTTCGCGCAATCCGCTGGAGATAGATCGAGACGTCTGCGTCGCTGTGCAGGTCGACGATGGGTCGCCGCATTGAAACCGAGCGCCGCGCTTCGTCGTCGTAGTTCACATAGCCGAGATACTCCGCATCGATTCCGAAATACTTCTTGCAGACACTGCTGACCGCAAATCCAAGTTTCACGTCTTCGGCGGTTCGCGCGCCATTCACGATGATCCGCGGTCGGAACACGCGCATGGTATCGACGAAGCGTCTCGCCTCGGCGGTGTCGGTCGCCTCGATTTCGCGAAGCAGATCGATCGGAGTTTGAATGCCACGTTCGTTTCGCTGGTCCATGGCGAGCGTGATCAGTTGTCTGACACCGTGCCCCACCATCGCGAGTCGCATGCGGCGATAGAAGGCGGCTCGCAGGAAGGAGTAGGCGTTCTCGACCGAGGTCGGCTCCGGCTGCAGCACGAGAATTCCGTCGTCCGAAACGAGGAAGTAGTCGAGCACCGAAGCATGCGTTCCCGCACCCAGATCGAGCAGCACGATATCGGCATCGAGTTGCCGGAGTCCACGGACCAGACGAACCCGACGAAGATGGCTCGGCTGGGAATCGGCCAGATTAGCGTGGGTCGCGCCGATGAGTTTCAGATTGGCGAGAGGAGTATCAACCAGGAGCTTTCCGAGATCCTCTTCGCGTTCAGAGACGAAATCCGCCAGGCTTCGCCGCGGCGACGGGACGCCTAGACACGTATGCAGATTCGCCCCGTCGAGATCGACGTCGACGACAACGACCCGCTTGCCCAGTCGCGCGAGCACCGCCGCGAGATTCGCTGCGATGAAGGTCTTGCCGACCCCGCCCTTACCACCGCCAACGGCGAGGAGTCGCGCACCCGAAGTCGGTCGTCGATTGGATCCGATCACTTCGTCTTCCGCCGCGGGTATCCCGGGCGACCGCGGCGACTGCAGCATTCGCGGCGTTCTCGGCGTTCGCGGCGTTGGCGGCGTTGGCGGCGTTGGCGGCGTTGGCGGTTGTCCCGGTCGCGGCGGTGTTGCCGAAGTCGGAGGGGTCGTGAAGCTCACGTTGTGTCGTTCGCCTTTCTCACTGGATTTAATCGCATACGCAATTTTCTCGAATGACGAACGGGGAGTTTCCGAGGGGCCGGACTAAACTACCAGACCGTAACCGGCCGGCCAATTGGCGGAACACCTCGATTCCTAAGCAAGCGCGAACGAGAACGCTTCGAGCAGAGCCGGGAAGTCGTCGTCACGTAGTGTTCGCACATCGAGCCAGATCGCGTCGTCGTGAACGCGAACGAGGACCGGTGTCGGCGCTTCGCGCAGGCGCGCGGCGAGCATCGTCACTTTGGACCCCTTGACCACGACCGCCCAGCCCGACAGCCGGTGTTCTGGCAAGGAACCCCCACCGACGGGGGTCTCACTCTCGCGGAGACCCAGCGAGTAGGTCGACTCGATCAGCGGAGAGAGTCTCGCCAGGAGTTCCCTAGCTCTCCCTTCCAGCAGCGCGCCCGCGACGCGAAGCCCCGCAACCACGGGAATTTCCTCGGATCGACTAGGATCGAGCAGGAGATCGAGTGTCGCATCGAGTGCCGCGACCGTGAGTTTGTCGACACGGAGGGCGCGCGCCAGCGGATTTCGACGCATCGCGTCGATCAAGTCGGCCCTTCCGAGCAGGATTCCCGCTTGCGGGCCTCCAATCAATTTGTCGCCCGAGAAACACACGACGTCGACACCCAGCGCGAGTCGTGCCGGCGCGAAGGCGTCCTCTGGCAATCCGTCCCCGCCCAGATCGAGCAACGTTCCGCTGCCCAGATCCTCGACCAGAACAATCCCACGGTCTTTCGCCAGCGTGGCAAGCTCGCTGACCTCGGGTTCGGCGACGAAGCCGCGCTGTTCAAAGTTGCTGCGATGAACCCTGAGCAAGAGCGCCGTCTCAGGGCCGATGGCCTCCGCATAATCGGAGAGATGCGTGCGGTTGGTCGTGCCAATTTCCGCCAGCTGTACCCCGGAACGTTCCATGATCGCGGGAACTCGAAAGGACCCTCCGATCTCGACCAGCTCGCCGCGCGAAACCACGACCGATCGCCCGAGAGCCAGGGTATTCAAGGCGAGCAGCACCGCTGCGGCATTGTTGTTCACCACATGGGCGGCCTCAGCGCCGCTCAAGGCAACCAGTTTGGCTTCGAGCCGCCCCATCCGCGAACCGCGACGGCCCGTTTCGAGATCGAGTTCGAGATTCGAATAGCCGCGGGCGGCCTCTGCGATGGCGGCCTGGGCGGGCATGGAAAGCGGTGCGCGGCCAAGATTGGTGTGGAGCAGGATTCCTGTGGCGTTGATGACGGCCCGCGGATGACGCATGGACAGGCGTCGCGCTTCGATCGTCGCCAGTCCCACGAGCGCAGCCATCGAAAGCGATTCCCCAGATCGATCCCCTCGGGAAATTCCGTCGCGGGCCTGCTGGATGACGTCTCGCGAAGCGCTCAGCAACGCCCAGTCCGCCAGGTTGGGACTCTCGATCTTCGCGTCGTGAATCAATCGATCCACCGAAGGCAGGTTCCGGCGGGGATCCGAGTTGACGGTTCGCTCAAGATCCATGAATCTCACCCCAGAATGTTTACACGGCCATACCGGTTCGTGTTTTGGATCGAAATCGCAGGTGCGTCGGCGCCACAGCGACTCTCACGACTGCAGTACCAGGGAAGGGGTACCACGGAAGGGACGATTTGACCGGGCCGGATTGCACGCTGGCAGCCAATTTGATCAACCGCTGCTAGTCCAATTCACCGGACTGACCCGCCCGACCAGATTTGAGTCGCACTTCGATAAGGCTCACCGACGACCATTGACGGGCGCAAGCCCGCGCAACCTGGATGGGCCACAACCCTTCACATGGGTCACAACCCTTCACATGGGTCACAACCCTTCACATGGGTCACAACGTTCGCCGCTAGTCGGCCGCGCGTTGGAGACATCCAGGCGAATCCGATTCAGATCACCCGGGGGAGTTGGACAGCGGCGGGGTGCTGCTTTTCTCTGAGAATTCTCCGGATCGTATTGGTATGACCGCAACGGCAAAGCAACGACAAATTACTTGAATCAACCAGCGCGAGTCTTCGATTTAGAAGTGGATTCGGAAATGACAATCGACATCCAAGCGATCAACGGGGTTAGGGAAGGAGAGCGACGACGTCCACGCGTGTGAGTCTTCGGGTGCGCCCTAATTGGCGGCCACCGATCCCTCCCTGCGTTTCTCAGAGTGACAACAAGAGTGACAACAGTTGAAGATCGAATACTGAAGTCGAAAATCGAAAGTTGTCGAAAGCACCCCGTGTAACGCGTTCAATGGACTCCCATTTACGAGGCCAGGGCGCGCGAGCATTGCCAGCAAATCGCTTCTCCAAAAGCAAACAGTTCCCCACCGATCGGGCTCGCCAGTGCAGGCGATACAAATCGATCGAACTCGTCACGAGTTCGATCGCAGGAATCGCCAGGCAGGCGGAATGATGCGCAATGAAATTGTGATCAACGCGGAACTCGGGGAAACCCGGGTCGCCTTGATCGAGAACGGACAGTTCGCGGAACTCCATATCGAACGCGAACGAGACAAGAGCGTCGTCGGCAACGTGGTCAAAGGCCTAGTCAGTCGGGTTTTGCCCGGCATGCAAGCGGCGTTCGTCGACATCGGTCTGAACAAGGCCGCATTTCTCTACGTCGGCGACTACTTCGAAAGCGTCCTCGAAACAGGACAGACCGAAGGCGAACCCAACTCGAGTGGACGACGACGCAACGGCGGACGCGGCCGAAATGCGCGATCGGCTCCTCCCCGAATCGATACGGTTCTTCGCGAAGGACAGGAGATCGTCGTTCAGATCGCCAAGGAGCCGATCGGGTCCAAGGGAGCCCGAATCACGTCGAGTCTTTCGATTCCCGGTCGCCATCTGGTCCTGACTCCATGGTCGAGGCGCGTCGGCGTCTCGCGACGAATCGGCTCCGACAGGGAGCGTCGACGGCTGCGCGAAGTCGTCGAAAGATTGCGGCCCAAGAACCTGGGGTTCATCATTCGAACGGCCGGAGACGGTGTTACCGAAGACGACTTGAAGGCGGACATCCGGTATCTGGCGACGGTCTGGGCGGCCATTCAGCAACGTCACAACGAGCAGACCGCACCCGCGATTCTCTACTCCGAACACGACCTGCCGCTGCGCATTGTTCGAGACCTCGCCGGTCATGACACCAAGCGAATCGTCGCTGACGACAAAAATGTCTACGAGAGCATCAACAGCTTCGTCGATCGATTCGTGGCGGACCCGAAACCAAAGATCGAATTGTACGAAAAGAATCTTCCGATCTTCGAAAGCATGGATCTCGAAAGTCAGATCCACGCCAACCTCGAACGCAAAGTCTGGCTGAAGAGCGGCGGCTCCCTCGTGATCGACAAGAGTGAGGCGCTCACTTCAATCGACGTCAACACCGGACGCTTTGTCGGCCGACGAGATCTCGAAGAAACCGTCCTGAAAACGAATCTCGAGGCCGTCACGGAGGTCGTTCATCAGCTTCGCTTCCGAAACCTCGGAGGTCTGATCATCATCGATCTGATCGACATGGAATCCGCCGCGAATCGCAACAATGTCTATCGCTCTCTGCAAGACGCGCTACGAGCCGACAAGTCTCGAACCAATATCCTCAAGATTTCCGAACTCGGCCTGGTCGAGATGACGCGCAAGCGAACGCGTGAGAATCTGGTTCAGACTCTCTGCGAACCGTGCAGCTATTGCGAAGGCCGAAGTTATGTCCTGTCGAGCGAGAGCGTCGGATTTCGCGTGTTGCGAGAGATTCGCAAGCATCTTCCCAAACTACGTGGCCGACCGATCGCCGTCGCCGTCAGTCCCCATGTCGCGGAAGAACTGCTGACTGGATCGAAACAAGCGCTCGCGAATCTCAGTGAAGAGATTGGCGTCGACATCGAGGTCCGCGCGCGACCCGGAATGCATCAGGAACGCTTCGAGTTGACCGTCCTCGATCAAGGCTCGCCGGCCGATCTGGAATTGCCGTGGCTGCGTGACCAGCATCCGGACGCAGTCGGTCAGGACGAAAAACGATCGCCCAAGCGCAGCGGTCGAGGGCGTAGCGGACGCGGGCGTACGGGCTCCGAGGAAGTCATTGCAGAAGGCGAACTCGCTCTGGCGGAGTTCGAAACCAGTTCCGACGAGTCGGAGAGCAACGTCGATTCGGAGGAGAAATCCATCAAACCGCTCTCAGTCGCGAACCCCGCCGAAAGCGATTCGGCGTCAGCCGAGGATCTCGGAGAGCCCGCAGGCGAAACGGCGACTTCGTTTGCGCGCGCCATCCCCGAGGATCCGGTGACTTCGGCCGTTCCTGCACGTCCCGCGGAAGCCTCCCCACCCGAGTCCTCTGCAGCGGAGATTTCGCCGGCCGATCCGGTGCAGCCGGAGCCGGCAACTCCGGAACAGGCGGATGCGGGATCACTGAATGGCGCTCCCGAGGCGGACGCTGAAACGGGCCAAGCTGTTGACTCGGAAGCGGAATCGCGCATAATCCGGCGCTCCGAATGAAACGAGGTCAAGTATGTACGCCGTAATCCGTAGCGGTGGAAAGCAGTATCGTGTGAGCCAGGGCGCGTCCCTGCGCGTCGAGAAACTGGCCGGCGAAGTCGGATCCAGCATCACGCTCGACGATGTCCTGATGATCGGTGTCGAGGGCGACATCAAGGTCGGCACGCCGAACGTCGATGGAGCACAGATCACGGGAACGATCGTGGCCCAGGGTCGCGGTGAGAAGATCCGCGTCTTCAAGATGAAGCGCCGCAAGGGCTATCGCCGAACAAAGGGCCATCGCCAGGACTACACCGAGATTCGCGTGGACGAAATTCGCGGGTAACTACGCGGGTAACTACGCGAGTTCGTCGGCGAGTCGGTCGAACGCGCGAACGCAGAGAGCAGAAGGTAGAGAGAAGATGGCGCACAAAAAGGGACAGGGCAGCTCACGCAACGGTCGCGACAGTAACGGCCAGCGGCGCGGTATGAAGGTCTTCGGCGGCGAAGTCGTCTCGGCCGGCTCCATTCTCATGCGTCAAGTCGGAACTCGCATTCATCCAGGTCAGAACGTCGGACTGGGCCGCGACTACACTCTCTTTGCATTGAAGGACGGCAAGGTCCGATACGGCAAGTCGCGCGGCCGAACCATGGCGCATATCGACGCGAACTAGTTCGCGCACGGATGCACGGATCTTGCGAGCGCCGGGTCGAAGGCGATCGCCATGAAACATTCCAGTCTCTTCGTTGACGAAGCGCTGCTCGAGATCCGCTCCGGGTCTGGCGGTGACGGAATCGTTTCCTTTCGCCGTGAAAAATTCGTCGCGAATGGCGGCCCCAACGGGGGCGACGGCGGAAGGGGCGGCGACGTCATATTCGTCGCGGACACCAATATCGCGACGTTGCTCGACTTCAAGTCCGCGCGCAAGATCGTGGCCGACGCGGGCGACAATGGCGGCAATTCCGATCGCAAGGGTGCCTCCGGATCACATGTCGAAATTCGCGTCCCGGTCGGCACGCTGATCTTCGACCAGGAACTCGTGGACAGCCACCAGGCAAAAGAAGAAGCGGCACCAATCGCAGACCTGATCGAAGCCGGCCAGCGAATCGTCATCGCACGCGGCGGCAAGGGCGGACTCGGAAACGCGCGATTCAAGACATCGACGCGTCAGGCGCCAGATTTTGCGACGCCCGGCAAACCGGGCGAGAAAAAGCAGATACGGCTCTCACTGAAGTTGATGGCCGACGTCGGGTTGATCGGCTTTCCGAACGCTGGAAAATCGACTCTGCTCAGACAGATCTCGGCGGCCCGACCTCGCGTCGCGAACTATCCGTTCACGACGCTCGTACCGTCGCTCGGCGTGGTCGAGCGTGACGATCGCCGATGCGTGGTTGCCGACATTCCGGGTCTGATCGAAGGGGCGAGCGAGGGCGCCGGTTTGGGGCATCAATTCCTGCGCCACGTCGAGCGGACTCGCGTCCTCATCCATCTTCTCGATCTCGAAGCGATGTTGGTCGAGGGGCGTGATCTGTTGAAGGACTATGCTGCGATTCGACACGAGCTTTCGCGATACCGACCCGAGTTACTCGAGCGGCGTGAAATTCTCGTGCTGAACAAGTGCGACTTGATTCACGACGACACCATGATCGAATCCCTGCTGAAGGAGCTGAAAGAGCTCGACCTGGTCCCCTTGCGGGTGTCTGGGGCCGCCGCACTGGGATTGGATGCGTTGCTGGTCGAACTCTTCGACGCAGTGGATGGCGCGAAGCGCGATGACGACCGACAAGGCGACGAAAGGGCGACGAGAGGGCGAACTAATGTCGAGTCATGAGGCCTGGAAGCTCGTTCCGAAAGCGAGGCGAATCGTCGTCAAGATCGGCTCGAGCACCCTGACGCGCAACGGACACCTTCGCCCCAACAAATTCACGGCGCTCGCGCGAGACGTTTCCCGGCTCGTCGAGAACGGACGCGAAGTGGTGGTCGTGTCTTCCGGAGCGATCGCTGTCGGTGCACACCAACTCGGCTGGAAGAACGCGGGCGAAACCATCCGCGAAAAACAGGCCGCCGCCGCCGTTGGTCAGATCGGATTGATCGAACTCTATCAGCGTCGTTTCGCCAAACGCGGAATTCATGTCGGTCAGGTACTCCTCACGAGAGCGGGACTCGAGGATCGCGAACGATTCTTGAACGCGCGTCGGACGATGCTCGAGCTCTTGCGAATCGGAGTCGTGCCGATCGTGAACGAGAATGACACCATCGCGACCGAAGAGATTCGCTTTGGCGACAACGACAATCTCGCCGCCACGATCGTCAGCGCAATCGACGCCGACCTGCTCGTCATTCTGACCGACGTCGACGGGCTCTATGAGCGTGCACCTGAAGCGGGGAAACCCACGCCGCCCCTGATCCGAACGGTTGGGAAGATCACTCCCGCGATCGCCAGGGCCGCCAGCGGAGCCGGGACTCATTTCGGCAGCGGCGGAATGATCACGAAGCTCGAGGCCGCGACGAGTGCAGCTCGCTGCGGTGCCGCCACCATCTTGTGTAATGGGCAGGTTGGAGGAGTACTCGAGCGACTGATCAGCGGCCAACAATACGGGACGCTCTTCGAGCCCGGCGAAAGGCTGAAGAGCCGAAAACACTGGCTGGCTTTTACGTCCAAGACGCGCGGGGCGATCGTGATCGACGACGGAGCATCGCGTGCGCTCACGAATCGAGGTCGGAGTCTTCTTCCCGCGGGCATCTTGCGCGTCGAGGGTCGCTTCAACGTCGGGGACACAGTTCGTTGCGTAGATGGTGAAGGCCAGGAAGTCGCGCGGGGTCTGGCTGGCTACTCGTCAATCGAGGTCGAGCAAATCGCCGGCCGGCCGACGAAGGAGATCTCGCAAGTGCTAGGCTATACGAACGGCGATGAGGTCATCCATCGCGACGACCTCGTTCTGGTCGGTCCCGCAGCGACCGGATCGCCGAATGACGATGGTGCGTAGAGTCAGCCTCCATACCTCCTTACCCCTCTCTTCGAGAATCCCCAACAATGTCCGCCACCTCCGCTAGAACCGATCAAGAATCCTCCAGCAGGCTCCGGCGCGAAATCGAAGCGCTCGCCAAGGCGGCTTGTCGGGCGAGTGCCACGTTGGGCGAGCTGCCCGCGGAGCGGAAGAACGCCTGGCTCTCGCGAACCGCCGAGCGACTCGAAGCGGCGCGTGAGAGCATCATGGCCGCCAACGCCAAAGACGTCGAAGCCGCT
>Ga0310120_10003845_pt1 | contig 10687 bp, 9 predicted proteins | sample CB27_AW_983_MG_FD_203506 | JGI IMG/M metagenome (GOLD analysis project Ga0310120, IMG submission 203506) | Marine microbial communities from Western Arctic Ocean, Canada - CB27_AW_983 | ecosystem: Environmental > Aquatic > Marine > Oceanic | place: Canada: Western Arctic Ocean | collected... | reverse complement strand
GTGCCCGTCGGGGCGTCGTTGACATTGGCTATCGCCGCGGTCGGATCCGAGGTCACGCTCTCGGCGACGCCATGCATATCCGTGTAGCTGGCGGTGACGGTGATCGGGTTGCCCACGTCGGACTGGCTCAGGACGATCGTGGCGCCGGTCGCTCCGTTGCTCCAGGTGTAGCTGATCGCGCCGAGTCCTTCCTCGTCGGCCAGGGTGTTGTTGGCCGTCAGGGTCTGGTCTTCGCCGGCCGTGCCACTGATCGTCACCGTGCCCGTCGGCGCGTCGTTGACTGGACTGACCGTCACCTCGAACGTGCGGCTGAATGTGCCATTGTCGTTGGTCGTGGCGAAGTCACCATCGGACCCGGCGTCTTCTACGGTGACCGTGATCGTCGCCGTACCGTTCTGGTCGGGCTGGGGAGTGAACATCAGACTGCCCGTTGAGCCGGCAGAGGTGTAAGCTGCCGTCGGGTTGGGAACGACCCCGGTGTTGCTGCTGACGGCGGTGACCGCCAGTAACTGAGATTCGCCGCCACCGGCGGTGATGCCGGTGAGATTGACTGTCTGTTCAAGTGAGTCTTCGTCAATCGTGACGTCGGAAAACGCATCCAACGTCGGCGCGTGGTTGACCAGGATGCTGCCATCCGAATCGGTCCACTGCAGACCACCCTCATTCGGATCAACCGGCTCGATATCGAGGAGTGCTGAACCAGAGGCCGCCCCAGCCTTGACGGTGAAGTCGAGCTGGGCAATCTCGCCGGGGCCTGTGGCTGTGGAGGAGACATTGAACATCACCACCCGAACTTGCCCCGCTATCGCCGTGTTCTTCGCCAACGACCAGCCATCGGTCTGCGGCCATAAGCTGCCATATTTGACGTCGTCGTTAGTGATGCTCAGCACCGCATCATCGTAGAGCACATTGAAGGTCGCCGATATTGCTCCTGTGGCATCGCCCAACTCAACTGAGACCGTCGTTACGTCCCCCGGCCTTCCCGGGATATTGAGATCAATATTCAGTTCCTTAACGCTCTGATGGTTGGATCCATCCGCGTCGGCGACTGCCGAGTGGGTGCCATCGGTTTCTATATCCGACGTGTCACCCAGTGTCCAACTGATCGCCTCATGCTGCGCTCCGTCTTCGACCAAAGTTGTCGGATACGGTGACAGCGTATCAGCAAAATCGGAGGCCAGCAAAAGGCGGACTTCTAATGGCTCAAAGCGAAGTTGTCGATCAGCGGGACTTTGCTGCTGGGCGTGTCGTTTTTGTTTTTTGGAGTCGACTGTGTTTTCTGTGCGGTCAATAGCCATGAAAAACCTATTCTTGGGATCTTGTAGCAATGGAGGGTCTAACCAACGTCCAAAATTCCGCCAGCCAAAGACATCGATTCAATGACTTTAAAGCAAGCGAATAAAAGCGCAGTGGGTTACAGCACGTGGTGCAGCCGTTTCGAGCAAGTCGGGCCCTTCGCTGCGATTTTAATCGCGTGCCGAATCTAACGGGCCTTGTATTTCCCGTGCTGTGTAGCCATCGTCCGTGAGCAAGGACCGGAAAAGTTACATCAAGAGGCAGGAACACATGCTGCTCACCGTTCAGTCAAGTAAACGTTCGGCACATAAACAGAAGTGCACCGCGAGCAACAGCAGGGAACTGCCGTCGATTTTACCCTTTCAATTACTCGATTTTACCCACCAATTAGACGTGTTCAAGTCATTAGTTCCAAAAAGTTCTTATTACTTTGGTACCTAACCCCCGCTCAGTCCGGTGTTTACTCTGCCCCATACGGTGGTATGAGGTGCCCGCGCGAAGTACTTTCTCTAAGCCGCTGACCCCGCCCCGGGAGTTGTGGTTCACAAAGTGTTACCAGCGGTCGACAATTACCGACACGCAACGGTCGGAAATACCCTGCGAATACTTTCGTTTGTCGAGTATTCGCAGGGTGTTGAAAACCTATTAGCACGCCAGCGCGGGAATCATCATCCGCGTGTCGGGGGTTCGAGACCCTCCTCCGCTACTTGGGTGTTTGCAACGATGCCCACAACTTCCGAAAAACTCGCGTATTCCGGCACTTGATGGACAGTGCGGGTTTTCTCTTGCGAGTCGCTGCGAGACAAAACGGGCGTCTGCGTCCCCCGTTTGTCCCCAATTGTGGTGGCCGTCGCGAAGTGTTCGTCCGTCACTGTCAGGTAATGCTTGTGGCCGTGATGATCTTGTTGTCGACATTAACGAGGAAGCTACTGCGATCGTAGCCAAGCGACGTGTCTTTCAATGATGCATGATCGATCTCGACGTTGATCGGGTCCGTCGGAATATTATTCAAGTCAAGATTTCCCGTTACCGGGTGACGCACGTCGATCCAACCAGTGCGCTCGTCGCCGGGATCGAGCCAGTCAACAAAACTTAGCAACCCCTCGTCGGTTAAGTCCGTGCGCAGGTCGGTTCCCGGCGTGTGTGAAAGCAACAGCCGGGTCTCGAGCGGTTCGAACGCTAATTTGGTTTCCCTGCTCCATCCACGTCGAGCCGACCGTTCGGATGGCGGGCGGCCACGTCGATTCCTGCGATTTGCTCGCCTACCCATCCGATTTCAGCCTTTCGAAAGGTGGCCGTTGACCAGCCACGTGTTGCCGGACTTGTCGTCAGGCAACAGCAAAGTCCAGCGGGCACATCGGTAGCAACGCGTCAGCCCGGCAAGTCTGTTTGCAGAAGTGAAAGTCCGCCCGCGTTCGTCGGGACCGACGGCCTGTTGACGTAGGAAACGACTTCGAAGCCCCTCTTGAAAATCAGGGATTATGACAGGCGTTTTGCCGGGCGCCCTTACCTACCTTATGGCCACGACGTGAGCATACACGTGGTGAAACTCGATGTCCAACTGATAACCGACAGAAAACTTGATTTCTGTACCGCAGCTGGGACGGCAACTCCGCTGGACCATGTAGTGGACACCGCGCCTGCCGCTGCAAGGTTGCGCGTTCAACTGAATTTAAGTGTGTACAAATCGACGTCACGGAGCGTAAATCGCAACCGGATCACCCTGCCCGCCAGCCGCCCCACGTCGGGTGACCCGTTCCACGTGACCACCCGGTCCAATTCGTCCCCAAACGTTTCGTCCGCATCCGCCAGGGTGTACCCCTCTACAGGTTCACCCGCGGCAGTCTGAATCTCCACCTTCAGTGTCCCGGCAGCGGAGCTGGCAAAGTTGATCACCAGCGTGTTGCCTGTGAAGGTCAAGGGACGCGTCACCAATTCTCCCCCCGCAAACGGTGCAGACGCCGATACAAAACCGTCCTGCCTGAGAGTGTGCCGCGTCAACCGGGTTCCGGTGCCGTGCCATCTTCCCGAGCCGGCATAGAAGGACAATTCATCGGGCGCGCCGGTCAAATTCGACCGCGTCGTCACCATGTTTCTGGCCACATCATGATGCGCGTAGTACCACGAGTCGGGTCGCTGAATTCCCGGCGGGAGAAACGCTTCGTTCCAGCGTTTAAAGGTGTGTCCATCGCGACTCGCCATGATTTGCGTCTCGGTAATCGCCGTGCCGTAGCGCAGGTGCGCGGCCGCCCGCACTTCGCGTTTCTCAAGTTCCGGAAGGGCACGCATCGAGGGGCTCCAGCCGCGTTCGACGTACCGCATCGGGAAACCGACTAAAATGTGCGGCGCACGAAAATAGGGAACCACGTTGTTGGTGTACATCTGCTGCTGCGGGGAATCGGTATACGCCAGTTCTTTTTCTTCCGACCAGGTCACCAGATCGTCAGAAACCGCAGTACGGATGGCGCGAATTCCGGCTGGCTTCCAGTTGTCGGCCTCGGTGACGCCGGCCGTAAAGTACCGCCAGTAGGCCCGGTATTTTTCGATCGTCGGGTCCCAGAACCCGATGTTGCCGGAATCAAACGCTCCATGCGTAATCACAGCCTTGTCGTGCGCTCGTTTCCAACGGATGCCGTCGGCAGAGACAAACAAGGCCATGCCACCGGTGGTATTCTTCAATCCGCCAAATGCCTTGAACCGCTCTTCCTCAGGACATCCCGGCCGCGCGTCGAGGAAAGGGCTGAAATTGTGACTGCCAGGCCCTTGCCAGACGATGTTATTACGTTTGGACCCCTTGTGCTCAAACAAGCCCAACTCGGGCGTTTCCCACTCGATGCCGTCAGCGCTCTGCGCGTAACAGGTGACCTCGCGGTTGGTGGGGCGGATCTGGTGATTCACCAGGTCGAAGTTAAAACCTCGATAGTACATCCGGTACGTGTCACCCTCACGAAAAACCGTATGGTAGCCTGAAGAGGTCCCCTCCCAGTCACGGTGATGATGGATCGACTCCTCACGCGCCACGGGGTGGTGTAACTGGTAGCTCAGTTCACCCCCGGTGGTTTCCACCAAGTAATCGTCCAGGAACAACTCGCGGCGGGATCCCATCCCGTAGACTGACTTGGGCCGCGCCGTGGTTTCCGCTACCGACGCAGCGCCCGTGGCCGCAGCGGCCGCCAGGCTCGTACCTAAAAAGCGTCTTCTGTCCATGGTCACGTACTGAACCTTTCTAACTGACTGATCACCGATAGGAATGTTGATTTCCAGCCAGTCTACCAGGGAGGATCCCGAATCCCAGGGGTACGTGAATTCCGCCGGGAAATCCAGCGGCGAAAGGATCCGGAAATTCCGTGGCACGCCTGCTTCTCAGCCTGGTAGACGACCTGCCAAATACACTGAATAGCAGCATGCCCAGCAGTGCCAGAAGTGCGGTGCAAGGTTCGGGCACGGCGGTAGGGTAGCTCCCCTTGCCGTCTTTCTCGGAACGGTCCGCCGTGCTTTCTTTATCCGAGCGTCACAACCGGGAGGTGACATCATGGCGAAACCGTCCGCCCCGAAAAAAAATCCCACCCGTCGGGCGCCGGCTGATTACTGGTTATCGGCGCGCGGCGCAACCGCCAGTTCACTGCCCGGTAACACTCCGGACACGTTTGCGGAGCCAAGGCATATGGGAATTGCCAGACGCACTCGCCAGCAGCATAGCGAGCAGTGCAAGAAGGGCCCCCGCGTTTCGCAGTTGAGCCAAACTGACATCAGTTAGCGGCAGCCTAACTCCCGGGGGGGGGCGATTGATCTGTTTGGGCCCTGTCTACAGGGAGCGAAAACAATCCGTTGAATGAATTCGGCAAAAAGACTTTGTGTGACGCGTTATCACTGATCTTGTCAAAACCTTCCAGAACCTTCTGTGCGATCAAGACCTGAGCTGCCTGACCGGGCGAGATGGCTTCCCCGAGTTGTCGAAGGTAGTTCAACTCAGCGTCAGCAATCGTCCTTAGCACCTTCGCCTGTCCATCCGCACGAAGTATCATGGATTTACGCTCTGCTTCTGCAATTCTGACCTGCGCCTGCGCTTCGCCTTCTGCTATTGCAATAGCCGCTCGTCGTCCACGCTCCGCCTCCATTTCCTGGCGCATAGCCGTAGCGGTTTCGTCAGAGGTGTCGAGTTGTTGAATTTCTACACGCAGAACCCGCACACCCCATTTCTGTGCGATCTTAGCAAGGTTGGCCGTAATCCGCTGATTCAGATTTTGTCTTCCGGTGAGAACAGCATCAAGTTCAAGTGCGCCGATGTTTGATCGAAGAGCGTTCAACGCACTATCTTCGAGCTGTTTGGGTAGGACGTCAACCGCGTAAAGCGCCCTGGTCGGATCAACGATCCGCCAATAGATAGTAGCGTCTACGCTCAGCGCGACATTATCTTTCGTATGGCATTGTCGCGCTGATGTGTCTGACTGTTGCTCCGCCAATTCGATCAAATAGCCGTACTTGTTCGCGATTCCGTCCCAATTGACCACATGCATAGTTTCCATGATTGGAATTTTGAAATGCAGTCCTTGAGGACAGAGTCTGTTGAACTTGCCAAATCGTTCGATCGCAACGCAATGGGATTGGGGAACAGTAAAGATCAACTGAGACATTGTTCTATTCCTTTCGTTGTCGTCGCCTAACTACCAATGTCCCACCTTGAGAAGAAACAACGGTCACTTCATCGTCAACAACAAGATCATCGGATCCGGTGAAGAGCCAGAGTTCGTCGTCAATTTCGATCAATTGTTCGCCGCTGATCTCACGAATCCGTCCGACCGATCCGTTGAGCGTCTGGGTACTGGGCTGATAGCGGTCTGGGGCAATCTTTCGATTTACAATCGCCTGAATGAATGTTCGCCACAGGGTGTAATGGAATACAACTATGCCGCACCATGCAATTACTCCACAGAGAACCTGGAGCATGACGTGTGCGGGCACGAAACGTCCAACAACCACCGCGATCAAGACATAGCCAGTATGTGTCGGAATGTCGGAGGCGAAAAAGATGTCGATGACGATCAGAAGAATCGCTCCCAGCAACATCGTCTGATCGAACGACAAACCCCAGACCATATCCAAAGTATCGGTAGATGCAAACATAGCTAGATGGTACGGCGAATAGGATTTCTAATGCAACGTGACAATTTCTAGAAAACGCAAGAACTCGCGGATAAACCAATGAAACAAATAGTTTCCGCATCGCCTTGGCTCCTACGCGAACACCCAATAACACTCACTAAGGGTCACTAACGGGTGTCACTGACACCCGCTTGGCGGATCTAGATCCGGCGCTGGAAGACCTTGACCCTCGAGCAGTACATAGTTTAGCCGTGAAAACACCTTGCGCCGGAGAGAGTTTACTGGTACTAGGCATCAGGGAGCCGGGGTGGGGTAGCGGTTCGCCTCAACGGGCGTAGGGCCCTCCAGCTTTCTCACCCAGTTGATAGGGCGCCTTCAATCTTTCATCTGACCCTGCAGCCCACAAGCCAAAAGGCACCGATCAAAAAAAGGATAAAGCAATTTGGTTCCGGCACTACCGCAATCCCCCAGGGGAAGCCAATCCCGGAGACGATCACTTCGCGGCTTGACCCGTCAAGATTCGCATGTTCACAGTGTGTGTGCCACCAGGTGCTCTTAACCCGTAAGATCGCGTCCCATTTCTTCGTTTCAAATTTCGACCCGGCTTCGCCGGGTAAAGGGTAAAGTGGTTAAGGGGATAAGTTGTAAGTTCTGGTCAAACGAAAACCACTAACGTGGTAACGGTTGACCGGAAGGTTGAAGAGGCGAACGGCAGCGCGGACGTACATCGGAAGATGGAAGAACGCCCCGCCACGCAACACACGGTGCCTGCCCGACGCCGCGCCGGTCGGGTCGCTCACCTCCAGGCTCTCATACCTGCCGTGCCAGTCCTGGCACCACTCCCGCACGTTGCCATGCATGTCAAAAAGGCCCCAGGCGTTCGGCTTTAACTCGCCAACCGGATGCGTGCTGCCGTTTGAGCTGCCGCTGTACCATGCGTGCTGTGGTAACTGACGGACGTCATCCCCGAAGCTGTAAGCGGTCGTCGTTCCTGCGCGGCAGGCGTATTCCCACTCTGCTTCGGTCGGTAGACGGTATTCCACACCTTCCTGCTCACTCAGCTTACCGCAGAACGCCACCGCATCGTCCCAGTTCACATGCGTCGCCGGGTAGCCAGGTCCTTTCTTCGCGTAATCCTTGCCTTCCCACGGGCTAACCTGCATCACGCTCTCGTACTGCTGCTGCGTTACCTCGTGCGCGCTCAAATAAAATGGCTTTGTGATCTTTACCAGATGTTGGGTTTCTCCGCCTTGGCGATCGGGTTCCGACTCCGGACTGCCCATCGTGAACTCACCGGCAGGGATCGGCACCAGAACGATGTCGATGCTGTTAACAATCGGTCCACCTAAATCAACCTGCTCAGGTGTCATGAGCTTCTTGATAGGGGCTGCCAAGGCCCGTTGGGCACGGGACATTTTAGGTGGCGTCGGTCGGGCCGTGATTTCGACACCATCCTCTGCCGAACCGATCAAGCAACTCAAAAACAACGCAGTCCAAGAATAAATCGTCGGCTTTCGCATGAGTATGTTCTCCGCAGAAAAACACGGTAGCGGTAAGCAATTAGTTTAACACCAACTCCAGCCAAATACACTGATTAGCAGCATTCCCAGCAGGGCAAGAAGTGCGGTCGAAGGTTCTGGTACGGCTGCCGCGCCATATCCAAGCGGTTTGAAATTGGAAGCCAGTGCGTTGTAGTCACTCAGGTCCACATCCATGTCACCGTCAGTGTCTCCGGGCAGAGCCAGCAGGTTTTGCAGCCACACTACGTTGCACCATGCCGAACACTGCTGGGCCGACGTGGCCGTGTAAGTTAAGTTGCGGAACAGCCCGCCACCCACGTGACTGCGAAAGGAACCATTGCCGTCTGGCCCAAAGTCGGTTGCCAATGCGGATCCGTCGTAGTGAACCGTACTGAAATTTCCGCTAAGAGTACCGGCAGCAATGATCACAAACTCATCGGACGTACCACGGGTAGCGGGATCGGTGTAGGGCGCCAGAGGGACCAGATCTAATGTGCCATCCAGGTTGCCCGTCCCACCAATCATCAGCAGGTCGAATTCGCCTCCGCTGGTACCTGCCAGTTCGATCTCCAGGGTGGGGGTAACGGCGGTGGTTTTGAGGAATTATGCTGGCCGCTTCGGGACTCAGCGAAGATTATCACCGCGCTATGGATGAATTGGAGAAATCGAGAAGCGAAATGTATTCGGACCTCGCCACTGAGTTCATGGAATAATCTCTTACTCAGGTAAGGCCGGTCGAACCGGACAGCCTAAAAAAGGTTCACCCTGAGCTGCCGACGAGAGTTCTTAATTACATGAAGGCAGTTGAATTGTTTGTTACTTTTACGAAAATGGGTGACCGTGAATTCGGTATTAAGTCAGATGAGCTTATGGACGTGTGCTTCGACTGGTGGAACGCTTCCTCAAGGACTTTTAATTTTCCGCCGGGATGGCCCTGGCCACGACGATAAATGTTGTGGTGCCAGGAAGTAGGAATCCTTTAGAGTGAAACGGCTACGTCCGACGAAACATCGGCCAACACAAACTGGTTACTCAGACATCGCGGATCAAGAAGATTAAATATCCGTTTTCAGCAACTTTATTCTTCCTGAATACCAATAATACAGAACCTAGAACGAATTATCATTGGTGTCACAACGACAACCCCCAGCAATCGCTGCCTCGAGTTAGGTATTTCATGGTTAAACCTCAGACAACACTCGTCGAATCACTTGACCACTATCATTCACTTGAACGGGTGGACTACTCTGCGCGCCGAGAAACGATCCAATCCATTGTAAATGAGACGTTTCTGGTGGATGTGTGCTACGAGGCTCACGAACCAGCATATGCCTATAATGCTGACCAGCGATTTCGGAATGGCCAATCCTTAACGGGGGTCATCGCTGGTACGTCACACAAAGTAACCGTCCAACTGCCCCGCGAAAGAAATGACGAAATTAACGCGTGTGCCAAGGATGATGTCGTACAGGTCGTGCTATCGCCGATCAAGTGGGAGGGTGTCTACGATCGGTTGTCCTGTCTTGCAGTACTCGATGTGGAACCAGTGGTTGGTGCTGAAACCAGTGACGAAGTGGATGGGGTCGAACCGGACGACAGGGGTCCCCAGGGCGAAGACACCAACACGACGACTGTAGACAACATTGTTGTGGAACCAGTGGTTGGTGCTGAAACCAGTGATGAAGTGGATGGGGTCGAACCGGACGACAGGGATCCCCAGGGCGAAGACACCAACACGACGACCGTAGACGACATTGTTGTGGAACCAGTGGTTGGTGCTGAAACCAGTGACGAAGTGGATGGGGTCGAACCGGACGACAGGGATCCCCAAGGCGAAGACACCAACACGACGACTGTAGACGACAGCGATGTGGAACCAGTGGTTGTTGCTGAAGCCATTGAGGAAGTGGATGGGATTCGCAACGCCAACAACATCACGGTGGCGAACAACACGATATTCGAGAACCTGCGTGGCCTGCGAGTGGCGACGAGCCGCATGGCTGTGGCGAGTATGGTCCTGGGACTCTTGTCTGTAGTTTGTTGCTGTGTCACTGGCATTCCCGCGATCATACATATTAGGGACCATTGCGCTAATACAAATCTCACGTAGTAACGGAAGGCTGAAAGGGACCGGATACGCAGTTACCGGATTGGTCTGCGGGATTATGTTTACGATCATCACCCTGGTCGGGGCCCTACTGTTACCAGCGGTTGGGTCTGCCCGCGACGCGGCGTGGCGCATACACAGTGCCAATCAGATGAAACAACTGAATCTGGCGCTGCTCAAGTACCACCAGGCAACAGAGCATCTTCCTGCCCATGCGATTTACTCGGATGACGGCAAACCGCTGCTCAGTTGGCGAGTCGCCATCCTGCCGTATATCGAACAGCAGGCGCTCCACGCCCGCTTTCATCTGGACGAGCCGTGGGACAGCGAGCACAACCGTGCTTTGATCCCCGAGATGCCAGCCTTTCTGCTGGATCCGAGTTCCAAACTCGCTCTCGAGCAAGGCAAGACACGCTACGTCGGACCTGTTGGCAAAGGTTTGGTCTTCACCGGAACCGATCGTGGAATTAGTTTGACCGATGACACGGCCACTATAATCACCTTGCTTCAAGTCGATGATCCGCACGCCGTCATCTGGACCAAGCCGAAAGACTGGACGTACGATGAAAAGGAGCCTCTCCACGGTCTTGACGGAAAATTTTTGTCCGGGGGCTTCCTGGTCGGTTTTGCCGATGGTGACGTGAGGGAGATTTCAGAGACG
>Ga0310120_10003840_pt1 | contig 10695 bp, 7 predicted proteins | sample CB27_AW_983_MG_FD_203506 | JGI IMG/M metagenome (GOLD analysis project Ga0310120, IMG submission 203506) | Marine microbial communities from Western Arctic Ocean, Canada - CB27_AW_983 | ecosystem: Environmental > Aquatic > Marine > Oceanic | place: Canada: Western Arctic Ocean | collected... | reverse complement strand
AACAGCTACTTCTTCTGGCTCTTCTTTGCGCTGGTCATCGGACTCTACCGTCTGTTGCCCCACCGCGGCCAGAATCGCATGTTGCTGGTGGCGAGCTACATCTTCTATGGCGCCTGGGACGCGCGCTTCCTGCTCCTTATCGCGATCTCCACCCTGGTCGATTTCCTTGTCGCGCAACGCATCACGGCAGCCCCGAACCGCACCCTGGCCAGACGCTGGTGCGCCCTTTCCGTCACGGTCAATCTGGGAATCCTCGGAGTCTTCAAGTACTTCGACTTCTTTACCACCAGCTTCGCCAGCTTTCTCGAGTCCTTCTTCAACTACCAGACCGACCCGGTCACCCTGAACGTCATCCTTCCGGTCGGCATCTCCTTCTACACCTTCCAGACCCTGAGCTACACCATCGATGTCTACCGCGGTCGCACCAGTCCCGCCACCAACCTGCTCGACTTCGCGCTTTACGTCGCCTTCTTCCCCCAGTTGGTGGCCGGCCCCATCGAACGCTCCCACCGCCTCCTTCCCCAGATTGTCAACCCCCGCAAATCGCGCGAGGGTGACTTCTCCAACGGTCTCTACCTCATCATCACCGGACTCTTTGCCAAGATCGTCATCGCCGACAACATGGCCTTCATCTGCAACGGCATCTTCGCGGCACCAGTGGATGAGGTGGGCGGGGTCGATCGCCTGATTGGAATCTATGCCTTCGCCTTCCAGATCTACGGTGACTTCTACGGTTATTCATCCATTGCCCGCGGCATCGCCCTCTGGATGGGAATAGATCTCATGGCCAACTTCCGCATGCCCTACTTCGCCCGTTCCCCGGGCGATTTCTGGCAGCGCTGGCACATCAGTCTTTCGAGCTGGCTGCGCGACTATCTCTACATTCCGCTTGGCGGCAATCGCGGTGGCCGGTGGCTGACCTACCGCAATCTCATGATCACCATGCTGCTGGGTGGCCTCTGGCACGGTGCAGGATGGACCTTCGTGTTGTGGGGCCTCTACCAGGGACTCCTGCTCTGTATCTACCGTCCCTTTGAAAGCCGCATCCGTCAATCGCATCCCTCCCTCCTCCGCCGGCTGGTGGAAACCTTCCTCTTCTTCAACCTCGTCTGTATCGGCTGGCTCTTCTTCCGCGCCGAGTCCATTTCTCAAATCCGGCTCTTTCTCGAGGAGATCCTTTTCACCGACTTCAACGCCACCTTCCTCACCACCTACGGACTGGGTTCCATCCTTGTCCTCGCTGGTCCCTTCCTCCTCCTCGAAGTCTGGCTGGCCCGGCGAGGCGACCTCCTGGCCCTCACCAGGGTGGCATGGGGATGGCGTGCGGCCGCCTACGTCTACGCCCTCTTCATGCTCCTGATCTACCAACCGCATCGAAGCAGTGAATTCATCTACTTCCAGTTCTAAGAACGCCGAGTGGAAGGTGGTAGCCGTCTTGGCCACGGCCTTCCTCCTCTTCGAAATCGTGGCGCGCATCCTTGCGCCCACGCTCGACTACGACCGCGTGCATATCCACGCCTTGCCCGGGATCGTGGAAGAGATCGGCGACGACAAGCGGCCCCGCGTCGTGCTCCTGGGAAATTCCCTCCTCATGCACGGGGCTGACGGGGAACTCCTTGAGGAGGAAATCTCACGCGCCACCTCGGGTCCCTGCAGTGTCACCAAGATCACGCCGGTGGGCACCGCCATCCGGGACTGGAACTACCTCTACGATACTTACTTTACCGAGCAGAACACCCATCCCGACGTGGTGGTGGTGGGATTCGTGGCACACCACATCCCCGACCAGTGCGAACTCAAGATGCGCCGACTGACGCGCCATTTCTGCTCACTTCGCAACCTATGGGACTGCCTGCAGCGGGAAGGCCCAACCTTTGACGACAAGGTAGTCGGTGCGCTCTCCCATTTCTCGGCACTTTACGGCGACCAACCGGAACACCACTGGACAGTCAATTCCTTCACCGTCCCGGAATTCGGACGAGGGGCAAGGAAGATCAATGACATCCTGGGCGGAGAGGCCGGACGGAAGGCATGGAAGAAAGAGGAGCCGGATTCCTCTCCTGCCCTGCCGCCCAGAACCTACCAGAAGCTCGCCCGCCTTATCGAGACCTTCAGGAAGCATGGGGTGAAGGCCTACTTCGTCCCCATGCCGCAACCGGAGAGCTGGAACTTCGATCCCGCCGCCGCGGAAGTGATTGTCGATAATGGCGCCACCCTGGTCGACGGCCGTGCCATCGCCGGCATGACGCAGGCCGACTTCCCGGATGGCTACCATCTCGGGGAAACGGGCACGATACGTTTCACGCGCTTCCTCGCCAGGGCCCTGGCGGATGAACTTTCAGCCGGGATTGCGCTGTCACCGTGATCTGCCATTGACGCTGCGGGGCCAACCTCCTCATCGTCGTGGCATGCTGGCCTCCGGTCTTCCGCGAACCCTCATCCTGCTCTTTAGCCTCTCGATTGTCTCCTCCTTCAACTGCCGCGGGGAGCGAGCCCTCTCGGTCGCCGCAGTATTCGGTGATCATGCTGTTCTGCAGCGGGGCGTGCAGGTCCCCATCTGGGGCACGGCGAACGCGGGCAGACAGATTGACGTCGAATTTGCGAGCCAGCGGCGGACAGCAGTGGCGGACAAGGGAGGACATTGGACGGCCTGGCTGGAAGCAATGAAAGAGAGCGACAGGGGCCGGGATCTGGTGGTTCGTTGCGCAGACCACTCCCTCACCTTCAAGAACGTGGTGGTGGGCGAAGTCTGGTTGGCGAGCGGACAATCAAACATGCAGTTCTCCCTCAGGGCCTGCGCCCGCCGACTCAAGGACGTGCAGGTGGCCATGGAGGAACAGACCCGTTACGACATCCGCCTGTTGCGCATCGGCCCACCCGACAGCGACCGATTCAGGGAGCTCGATCGCATGAATGTCCGCTGGCAGGCCGACTCGCCCACCACCCGACCCAACCACTCCGCTGTGGCCTTCTTTTTCGCACGGAAGCTGGCCCGGGACCTTGGAGTGCCCATCGGAGTGATCGAGTCCTCGTGGGGCGGAAAGCCCATCGAGGGATTCATCCCGGAAGAGGAATTCGCGAGCAATGCCGCCTTGCGACCGATTGCCGATCTGGCCCGCGAGAACAAACTGGAAGAACTCAAACAGCTGGAAGGCGGGGTCATTGTCCGTAACACCGCGGGGATGCCCGGTCGCATCTTCAACAGCCGGATCGCTCCGGTCGCACCCTATGCGGTGGCGGGCGCAATCTGGTATCAGGGCGAGTCAAACGCCGGAACGGGCGAGGACCCGCGCAACTACCGGCTCAAGATGGCAGCGCTCATCAGGGGCTGGCGCAAAGCCTTCAGGCAACCACGGATGCCCTTCTACTTCGTCCAGCTTCCCGCCTTCCGGGATGAGGCCTTCGGCTGGGTCCGGTTGCGCGAGGAACAGCGCCTCAGCCTCACCGTTCCGCACACCGGCATGGCGGTTACCATCGATCTCCGCGACACCGACATTCATCCTGCCAACAAGATCGATGTGGGCGAACGACTGGCCCACTGGCCGCTGGCCAGACAATATGGGAAGCACGAGGTCGTTCCCGGAGGCCCTCTCTTCAAGTCGGCCCGGATCGACGGAACGACCGTGCGAGCGAGCTTTGACCAGCTGGGTGGTGGTCTCATGATCGCCCGGAAGGAGGGGTTGCCCCCGCCCAGGGAGACGCCCGCCACCGCCCTCGAACACTTCGAAATCGCGGGAGCAGACGGCACCTGGTATCCCGCCCACGCCGAGATCGAGAGTCAGGAAGTGGTGATCCGTGCAAAGGCGGTGCCCAAACCGGTGGCAGTCCGTTACGCCTGCCGCGGAGCACCGGGAAATCCCAACCTCTACAATCGCGCCGGACTACCAGCCTCTCCCTTCTGCTCCCGCCTTGAGTTCCTTCCCTGGGCTCCCTCCGGGAAGAACTCCAGCCCGGAAAAATAAGTCATCATGAAAATCGGCCTCCTCGACACCCTGGTCTTCATCACCTTCATCGCAGGTGTGATCGCGGTCTCGGTCTACGCCTCGCGGCGGGAACGAAATCACGAAGACTACTTTCTCGCGGGCCGTAACCTGAAGTGGTGGGTCATCGGGATCTCACTCATCGCGTCCTGCCTTTCCACCGAGCAGCTGGTGGGCATGAACGGGCAGGCCTTTGGCGGGGTGGGTCTGGCAGTCGCCGCCTGGGCCTTGCTCGCCGCAGTCGCGGTGGTAGTGATCGCCCTCTTCTTCATGCCGATCTTCCTGCGCCTGGGAATCTACACCATGCCGGAGTTCCTCGAGTACCGCTTCGGCCCGGCCTCCCGCACCGTGATGGCCCTCTACATGATGGTCCTCTACGTCGTCGCCATCCTGGCGGTGGTGCTTTTTACGGGGGCAACAGCCCTCCAGGCTCTCTTCGGGCTCGATGTCCTGCTCGGCGTCTGGCTCCTGGGAATGCTGGCAGGGGGCTACACCATCTTCGGTGGGCTCAAGGCCGTGGTCTGGTCCGATTTCATCCAGGGAATCACCCTCTTCATATGCGGTGGAGTTGCCACCTGGCTTGGACTGCAGGCAGTGGGGGGATTCGGCAACCTGGTGTCCGAGAACCAGGATCAGTTCCATCTCATCCTGCCAGCAAGCCACACCGGACTGCCCTGGACCGGACTGGTGGGAGGAATCTGGATCGCCTTCTTCTTCTACTGGGGGTTCAACCAGTTCATCACCCAGCGCACCCTGGCTGCCAAGAGCCTCGCACATGGACAGAAGGGCATGGTCCTGGCCGCTGTCCTCCTCGTCGTCTCCGTCCTCATCATCGTCCTGCCCGGATTGATGTCCCACCAGCTTTACTCCGATGAGATCAGCGAACCCGATCAATCCTACGCCATCTTCGTCAGAAACATCATGCCGGCGGGACTACGGGGCATATTTTTCGCGGCCATTTTCGGCGCCCTCATGAGCAGTCTCGACTCCATCCTCAATTCCGCCTCTACCATCTTCACCATGGACCTCTACCGGAGAATTCTCCGCCCCGGGGCCTCGGATAAAAAACTGATCCAGGTGGGCCGGATCTCCACCACGGCATTCGTGGTGGCGGGCTGCCTCGCTGCCCCCCTTCTCGCCCGGTTTGGCAGTATCTTCGCCTACCTCCAAAGCAGTTGGGGCTACATCTCCCCCGCCATCGTCGGAGTCTTCGTGGTGGGGATTGCCGTACGGCGTGCACCACCAGTGGCCGGACTGGCCGGTCTCCTCGTCGGCCCGCTATGTTACGGCCTCCTCGTCAATGCGCTCGCCCCGGACCTGCACTTTCTCCACAGCATGCTCCTTACGCTGGGCGTGGTGATGGCCCTCATGCTCCTCATCACTGCCGTCAGACCCCTGCCAGATGCAGTCCGCTTCGAACCACTCAACGACATCGACCTCACTCCCAGCGCGGGCGCGAAATGGGTTGGCGGGGGCGTAGTGATCGCCGTGGCTCTGCTCTACCTGGTCTACCGGTAACCCGGACCATTTCCCCTCCTACTGGGCCGTGCCGGGCAGGAAGCGGTAGTAGACCTCCAGCATCAGGGTCGTCAGGCAGGTAACGTAGTGCACATTACCCAGACCGTGACCCGTGTTGGCGGGAAGCGGCCAGGAACCATCCTTGTTCTGGGCCGCCAGGGTTCCATCCCGGAAAAGCTCATTGTATTCCTTCCAGAACTTGCCGCCGTAGTTGATCATGGCCTGGGAGGCATAGTAATGGCCGTAGAGGTCGGTGTCCTTGCCCTTCCAGTCGAACTTGATGTTCTTGTTGATCACCTTGCAGGCCTTGCGGGGCACGGAGTGGGCTTCCTTGCCCCAGAGCTGGAAACAGAGTGCCCCGGCGGCAGAAAGAGTCGTGCCGTCACCACGCGGGCTGGGGTTGGTGTAACCGATCGCTCCGCTGGCGTGCTGGTTGCTGGCGAAGGCATCCAGGCCATCCCGCACGCACTTCGGCAAGTTGCGAAACTCGATCCCGGTATGCTTGCAGGCCTTGAGAGCCTGGAGACACCAGCCCATGACCGAACTGTCGTTGCGGCGTTCCTCCGAAAAGCGGTAGGTCCATCCTCCGGCGGCATTCTGGCCATCAATGATGGTCTGCCCGCCCAACTGCACGGCCTCATGGAGACCGGGCAGGTTCACTCCGAGCTGGCTGCAGAAGGTATAGGCTTCCGCAATTGCGTAGGTTGCAATGGCGTGCTCGTAGACCCACTGATTGGATTGCAGGTCACTTCCCATGCGGCCCTTGTCCTTCGTACTCTTGTTCACGAGGTAGGTGATGGCATTGGTCACCGTCTCACCGTACTTTTCGGAGAGTGGGGTTTCGCAGTGTCCGAGATAGGCCAGAAGCGCCAGTCCGGTATAAGCGACCTTGTAGCCGCCACCCCATGATCCGTCACCCGCTTGGGTGGTCTGCAGCCAGTCGAGAGATTTTACCACCGCGGTCTCACATTCTTCACTTCCCCCGTTTTCCATGAGGCGCTGCATGCGGTCCTGGGGCGAACAACGCTTGCGCATCACGGCCGGGATGTTGCCGAAGCCGCCACCGCCGCCATCTCCACCGCTTCCCCAGCCCTGGCCGAAGTCATCCCCGCTACCGAAGTCCAGATTGGGTTCTGCTTCCGTTTCCGGAACCGGTACCGCAGTGGGCGAGGGGGTGGTGGATGCGATCACCTTGGCCATCGAGGAAGAGGGCGCGGACGGCTTGCGCTGGACCTGCGGATTCACCTCCTTCTGGTCCATGGTGTCCTCCTCAGGCGCACCAGCCTGATAGGTCACGATGGTCGGCGATTTGATGAAGAGATTCGGGAGGAGAATGAACAGAAGAATGAGGACCACGAGGGCGATCACCAACAAGGCGATCACAATGCTGGTGATGACGGAATTTCTCCGCTGCGCTTCGAGGCGTGCCTCTGCTTCAGGACTTAGTTGGGCGTGCAGGCTCATACCGGGTCGAATTGAGGGGATTTTATGGGTTGCTCGAACCCGTTCGAAAAGACAATTCCCTGATACCTTACCCCCTCCGGATGGAAAATCCGCTCAAAAATCTCCGAAAATAGGGAAACCCGCCCCGCCAGACCCTACCCCGTTAGGAGGAGAGGAAGAGGAAAACCCGGCTCTACCCTATCCCACGAAGGCTGCGCCTGCTCTCGGACCTTCCTCCGGAATTGCCCCTTCCCTCCGGCTTATTGCCCGATCACCGGTCCCCGCCCTGTGCCAGCCACAGATCGCCGGGGGGGTCACCCCGCCTGATTCAGGATCGGCCCGACCCGGGGTCACTCGGCACCAGGCTCCACATTGGGATCATCGTCCGGATCGCGGGACCAGACGATGGAGGTGCCCGGTGCCTGGTCCTCCGGGGTGATGATTTCACCGGAGGCCTTGATCAGCTCGGGAACCCGGCGCACCTCGGTGTGACCGTCCACGAAGAGCAGTACGCCCTTCTGGTTATGGCGGGCAGCAAAGGCGCGCGGGTTGGCCTTGGGCGAACCGTTGAACTTCCGCTGGGCCTTCGAGTGCTTCTTGTCCTTGGGAAGTCCGCGCTCCAGGAAAATGACCGTGCTCACCGGCTGCTGAATGGAGGCCAGCGTCCCGGGATCCTTGTAGCCGTCCAGCGAACGCCTCTGGAGTCGGCTGTTCATCCCGATCGCAAAGTAGGGGCGCTCCAGCTTCTTTTCACTCTTGAAGTAGGGAGCCCCTCCCAGAAAGGTCGGATAGCTGCCCTCGTAGAAGGCTCCCGGCGCATTGTCCTCCCCCAGCTGCGCCACCGTCCGGTATCCCATCCGGTCGGGCAGAACATTATACCACGCCTCCTCAGCTTCCTCGCTCGCCGCTACGATCCAGTCCTCGTCGCCACCCGAAATGTTGGGAATGTCCGCATTCTCCAGAGGAAGACGCCCACCATGATCACTCGTATAATCCACGAAGGCCTGCCCCAGGTCCTTGATCTTCTGGGTAGCACGCGTGAGGTTTGCACTTTGAACCATGTTGGTGAAACCCTGAAAGGTGATCGCAGCCAGGACGATCACGATCGCCACAGCCACGAGCAGCTCCAGCAGAGTGAAGCCTGCTGCCGCCTTTCGGTTGCACCTCCGGTTCATGGGTTTCTAGTTGTCAAAGCTCCTCTGGGTCGATGTCAGGATCACGCGATTGTTCCCTGACGCGACCTGAAGCTTCTCCATAAAATCGGATACTTTGGCCCCTGATTTCAAGAGAATTCCCCAGCGAAGTTCTGTCATCATGCCCGCCTGGATCGATTCCACGCTGATAAGTTCCGTGGCATCAGCGAATTCCTCGAAGATTGGGAAAAACTCCTGATCATACTGAATATCGTTATTCACACGGATTCTGAGGTTGTGGGAGGCCCGTTTGGGCGCAAATGCCTCCTTTTTCGAGAGGACATAGACGGCGGCCACCATCACGATGGTAGTGGCCACGGCCGTTGGATAGAGACGCGCACCCACCACCATGCCGGTCATCATGGAAAACAGAATGAAAGCCAGGTCCCGGGCCTGCCCAAGGTTCCGCCGGAAGCGGATCATGGCGAAGGCTGCGAACATCCCGAAGCCGATAGCCTGCGCATTCTGATGGGTTCCGACCACCAGGATGAGGATGGTGGTCACGGTCCCCACGATCACAAGGGTGTGCACGTAATCCTGCGAATAGCGTGTTCCCCGGTAAGTGGCCTTGTAGAGAGTGCCGATAATCAGGTTGAGGCTGAAGCTCACCGCCAGGGCGAAGAACACCTCGGGGACACCGGGGACGGGATTGTCAAAACCGAGAGTCTCTTTGATGCTCTCGAAGCTATCGATGATGGGGTCGAGGAAGGCCATGGATATATTGGGGACAGAGGTCTGGTAAACAAACGTGGATCATGCTGCCGACCCCTGCCGCGCTCGCGCCGCTTCAAGCTGGGCACCCAGAACGGGGTCGTGTTTTTCAAGGGATGTGCAGTACTTGCTGAAACTCTGGCGGCTCAATCCGGTCTCCCCGGCCCGCTGCCGCAGCCAGTAGGGAACCGGCCCGATGGACTTGACCTCCATGATGGAGTCTCCCTCGGGAATGATGAACCTGCTGAAGTCCTGATCGTCCGGAAGGAGCTTGGGAAACTCAGGACGGCAGCGCAGAAGATTGTCGAATGTGATCCGCAGCTTGCCGTCCGGCGAACTGAAGGCATTCCGGTCGTAGCGAATCTGCATGGAGGGCGCATGTCCGGCTGACCGCATCCCGAGGACTTCGTCGATCACAATACGACCAGCACGGCCCACCTCGCTGTAGAGCCCACGCAAAACATCGTCATTCCCAAGGCCGAATTCCTGGGCGGCCTCAATCGACATGGGCAGGCGGCGCTTCACCCCCAGCCCCTGCAACTTGTGCTTCACTTCAAGGAATCCCGCAGGAGGAATCTTGGCTGTCTCCGAACCATAAATGCGCAGACGGATCTTGCGGCGACTCTTGAAGCGACGCTGCTTCTCCCAGTAGCAGTCGCGCTCTGCGGTGTCGTAATACTGCGAGAGAATGGGGTAGTTCCCCGAGTTCCCCGGATTTTGATCCACCGCAAGACGCTGCGAGATCTCATCTTTCCATTGATGATACTGCTCCGCGTTGATCAGAAATTTGTATTCGGTCCTGCTTATACTCACTACTGCCCTCAAAGGCAGGGAAAGGGATTTGCGCCGGTCAGGGCAGACCATGCGCCCGGGGGCGGATTCGTCACAAATTAAGTTTTAGCCAATAAGGGCCAGGACGACAACTCCCGAATCTGTCGCCCCCCTTGGCCCGTAAATCCCCTGAATGAGTCAACGGTCACTCCCCTCCCGCCCTTTGCGCACTTGGCAGAATCCGGCATTTCAACCATCCGGAATCAACTGAACCTGAAGGAGCCTCGCCTGCTTGTCTGATGGCCTCGAGCCCCTGCTAACCCTTCCGGGGGGCTTCAGAACGCTCCCTCAGGCCTATCGCCTTGTGCCTTTCTCAGGGCATTTTATGCTCACTGCCAACCCCTCCTTCTGCGACGCATTCCCGTACAGCCCATGCCCTCCCCCTTCCGTAAACCCTGGTTCCTCCCGGGCCTCCTCCTGCTGATTGCCACCTCCTCCCTTCCCGCGGCCGACATCATCCTCAACGAGTTCATGGCATCCAACGGGGGCGGCACTCCGGTCCCGAACCAGCTACCCGGCACCACTGACGACTGGATCGAGATTCACAACCGGGGCACCACCACCCTCAGCCTCGCCGGCTGGCACCTTACCGACAGCGCAGGGAACCTGAACAAGTGGACCTTCCCCCCGGGGATCACCCTTGCGATGGGCGACTTCCTGGTGGTCTTCGCCTCCGGCAACAACGCGCTGGACGCCAATGGCAACCTGCACACCAACTTCAGTTTGAGCGCGGGCGGCGACTACATCGCACTGGTCCGCCCCTCGCTCACCGTGGCCAGCGAGTTCGGACCCAGCACGGACTACCCCTCGCAGCAATCCGACATCTCCTACGGGCTGCATCCCAGCAACCTGGAGCCGGTCTACTTCCAGACCCCCACCCCCGACGCTCCCAACGATGCCGGCGGACAACTGCTGGTCGAGGACACCCAGTTCAGCCACAAGCGCGGCTACTACACCTCGGCCATCAATCTCTCCCTCACCACCAACACCTCCGGTGCGACAATCCGCTACACCCTGGA
>Ga0310120_10003835_pt1 | contig 10706 bp, 12 predicted proteins | sample CB27_AW_983_MG_FD_203506 | JGI IMG/M metagenome (GOLD analysis project Ga0310120, IMG submission 203506) | Marine microbial communities from Western Arctic Ocean, Canada - CB27_AW_983 | ecosystem: Environmental > Aquatic > Marine > Oceanic | place: Canada: Western Arctic Ocean | collected... | reverse complement strand
CTGAAATTTTGTCCGGAGTGTGGTGAAGCCTCTTTGCGCAAGCAGGTGTCGGCCGCCGCCTTTCGCCTGAAGGGCACGGGTTGGTACGAAACCGATTTTAAAAATTCGGGCAAGCAAAAAGAGAAGACTAACGGCAACAAGACCGATTCTGCTAAAGAAGGGAAATCTGGCGCGAGCGATAAAGAATCAGCATCCAAGAGCTCTACCGCCTCAAAATCGTCTGAAACGACTTCTTCGTCGGGAAAATCTGACAGCGGAAAAAAGAGCACGTCCTCCTCCACCTCTGAGTCGGCCTGACAGCCTCTGCGGGCGACATCTGTGGCGCCAGGAAACAACGTGAAATCAGAACAACGCGATTGCCTGTGTGGCGAGCTTGACGAATCCTTTATTGGTCGGGAGGTGGTGCTGTGCGGCTGGGTTCAGCGCCGACGTGACCACGGTGGTGTGATATTTATCGATCTGCGTGACCGGCGCGGCCTGGTACAAGTTGTGTTTGATCCAGATCGGGCCGAACAGTTTGCTCTGGCCGAAACGGTGCGCAATGAGTATGTGCTGCGCGTTACCGGCAAAGCCCGCTTACGCCCGGAAGGCACCCACAACCCAGATCTACCGACTGGTGCTGTCGAAATATTAGGGTTGGAACTGACTATCCTAAATAGCGCCGATCCCCTGCCTTTCCAGATCGAGGACGTCGAGACCGGTGAAGCGGTGCGCTTGCGTTACCGTTATCTGGATCTTCGCAGCGAACGTATGCAACGCAACCTGCGGTTGCGTCATCGTTTGATACGGGCATTACGTGATTATCTTGATGATCGGGATTTTGTCGAGATAGAAACCCCGGTGCTGACCCGGTCTACCCCTGAGGGGGCGCGTGACTACCTGGTGCCGAGTCGGGTGCAGCCCGGCCAGTTTTTTGCACTGCCCCAGTCGCCGCAATTGTTCAAGCAATTATTGATGGTGTCGGGATTCGAGCGTTATTACCAGGTAGCTCGATGTTTCCGTGATGAAGACCTAAGGGCCGATCGTCAACCCGAATTTACCCAACTTGATATCGAGATGTCTTTCATTGATGAAGCAGACGTCATGAGCGCTATGGAAGGCATGATGCGTGAAGTCTTCTCAAGCGTTTTAAAAATCGATCTGCCAGATCCGCTTCCAAAGCTCACTTATGCAGAGTCTGTCCGCCGTTTTGGTACTGATCGGCCAGATCTTCGTATCCCGCTGGAACTTCTCGATGTGGCGGATCTGATGGCCGAGGTTGAATTTAAGGTATTTGCGGGCCCAGCCAGTACGCCTGGGAGTCGGGTAGCCGTGTTGCGGGTTCCAGGCGGCGCCTCCCTCAGTCGCCAGCAGATCGATAGTTATACCGAACTGGTTAAACAGTTCGGCGCCGGTGGGTTGGCCTATATCAAGGTCAACAAACTCAGTGATGGCGCCGGCGGGTTGCAGTCGCCGATACTCAAATTCCTGCCCGAAACCGTAGTTAGCGAACTGCTCGACCGCGTTGGCGCCGAAGATGGCGATCTGCTGTTTTTTGGCGCAGACCGCGAGCGGGTCGTCAACGATGCGCTTAGCGCGCTTCGGATACGTCTTGGTCATGATCTCGACCTCGTTGCACCAGGCTGGCGACCGCTTTGGGTGGTTGATTTTCCATTGCTTGAAGAAGATGCCGCGGCCGGGCGCTGGGTGGCGCTTCACCATCCGTTTACGGCGCCGCACACCGAAGATGTGGATCATCTGCAGACCGATCCAGGAGCTGTGCGATCGCGCGCCTATGATATGGTGCTTAATGGTACCGAGATTGGCGGCGGCTCAATCCGTATCCATCAAAGGGCAGTTCAGCAGCAAGTTTTTGCAGCTTTAGGTCTTGATGAGGCGCAGGCGCAAACCCGTTTTGGTTTTTTGCTTGATGCACTGCGATACGGGGCACCGCCGCATGGCGGAATCGCTTTTGGTATCGACCGGATTGTGTCGATGGTGGCGGGTGAAAGCTCGATACGCGATGTGATTGCATTCCCCAAAACGCAAAAGGCATCCTGTTTGTTGACCGAAGCTCCGGGCGATGTCGACAATGATCAGTTGCGGGAGCTGGGCCTTCGTCGTGCTACTCCGCAGCGCCCCGACGGGACGGCGATGGAGTGAGTACGAAGGCTTTGTTGCCACCGGCACGCGGTAAGCGGCCGGAATCGGTCCTGGTAGTTATCTATACTGTGGCCGGCGAGACATTACTCTTGCAGCGGATACGAAGCGGTTTTTGGCAATCCGTGACCGGTGGTCTGAACTGGGGTGGTGAAACCCCTGCCCAGGCAGCGCACCGTGAAGTGTTTGAAGAGACCGGCCTCGAGAGGGCTTCGGGCTGGCGTGACTGGGGTTTCAGCCAGTCCTTTCATATCCTGCCTGAATACCGCCACTGGTATGGCCCGGGCGTGGTGGAGAATATTGAGCATTTTTTCTCACTGGAACTCCCGGCACGGTGCCCGGTCAAGTTAAACTCGTCCGAGCATGACCAAAGCTGTTGGGAAGATCTGGCAGTGGCAGAACATACCCTGTGGTCATGGACAAATCGGGCTGCGCTGGCGCAGGTGATTGCAGAACAGGTGTAATCACACTGTTAACTTAGTACTGATCAGGCAATTAGGCCGGGGAAGAGGCGACCAAGATGGCCGGACACAGCAAATGGGCCAATATCAAGTTTCGTAAGGCGGCCCAGGACGCCAAGCGTGGCAAGTTGTTTACCAAGCTGATCCGGGAGATCACCGTGGCTGCCCGCGCGGGAGGGAGTGATAGCGCATCTAATTCTCGTTTGCGGACTGCGGTGGAAAAAGCGCTCGCTGGAAACATGACTCGAGATACTGTTGACCGCGCGATCAAGCGGGGTACTGGAGAGCTTGAGGGACTGTCTTACGAAGAGGTGCGTTATGAGGGTTATGCTCACGGTGGCGTGGCCGTTCTGGTTGACTGCACTACCGATAATCGTAACCGGACGGTAGGAGAGGTTCGCCATCTTTTCAGCAAGCATGGTGGTAATCTGGGCACTGAAGGTTCGGTCGCCTATCTATTCAGCAAGATCGGACTGTTTGTTTTTGCGCCCACAGCGGATGAAGAGGCTGTAATGGAGGTGGTCGTTGCTGCCGGAGCTGAGGAAGTCGAAACCGCGCTGGACGGATCGATCGAGGTGATCACAACTCCGGAACTATTTGACACCGTTCGCGCCGCGCTGGCACAGGAGCGCTTGGAGCCAGAGATAGCTCAGATAGTGCAGCGGCCAGCGACAGAAACCGAACTTGACGGTGATGATGCCCAGAAAGTCGTGAGCCTGGTAGATGCCCTAGAAGAGATGGATGACGTGCAGGACGTGTTTACCAATGCCACTTTCCCCGAGGAGATGGCGGCGTCGGGCTGATAACCTGGCACGGTATGCCCGTGGAAAACATCAGGGTTATTGGTATTGATCCAGGCTCCCGGGTCACAGGTATCGGGGTGGTTGAGGCGCGCGGCCAGTCCTTGCATTATATTTATAGCGAGTGTGTGCGTACCGGTGATGGCCCACTGGGACCCCGTCTGGTGACAATTCACGGTCGTATACGCGACGCCATCGATCAGTACCGACCCACGGCAGGCGCCATTGAGAAAGTGTTCATGTCAACCAATCCGCGCTCTGCACTGGTATTGGGGCAGGCTCGCGGCAGCGCTCTTGTGGCCTTGGCGCATAATGAGTTGGAGATTGGCGAATACAGCGCTTTGGAGATCAAGCGCTCAATTACGGGCACTGGCCGAGCCAGTAAACAGCAGGTACAGCACATGGTGAGAGTTCTGTTGGGTCTGGATCGCAAGCCGCCACAGGATGCTGCCGATGCATTGGCTTGCGCAATCTGTCATGTGCACCTGGCCCAAGTTCGCAAACGCCAGGAATCAGCCATGTCCGAACTGGCGGATCGTGACTCTGGTGGGGTAAGACGATGATCGGCCAGGTCAGCGGTACGTTGGTACATAAGCAGCCGCCACAATTGATGGTTGATGTAAGGGGCATTGCCTATGAACTGGAAGCGCCGATGACCGCCTTTTACAATCTGCCAGAGATCGGCGCCAGCGTTTCACTGTATACACACCTGGCGATACGTGATGATGCTCACCTACTGTTTGGCTTTACTGACCGGCGCCAGCGCGACCTGTTCCGTATATTGCTGAAGACCAGCGGCGTTGGGCCACGGGTCGCATTGGCGATCCTTTCTGGACTGACAGCGGATGATCTGGTTGCCTGTATCAGCGCTGGTGATGTTGCGCAACTGATGCGGGTGCCTGGCATTGGCCGCAAGACCGCTGAACGTCTGGTCATTGAATTACGTGATCGGCTCGACAACATCGGTGATTCTGGTAGCGACCTGTCCGGCGCTGGGTTAACCCCCCAGCAGGACGCGATCAGTGCATTGGTCGCCTTAGGATACCGCGCGGCTGAGGCGGGTCGTGTCGTACGCTCAGTTGATACAGACGGTGGTCCGACTGTTGAATCCCTCATCCGTGAGGCACTCAAGGCGCTTTCTGGAGACACAAAATGAGTAGCCACGACCCGGTGATAAACCCGACCCATCAGGACGATGCTTCTCAGGAACAGGTGTTGGACCGCAGCCTGCGACCGTTACGTCTGGATGACTTTATTGGCCAACCAAAGGTGCGTGAGCAGTTGGAGATTTTTATCGCCGCCGCCAAAGGTCGAGCGGAGGCGCTTGATCACGTTCTGGTATTTGGTCCGCCGGGTTTGGGCAAGACCACATTGGCCCATATTCTGGCCCACGAGATGGGCGCGAACCTGCGCCAGACTTCCGGCCCGGTTTTGGAGAAGGCAGGGGATCTGGCAGCGATCCTAACCAATCTTGAGCCACACGATGTGCTTTTCGTAGACGAGATTCACCGTTTGAGTCCAGCGGTAGAGGAGATTCTTTACCCGGCACTTGAGGACTATCAGCTGGACATCATCATCGGTGATGGTCCAGCCGCTCGCTCAATAAAGTTGAATCTGCCACCGTTTACTCTGGTGGGTGCCACGACTCGTGCCGGCCTGCTGACTTCTCCGTTGCGTGACCGTTTTGGCATTGTCCAGCGTTTGGAGTTTTATCAGCCCTCGGAGCTGGCACTGATTGTCGAGCGCTCGGCACGCATCCTCGCTGTTCCCAGCGATGCCAATGGTGTTGATGCCATTGCCAGGCGCAGCCGTGGTACGCCGCGTATCGCCAATCGATTATTGCGCCGAGTCCGTGATTACGCCCAGGTTAAGGCGGATGGCGCGATCAGCAGTGAGATTGCCGACAGCGCACTTGATTTACTCGAGGTCGATGGTTTTGGTCTCGATGCATTGGACCGGCGTTTGTTGCTTGCCATTATGGAAAAATTCGATGGCGGTCCAGTGGGTGTTGACAGTCTTGCCGCTGCGATTGGAGAGGAGCGCGGCACTTTGGAAGATGTTGTGGAGCCATATCTTATTCAGTCGGGATTTCTGATGCGTACCCCCCGAGGGCGTGCTGCTACCCGGGCCGCATACCGCCACTTTGGTCTGGCCCTGCCCGCAAGTGATGGCCCTCAGGCTGGCCTTTTTCCTGGAGGTTCCGAAGGTTCCGCACCATGAAAAGGTCAGGAAATTCTCACGCTGTTGACAGTGTTGGTAGGTGTTTTTCCTGTAGTGTTGAACCCACTGATGGGTATCGCATGACTGTTTTATGATCGGGTCGGGCACAGTGTTCCGTTGGCCGATACGGGTTTATTACGAGGATACCGATGCCGGGGGAATTGTTTATTACGCCAACTATCTTAAATTTATGGAGCGGGCACGCAGTGAGTGGCTGCTCTCGCGAGGCGTAGACCTTGCTGTGCTGGCCCATAATGAAGATGCAATGTTTGTCGTGCGCTCGGCTAATCTGGAGTTTTTGCGACCGGCACGTTTGAGCGACAATCTGGAGGTATCTGTACAGGTAGCCCACCAGCGTCCCGCGAGTGTAGAGTTGTCTCAGGTGGTGACCCGGTCTGGTGAGGCGCTATGTACTGGTGTGGTGCGTTTGGCCTGTATTAATATTCGCACCGCACGGCCCCGGCCTCTGCCGGCTTTTTTTGAGGACGAGTAACAACCGATGAACGAAGCAGTCAAACTCGCAGTGAGCAATGAATCGCTGTCGATCCTCCAACTGGTACTCCAGGCAAGCCTCCTGGTGCAACTGGTCATGCTGATTTTGGTGGCGGCATCGCTGGTATCGTGGACAGTTATTTTTTCCAAAGCCAGTTCACTGAAAAAGCTCCGCCGGGAGGCAGATGATTTTGAGGCTGACTTCTGGTCCGGCGGGGAACTTAACAGTTTGTACCGGCGTTGTACCGAGGGCGGCGTTGAGCCGATCGGCATGACCGGCGTTTTTGTTTCAGGTTATCGCGAGTACACCCGGCTTGCAGGCAACACAGCGATAGAGCGTACCGATCTGGTTGAGGGTGTGCAGCGGGCAATGCGCGTAGCCCTTAGCCGCGAGGTCGAATCGTTGGAAGCGCACCTACCGTTTCTGGCGACGGTGGGCTCTATCAGCCCCTATGTAGGTCTTTTCGGCACCGTATGGGGAATCATGAATTCTTTTCGTTCGCTCGGCGCAATGCAGAGTGTTTCTATTGCAACAGTTGCACCGGGAATTTCTGAGGCCCTGATAGCGACCGCCATGGGTCTTTTCGCGGCGATTCCGGCCGTTATCGCCTATAACCGTTATTCCGCTGGCTCTGAGTCACTGATTGCCCGTTACGATGTTTTTGTCGAAGAATTTCTCAGTATCGTTAATCGACAGGCCGTGAGTGGCCAGCGGCGCAGCTAACGGATTCTCCCGGGTCATTGTAATGCGTCCACGTCGCCAGAAACGCCAGATGAGCGAGATTAACGTTGTACCGTATATCGATGTCATGTTGGTGCTGTTGGTGATTTTTATGGTTACCGCGCCTTTAATGATGCAGGGGGTCACCGTCGAATTACCCCAGGCTGATGCCCGCGCAGTGTCAGAAGACAGCAAGGAGCCTTTCGTGGTTCACGTAGACAAGGCGGAGCAGTATTTCATTAATGATGATCCCAACCCGGTGACCAATATCCAGGAGATCCGAATCAAGGCGGACATCGTGTTGCGCAACAGTCCCAAGACCGAGTTTTTGGTTCGCGCAGACAAGAATGTCCGTTATGATGCCGTTGTACAGGCAATGGTTTTGCTGCAACAGGCCGGTGTGCCTGGTGTGGGGTTGGTGACCGACTCGTTGGGACATTGATCGCCGGTGAGTCGGAGCCCGCGTAAAGCTGCCAGCCCGATTCGGGGTTTTATATACGCGGTTCTGATCCATATCGTTTTTGGTGCACTGATTGGGGTGAGTTTGTGGTTTCAACCCCAGGTAATCGAGCCCTTGCCGGGTAAACCGATGCAGGCAAAAGCAATAGATCTGGCCGCGATCGAAAGGGCCAAGGCTGAAAAAAAACGCAAAGCCACCGAGAAAAAGAAAGCGGCTGAAAAAAAGAAGGAAAAAGAGGCTTTAAAGAAGAAAGAAGAGGCTTTAAAGAAGAAAAAGGCCAAGGCTGAGAAAAAACGCAAAGCCACCGAGAAGAAGAAAGCAGCTGAAAAAAAGAAGGAAAAAGAGGCTTTAAAGAAGAAAAAGGCGGCTGAGGTAAAGAAAAAAGCCAAGGCTGAAAAAAAACGCAAAGCGGCCGAGAAAAAGGCTCGGGAAGCGGCTGAGGCCCAGGCGCAGCTCGAGCGCGATGAGCGCGAGGCAGTGTCTGCCTTTGGCGCGTTGGCCTGGGCAATCCAGCAGCAGGTCAGCAGTAACTGGAGCGAGCCAGGGGACTTTAGCGGCATGAGTGTCTCGTTTCTTGTTAAGGTAGATAGGGATGGAAACGTTATCTCGGTGACTATCACTAATGAAAGTGGGGATACACGTCTGGATGAATCGGCCGAAAATGCTATTTTCAAGGCCTCTCCTTTGCCATTTCCCACTGAACCACGTTATTACGAGTACCTGAAAGAATTTAACTTTGTTTTTAAACCCTGACCCTTAGGAAAATAGCGACGATGAGAAGGCTTGTTGCAGGAATGTTGCTGGCGTTATCGGCCGGGTGTGTGGCGTTGCTTCCTGCCTCTGCGTTCGCAGCCCTTACTATTGAAATTACCCAGGGTGAGGATTCAGGCACCCCGATTGCTGCAGTCCCCTTTCGTTGGCATGGTGAGGGCGAACCACCTGAGGATATTCGCGCAATCATTGCGGCAGATCTGCACCGCTCAGGCCGTTTCGATTTATTGCCAACTAATGATTTTCTCTCTAAGCCAAGCGAGGTCACCGAGGTTCGCTACAAGGATTGGCGTCTGATCAAAGCTGAAGCATTGGTGATTGGCCGGGTGATAGAGAAAGGGCCAGATCAGTTTGAGGTTAGCTTTCAGTTGCTGGATGTTTACCGTGAAAGAATCAAGGTCGGCCTGCGTTTTTCTGTTAGTGCGGCACAACTGCGTCAGGTGGCACATCAGATCAGCGACCGGATCTTTTATGAGATGACGGGCATTCGCGGGGCTTTTGACACCCGCATCGCCTATGTGACCATGAATCAACAGGATAACAGCGACCGCCTGTACCGGTTAATGGTGGCAGATTCCGATGGCCACGACCCCCAGCAGATTCTACAAACAACCAATTTGCCGATATTGTCACCGGCTTGGTCGCCCAATGGTGAATGGTTGGCCTACGTGTCGTTCTCCGATGCCACTTCTGGTGCTAACATCTGGCTACAGGATATCAACTCTGGCAACCGCCGGACTATTGCGCAGGTTGAAGGGGCAGCGAGTGCGCCGGCCTGGTCCCCGGATGGTAAGTGGTTGGCACTGACGATTTCGGCCAAGGGTAACACGGATATTTACGTGCTCCAGGTAGCGTCCGGTGACATCCGGCAATTGACGCGTCACCCGGCAATCGACACCGAGCCTGCTTGGTCCCCAGACGGCCGGCACTTGGTTTTTACCTCTGATCGCAGCGGCCGACCACAGATTTACCGTATTGGCCGCAACGGTGGCGAGGCTGAACGCCTGACACGGGAGGGAAAGGAAAACGCTCGGGCATCATACGATCCCAGTGGCAAACGACTGGTGATGGTGACCAACCGCGGTACAGGCGCGGGATACCAGATTGGTGTATTCTCTCTGGCCAGTGGCGAGATGGAATTGCTGACTGACGGTACACTCGATGAATCACCGACTTTTTCGCCAAACGGTGCGATGATTCTGTATGCTACGCGTCTGGGCAGGGATGGCGTCCTTGCCGCAGTGTCAGCGGATGGCCGTGTACGACAGATACTGAAAATGCATGATGGTGAAGTGCGAGAACCGGCCTGGGCAGCAAGCCGGTAGTAGCCAGTAAAGATATTGAATACAGGAGATTGATGATGCGTAGATTTGGGACGGTTTTCCTAGTGCTCTTTTTGGGCGTGGCACTGGCGGGTTGCGCGGCGACCAAGAAAAAAGGCGGGGGAGTAGAAGTGGAGGACGCGACGATTTCCGATACCACCGATGCTGCCTCGACTGATGCGGCATCATCGGGAATCGGATCAGAAGACGCGACCGCAGGGGAGATTATTACGATTAGCGAAGATAGCACTGATCTGGATGATCCATTGGGGCAGCGGGTGATCTACTTTGATTTCGATAGTTCTAACCTCACCCCCGAGGCACAGCGGGTAGTCGAAGCACACGCACAGTACTTGGCAGGCAATCCGGGCATGGCCGTGGTGCTGGAGGGTCACGCTGATGAGCGTGGCACCCGCGAATACAACCTGGCACTGGGCGAGCACCGCGCCAATACAGTCAACGAAATACTCCAAGGACTGGGTGTTGCACCCGATGCGATCCGCACGATCTCCTATGGCGAAGAGCGGCCGGTTTCGATGGGTCAGGATGAGAGTGCCTGGTCTTTGAACCGTCGCGTGGAGATTCTTTACTGACGGTAGGATCCAAGCCAGCACGGTTGGCGTCTTCCCGCTCTCGCTGGTCGTAACTCAGTTTCGGGGGGTCTGATGGGTTTGCGGGCAAGTACCGGTTACCGCGCGGTATGCGCCTTAGCTCTTGCTTGTGTTGGTGGCGGCCAGGTTCCTGCCAAGGCGGATAGTAAGACCGCGACGTTTGTACATACATCGGCTCCCACGTCAGTTGAAGATGTCTCCGATGCCTCAATCGTTTTTTCCCAGACCTTTGGATTACCTTGTTCTGGCGACAGCGAGTTTACGAGTTTGCAGCGCAAAATCAATCATTTAGAGTCCTGTCCGGACAGTCAACCCTCTAAAGTAAAGAAACTGAAACACCCTCAGCAGGGGTTGTACGACCAACTTGATGGCTGCCGCTATTTAAAGTGGACCACAACGACCCTCCCCGTTGTCGAGGGCGGGGGAAACGTAACATCGCTCAAGCCATCTGATTTCGAGTTGGCCGGCGCAGTAGTCGAACTTCAAAGCCCGGTAGCATCGGTTGTCGTGGGAGACGGTTCCGGCACCAGCGAGACCGTTACCGTTGTCTCAGTTGAGCCCGCCACCCCCAGCCAGGCCGAACCGAGGGGCCTTGGTGAAAAGGCGGCTTACGATGCAGCCTTTGACCTTTTCAAGCGTAGCCGTACTCTGGATTCGACTTATGCCTTTGTAGCCTTTTTGCGTAGTTATCCACAAAGCCCCTTGGCTG
>Ga0310120_10003833_pt1 | contig 10706 bp, 11 predicted proteins | sample CB27_AW_983_MG_FD_203506 | JGI IMG/M metagenome (GOLD analysis project Ga0310120, IMG submission 203506) | Marine microbial communities from Western Arctic Ocean, Canada - CB27_AW_983 | ecosystem: Environmental > Aquatic > Marine > Oceanic | place: Canada: Western Arctic Ocean | collected... | reverse complement strand
GGACGAACCCGAGGAGATCCAGGCGGCGGTGGCTGCGGCGCTGGATCGGGCCGATCTGGGCGCGGTGATCTTGACAGGGGGCACGGGGGTTGCGCCCCGGGACCAGACGCCGGAGGCGGTGGAGCCCTTGCTCGACCGAGTGGTACCCGGCTTTGGAGAACTCTTCCGCTTTCTCTCGTACGAGGAGATTGGCTCGGCGGCTCTGCTCTCCCGGGCCCTCGCGGGATTGGCGGCTGGCCGCGTGGTCTTCGTGATCCCCGGATCCCGGGGCGCCGTTCGTCTTGCCATGGAGAAACTGATCCTTCCCGAGATCGGTCACCTGGCGGGAGAGGCGCTCAAACAACGCTGAAGCGACTAGGATGCTGAAGCGACAAGGATGGTCAAGTGATTAGGATGCTCAAGTGATTAGGATCCGTTGGGGAGGATCTCGATTTCAACGCGTTGATTTTCTCGCCAGCCGTGGGATTGGGCATAGCCGGCGGGGACTTCGAGCACTCGGTCGGTGAGGCTTCGCGGCGCAAGGACCGGGCCGTTCTGTCCGGGGATGTGGGGGACCCGCTGGTTGATCTCGACGATCCGGTCGCCCCGGATCCAGATGATATCGATGTCGAAGCGCATGCCCTTCATCCAGAATCGCGGAAAACCGGGCTTGTCGTAAAGGAAAAGCATTCCCCAGTTCCAGGCCAGGGCATCCCGCTCGCCCAGGCCCAGGCTCTGTTCTTCCGGCGTGCGGGCTATTTCCAGGGCCACGCGTTGGTCGGCAATGGTGATCCATCCCTGGGGTTCAGGAGACGCTTTGCTCGGACTCCCGGGGCCATTGCAGGCCGAGAGGGAGAGCGTCAGAAGCAGCACCCATCGCCCTGCGGTCACCGGGATCGACAGTGGGAATTTCATTGATCATCCGTCGGTGGAGTATAGAAGTCGAAGTCCACCGTGTTCTCCTGCACATATGCACGAAGGTTCTTGATCATACGGGCCTCGAGTTGGCGGATCCGCTCGCGTGAGACTCCGAATTCTTCGCCCATTTCCGCCAGGGTGCGAGGCTCTTCCGCGAGGATTCGCTCGCGCAGAATGCGCTGATCGCGTTCGTTGAGATCGGCCGCGAACTCGTCGATTCTTTGCATGAAATTTTCGCGCATCTGGGCATCGCCGACCTGGGCCTCGGCGCTGTCGGCGGAAGTGGCGAAGCCATCGCCGACGGTGGCGCCGTGTCCGTCGTCGCGTCGGGCGGGTGCGTCCAGGTACGTGTCCGGGCGCGATAGACGATTCTCCATCTCCATGACGTCTTCCTCGGAAACGTCGAGTCGCTCGGCAATCAGCTTGGGCTCCACTTCGAAGCCCTCGCGTTCGAGCCTTGCACGCTCCTTGTTGAGCTGAAAGAAGAGCTTGCGCGAGGCGCGGGTTGTCCCCAGGCGCACGCTCCGCATATTGTCGAGGATGTACTTGAGGATATAGGCGCGGATCCAGTAGACCGCGTAAGAGGACAATTTGACCCCTTGATACGGGTCGTATCGCTGGACGGCCTCCATCAGCCCGACATTGCCCTCCTGGATGAGGTCGAGGCTATTGGTCCAGGCCCTGCGGTATTCCATTGCGATTTTGACCACGAGGCGCAGGTTGGAGACCACGAGTTTGCGGGCGGCGCGAACGTCGCCGTCCTCCACCCAGCGAACCGCGAGGGCGTGCTCTTCTTCCCGGCTGATCGGAACGTGATCGGCAAGCTGGGACATGTAGTAGGAGAGGCTCGAGACCTGGCCCGGGGCGCTGGGGAGGGAGGCGGAATCGTCGTCCAGAGGGAGCGCGTCCAGGGGGACCGGAACCGGCGCGGATTCGGGGTCGAGGATCTGGGAGCCGTCGGCGAGGAAGGCGGGCGCCAAATCGATGGTCTCGTCGGCCCGGGAAGAACTGTCGGGTCGCGGATCGACGGGGGCATCCGCCTCGAGGGGCGGGAGTACTTCGGGTTCCTTGCCGCTCACGTTCGGCCCTCTGAATGCGGGTACGGTGGAACTGCTGCCCACCGGAGCCGTGCGTTTCTGCCATTGGTCATCTGCGGAAAAACGCGACGAGTCTAGCAAATAAGTGAGGCGGCCCCGGGAGGGGGCCGCCTCGCTGTGTGGCTCCTGGAACGGCGCTTGAGAGTCCCGGCTGCGCCGAAGTATCCACTCTTTCGTTCTCGGGCTACTCCGCTGCGGGCTCTTCGACCTTGAGCGAGCGGATGTGCGCGATGATGTCGTTTACCTGGGCTTCGGTCAGGGTCGGCCACGGCGCCATCAGGGGCGAGCCGCCGTACTTCATCGCGCCATTCGCGATGATCAGTTGCAGGTCCTCGTCCTCGCCCATCACGCCATTGCCGCTGGGGTCAAAAGCGAAGTCGCCCACGGTAAAGTTGCGGGGCGAAGGTGTCAGGGCCGCGCCCACCGGGCCGTCGCCCTTGCCCGAGATGCCGTGGCACGAGGAGCAATTGGCGTTGAAGATGACTGCACCCGCCGCTGGATCGCCGGCTGACGCCAGGCTCGGGGCCATTAGGAAGGCCAGGAAAAGCGCGACGAGTAGGGCGGTGAAATGGGATTTCATGGGAGTTCTCTCCTTAGAGGGGCGGGGATTGCAAGAGGGCCGGGGGGTGCATCGTTGTCCAATGCGACGGCGAGACTAGGCCCGGCCCGGGGGGCAGTCAATCAAGCGTTTTGTTGCACCCGGGCCTGCATCCAGGCCACCAGCATTCGGACGCCCACGCCCGTGGCTCCGTGGCGGTGGTAGGGGGTGCGACGGTTCGTCCAGCCGGTTCCCGCAATGTCGAGGTGTGCCCAGGGAGTATCGCCGACGAAGGCTTGGAGAAAGGCCCCGGCGGTGGAGACCCCGCCCTCCCGGCCTCCGGAATTCTTGAGGTCAGCGATGGTGCTACGCATTTCCCGCCGGTGCTCCGGGAGGAGTGGCACGGGACACATGCGCTCTGAAACCGCGTCCCCGGCCCGCTGGATTTCCTCGACGAGTTTATCGTCGTTCCCCATGGCGGCGGTGGCCCAGGGCCCAAAGGCGATCATCGCGGCACCGGTTAGAGTGGCCAGATCGATCATGGCTTCCGGGGCGAACTGCTTGACCGCGTAGTCCAGAGCGTCGGCCAGGACGACCCGTCCCTCGGCGTCTGTATTGGTGACCTCGATGGTCTTGCCCGCGCGGCTTCGGATGACGTCGCCGGGTCGATACGCGGTACCGCTGGGCATGTTTTCAGCGGCGGCGATGATGCCCACCACGTGTGCGGGAATCTTGAGCAGAGCAGCGGTGCGCAGTGCGCCGATCACGGCTGCGGCTCCGGACATGTCGTGCTTCATCTCCTCCATTCCGCCCGACGGCTTCAGCGAGATGCCGCCCGAATCGAAAGTGATCCCCTTGCCGACCAGGCAGAGCGGAGCACTCTTGCGCTTGGCCGGGGCGCCCCGGTGCTCGAGTACGATCAACTGCGGGGGGTTCGCACTCCCCGAGCCCACCGCGCGCAGGGCGGAGAAACCGCCGCGCTCGAGCTCGGCGCCGCGGATGATCCGGCAGGTCAGCCCGGTTTCTCGCGCAACCCGGCGGGCTTCCCGGCTCAGGCCGGCCGGGGGGAGTTCGTTGCCCGGAGCATTGGAAAGATCCCGCGCCAGATTCTGGGACTCAGCCCCCCAGACCGCCTCCTTCGCGCGCCGTCGCAGGCCGGACAGGCCCTCCGCCGAGGGGAAGAGCAGGGTGGTGGCCGGGGCCTTGGGTTTCGGGGCGCGCCCCGGGGAGTTGCTCTTGAAGCGGTCATACCGGTAGGCGCCGAGGACGGCGCCCTCGGCCAGAGCGGCCACGCAGTCTTCGGCACGTAGGCCTCGGGCGCGAGGGGCCAGAATCGTGAGGCGGCCCAGTTTGCGCTCCCGGGCCTCGGAAGCCGCGCCGCCGGCCAGGCGCCGGACGCCGTCGAGTCCCAAATCATTGGGGGCGCCCACACCGACGAGCAGCACCCGCACGCCGGCACTTTTCGCCGAGGCGCCTGGCACATAAAGAAGAAGACGCTCTTCGGGACGGCCGCGGAAATCGCCGGTGGCTAGGGCGCGCTGGATGACGCCCCCGAGTGCACGATCGAACTGGGCGGCTTCAGTGGGCAGTCGAGGATTTGCGGTCGAGGCCTTGTCCGCCGGTTTCGGGGCCGGCCGAAAGACCGGAATCGCCAACAGATCCGCCGATGCGGTGCTCATTTCACCGGTCTTTACGCTGATTTTCATTTCACTTGACCCCCTGTTGATTGTGCTTGACGTTGTCGATCTGTGGCCCGATCCCGCCCCGGTTGATGCCAGTCTGACGCTTCTCTAAACTGATCGCATCGTCCCCCCGGCGTTTGGCATTTGCTGTCGGGGGGGCCTTTTTTTTGGATCGCCGTGCTCTCCCCCCGGATGGCCGATCAGTGGGTGGGCAAGGCGGCCGGTTTCAGTGGCCGGTTCAAGTGGCCGAGAGCAGGGCGGGGAAGGCGGCGAACAGGCCGCGACCGCAAAGAGGGTAGATAGCCCAGGCGATCCCGCCGACCCAATGGGGTCAGCGGGAGGGAGACTCGGGGCTAGGCATAGATTGGATCGCCGCGCGGAATGCTGGGCGATCCGACTGAACGGGGGAAAGAGCGTGGGCGGAGAACTTCTGGATCTGGTCCTTCAGGCCGGCCTTGTCGTGAAACTCGTGCTCCTGCTTCTGCTGGCGGCGTCGATTCTCTCGTGGGCGCTGATCGGCTACAAGTGGAGTGCCCTGCGCGGAGCGGAGGAAGACAACTCGACCTTTCTCGACGCCTATCGGCACGACCCGCTCGATACGGTTTTTGAGGCGGCCCGGGACCTGGACAGGAGTCCTCTGGCAGTGATCTTTCTTTCGGGCTGCGAGGTGATGAAGCGAAATCCCCGACCCGAGGGCGAGGGCGAGGGGGATTCGTCCGAGTCGTCGTTGGCGTATCGCCGGAAACTGACTCGGGCCATCCAGTGGGCGGCCCGGGGCGAGCGGCAGCACGCCGAACGAGGGCTGACTTTCTTGGCGACCGTGGGGAGTTCGGCTCCCTTCATCGGGCTCTTCGGCACGGTGGTCGGCATCATCAATACCTTCCAGGGCATCGGGACGGCGGGCAATGCCAGCCTGGCCGTGGTGGGGCCGGGTATGGCCGAAGCGCTGATTGCCACGGCGATGGGTCTTCTCGCGGCGATTCCGGCAAGCGTGGCCTACAACGTTTTCATCGCAGGCATCGAGGAGAACAGCTCGGCCGGCGAACTCTTTGCCGAGGAACTCGCCGAGGACCTCGTGACTCTGCGCGCTCAGGGCGCGGCTCAGGCCGAGAGTTGACCATGGCAGAACTCTCGACTCGGCGCCGGCGTCCGTATTCGGAAATCAATGTCACACCCTTCGTGGACGTGATGCTGGTGCTGCTGGTGATCTTCATCGCCACGGCTCCGCTGATGCAGCAGGGGATGAACGTGAACCTGCCCGAGACCAACACCCAAGCCCTGCGTGTGAGCGATGCGCCGCTGATTCTTTCCGTCGACGTAGAGGGGCGATATTTTCTCGGCCGCAAGGAGATTCCCCCGGCCGACTTGCAAAAGCGGCTCGAGGCCGTCTTTGAGGCTCGGGCATCCAAGCAGATTTTTCTGCGCGCCGACAAGGAGGCTCCCTATGGGGTTGTGGTCAAGGCCATGGCGGCCGCCCGGCGCGCGGGTTCGACCCAGCTGGCCATTGTGACTGAGGCCGAGCGGTAACCCGAGCGGGCAGAGCGTTGGGGGAGAGTGATCGACCCGGCCGGGAGGGGCTCGGAACGCCTTCCACGGGGTTTCGGGGATCGGATAGGCGGGGTGAAAGGGCAGCCGGGGGCTGAGAGACGGGGATGCAGAGCGCCATGGATTGGGTAGAGGGCCAACGGGCCGAGAGCGGGTGGTCCATGCGATCCCTGTTGGTTCTCTCGCTGGTGGGTCATCTGTGCCTGATGCTGGGCTTGATGTTGACGCCGGGGCCCGCGCCCCTGCGAATGCCCCAGGCGCTGACGGTCGAGCTTGTGGCGGCGGTTCCCGCCGCGCCGAAGCCACCCACCCCGACACCCGCCCCGGCCCCGACTCCCACTCCCACTCCCGCCCCGCCGCCGCCCAAGCCCAAAGTGAAAATCCTGCCCAAGCAGGCTCCATCCGTTCAACTGAAGCCCAAGCCCAAGCCCAAGCCCGAACCCGCGCTCCACCGCCGGCCTCGACCCAAGGAATTGGCCTACGAGGACGCCCTGGCCCAATTGCGGGGAGAACTGGGCGAGCCCCCCGCCGCGATGGACTCCCCGGAGCCCGCCGAGAGCCCGGCTCCCGCCCCCGATTCCCCCTCCGCCCGGTCCTCCCAGGGCGTCAAGGTGGACCCCGAATTGTTGGCGTGGCATCAGGCCGTCAAGCGCCACATTCGTGCGGGTTGGATCACCCTTCCCGAGTTCCGAAACCGGGGGCTGGTCGCCGAGTTGATGATCGATGTGGCGATCGACGGCCGGGTGCTCGGCCAACCGGAACTGGTGGCCTCTTCGGGCAATCCCTTCTACGACGACAATGCGGTTCGCGCACTCAAGAAAGCGAGCCCGCTGCCGCCGCCGCCCCGAGCGGGCCGGCGCACCATCCTATTTACGCCCGAGGAGTAGACACCATGCGCCGGATTTTTTCCCTCATCGTGACATTGGTTTTTGCCGGTTCGGCTGGCTTCGGCCCCGGCCCCGCTGCGGCCCAAGTTTCCGATCCCGCCATCGTGATCACCCCGGGCGAGGGGAGGGCGTTTCGGGCGGCGGTCCAACAATTCTCCGATCGGGCGAAGCCTGCCGATCCGGGCCGGGCGGCGGGACTTCGGCGCGCCATGGAACAGGGCATGGAATTTTCCGGCGTTCTCCTGCCCCTGGCCGACGATGCCTTTCTGGGTGCCCTTGAGACCGAGGGCTTGACCGAGGGGCCGCGCGGCGACTGTTCGGATTGGCTTCAGGGGGGCGCGGACGCATTGGTGGAAGGTCAGATCACCGGCTCGGCCAGCGAACTCGCCGTTGAGTACCAGGTATGGGATACGGCGCGGTGCCGTTCCCTGGCCCGGGGCGTACTGAAGCGGCCCCGGGAAGACCGCCACCGGCTCGCCAAACTCCTGGCCGATCAGGTCGTGGCCGCATTCACCGGGATGCCCGGGGTGGCGGGTACGGAAATCGCTTTCATTTCCGATCGCAGCGGAGAGCGCGAGGTTTACGTGATGGACGCCGACGGGGGGCGTCAGCGTCCGGCCACCCGGGGTCAGAGCATCAAGGCCTTCCCCGACTGGACCCCCGATGGGGGCGCGATTCTGTACACGTCCTATGGAGAGCGGGCGATGCCCGGGCTCTACCTGACGTCCCGGGGCGAGTATTCCCCGGGTCCGATCCTGGGCGGAATTCTATCGAGACAACCCAAGTATCGAGGGGTTTTTAACCCATCCGGTTCATCCCTCGCCGTGGTTTCCAGCCTGGGCGGATCCACGGCCATCTACCGGGTGGATCGCGATGGAGGCAACCTTCGCCGCTTGACCCGGGGCGGGAGTATCAATATTTCCCCGTCGTGGTCGCCGGACGGCGAGCAGATCGCCTTCGTCTCCGATCGGTCGGGCTCGCCGCAGCTCTACATCATGGGTTCGGATGGGCGGGGGGTGCGCCGCCTGACTTTCAACGGTTCCTACAATACGGGTGCGTCGTGGTCCCCGGACGGCCGATGGATCGTCTACGAGACCCGGATCGCGGGCCAGTTCGATATTTGGCTGATCGACCCCAGCGGCGAGACCAATCTGCCGATTGTTTCCCACCCTCGGAGCGACGAGGCGGCGAGTTGGTCCCCGGACAGCCGGAAAATCACGTTCAGTTCCAAGCGAAGAGGCCGATCGGACCTCTACGTCGTGGACGTGGACGGCAAGAACCTGCGCCGTCTGACACGTCAGCAGGGCGAAAACCTGCAACCTGCGTGGGGGCCGTTCGCTCGCTGAATCCCGCGCTAGACTGCCGAGTCGCTAAGGAGGGGTGGGCCAATGAAAGTGCGCGTCACAGACCCTGGGAAGAGGGCGATGAATAAGGGGAAATCCGATCAAAGAGTACGCTGGATGGGCCCCTTGCACGCTCTATTGGTCGGTTTTTCGTGCCTTCTCGTTGGGCAGGGCTGCGTGACCCAGGGCGACTTTCGCAAGCTCGAAGAGCGCGTCTTGGACGGCAATCAGCGGTCCAAGGACCGGCCGAATCCCTTCAAGCAGATCGCCCAGCTATCCGCCCAGGTCGATGCCTTGCGGGGAGAACAATCCAAACTCGCCGGTCAGCTCGAAGTCGCGGAGAAGAAAGCCGACCAGGCGTTGAAGGAAGCGCGCAGGGCCCGCAGGCAGTTGGCGGCCCAGTCCGGCGAATCCGCGGCGTCGGACGCGGCGCCGGAAGAAGCCGCCGAAGAAGAATTTCCGGCCGATGCTGCAGGCGTGACATCGGAAGAGTTGGCCGCATACCAGAAGGGGCTCGAGGCATGGCGAGGCGACGACCACAAACTCTGTATCGATCGCTTCAGGAAATTTCTGCAAACCTATCCGGCTTCTCCGCACGCCGACGATGGTGCCTACTGGATGGCCGATTGTCATTTCAAGCAGGGGGACTACCGCGTTGCGGTGCTTCGTTTCAACGACGTTGTCCGTGTCTACCCGACGGGTAACAAGGCCGCTGATGCGCTTTTCCGGCAGGGCGAATCACTGCTCAAGCTTGGGCCGGGTTTTCACGATGCAGCGAGAACCGTTTTTGAGCAGGTTGTAAAAGATTACCCCGATTCAGCACGTGCAAAACAGGCACAAAAGCAGCTCTCCGCATTGGGTACGGGATGAGTGCGCCGAACGGGAAAACGCGGGTGAATCGGTGGAGGGCAATAGGGGCGGGCCCCGCCAAGTTGGCAAAACCGCTGAATGAAATTCATTCTGAGAGGGTCAGGCGTTGAAGAAGCGCGACATGGAAAAATTCAAGAAGCTCCTCGAGGGGCAGCGCGACGAACTGCTTGAGAACGCGCGTAAGACGCTCGCGGGGGATATTCACCTGGATCCCGATGATTTCCCTGATGAGATTGATACCGCGTCCTCGGAGATGAACCTCGCTTTCCAGGGTCGCTTGCGCGAACGCGAGCGGGGCCTGATCGGCAAGATCAACCAGGCGCTGGTGAAGATCGCCGAAGGCATCTACGGGGAGTGCGAGTCCTGCGGCGAGCAGATTTCGCTCAAGCGGATTCAGGCGCGCCCGGTGGCGGAGCTTTGTATCGATTGCAAATCTGAGCAGGAACAATTCGAGCGGCGGAACGCGTAGAGAGGGAGGGCGCTGTGGAGCGCGCCGCGCCCATAGCCGAGCGCGTGCTCGGCATCGAGAGTTCCTGCGACGAGATGGCCGCGGCGGTGGTGCGGTCGGGTCGTCATGTGCTTTCCAATGTGGTTTTCAGTCAGAATGAGGTGCATGCGCCCTACGGGGGCGTAGTGCCCGAACTGGCTTCCCGGGACCACGCCCGAGTAGTGTCGGCGGTGGCGGAAGCCGCCCTGGCCGAAGCCGGCGTGGGCCTGGATGATCTGGACGGGATTGCGGTGACGGCGGGCCCGGGGCTTGTGGGCTCGCTCTTGGTAGGCCTGTCCTTTGCCAAGGCGCTGGCGTATCGGGCGGGCTGCCCGCTGGTGGCGGTCCACCATCTCGCCGGCCACCTGGCCGCCGCCGAACTCGCCGACCCCGGCTTGGCCGCGCCCTATTTGGGGCTCGTGGTTTCCGGGGGCCACACCGCGCTCTACCGGGTGGAGGCCGAGGTAGAGCCGTTGTTGCTGGGCCAGACCCTGGACGATGCCGTGGGCGAAGCCTTCGATAAGGTGGCCAAGCTGTTGGGTTTGGGTTTTCCGGGGGGGCCTGCGGTTTCCCGCGCGGGCGGTCTGGGGAATTGTCGGGCGGTGGATTTCCCGAGACCCATGGCCAAAAAGAGTGGTCTCGATTTCTCTTATAGCGGGCTCAAGACCGCGGTGGCCCTGGAGGTGAAGCGCCGGGGCGGGGCCGAGGCCATGAGCGAGACGGACGTGGCCGACGTGGCGGCCTCATTCGAGGCGGCCGCCGTGGAGTCGCTGCTGGTCCGGGCTCGGCGTGCCCTGCGCCAAGAAGGGCTCCGCCAGATCGCCGTTGTGGGGGGCGTGGCGGCCAACCGCCGCCTCCGGGAGGAACTCGAGACCGCCGGCGACCGCGATGGCTTTGGGGTCAGCTTTCCCCCGCCGGAACTGTGCACCGACAACGCCGTGATGATCGCGGCGGCGGGCGCCCGGCTGCTGGGGCGAGGCGAGTCCGACGGCCTGGGGTTGAGCGCTTTCTCTCGGGTTCCGGTGGGCCAGACACCCTGGCGTGGCGGGTCTCCATGAGTGCAAGCGGGGCCGGAGGGATGCGAGCGATCCTGGATCGTCGGGGCCTTTATCTGCGCCGAGAATTGGGTCAAAATTTTCTGACCGATGAGCGCTTGGCGCATCGCTTGGCCGACTTGGCCGGGGTGGGGCCGGATGATCTCGTGATCGAGATTGGCACGGGCCTCGGCGTGCTCACCCGGGCCTTAGCCCACCGCGCCCGTCGGGTGATTACCATTGAGATCGATTCCGGCTTGGTGGCGGCCCTGCGCGAGGAATCCCTGTTGCCCGAAGGGGTCGAACTGATCCACGCCGACGCCCTG
>Ga0310120_10003825_pt1 | contig 10717 bp, 10 predicted proteins | sample CB27_AW_983_MG_FD_203506 | JGI IMG/M metagenome (GOLD analysis project Ga0310120, IMG submission 203506) | Marine microbial communities from Western Arctic Ocean, Canada - CB27_AW_983 | ecosystem: Environmental > Aquatic > Marine > Oceanic | place: Canada: Western Arctic Ocean | collected... | reverse complement strand
CAGCGAATGCGGAGAGCAGTCAGCGGGCGGCTCAGCTCGAACGGATCACGGAACGGCGTAGGAAGGTGTGGGAGCTCTACATCGCCCGGCATACGTTTGAGGAGATCGCGGCGCAGGTGGGAATTAGCAACGCCCAGGCGTGGCGAGACTGCATGGCCGTGAGAGACCAGATTATGGAACGAGGGTTATTGGACAGCGTCCACCGCCTTGAGCGCCAGGTCGCTGGTCTCGACAGTCTCCACGCCACCCATTTTCCGAAGCGGGAAAAGAAGGCCAGTGCTGATATCTTGCTCCGAGTCTATGACGCTGAACGAAAATTGTTCGGCTTGAATGCTCCGAAGAAGATTGCCGAGACGAACAGCCGGCCCTATCGTGATTTGAGCGATACGGAGTTAGACAAGAGAATAGAAGAACTGAGCGTGATCGATATCGAGCCGCAGTCACGACCGGAGGCATAGGAGATTGCCAACCACGCAGAGCAGATAGATAGATCAGTGGAAGACGCGGACCAGCACGGACCACGATTAAGCCCGAGGAGCAGCCCCAAGATCAGCCCTCCGACCAGGCTGTGGCTTTGTTGCACGGTTCGACCACGGACCGATCCGGTGTCGAAGTCGGCGACGCTGCCGCCGGCCGTCGAGGCGGGACGACGATCTCGACACCGGTGCCGCCGGCCTCGCCGACCGCCGTGTACACACTGCGCGTGTCGTAGGCCCCGTCGCCCGTGTTCTGGGTGAGCGTCTCCGCGACGACGTAGCCGTTATCGTCCACGCCGATGTGCAGCTTCCGCCAGCCACTGCGCTCGTGCGCCTGCCGGTGCTTGCGCGAACACCACTCGCCGGCGCCATCGATCTTCAGCCCGGTCGAGTCGACGACCAGGTGGATCGCGCCGTCGTCCGCTCGGCGCACGGCGGGGACGAGCACGTCCCTGTTGCGCCGGGAGAGCGTCGTGTGGTCCGGGGCGTTCAGGTCCAGACCCATTAGCCGGAGCCACGACGCGACGAAGCCCTCGGGCTGCCGAAGCGGCAGGTGGAAGACCATGCGCAGGGGCAGCGCCGTGAGTCGCCCAGCTCGAGGCGCGCCGCTGCCCGCCACGCCAGCGGGTCGGAGGCGGGGGCCACGCACGGAGAGCCTCTTCGCCGAACCAGACGGTGACGTCGCCTCGGGCGCGCAGCCCGCGCTCCTACGCCTGCCAGTTCCCGACCCGATACCTCTTCTTGTCCTTGGGGTTCACGCCGCTGGATTGCGGCGACGCCATGGCTGCGCTCCCTCGACGGCATGGTACGCCGGAGCCCGCAACCCAAGCGCATTCATGCACCAACCCCCCGTCGCAGAGCTAATGACCGCGGAGCAGATCGCCGAGGCCCAAAGCCTCGCTCGCGAATGGGACGCCGCGCACCCGCGTGAGCCCCCGTCCCCGTTTAACCGCCTGGCACACCGTGCTAGACTTCGGTGCCGAATTTGTGATGATTCGGGCAAAACGGAAACCCAGGACAAGACAGAGCAGCCCTAGGGCCTGACCTCGCCTGGACAGCCCGACATGGTCCTTGGCGGGGCAGCCGCCTCGGCCGCCCTCGCTTGGAGATTCTCATGCTGCGATACCTCTTCCCCCTCCTGATTTGTCTGAGCGTCGTGCCTGCGCATGCGCAGCGACCATCGGACGAAGGGTTGTTTCCCACCCTGATCTATCGCGAGAACGGGAAGGTCTTCGCAACCCTGCTCGAGACGCTCGATGTGGACGTCACGGTGCGCGGTCTCCTGGCGGAGACGACGATGACCATGACGTTTCGTAATCCGCATGCGCGCGTCCTGGAGGGCGAGATCCTCTTCCCGCTTCCGGAGGGGGCGACGGTTAGCGGCTATGCCCTCGACATCGAGGGCCAGCTGGTCGAAGGGGTTGTCGTCGAGAAGCACGCGGCGCGCATCGCGTACGAAATGGAGGTTCGTGCAGGGGTCGACCCGGGACTCGTGGAATGGACCCGAGGTAACAATTTCCGATCGCGGGTCTACCCGATTCCCGCCGGGGGCACGCGCACGGTGCGGGTGCGGTACGTGAGCGAGATCGGCGGCACACCCCGGTCGGCGACGTTCGTGCTGCCGCTGGCGTTTGAGACGCCGGTGGCGCGTTTCGATCTGAAGGTCGAGATCGTGCGGGGGACGACGCGTCCGACGGTGGTGCGTGGACTCGTCGACCTCACCTTCGATCGGTGGGAGGACCGCTGGGTCGCAGAGAGAGTCTTTCAGGACGTGGTGCTCGACGAGGACCTGCGCATCGCGCTTCCGGACCTGCCTGAGTATCTGGTCTCGGTGGAGCGCGATGGGGACGACGTGGTGTTCGTCATCCACGACAGCCCTGTCGCCCCGGAACCGCCACCCCGTCAGGATTCCGTGCGGAGGGTGGGCCTGTACTGGGACGCCTCTCTGAGCGAGGAAGGAGATCGGGCGCGTGAGCTCGACTTCCTCGAGACCCTGGTGTCCTCGTGGGACGATGTCTGGGTTGACGTCCAGATCATCCGAGAAGACACCGAGCGGTTGGGCAGCTGGTCGGTGGGACCCAATGGCGCAGCCGCGCTCCGTGAGGCACTGGAGGCGGTGTCGTACGACGGCGGCACGGCGCTCGGAGCGGTGACGTTCCCTGCCGAGCCGACGGCGGCGGACGCCGGACCAGACCGTTACGATTTTCACCTACTCTTCAGTGATGGGTTGTCCAACATTGGGTCTCGACTCCCGACAACTTCCTCGGCGCCCGTACACACGATCACGCAGAGTTCAGGGGCAGATCATCTCCTGCTTCGCCACCTCGCTTCTTCCACGGGAGGAGAGCACATCAACCTGACGCGGCGCACGCCGACGGAGGCTGCTGCCGGGCTCCGGGGAACACGCTACATGCTCCTGGGAGTCGACTACGACCCGCGCGAGGTCGAAGAGATCTACCCGCGGCGCTCGCAGCCGGTACAAGGACGTGTCGACGTGACCGGTCGCCTTCTCGTCGAGGAGGCGACGGTGGTCTTGCGCTACGGATATGGACCCGTGGTGACCCGACGGGTGCCGATCACGCTACGTCGTGCGGACAGCACCGGGACAGGCCTGGTGGCCCGGTTCTGGGCGCAGCAGAAGGTCACCGAGCTCGCCGTGTTCTCCGAGCGCCACGGCGAACGCCTGCTCGGGCTCGGCCGTCGCTATGGTCTCGTGACCCCTGGCACGTCGCTGCTCGTGCTGGAGACCCTCGAGCAACATCTGGAGCACGACGTTCGGCCGTCCGACAGTCGCCCGGCGCTCCGGGATGCCTGGACCGCGCAGCGCGCCATCAAGCGGACGGAAGAGACGGATGGCCTGACCGCGCATCTGGAGAACCTGGTGGCGCTGTGGACAGAGCGCGTGGCCTGGTGGTCGAGGGATTACACGTACGACCCCACGGACGAACCTCGAGCGGCCGATCGACCGGCGCCCGCGGATCCTGATCTGCAACCACCCGGAACCGGGGACGTTCCGCCCCCTCCTGCACCGGCACCCCCTCCTTCACCGCCATCCGCAGCTCTTTCGCCAACGCCCGCTCCAGCTCCGCCGCCTTCTCCGCGGTCAGGAACGAGAACCGACGACGTCGCGGCGACTATCGAGGTGACCGGCTGGGATCCGCAGACACCCTACATGGCCGTGCTCAAGGCGCAGGCCAATCGTGACCAAGCGTACGCGATGTATCTGGCCCAACGAGTCGGTTACCAGCAAAGCCCAGGGTATTACCTGGATGTGGCGTCGTGGTTCTACTCGGCGGGCGATGCGCTCCGGGGCCGTCGTGTTCTCACCTGTCTCCTCGACCTTGGCCTGGACGACCCAGCGCTGGTCAGAATCGTGGCGTACCGGTTGCTAGAGGCGGAGGAGGTCGATCTCGCCATTGAGCTTCTGGAGGACGTCCTTCCTCTTCGGCCCGAGGAGCCCCAGAGCCATCGGGACTTAGCGCTCGCGCTGGCTCGAAGGGGCGAGTCCGAGAGCCGCTGGTCGGACCCCGAATCCGCGACCGCCGACCTCGAGCGCGCGATGTCGTTGCTGCATTATGTCGTCATGACGCCCTGGCCGCGCTTTGCCGAGATCGAGGTCGTCGCGCTGGAAGAGCTCAACCGCCTGATAACGACCAGTGAGCGACTTGCGGCGCGGCATGGTGTCGAGATTCGCGTCATCGACCTCGACGCGCGGCTGCGGACGCTCCTGGACGTCGATCTCCGAATCGCGCTGACCTGGGATGCCGATCTTACCGACATCGACCTGTGGATCACCGAGCCTGGCCTCGAGAAGGCGTACTTCAGCAACCCGCGAACAGCCATCGGCGGGCTGGTGTCCCGTGACTTCACGGCTGGGTACGGACCCGAAGTGTACATGCTGCGTCGTCTCGTGCCTGGCTCGTATGCGATTCAGGTCGACTATTACGGGTCGTCACAGCAGTCGTTGGTCGGCCCCGCGACGGTGAAAGCGACGATCTTCACGAACTACGGTCGTTCGACCGAGACTCGGCGGGACATCACGCTCCGCCTGGAGGAGGTGAAGGACGTCGTGGACGTGGGGCAGGTCGATCTGGACTTATCGACTGTCGGGCGTTGAGCGCGCACGTACCGGCCGGAAAGAACAGTCGGCGCCGCCGGTTTGCTGCCTTGGTGCATAACTCCATTTTGGGCTGAGAGTCTCCCGTGACTCAGCCTGCCGGTCATCCGGTCATCTCGCCGTCGGGTGTCCCGAGCGCCGTCATGGTGCCTTGGTGCACAACTCGCGATCTCGGTCAATAATCGTCCTCCACCCCGAGATTCGAGGTCCCTTATGAGCAGTTTCAAGCGCACCCAGTGCAATTACGGGCTTTGTCAAGTTGAGGCTGTGGGTGGCAGAGTAGGCCGATGACGAGCCAGCCGCCCAGCTATCGCGGATACCGATGTCCCCCTGACATCATCAGTCACGGGGTCTGGCTGTGCCACCATTTCGGCCTGAGTTTCCGAGATGTCGAAGATCTCCTCGCTGAACGAGGTGTCACCGTGACGTAGGAGGCGATTCGGCCGTGGTGTCTCACATTCGGGCGGGACGACGCTCGCACGTTGCGCCGCCGCCCGGGGCCGCATGGGCGACACCTGGTATCTGGACGAGGTGTTTGTGAAGATCTAGGGGCGACAGCAATATCTGTGGCGGGCCGCGGACGAGGACGGCGACGTCCTCGACATCCGGGTCCAGTCGCGACGGAATCGACGCGCCGCCGCCAGGTTCTTCCGGAAACTGCTGAAGCGCCAAGGCTGCGTCCCGCGCCGGCTGATCACGGACAAGCTCCGCAGTTACCCGGCCGCGTGCCGTACGGTGATGCCGTCGGTGATCCACGTCACGAACCAGTACGCCAACAATTGGGCCGAGGTGTCGCATCAACCGACACGGCAGCGCGAGCGGCAGATGCGCCGCTTCAAGTCGGCCGCCCAGGAAGCAGTTCAGCACCTACTCAGGCAAGGCGAGCGTATGGATGGTGCTGCTCGCGATCACAGTGACGTACTGCGTGCCGTTGACCTCGTACGTCATGGGGCTCGACTGGAGTGTGCGGCGCGCGTCGTGGTGGAACAGCTGCTCGCCGGTTGCCGCATGGAACGCGTAGAGCCCACCGTTCTCCGTTCCCTGGAAGACGAGATCGCCCGCAGTCGTCACGCTGCCGCTCGACGCGCCAAAGGTGAGGGCTGGCAGGACTTTATTCCACACGTCTTCACCTGACGCGGGTTCATATGCCGTCAACGTCATCACTGGCGGGTATTCCGGCACTCGGTTGAGCTCGTCTATGTCGCCGCCCGGTACATGGCCACCGCCTTTGCCCAGTTCCAGAGTGTCTCCGACCGGCTTGACGAGCAGCGAGACGCCGGCGTTCTTCCCGGTCACGTAGAGCAGACCGGTTCTCGTGTTGAAGGATGGTGGGCCGAAGCTCGAGCCGCCGTGGGCCACGAGAAAGTGCTCATCGGTGGCGTAGGGCCAGTACATCGGTCGTGCTTGCTTCTGCAGCTCCGGGTCGTCGAGATCGAGGTACGTCGCGCAGAACGGCGTCATTTGGACGCCGCGCGCAGTGTAGGGAATCGGTTGGGTCGGATAGACCACCTCGCCCGGCACGTTCGTCTGGGTTTCCACCGGCGTCTCGACGATCGGGTTGATCGGTTCGCCTGTCTCGCGATGCCACAGATACAGCAGGCAGTTCTTGCCGGCTGCGGCGACGCCCTTGATGGTCTCGCCGTTCTTGTCCGTGACGTCGAACAGGGTAGGACCGGTGATGTTGTCCCAGTCCCAGAGGTCGTGATGGATGGTCTGGAAGTACCAGCGGAGCGCGCCGGTCTCGAGATCCAACGCGACTGTCGAGTTGGTGAACAGGTTCTTCCCGACACGCGCCGAGCCGTCGTACGGGGGCATGGGATTGGCGGTGTTGAAATAGACCAGTCCGAGTTCGGTGTCGATCGCCGGCTGGGTCCAGATGCCGCCTCCGACCCGTTTGCCGTAACCCCACGTCGGGTCGGCAATCTCCCAGCCCTCGTCTTGCGGGCGCTGCGGGATCGTGTTGAACACCCACTTGATGGCACCGGTGGTCGCATCCGCGGCAACGACGAGCCCCCCGGGGATATTGCCCTCGGAGATGGCTGAGCCGACGTACAGGGTCCCGTCGTGGTACGCGGGTGAGCTGTTGATCCGGTATCGGATCGACGACGCATCAAACCCGGGCGGATAACTGTCGGAGTACTTGTGTTGCAAGGCCAAACTGAGAACCGGAAGGATTCCGTCGTCACCGAATGCCTCGACGAGCTCGCCGGTCTGGGCGTTGGTCGCCACAAGCTTGTCCCCGTGATACGAGTAGATCGTGCCGTCGACGTAGAGCGGGCCGCGCACCGTCCCACCCTCGACCCCGTCGATTTCCGACGTCCAGATCGATTCTCCCGTGACGGCGTTGACCGCGAACACCGCGTTGCCGCCGTGAAGGTACATCACGCCGTCGACGACCAGGGGCGTGACCTGGCGGGCGTTGATCCCGGCGGGGATGTTGAACGACCAGCGGCGTTCGAGCTGGCCGACATTGGAGGTGTTGATCTGGTCGAGCGCCGAGAACCGCTGGTTGTATTGATCAATGTTGTTGCTACGCCAGTCCGTCTGGCCGCGCCCGGCGATGATCGTGGGCGGTTCACCGGCCCGCGTCGTGCCCCCCTGGGCGTCCAGGTCCACGCCGTAGACCCCACCGATTGCCACGGTTGCGAGTGTTGCCGCCGCCACGCGGAGTTTTCGGCTGTCCAGTAGTCGCATCATTTGCTCTCCTGCTTTCGTGTCTTGCGCCCGGTCGGTGTTCGCCGCGATCCGGGAACCGACTTCAGGGGCCATGGTCGTGCTGGTGCTAATGAGGGGCCATTCTAGCCCGGAGGCGCCGCGCCACGGGATCCGACTGGCACAACGGGAGGCGGGTAGTATCGTCGGCTGACGAGCCGATGGGAAACTTGGGTCACCGCCACATCCTCAGTTGTGTCGCAGGACCATCGGATCGACGTGCTCCGTCCGTTGGTGCGGTGATTCCTGGGGAGGGGAGCCTCACACAGCATGCCGCCTTCCCCGATAAGGGCGGTGACGTCGTAATGGGCGATCCGGGAGCCGACTTCGAGAGACATGTCGCTCGCTACCGAGGTGTCCCACCATCTACTTCTACGGCGCGGGCTCCGGTCAGGATGAGCGGCATACTGCGGTTGCCCTCGTGGCAGGCGTATTCGTACAGCGGGTGGTCTGTTCGCTGCATCGGAAACTCCACCGACCACGGCGCGGTAAACGTCTCGGGGTCGGTCACCGTGTATTCGTAGCGCAGCGTCTCCTCATCGACCCGGGTGAACCGCTCAATGACGTGCGAGTTCGGCGTCGGGGCGTGGAACCTCGGGAAGCTCCACTGCGCGTGGCGATGCGTTGTCTCGACGACCAGCGTATCGCCCTCCCAGTGGCCACGCGCACGACCGAGCCACTGACGAATGCGCTGATCGATTGGGGGCCGTGCGTCCAGAGGAATGATCACCGCGTCGTGAATCATCTCGTGGAACAGGACGACCGTATCTGGGGTCTGCAGCAGCAGCAGGTTGTTGTTGTAGCCGTTGATCCAGATCGGAGCGACCTGTCGCACGATGCAGCGTTCCGTGGGACCGCGGTCCTCGTAGCTCCGAGCCGCGCTCGACCGAGCCCTCCATGCTGACCGCTGCGTTTCTGCCTCAGGCGTCAGCGGCGGACGCCGGCCATTCGGGGGGTCGACGGTGAGGGCCGTGCGTCCGTCGGCCAGGCCGACCTCTAACCGGTCAATCCAATCGGCATTCAGACTCTGTTCCCGGCGTTGTGCGGCCGCGTCATGTTGTTGCTGCACAAACGCGGCGGCGGCCTCATCCGTCAAGGCGACCGTCGTCGCGTGATTTTCCGGGAGGTCAAGCGGGGTCGTCGTGCGATAGTCCCAGACGCCCTGCAGATCGGGGTGGCCCCAGGGCGTGCGAGGCACCGTGTCGGCCGGTTGAGCGGCCGCGAACGCCGGAGCGATGAGACACACGCCAACCGGCAGGAACTGAAGAGCACAGTGACGGAGCGAGAAAGCCATGGTCCTCCTTGACCTTGAGAAGATCGTGCCGATTGTAACCAGAAGGCGTCCTCCTCCCCACATGCAGAAGTTCGTCGATCCGCTCAGGCTCGCCACACTCTGTGGGCCAGAACCCGGCTTGTGGCAACACCTTCGGCGCCACGTCCCGGTCGAGCTTTGTATCGCGCGCTCACGCGAGGCTATGTGTCCAAGTGTCTCCGACCTTCACATCACCGACCAGAGGTCCAGGATCCCAGTCAATCCCGTCGACCCCGCGGAGGCTGACTGCGCCGAACACGCCTGCCTTACATTTACATCGACGCCTCTTGCGAAAGAGAGCGAGCGATCGCGTCGCCTGGGTGCGGCCCTCGCCACTCCAGACCAGCCGCTTCCGACGCAAATCGGAGACGTTGGTGACGTAGACGTGGCCTTTCTTGCGCGAGATCTCGTCGATCCCGATGTGGGTCACGTCGCCGAGATCCCGGTGCGCCAGCCCGTGGGCCACCGCCGCCTCGACCGCGCGCTCGACGGTGCCCCAGGCGCACCCAAAGAGGACGGCCACTTGCTGCCACGGCAGGACGCGGCTCCAGGTCGCGATGGTGCCCCACGGCAACAGCTTCCACGTGGACCCCCTCACAGCGCGGGCACTGGACCCGCCGCGGGGCGTATACCAGGGTCACAGGAATGCCTCACAACGGGACATGGCGAAAGCGTCGGACACACCGAGTGTCCCGGTAGGTGCCCCGCTCGTCGCAACGCCCGCAGCGTGGGGCGTACCGCCCATCGGGCGCCACCTCGGCCGTCAACCCGGCGACGTCGCCCGCCACGCGTACGACCCGAAATCCTTGCAATTCCACCGTGGCCTTCACCAGACTTTCCACGAGCATGAGTCTCCTCTCAGATACGCAGGTAGCGTCGTAACTCCTAAGTACCTGATGAGACTCATGTTCTTCAACTCTCAGCCCGGCTCAGCGTGCATACAAATGTGCGAGGAACCTAATTTATTAGCAAATAGATAAAGGCTAAGTACTATGGATTAGCTTTTGTACCAACGGCCAAACTTACCCAAACGATAGCCAACGCTTTGGTAGGTTCCGTTAAGCAGACTTTGGCCTCGTGGATTCAAAGCCGTTCCTGGGCCCATATTATTCATACAATATCCAAAGGACATATGGGCTCCTGGATCGGCTAGGCCAATAGAGCCCCCGAATCCCGGACAGCCGAATGCATCCTCGGACATCAGTATCGAATCTTGGTTTCCCGGTTTTCCGCGACGGTTGTCCATGGTTTTAGTAAAGCCTTCAGAGAATCGCATCGGCACCAATAGCGACTTGTCTAGACCGCACGCCGTGCTCACCGAGGACATACGATGTAGATGATCCTCGTCGACAAACCGAATACCGTTAAGCTCGCCTCCACAGGCAAAAGGTGCGTAAATACTGGCCAAACCTTTTGCCGTTGCCAGCCCGCCCGCCGCCGGGATTTCGGCTTTCAAGGCCGCAGTGGTCTGAAACTCTTCCATGTGTCCGCCGTCATTGGTGAAGACCTTCGACTGAATTCCATCTGGGTTCGCCTCTACACTGAGGAAAAAGTCAGCCGGAGGGTCTGCTTGCTCTGGGAAAATCATCGTGGCCGCGTCCTTCATTCGATCGTCGGGAAGACCCATGAAGAAATCCAGACCGAGCGGCACTGAAAATTCCTTCTGCAAGAACTCGCCGATAGTCTGCCCGGTGACCCGCCGGAGAATCTCCCCGCACAAGAACCCCTTGGTAAGGGCGTGGTACCCTTGCTCAGTGCCGGGTGCCCACCAAAGTTCGGCATCCTCTAAAATTTGGATGATAAGCGGCCACTCATAGAAGGCGTTTGCGGGGACGGGTTCTTTGATCGCCGGCAGACCGGCTGTATGGTCTAAGAACATCTTCACGGTCGTTGAGGCTTTATCCTCCACGCCGTACTCCGGCCAATACTCAGAGACGGGCGCGTCAAGGTCTAGGAGTCCCCTATAGGCTAGTGTGTGTGTAAACAGATCGAGGTCGCGCCCTTCGTGCTCGACCAGACGATCGGCATAGTCTTCTCAGTCCATGGGGTTCGTGATTTCGCGTTTGCTACGCCACCCCACAGGTCGACGACCGTACTGCC
>Ga0310120_10003821_pt1 | contig 10722 bp, 9 predicted proteins | sample CB27_AW_983_MG_FD_203506 | JGI IMG/M metagenome (GOLD analysis project Ga0310120, IMG submission 203506) | Marine microbial communities from Western Arctic Ocean, Canada - CB27_AW_983 | ecosystem: Environmental > Aquatic > Marine > Oceanic | place: Canada: Western Arctic Ocean | collected... | reverse complement strand
TAACAAGAAGGACAAGGTCCAGCCGGGCGTACCTGCCGTTTTACCGCCTTTGCCCAGCGACGCGCCGGGGAACCGTCTCGGCTTGGCCCGGTGGCTCGTCAGTCCCTCTCATCCGCTGACGGCCCGGGTCACGGTCAATCGCTACTGGCAGATGTATTTCGGAACCGGAATTGTCCACACCTCGGAGGATTTTGGCTCCCAGGGCGAAGCTCCCAGCCATCCCCAGTTACTCGACTGGCTGGCGACCGAGTTTGTCCGCGGCGGCTGGGACATCAAGGCGATGCAGAAACTGCTCGTGACCTCAGCCGCCTACCGTCAGTCCTCCAAGGTCACGCCGGAGCTGAACGAAAGGGATCCGGCAAACCGCTTGCTGGCCCGGGGACCGCGCTTCCGGCTTGCGGCGGAGTTGATTCGTGACAACGCGCTGGCTGTCAGCGGGCTGCTGGGCAAAGAGATTGGCGGGCCAAGCGTTTATCCCTATCAGCCGCCCGGGCTATGGGAGGACATGGCTTTCGGCGACACGTTTACCGCGCAGACCTACGTTCCCAGTACCGGCAAAGACCTTTATCGCCGCAGCATGTATACGTTCTGGAAGCGCACGGTACCACCCGCAGCCCTGGCGACTTTCGACGCTCCCGATCGCGAAAAATGCACTACGCGCCGCGCCCGAACCAATACACCCCTGCAAGCGCTGGCGCTAATGAACGACACTACCTATGTGGAGGCGTCCCGCGCGCTTGCCGAGAAGATGATCCAGGAAGGCGGCGAGGATGCAGAGAAGCGCATCGAATACGCGTTTCGGCAGGCTACGGCGCGCGCGCCCTCCGCGCAAGAAAAGGAAGTGTTGCTGGTGCTGGCGCGGGAGCAGCAACAGGACTACCGCCGCGACCCCTCGGCGGCGAAGCGTCTTCTCGGCGTCGGCGATTCGAGCTACGACTTACAGCTCGACCCGGCTGAGTTCGCCGCCTGGACGACGGTTGCCAGCACGATCCTGAACTTGGACGAAACGATTACGAAAGAGTGAGATTCAAGACGAGATAATAGAGAATGAGCGAGGCATCCAAGAAAGTCCTTCGTGAGCTTGTGGAGAAGCTGCCCGGTCCAGAAGTTCCCCGCAGTGTGATTTCCGATGTGCGGTGGGCGTTCAACGAAGCCCGAAACAAGACCGCACACAATGCAACAAAAACCGTCCGCGGAACGGCTATCGTGCATCTCGCACGCTAGAATGAGACTTCCGTCCGCTGGATCCCCATGAAAATCGGTTTTATCAGCTTGGGCTGTCCCAAGAATCTCGTGGACAGTGAGGTCATGATGGGCCTGCTCGAAGCTCGCGGGCACGAGCTGACCAATCGTCCTGACGACGCCGAAGCGCTGGTCGTCAACACTTGCAGCTTTATCGACCCCGCCAAGAAGGAGTCCATCGATACGATCCTCGAGATGGCGGAGTATAAGAAGTTCGGTTCCGCGCGCCGGCTGGTCGTGGCCGGCTGCTTGGTCGAGCGATTTCGGAAGGAGATCAGCGAGCAAATCCCCGAAGTCGACGCCGTTCTGGGAACGAACGAGCTGGACCACATCGTTTCGCACTGCGAGGGCGTCTACGATACGCCGCTGCCGACCGTCGAGCCCTACCTCTACCACGATCTCACGCCTCGGCGCCTGGCGACGCCCCGGCACATGGCCTACATGAAGATCAATGAAGGCTGCGACCACCCCTGCAGCTTTTGTATCATCCCCAAATTCCGGGGGCGGTTTCGCAGCCGGCGATTCGAAAGCGTGATCCGCGAGGCCACTCAACTGTTCGGACAAGGCGTGGGAGAGATCAACCTCATCGGCCAGGACACGACTGCCTACGGCGACGATCTCGGCATCGAAGACGGCCTGGCGACACTGCTCGGAGAGCTTGCGCAAATCGAAGGCGCGGGCTGGATCCGCTTTCTTTATGTCTATCCGAATCGGGTAACCCAGAAGCTCCTCGACACGATGGCCGCCCACGATCCGTTGTGCAACTACATCGACATCCCGTTGCAGCATGCCAGCCCGCGCGTGCTCAAGCGCATGAAACGGGGAGGATCCGGCACTATTTTCCTCGAATTAATCGACAGGATTCGAAGAACCATCCCGGGAGTCGCGATTCGCACGAGCTTCATCGTTGGATTTCCAGGAGAGACCGACAAGGACTTCGAGGAGCTGTGCCAATTCGTTCAGGCCGCTCAGTTTGACCGCGTCGGGGTATTCGGCTACTCCGACGACGAGACAAGCGAAAGCTACCATCTCGACGGCAAAGCGGATCGCCGCACGATCTACAACCGTAAACGGCGGTTGATGGCCTTGCAGCGCAAGATTTCCCGAAAGCGAAATCAAGCCCTGGTCGGTCAACGCTTCCCCATATTGATCGTGGGGCCTTCGGAGGAAACAGACTTGCTCTGGGAAGGGCGGCTGGCGATTCAGGCGGAGGAAATCGACGGGAAAACCTATATCGTCGACTTCGCCGAGGGAACGCCCCAACCGGGAGACTTTGGGGAGATTCGGATCACGCGCGCCGGTGACTACGATCTTTTCGGCTGTCTGGAATCCGTGTGCCCTCGGAACCCAATTCATCGGTTGGCGCCGGCTGACAGCCAGACCGCCGTACTCCCTATACTGCAATAGTCGCGTTGAAGACGAAGTGAAATCAGAAATCCGTACCGAAGGATTCTGGCCTGCGAGCCCTGCGCTACGGGAGTTCGATAACGACGACGCAACGCAACTGTCGCCTTACGAACGAATTGCGGGGAACCTTCTCCCAAGGTTCCGTCTTCTTTCGCCAACAAGTCCACATGACGAAGCACATCAAAGAATGCCCCATCTGCAACAAGCCCATACAACCATCGGGGGAAGACTACCCCTTCTGCAGCGCCCGCTGCAAGACCGTCGACTTGGGTAACTGGGCTTCTGAAAAATATGCCACGCATTCGCCCGTGACCGAGGCGGACGAGAATCTCGATACCGACTACCCAGCGGAATCGTTCAATGGCCACTAGAAGGCTCGGCCTCGTTCTGGCCACCTGGGGCGGATGCGGCTATTCCCCCTGGGCGCCAGGCACCGCCGGTTCGGCGGCGGCCGTGCTCATCGGCTACGTCTTGGTGCATGAGACTGGGTTTTCTCCGCTGTGGCTGGGAGCTCTCGCCGCCGCCCTGTTGTGGCCGGCTTGCTGGGCGTCTGAAGTCGCGGCAAATCACTTCTCTCGCGAAGATCCGCCGCAGGTCGTCGTGGACGAGGTCGTCGGTCAATGGATCGTGCTTTCCGCCGCCGCCCCGGGCAACTGGCTCCAATGGCTGGCCGCCTTCATTCTGTTCCGCCTTTTCGACATCTTTAAGCCTTTTCCGATCCGAAGATTGGAGCAGCTCCCCAAGGGAGTCGGAGTCGTCGCGGACGACGTCGGAGCGGGGTTGTGCGGTATGATCATTCTTGTGGTTCTGCGGTGGTTTTTTGAGTCCTAGATGGAATAAGAAGGCTTGTTAACCCTCCGCCGGCTTAATGTTCGGAAGCAGGATGAGTTCAAAAAAAACCCGTTCGAAGGTCCGACCCCTGATCGAAAGCGTCACCCCCCGGGCCGCCATCCACGGCGGAGAGGTGGAAGTTCGTGGTTCCGGCTTTTCGGATAACGGCACCAGTCACGCTCGCGCCCGGTTTGGATCAGTTGATGCGCGGCTGGTCGTGGGCGGCAGTCGGCATCTGGTGATCCGTGTTCCCGAAGGTGCGACGGAGGGCGCGCTGACACTGATCAACGGCTCTGCTGAAAGCCAGCCCTACTCCTGTGCCATTGGCGTTACGATCGCGGAGAACCTGCATCCGGTGTCCAACCCTGCCGTCGATATGCATGGCAACATTTTCACGACCAGGAGCGGATCACGCGGTGAAAAGCTGCCGGTTTCCGTATTCAAAATCGACCCGAATTTCAACGTAAAACCCTTCGTTTCGGATATCGTCAACCCAACCGGATTGATTTTCAACAGGAACGGAGACCTGCTGATTTCGGGACGGAACAACGGATCGATTTATTCGGTTAGCTCTCGCGGTCAAGTCGAAGTCTATGCCGAGGGGATGGGCGTGGCCACTGGGCTGGCGTTTGACGAGGAAGAGAATCTCTACGTCGGCGACCGCACCGGGACGATCTTCAAGATCAGCCCCGACCGCCAAATTTTTGTTTTCGCCACGCTGGAACCCTCTATTTCCGCGTACCATCTGGCGATGGGTCCGGATCAAACCCTTTATGTAACCGGGCCAACGACTTCCAGTTTCGACTGCGTTTACGGTGTCAATCCAAAGGGCGAGGTCGACATCGTCTATCGCGGTTTCGGACGCCCGCAGGGGATGGTCGTTGACGCCATGGGCGATCTTTATCTCGCTGCTTCCCACGCCGGCCGCAAAGGCATACTCCGCCTGCGTCCCGGCGTTGATCCCGAGCAGGTCGTATCTGGTCCTGGGATCGTGGGACTCAACTTCCTTCCAACCAAAGAAATGGTCGTCGCCACCACGAATGCGCTCTTCCGGGTCGACACGGCGAGCCTGCTGAACAACTAAGCCCCAAGTGACCGCGGAAATCATCGCTGTGGGTTCGGAGCTGCTGACCCCGCAGCGTGTCGATACCAACTCGCTTTTCCTTACCAGAAAACTCTACGAACGCGGCATCGAGGTTGTTCGCAAGACTATCATCGGCGATGACCGTCAGCGACTGGCCCTTGAGATTCGGCGCGCCCGCGAGTCCTCTGAAGTCGTGATCATGACGGGCGGACTCGGGCCTACTCTCGATGATCTAAGCCGCGATGCAGCCTCGGACGCACTCGGGCGCAAGTTGGTTTTTCACCAGCAAATCGTCGACTGGATTGAAGAGCGCTTCCGGCGCCGCGGCCGGAAAATGGCGGATGTCAACCGCCGCCAGGCCTACATCCTCGAAGGCGCGGAGATTATTCCCAATGCCCGCGGAACAGCCCCTGGCCAGTGGTTCGCGGACGATGCGGGCATCCTGATGCTGCTTCCGGGTCCCCCGCGCGAGCTGGAGCCGATGTTCGTAGACCAGTGCATGCCCCGTTTCGAGAAGATCGAGTCGCCTTATCAGTACCACACGGTCTCGATGCGGGTCAGCGGTGTTCCCGAGTCCGACCTGGATCAGCGTATCGGTCCGATTTACTCGGCCGAACCTCGGGTGGCGACGACCATCCTGGCGGCTCCGGGCGATATCCAAATCCATCTGCGGGCAAAAGCGGCACGGAAAGAAGAGGCGCGGACCATTGCCGAAGAGCTTGCCGCCCTGGTCGAGTCCGAGTTGGGGCAGCAGATCTACACGCGGGAAAACGAGCCGCTGGAGGAAGTGGTCGGCCGTCGCTTCCATGAACTAGGTCTGACGCTCGCCGTAGCCGAGAGCTGCACCGGCGGTTTGCTGGCACAGCGAATCACCGCGGTTCCCGGAGCATCCCAATACTTCGCCGGGGGCTTCGTCAGCTACACCGAGGACGCCAAGATAAACTGGCTCGGGGTCGATCAAACTACGATCGAACAGCATGGTGCCGTGAGCCGCGAAACCACCGAGGCCATGGCGCGGGCGGTGCGGGGCAAAGCCAAGGCCTCGGTAGGAGCGGCGATCACCGGTGTCGCCGGCCCTGGCGGGGGCACCGAAAGAGCACCGGTCGGCACCGTTTTCATCGGTATTGCAAGCGAGAGCAGCGTCGCAGTCAAGGAACGCCACTTCGGCGGCGAACGCGAGCTGATCCGCTCTCTCGCGGCACAGACAACCCTCGAGCTGTTGCTGCGAATCGTTCGCTGAGGCCGCGGTCCTGGCGCATTCCCCGCTCAGGCAGGACTGCCTGAGCCACAATGTCGCCGGCAATGGCGGCACGGCAGGAAAAAATGCGCGCGCCAGTCAAGAAAGCCAAACTCGCCGGGCCCATGCACACTCCTCCCTTACTTCTCTTGCGGTCAGCCGCATATATGATGCATAGTGAATTTAGGGCCGCCATCGGCAAATCCGCGGCGGCCCATTCGAACTAATGACACCTGGTTATTGGGCGTTAGGCGAAATGGACGATGGCGACAACCACAGTAGACGCCGGCCGAATTGTTTACCTGACCGAGCTGACCGGCATGCGGGTCGACGGGCCGAATGGCCGCCGCATCGGTCGGGTCCGCGAGGTGGCGATCGCTCCCAGCGAACACCCCCGCCGTGTGGCCCGGTTCCTGATCGGCTCGGGCAAAACTCCCTTCATGGTGCGCCACGATCAGGTCAGGTCCATCTCTATGGATGGCATCCAGTTGGCCGACGACCGCTTCGTTCCCTACTACCCTGACGAAGGTTTCTTGCTTCTCTGCAAAGATCTCCTCGATCAACAAATCGTCGACGTCAACGGCCGCAAGGTGGTTCGTGTCAACGACGTTGCGCTTCGCATCGAACGCGCATCCGAGCGCGATGAACTCTGGATACAAGAAGTCGGCGTCGGATTGCAAGAAGCCTTCCGGCGCTTGACCGAGGGTCTGATGCCATCCGCCTGGATTCGTGACGTTCAGCGGCGCATCAAGCCCAACTCCATTCCCTGGGACTACTGCAATATCATCGAGCCGGATCCGCGGCGGCGATTGAAGCTGCATATTTCGCACGACCGCATCGGCAGCATCCATCCCGCCGACCTCGCCGATATCGTAGAAGAGCTGGCGCCCGCCGAGCGCGAGGCATTGTTTGAAACCCTCGACGATCACGTCGCCGCCGAAGCGCTGACCGAGATCAAGCCCAAGATCCAAGTCAGCATCGTCGAATCACTCGACAAGGAAAGAGCCGCTGACATCATTGAAGAGATGGCGCCTGATTCCGCTGCCGACGTGCTCAGCGAACTGCAAGACGAAACCAGCCAAGAAATCCTCAAAGACATGGAACAAGAGCCGGCTGCTGAAGTCGAGGAACTGCTCGAACACGAAGAGGACACAGCCGGCGGCTTGATGAACACGCAGTACATCGCGCTTCACGAACATGCCCTGGTCGAGGACGCTACCGAAGCCTTGCGGGGCAACGGCAATCTGCTGCCAACCCTCACTCACCTGTTTCTTATCGATCGCGGCGAGCATTTGGTCGGGACGGTTCCCGTGGCGAAACTCTTCATCGCCAAACCGCGCCTGCCGCTGCGGGACTTGGCCATCCTCGATCCCATCAGCGTGGATCTTGACGCTGACGAAGAAACCGTGATCGAACTGTTCGACAAGTACAACTTGTTCGCCCTGCCGGTCGTTGATGATGACGACGAATTGTGCGGGGTGATTACCGCTGACGACGTGATCAGCGTTCTGACACCGGACCCCTAGAAACTTTTCCGGAAATTCCACACGGACTTATGCTCAAGCGCCTGCGACAACGAATCCTCGTGTACCTCGCGGTGCTCGGGCCCGGTGTGATTACGGCTGTCGTCGACAACGACGCCGGCGGGATCTTCATGTATTCCGAGGCGGGCGCCCGGTTTGGCTACACACTGCTGTGGACGATGATTCCGGTCACCTTGGTTCTCGTCATCACCCAAGTGATGTGCTCGCGGATGGCGGCGGTTACCGGCAAAGGGCTTTCCGATCTGATCCGCGAAGAGTTTGGCCTCCGGACGACCTTTTTCGTCATGGCGGCATTGCTTCTGGTCAACCTCACGAACATTACCGCCAATTTTGCCGGGATCGCGGGTTCGCTGGAGCTATTCGGCATTCATAAGTACTTTTCGGTTCCGTTCGGAGCCGTCCTGGTGTGGACTCTCGTGATTCACGGCACCTACCGCACCGTCGAAAAGATCTTTCTTGTGGCGAGTAGCTTCTACGTCGCCTACGCGATTTCGGCTTTCCTCGTCCGGCCCGATTGGCCCGCCGCGTTCAGAGCCAGCGTAACCCCGGTTGTGTCGCTCGATGGTGGGTACTTGACGCTTCTGATCGGCCTGGTCGGAACCTCGGTCGCGCCCTGGATGCAGTTCTACTTGCAGGCGTCCATCGTCGAAAAAGGCGTTGACGTCAAGCAGTATTCCGAGTCGCGGACCGAGGTGATTGCCGGTTGCATCGTCATGGCGTTCATCAAATTTTTCGTCATCGTCGCCTGTGCCGGTGCGATCTGGTCGAACGGCCCCCGCGAAATCCACGATGTCTCGGAAGCCGCCGAAGCGCTGCGCCCGCTGGGCGATTATGCCTACATTCTGTTCAGCGCCGGTTTGTTTAATGCGTCCTTGCTGGCTGCCAGTATCTTGCCTCTCTCGACGGCTTATTCGGTTTGTGAAGGACTGGGGTTTGAATCCGGGGTGGATCACAGGTTTTCAGAAGCAAAGGTCTTCTACTGGCTCTACACTTTGTTGATCGCGGTAGGAGCCGGTCTTGTCCTGTGGCCCGATTTCCCGATTGTTCGCATGATCCTGCTTTCTCAAGTCCTGAACGGCTTCTTGCTGCCGGTCATCCTGATCTTGATCTTGATCCTCGTGAACCGCCGCGAGCTGATGGGGAAGTGGGTGAATTCGCCGATCTACAATCTTCTGGCGTACGCCACGGTCGCGCTGGTGATCGTGCTGTCGGTGACGCTGGCTCTAGTTTCGGGGTAGCTTTTCCAGGCCGGCAACCGCTCGGGTCAGAAGCCGATTTGCAAAGTGAATTTGAAGGCCCTGCCATCGTTGAGAGTGTTCGTAATCTGGCCGAAGCTCGGCGACGTCAGCTCTTTGCCGGGTTCGGCGAATTGGGGGTGGTTGAAAACGTTCAACGATTCGGCGCGCAGGGTCAGCGACGAATCACCGCCTAGCGGCCAGCGCCTCGACAAGGCCGCGTTGACGTTGAAGATGCCGTCTTTGCGAAAGACGTTGTGGCCGAGATTTCCGGCGAGGTCTGTCGGCTGAATGAAGGCGAACGAGTCGGCGCTGAAAATGCGCCGCGACGTGTCCGGATCGTCCACCGAAATTCCCAGGATTGACGGGTCCAGCAGATTCGGGCGGTCTCCCGGCGAGCCGTCCACATTCCCGAAGCCCTCGCCGTCCGAACCGGCCAGCACGTCAAACGGCGTGCCAGCTTTCACCAGAAAAACCGTGCTGAACCGCCAGCCGCCGATCCACCGCGCCCAGCCCGTTTTGAGCGCGGGCATCTCCCAGTTGCTTCGCAACAGAAACGCGTGCGGCTGATCAAACCAGCTCACGCCCCGCATTTCCGCGTGTGAGTTGAACTCGGTCTGGCTGCGCCCCAGCCGCCCGTCGCGCCCCGAGGCCGTGTTCGCAAAATTGTTTCCCAGATCGATCGCCTTACTGAACCAGTAGGAAGCGTCCAGAGAAAGTCCCTTCCAGCCGGGCGTTCTCAGCACGGCCTTGGCCGCATCGAAATAGCCGCGCGATCCATTCAGGATGAAGCGGTTGTCGAAGAACCGCGGATCGGGCCGGCGCTCGTTCACCGTCCCCGTCGTCTGAGGGATCCCTTCGACTTGTTGCGCCCGGTTGACGTACCACATCGTCAGCAGCTTATGCGTCCGGCTGCCGACGTACCCCAAGTTCAGCGTCCAGTCACCGCCTAACGGGAGCTGCCAGTCGAAACTGTATTGGTGCGAATAAGGCGCGGCGAGTTCCCGATCAAGCGTAAAGACAGTCGAGCGGGCGTTCGGGTCAAAATCCTCGGGGCCCAGCCTTCCAAGGGGATTCACGAGATCAGGGACCTGCAGCGTTATGTTGAGATTCCGCGGCGGGCTGAAGCGCGCCTGCCCGTAGGTGACGTTGAAGATCTGGCCGTAGTGAATCCCGTAGGCGCCGCGGATAACTCCCGAGCGATCGCCCAAGCGGTAGGCGAAACCAAACCGCGGCGCGAAGTTGTTGCAATCGCAGTCGTAGGGAATCTCGGTCAAGCCGTTGACCTCGGCCGGGCTCGTTACCGGCTCATAGCGCAGCCCAATATCCAGCGTCAGATCGGAGGTGACCTGCCATTTGTCAGCCGCATAGAACTGCATGTCTCAGTTCCTGAAGCCGCGATGAGCGTCGCCGATAGCCACGCGATAGACGCTGGGCAACCCCATTCGAATGTTCGTCATGGCGTCGTTGCCGAAGTCGTTGCGAAAGAAGAAAAGACCTCGGTGGCTTTCCGCCTCGAAGCCGTTCACGTGCCGCCTTACCAGCTCGGTCCCGGCGGTCAGCAGATGCCGCCCTCTGGCATGGCGCACGCGCGCGGCGTAGCGAAACCGATTCTGTGCGCGGTCGATCGGGATGTTCGAATTCGGCCCCAAGAACTCCACAACGAAGCCAGTGAGGACCAAGGGTCCGACCGCCGTCTCCTCGGGAACGATCAAAGAGCCGAGGCGTTCGTACCCGACGGTTACGTCGGTTGTCGTCGCGGGAGTCCACGAGCGGCTCCAAGTGATCTTGGCATCGTGGTTCTTCGTGGTCGTATCGGGATTCTGTCCGCCGACGAGCTGGAACGCTTCGACATCTTGGCCCGTGAAACCGTATCGCAGCGTGAGACGGTCTCGCTCGCCGAGGAGCTGGTCCAGAGTGATGCTGCTGCGATTGTTGTTGATGCTCTGAATGTCGTTGGTGTTGAGCGCCCGCGGGTTGATGTCGGTGCGGTTCGGCAGCTCGGCCGGATAGGCGTCCAGCAGACGCTGCACAATTGCCCGCGTGGCCGGGTCGTTCGTCAGAGGCGTGCGTTCACCGGCAGCCGGCACAAGGACGTTTCCGTTTACGCTCCCGCGCGAACGGCCTTGGCTGCCGTTGAGC
>Ga0310120_10003811_pt1 | contig 10736 bp, 7 predicted proteins | sample CB27_AW_983_MG_FD_203506 | JGI IMG/M metagenome (GOLD analysis project Ga0310120, IMG submission 203506) | Marine microbial communities from Western Arctic Ocean, Canada - CB27_AW_983 | ecosystem: Environmental > Aquatic > Marine > Oceanic | place: Canada: Western Arctic Ocean | collected... | reverse complement strand
CACCGCCTGGATGAAATCGCCACTTCCAAAGCCAGACAACTCGATCGTCATGTCGACAATCTTGCTGCTGGACCACGACTTCAAGACCCGCATCTCGGCCGGAAAGATCCCATTGGTGCGTAGGAGAATGGAAAACCCGTTGGTGGATGCACCAGACTCCCAAAGCACCTGCCAACTGGTCCGGTCAGCGTCGCTGAGATCAGTGCGAAACCAGATCTCGACACTCCCGTCCTGCAACCCGTTGCCAATCGACGAGTTTTGCGACTGCCCCTGCGGCTTGCCACCACTCGAATTGGCTCCCGCACAGTCAAAGGAGGCGGTGAGCAATGTTCCGGATGTGGAGAACCCCGCCGTTTGCGCCAGTCCTGACACATTGTTGATGTTGATATTCCGAAGCGTGCCGCCATAGCTGAATCCGGGGCCGACATCAGACCACTGCGTGAGGGAAAGGCCGCTCTTCAAATTGCTGGTGCTTGCAGCGTCAAACACATGAACCGGGGCCGCCCCGCGCACGGCAAATCCGAAACACAGGGGTGTCAAGATGGCGGCCAACAGGCGGCGAAGGATGGAACTCATGGACCAAGGCTTTATCCAGCCAAGCAGGCCTCCCCACCCGGCGCGAGCGAGAAATCAGCTCGCATGCTCATCCTGAGGAAGTGACTGATCTAACATTTGTGACTCTCCCGCCTCGCAATGCCCTCCCGGCGACTTTTTGGTGTGATCGAGTCCGATTGGAGAACGAAGATGTTCACGCCCTTTGAGATGCATGATCCGATCCCATGCCACAGGGCGAGTGAGTCGAGCCCCAGATAAACGATCACGAACCGGCTTGGCAAGGATTGGGCCTTGGCTCTTCATCAGAGTTCTCGCCGCGCCTACACGCCATATTCTTCCTGCTTGCTCGCCCTTCCAACGCAGACCACCATTCTCTCCCCTTCTCTTCTCTCCCCTTCTCATGAGCATCCTCTCTTCCCACACCCTCTGCGGTGGTTTCCTGGTTCTCACCCTCGCCACCGGTCTCGCCCAAGACTCCCACTCGTCCTTCGCGATCAGGTTTTCCGGCACGGGCTCCGGGCAGACCGATCGCATCACCATCCCGGTCGACAACAATTCCGGCGGCCCCGATCGATCAGCTCCCGCCGACATCGGAGCCGGATCCTTCACCATCGAGTTCTGGCTCCGCGGCGAACTCGCCGACAACCCCGCCGACAGTCAGACCGCCGGATCGCACCCCGCCAATCTCTGGATCAACGGCAACATGGTCATCGACCGCGACATCTGGCCCCAGGGCGCTCCTACCGGCGACCACGACTACGGGATCTCCCTTGCCCAAGGACGCATCATGTTCGGCACCGGCCAAAACCCCGCCGCTCCCAGTCCCGACGGTGAAAACACCCTCGTGGGAACCCGCAATGTCCTCGATGGCACCTGGCATCACGTCGCCTGCATCCGCGATATCTCCGACGGATCGAAACGCATCGTGGTTGATGGTGAACCCGACGCCACCGTCGCCGCCGTTTCCGATGATGACCTCAGTTTCCCCAACAACGGAGTCCCTATCAATGCGGCCTCCAACTGCGACTGCAATCACGCCCTGGTCCTCGGCGCCGAGAAGCACGATGCCGGCGCATCCTTTCCCTCCTTCAACGGCTACTTCGATGAACTGCGTATCTGGAAAGTGGCCCTCTCCCAGGAATGCATTCAGCGCTATCGTCACCGCATTCTCATCAACCCCAGCCCCGGCCGAGACCCTGTCGATGGCTTTCCCGATCTCGTTGCCAACTACCGCTTCGAAGAGGGGAGCGGAACCGGAACCGCAGACTCCAGCGGGGCCAACAACGGGCGCTCCAACTACAACGGAGTGGTCGAAGACGGCACTGCTGGTCGCGCCGAGTGGGTTTCCGCTGCAACGGACTCTGCCAACACGGCCCCAGTCTGGAATGGCACCGACCTCGGGGGTCAGGTAAAGGGAAAGCTCCTCGTCTCCGGACTCACTCGACCGCTCTTTGTCTGTTCCCCTCCCGGAGACCCCGATCGCGTCTTCATCGTGGAACAACGCGACGGATCTGCCATCGGCCGGGTGAAGATTTTCAAGAAATCAACCGGCAGACTCAATGCCCGCGACTTTCTCTCAATCTCAGGAGTCAACACCTCCAATGAAGAAGGCCTCCTCGGTCTCGCCTTCCACCCGAACTTCGCCAGCAATGGATTCGTCTACGCCTATTTCAGCGATAACGTGGGAGGTCGTCGGAGTTTTCTTCGACGCTACACGGCTTCCCATCTCCATCCCGGCGGCCTCGACGATCCCGACCGCGTCGACCCCGCCAGCGCCACTCCCATCATCGACTTTGCACAACCTCAGAGCAACCACAACGGCGGTTGGATCGCCTTTCGAGCGGGCGATGCAGGATCCTATCTCTACCTCGGAACCGGAGACGGCGGTAGTTTCGACGACAACGGCAGTGGACACACCTCCGGCACAGGCAACGCCCAGGACATCACCAACAACTTGCTCGGGAAGATGCTGCGCCTCAATGTCGATGGCGACGACTTTCCCGCCGACTCCACTCGCAACTATGCCATCCCACCCACCAATCGCTTCGTCAACAAAACCGGCGACGACGAGATTTGGCTCTACGGCCTGCGCAACCCCTGGCGCTGCTGCTTTGACAAACTCACCGGCGATCTCTGGATTGCGGACGTGGGACAGAATGCGCGCGAGGAGATCGACTTCCGGGCCGCCCACACCCCTGACGATGCCGATGGCAACTACGGCTGGAGACTTCGCGAAGGCTTTCTCCAAACCCCCGGTTCCGTCGGCGGCAATCGGCCCTCCGACAATGTGGAGCCCATCCTCGAATACGTGCGCAGTTCGGGATCAGCGGAAAGGGTCAACAACGGCAGCATCTATGGCACCTCCATCACTGGGGGCCATGTCTACCGGGGCCCTCAGGCTGGATTGCAGGGACTCTACTTTTTCGCCGACGACCGCTCCGACCGGGTCTGGTCCATGCGCTACTGCGGATCTACCGTGACCGAACTCACGGAACGCACCTCCGAGTTGGTCAGCGGAGTTGTCTCGAGTCCCGAGATCACTTCCTTCGGGGAGGACGGCGAAGGAAAACTCTACTACTGTTCGCGCAGCGGAGACATCGTGGAAATCGTGATCGACGACGGCCCCTGGAATGCCTGGCGCAACACTCAATTCGACGCCTCCCAGATTGCGGATGAAATTCTGAGCGGCCCCCTCGGCAATCCTGATCGAGATCCCCGCAGCAATCTCGCCGAGTTTTTCGTCAACAGCGATCCCACCACCACCAACGGCGACCTTCCGATGCAATTAGGCACCACCACGATCGGCCCCGACGACTTCTTCACCTTCGCACTCACCCGCGACCCTCAATCATTCGGCGTGGTCAAGGTCACCGGGGAAACCTCAGGCGACCTCACCCAGTTTTTCAGCATCACCCCCGAGCAGATCCTGACCGACTCCGATATTCTCTTCCGCTTTCGCGACAGCGTCCCGATGTCCTCCGCGCCTAGCCGCTTCGGACGATTCAAGCTGGAGCTCGAATGAAGAGCCCCCTCCCTGCCCGCGATCCAGAGCGGTCCTCCCCTCCACCTCCCCGATCTTGTCTCGCAATTCCGCGTCATGAAGGGAGGCGCTCATCCTCACCTCACAAGGGCGACGTTGCTTGGTGAATTCTGGGTTGCGCGCCATCAATCGCTACTCCTCGGAGCGGAAGTTTTCCGCAATCGCCCTCCGACAATCGAAATCTCCATCCTCCCTCATTTCGAGCTTCTGCAATCAGCGTATTCTGCGCAACCTTCCCCCTCACATGGCCGAAAACGTCTACGAACTCTCCGCCGACCGCGTCTTGGAACCGCCTTCGACCTTCAAAGGGAAGCTTCGCCACCTCGGCCCCGGATTCATCCTTTCCGCGTCCATTGTTGGTTCCGGAGAACTCATCGCCACCACCAATTTCGGCGCGGAAGCGGGCTTCGTCTGCTTGTGGATCATCATTTTCTCATGCCTCGTCAAGGTCGCCTTGCAACTCGAGTTCGGGAAACACGCCATCTATTCCGGGAAGACCACCATCGGCGCCTTCAATGATCTTCCCGGCCCCAAATTTGGCAAGGCCAGCTGGTCCATCTGGGCCTGGCTTTTCGCCATGTCCCTCAAGTTCCTTCAAGTCGGGGGCATCATCGGCTTGGTGGCCGTGGTCATGAACACCTTGATCCCCATCGGCCCCGAAGGAGGAAAAGTTGGCGTCATCTTCTGGACCGTCGCCGCCGGCCTCTCCGTCGCCTTCCTCATCTCGCGCGGTCGCTACGCACTCATCGAACGCTGGTGCCTGATCATGATCGGGCTCTTCACCATCTTCACGGTCATTTCCGTCATCGCCCTGCAGTGGACCGACTACTCGATCACCGCCAGCCAGATTAGCTCCGGGCTCTCCTTCGAAATGCCCAGCAAGCTCATCCTCTTTTCCGCCATCGCCGCCTTTGGAATCACCGGCGTCGGCGGCGACGAAATCATGGCCTACAACTACTGGCTCATCGAGAAGGGTTACGCCTCCTACACCGGACCCCGCCCTCCCGAAAGCGACCAGAAAGCCCACGACGCATGGCTGGCGCGCGCCCGGGGATGGATTCGGATCATGACCCTCGACGCCCTCTTCTCTCTTCTCTGTTACACTCTGGTCACGATCCTCTTCTACATCCTGGGGGCTGCGGTTCTCCACGTCTTGCACGGCAAACTCAAGGATGGCCAAGAACTCCTCGGAGCGCTCTCCCTGATGTACACCGAGAGTCTTGGACCCTCCGCAAAATGGATCTTCATGGTCGGCGCCGTGGTCGTTCTGTATTCCACCCTCCTCGCCGCCCTTGGTGCCTGGACTCGTCTCTTCGCCGATGCCTTCAGCCACATCGGAGTTGGAGATTTTCAGGATCCAAAACGGCGCCAGAAGGCAATCGCGATTGGCTCTTTCGTGATTACCGCCATCTGGGCCATTCTCTACTTCATCTTTGAGAAACCCAAACTCATGATTCTGGTGGGAGGCTTTATCACCGCCGTCATCCTGCTGCTCGTGCTCTTCGCCGCCTTTGTCATGCGCTTCCACTGGAGCCCCACGCAACTGAAGCCCTCCCGACTCTACGACCTCGCCCTGTGTCTCAGCGCTCTCGCGATTGCGTTCGGGGGCATCTGGTCCATCTCGATGGGCCTCAGGAAGTTCTTCGATAAGCCTGCCGAGAAAACCGCCCTCCATGGCAGCGCGGCGCTACCACAGGCACACCAGGTGCCCGTCCGTCCGGATCAGCAACTTCCCATCCACCACCACCGGTGAAGCGATCACTCCTTCCTCAAGGTTGAACTCGCGCAAATTCTTGATCCCCGCTTCACCCAACTGCGCCGCAAAGATCATGCCATCCTGGCGCGCGACATAGACCGTCCTCCCAATCACCACCGGCGAGGCACAATAGGTCTGCACCGATTTCGGGAGGGTGGCCTGCCAGTCCTGCTTGCCGGTCATCACATCCACCAGGGTGAGGGTCCCCCGCGCCTTCCCGCGATCGGTCAACACCAGCGCCCTCGTCTTGTGCGCCGCGGGGGTGGAGGTGTCGGAACCCCATCCCTTGTGATTCCAAAGCCACGCCTTCTCGGTGATGTCGCCCTTCCCGCCCATCTTGATTCCCGCGATCCAATCCTCACGCCCATAGACCACCACCGCCACCCCGTTGGCGTGCGCCGGCGAGGCAATCGTCCGCCACACTCGTTGCGTCTTCGGATTGAACCCGCCACAAAACCAAATCTGCTTTCCCGTCTTCGCATCGTGCCCGGTCAAATGATCGCCACCCCAGGTCACGATGGTCTCAACCCCATCGATGGCCACCACAAAGGGAGAGGAATAGGTGTCTCCATTTTCCCCCACCGTGTCGAACGGTCGCTCCGTCATCCAGGCTTTCCGGCCCGTCTTCTTATCGAGAGCTCCGAGGTAGGAAGTTCCTCCCTGCTGCAGCGAGGCGATCACAATGTTCCCTCCCGCGAAAACCGGAGAGCTTCCCTTGTCCCAGAGAATCTTGTCGGGAAAAAAGGTCTCGTCGAAATTAATCTTCCAAGCCACCTCCCCCTCCAGGTTGAGCGAGGCCACCGTCCCCGATTTGAAGTAGACGAAGAGATTCTTCCCGTCGATGATCGGCGAGGAGTTCGCGCTGCTCCCAATTCGTTGCGTCCGGCCCAGCTTCGCCGGACCCAGTTCCTTGCTCCAGACCTCTTTACCCGTCTTCAAATCAAAGGCCTGCACGCTGTCGTTCTTGCCCATCAACCCCGTCACAAAAACCCGTCCCTTCCACACCACGGGCGTCGAGCAGGCCCGCGCCCCCAACTTCCTCTTCCAACTCCGCTCCTTCGCAAACTCGGTCGGTCCTTCCCGCTCGACCACCACGCCAGATCCAAGCGGACCCCGCCAACCCGGCCAATTTTCAGCCAAAACGGTCCCCGCAAACCCCAAAACCCCGAACCCCAAGGCGAACGCTCTCCATCTCATAGATCGCTATACAGCATTCTCTCTCCCTCTCTCTCAATCACATTTTTCCCTCCCCTTTCCCATCCTTCCTCACTTTTACTGTTTACTGATCATCGATCACTTTGGAAACTTAGCCAACTTCAGAACAGATGGCTCACGACATTACCAATCAAACCGACCTCGAACTCGGAATCGTTCCCACTCACGCCGGATTCGTCGGCGGACTCGTTCCGGATGACGACGGCCATCTTTCCCGCACGGCAGACGGCGAAATCGTGATCCTCTCCGAGGTCAAGAAGCTCTCTGAGCTCACCAGGGTCAAACTCGACGCCCTCCAACTACCCGTCATCCCGGGCACCGCCGAAGGAGATCTCAACGAACTCGCCAACGGCCTCAAGGACCTCGACCTCTCGCTCTATTTCGTGCTCATGGTCGGCGGCGCTGATCCCATGAACCCCGACGACGAGTCCGCCATCGTCGATCAACTGCTCTTCGGCCTCGAAGCCGCCAAACAACACGGAGTCACCTTCGTTTCCTCCACCTCGATCGAAAACTGGATGGTCGAGGGGGCCCAGCGCAAGGAAGGCGCCGACTTCGAAGCCGCGGTCGAACAGAACGCCAAGCTTCATCACCGCGCCTACACCGAAGCCGGCCTCGCCGATTCCTGCGTCAACTCCTGGCACGTCGAATTTCTCCGCCCCGGCGAGTTCCAAACCTTCACCGATCTCGGTCGTCTCTGGAAATTCCTCCAGGCCGCCAACGCAGCAGTGGGTGGGGGCAGCACCTTCTTCAAGACCCTCACCGACGCCGCGCACTGCGGGGACTCCGCCCTCAGCATCCCCGAAAACGAGGAACTCATCTCACAGATCGGAGCCAACGGCGAACTCGGTTGCTTCCACGCCTCCGCCAAAACTACCCGCGGCTGCCTCAGCACCGATGACGGCTGGATCGGATCCCTCCTCACTGCCGCCGCCAGGACAGGCACCCTTCAACACGTCTTCGTCGAACTCTTCAAACACGACGACCCCGCTCTCGAAGGCCTCCGTAATCTCGACTCAGGCCATGGCATCGATACCACCGACGGTCGCAGCTACAACCAAGCCACCGCCGACGGCCTCGCCGACACCGCCCGCCGCCTCAATAACTTGAAGACCCGCGGCATCCTCTAGGGTGCTGAAAATTTCTGGATTGCCGCGCAGGGCCTCTTGGATGACTTGACGCGGCGGGAGGCGGCCGGGAGCCGAGACTCAGGACCCCGAGCAAGAGAGGCACCACCTTCCGACCGGCGGGCGCCCTTCTGACTCGTCGGCTCGCGACCGGCCCCCATTCGATCCCAGCACGATCGCGGCATCTTCGCGCCCATTACAATCGCCGACTCCGATCCCCATATCGACGCGCGCGGTCTGATGTCATTCTGACTCTGACCGCTGGAGTCACCCTGACGGACAACTATCCAAACGAATTCAACATCGAGATCGATCATCCCGGCCTCACTCTTTACTTGCAGGACGTCGCACAACTACTCTGCAAACCAACTCTGAACCTTGTAGCCGGCATCCCCGGATTTCTTGTCGCGGGCCCCCTTGTAAGATCGCTGGAGGCCATCGCCAGCGGATGGCAGAGCCTCCTGGTCCTCGCGATCATCACCTGCGGAGGCTTTCTGCTTGCCCGTGCTCTGGCTCCCTTGGTTGCTGGCTGCTGGCACTACAAGCAGGCAAGGGAAGAACCGAAAACCTCGCTCGTGAAAGTTGAAGGCCCATACTTGCGGATTCAATCGGGCGGACCAGTGGTCACCAACCAACTCCTGCACTTTCGCGCCATCGTCGACTTTACGGTGATCGAAGATCCACAGATGCAAAAGCGTGGCATCCAAGCTCTGAGTCTGGGAACCACCTCGGGAGAGGGTGATCCCTTCGAACTCCCCGGGATCAAGAACTGCCTCGAAGTTCGCAACATGCTCGCCGAGATCGACGCCGCTCGGGAGGACGCCTCTCCAGGCTAGGCTGTCCCCGTCTCCCGCGCCCCCTGAACATGACGACCCCCCAGTCCCCATCCCTTTCTCCATACATCATTTCAATCGATACCATCCTCAATACTATCGATTACCAACACTCCGCGATTCGGTGCCATCTTCCCCTTCATGGAACCGATCACAATTCTCATTGCCGCCTCTCCCATCATCGGCACCGTGATTCTCTTCCTCTGCCGGGACCAGCCCTTCTTTCAATCCCACGCCTTTCGAATCTGTCTCGGAGGGGGCTTTCTTGTGCTCACCGCCTGCTGCGCATTCGGCTTCCTCGCATCCTTCGAACTCCGTGGTGAGGCCGGTCTCGCCTGGAAACTCCGCTATCTCACGCTCGGATCCTTCACCCTGCTGGGCGCCCTCTACTTCTTCCTCAAACGTCCCCTTGGTGGCCGCCCTTCATAGAGGACAAACACTCATCATCGCCACTGATGGGGAGCCTCCGCAATCCGATGCGGAGTCAGTTCCTCATTTCCTGAATCGTCCGTAGCAGCTGCCACCACTGATTTGGCCTCCTTCGGAAGCGAGATCTCCCAATCCACCACTCCCGGAGTGGTCTGCCCCAGCGTCGCTTCCTGCTCATTCACAACGACCTTCACGATCTCTCCATTGTCATGCGCCACGCCACGAACCACGATCCCACCTGGTCCTCTCTTCACCGAAAGGATCACGGTCGCAGGAGGCTCGTCGTCAATCGGATTCAACAACTCGGGAAACTCAAGGTCGCCCACCTTGCTGACGACGACATCAGCACCAATCATGGGAGGCTCCTCCGGGGATCCCTCCGGACGTGTCCCCTCTTCCAATTCCTTGGCCTGGGCAACCAGCTTCGCATCCTGCCCCGCTCCAAAATGATCGTGCAAAATGTAGGGCACCCCCATCCTCGTGACCCGATCCGATCGTGATGACCCGCCCCGATTGAAGACCGGTCTCCGCGGATCACCCCCGCGCACCGTGACGTTGCGGAAGTGGCACTCCGCCTTTCCGCTAAGATTGTTGTCCGTCATGTGGACGATCGGATGATGGCTATTCCCCCTCCCCATCTCCTCGAGGATGAGGCCATCCACCGTGATCGATCCCCACTGGGCACTGGTATCGTCCATCCCACGGTTGAAGGGCTCCGGCCCCAGCTCCGAAAGATACAGATCACGGTAGACCTGCCGATCAAACGCCGGGCGATAAATCCCGTAGGTCGTATGGTGAATCCGAACATCCTCCAAAAGCATGTTGGGACTATGCGGGCGAAATCCGTAGTGCACCGACCAGATCTTGAGCTTGCTGACGTGATGCGGGTGCCTGGCATCCGGTCCGGTCCAATCGATCCGCTTGATTCGCTCCAACTGCTTCTCGTCCCGCACCGGACTATCCGGCTGATCGTTGCCGTTCGCCGCAATCACGACCCCATAAAGCCCCTCCGAGTGCGTTTCATTGGAATCGAACCGCCATACCGGCATGGTCCGCACATCCACTCTCTTTGAACTTCCATCCGGCTGCCTTACCGGCTGCTCCGGGTTGAAGTTGCTCCGCTTCTGGATGTCAAAGCGATAGCCATACTTCTCATTCTCGCAGGCCACATTGCGCGTGAAGGAGTTCTTCCCGTTCGCCCACCAGAAGCCTGCCCCATCATTCGGATCAAAGGGCAGGGCTTGGTCCTTCATGCGCTTCCCTCCCCTCGCCCCCACGGCCAGGTTGCGATCGAGCAAGTTGTAGACCTCCGTGGCGTCCTCCAAAAAATAGCCATGACCCTCACTTTGATAGCCCACGCAATCACGCAGCAACAGGTAATGGCTGCCATGCACGGTGACCCAGCGATTCCCGGAGTCGACAATCGCGGCTCCGATCACACTGCTTCCTCGCATCGTGTCCCGCACCAGGTGAAAGTGAATCGGGTAGCGACCCAGCACCCCGCTTTTCCCAAGCCCAGCAAAGCGCGCGTAGCTGATCGATCCCTTGCTGAAGCGATGATACATCGTGTGCCCGCGAACTCCGCTCAGATCGGCACTCTCCACCACCACGTTGCGCGACAAGTTTGCCACTTCGCTCCGAAATTCACCGGTGCCCGGATGCGCTTTTTCCAGCGCCTCGTTCAACACGATCCGCCTCCCCTCGATCTTCACGATCCGCCGCTCCTCGGTCTTCGAGTCCTCCCGACCACGATCATAGCCGCCGGTCACGATCACCTCGTC
>Ga0310120_10003810_pt1 | contig 10736 bp, 6 predicted proteins | sample CB27_AW_983_MG_FD_203506 | JGI IMG/M metagenome (GOLD analysis project Ga0310120, IMG submission 203506) | Marine microbial communities from Western Arctic Ocean, Canada - CB27_AW_983 | ecosystem: Environmental > Aquatic > Marine > Oceanic | place: Canada: Western Arctic Ocean | collected... | reverse complement strand
TCGCGCCTCTCGACGCGGCGGACAAGAACAAAGCCTGGACGGATTCGGCAGTCGCCGAGAAAGAAGATCCCGATTTTTCGATTCAGGGCGAGTACGCCGTCGAGGGAATGGGTGCGCAAGTGATTGCACTTGGAAGTGGTCACTTCCAGGCCGTGCTTTATCAGGGTGGGCTGCCCGGAGCGGGCTGGGATGGCAAGAGCAAGAGCCTGCTGGACGGCAAGTTGGGAGGCAAGAAATCGACTTTCGTTCCCGCTGCTGGAAAGAAACGCTACATGGCTGGGGGCGGAACCGAGTTCAGCGCCACGCTCAAGTTTCCACCGGAAGGGCACAAGTCCTACCGCGGAGAAATTTCCAGCGGAACATTCCGGGTGAAGGCGGAGAATGGGAAGAGTATTTCGCTGAAACGGATCGTGCGTCAGAGCCCCACGGTGGGAGCGAAGCCACCGAAGGGCGCGGTCGTGCTCTTTGATGGAACCAGTGCTGATGGTTGGAAGAATGGGAAGGTGGTGAATGGGTTGCTCGCGGGAAGCAATGCGATGAGTTCCCAGAAGTTCAGAGATTGCACCATTCACGTCGAATTTCAGACTCCCTACAAGCCACACGCCCGTTCACAGGGACGAGGCAATAGCGGGGTTTACTACATGGGCCGCTGGGAGACTCAAGTTCTGGATTCCTTCGGCCTGGAAGGCTTGATGAATGAATGCGGCGGCATCTACTCGATCGCCAAGTCGAAGGTCAACATGTGCCTGCCTCCTCTGACATGGCAGACCTATGACGTCGAATACACGCACGCCAAGTTCGACCAGGATGGCAAGCGGACAGCCTGGCCGCGCATGACGGTGCAGCTCAATGGAGTCCTCGTCCAGGAACACCAGGAAATGGGAAAGACCCACACCACCGCCGCTCCGGTGCACGGCCCGTTGAAGAGCGATGAAGGTGGTCCGATCTTTCTGCAGAACCACGGGAATCCGGTCTTTTACCGAAACATCTGGGTGCTGCCGAAGAAGTAGAAGGTCGGAAGCTGGGGGCTGCTAGTCTTCGATGAAGATCTGGCAGCCGATGGCTTCGGTGACCGGGACCTCGATTGTTTTGCCAGCCAAGGTGGCGGTGAGGGCCGCATCCAGGTCCCGGGTGGTGGGCTCCGGACGGCGTTTGCCAAACGCGGCATAGGTGTCGTCGATTCGGCCGCGGTAGATGCAGCTGCCGTCACGAGTGATGGCGTGCACTTCAGGGGTCACTTTCGCCTTGTAGGCGCGCGCCAATTTCTGAGTGGGATCCAAAATGACAGGGCTGACGACATCGAAGTCCCTGGTGTGTTTTCTTGCGGCCTTGGGGGTGAGGTCGGGATCGGAGTGAATCTGATAGAAGCGCACGCCCTGCTTTTCAAACTTCTGCGCGAGTTTGCGTAGGGTGGGTTGGTAGAAGTTCGCGATGGGACAGTCGATGCTCACGTAGACATAGACCACGATCCTGTTGTCCTTCGCTGCCGCTGGGTTGTGCTTCTTGCCTGTGAGGTCGACGAGCTCGAAGTCGGGGAGTATTCTTGGTTCTGCGCTCCAAGCGGACGTGACGAGGAGGGAGCAGAGCACCAGAGTACGAAAGGCGAGCATGATGGAGGGCGATCCTTCTTAGCGTGCGCGCGTGCGACTGCGACCGCCCAGGATGCCGTTGAGGTATTCCTGGAGCGCTGGTTGTTCTTCGGCATCGAGAACCCTGTCCTGATTCTTATCGAAGCGGGTCAAGATGCGGTTTCGCATCCGTTGGGGAATCTCGTCTTCCTGAACGAGGCCGTCCTTGTTGCGGTCGTAGCTCTTCACGTTGAAGAACGTCTTGCGCGCCTGCTCGATCGCCTTGTTGGCACCGGAAAAGAGTTGCTGGCGTTGCGCTTTGGCGATGAGGTCACCTTGACTCTTGCCTTTCGGAACCACGGTGAGGGTCACACTGCCCATTTCATCGGTCGACTGACGTCCCCACCGGACGCGTCGGGGCGGGCTAAAGGGGTTTTCCGGGTTTCCCGCGGAGTTGTCGTAGACGAGGCGGGTCTTGAGCACGGTCCCGGCAGGAAAATCGATGGGCTTCTCGAAGTGATAGCGATCCTGCCAATCGAGGTCCCAGTCGGAGATATCCATGAGCACCATCTCTTTTCCTCCCGGGAGGGTGGCCGTCATCTTCATGTTGCGGCAGAGGTAATGAGCGTGTCCGCCCACCAGCACCGCCGTGACGGGCACGGGAATGGTGAAGCTGTCTTCCACGACATAGTTTTTCTCACCGGCCGGGATGTTGATGTTCTTGGTCGCTCCAAAGACGGGAGGAATCTGAATGGCCACGAGATTGTTGACCGGTGCCTTGTCAGCGAAGTAGAGGGCGAGTTCAGCTTGTTCGGTCTCCTTTTTTCCGGAGGGGTGGAAGTGGGTCTGCATGACAACGTCCGAGCCCTTGGGAAGGAACATCGCGAGGTCGCCGGGAAGCTTGGCGGGAGTGGCACCGGGGACGTGACCGCCGAGTCCGCCCGAGCCGTTGAAGGCGGCAGAAGGATCTGCTCCGCGCAAAAAGCCCATGCCGCTGATGCCCGCTTTGCCATCGCTGCCATCCCGCTTGCGGGCATGGCCGTCGGTATCGATGAAGAAGAGAGCGTGGTGTATTGCGGACTTGGCTTTGGGTCGGAGTTCCACGGCCTTGACCCATTTATCCTCCGAGAGTTGGAGCGGAAAGACGAAGGAGCGATAGATGTCTTTTCCTTCCGCGGGGATGTCGAACGGGCCATTCATGGTCACCACCAGGTCGGGCTCTCCGAGATACCATCCGCTGGGATACTCCGGCGATTTTGGCGTCTTCCCTTGATCTCCCTCTGGTGCGCCCTCTTCGACCCAGGCGCTGAAGAGCTTGATTTCCTTCTCACTCAAGCGCCGATCGTTGGCAAAATGGATGTTTGTGTTCACCGGTTTCCACGGGGGCATGTAGCGATCGAGGAGGACCTCTTCGATTGTGCGGGAGCGCTTCTTCACATCGCGGTAGGTGATGAGCGAAAAAGGGCCGGACTGTTCCGGGCGGTGACAGCCGGTGCAGTTCTGGTGCACGAGAGGGGCAATGTGCTCATTGAAAGTGACTTCGGCCGCGAGGGGCGCAGCCAGGGCGAGCAGGAGGAGGGGTGCGAGGTGCTTGGTCATGAGGTCGGATTTCAGAAGAACTAACAAAGAAACCCCACGTTGGCGATGGGGTTGTGCGCGGATACAGTATGAGACGAGTGAGGGCGATGTTCCTCGGGCTCGCTACTCCGGCCACTTCGTGACTCCGCGCACGGCCTTCCACATGGTGGCGTCGAGGTCCTTGAAGGCGGCGGAGGAGTCCTTGGGTCGCAGGTTGAAGACGGCGGCCCAGGTGATGCCGTTGTCGGAACGAATGAGCATCGACATCGTCCCCGGCAGGCTGCCACTGTGAAACCAATTGCGAAACTTGCCGTCCTCGCGTTCCCGGAAGGACCAGCCGAATCCGTAGTAGTTCAGTTTCTGACTGGCGGGCGGAGCAAAGGATGGGCGCTCATGGAGGAGCGCAATGCTTTTTGAGGTGATGAGATCCTGTGGTCTTGGTCGACCATCGAAGAGAGTGGTGAAGCGAACGAGGTCGCTGGGGGTTGCAATCCATCCACCATGGGAGTCCATAGTGGGCACCGAGAAACGATAAGAAGCGAGGGTGTTTGGTTTGTTCCAGACTGAGACTCCCGGCTTGGCCTCTTTGTGCGGATAGTAGTGCGATTCGTTCATGCGCATCTGTGAGGGATCACTGGCGCCGATGTGCATGTCCGTGATGTCCGCCCGGGCAAGGATTATGCGCAGGTAGGTTTCGTAAGGCTGTCCGGTTGCCTTTTCAATCACGCGACCGAGAAGGCAATAGCCGAGGTTGGAATAGGCGTAGCGCGTTCCGGGATCGAATTGCAGGGGCTTGCCCACCATCCAGCGGGCGATGGTCTCCGCGCGAGCGGGTGGGAGATCCCGCCCGGTGAGATCTTTGGAGGCTTGGCGGGGGTAGAACATCGGGTCGAAGCCCTTGGCTCCCTTGGGATCGATCCCCGTGTCGCGATCCCATCCGCCGGCGTGCTGGAGGAGGTGGCGGATGGTGATGGAGTCAAGTCGTGGGTCGCGCCTGGCTCCGGCGAACTTCGGAGTTGAGTAGCCAAGGTAAGGAAAGACCTTCAGGTCATAGGACAACTTTTGTTGTTCCACCAGCGAGACGACGGCGAGGGAGGTGATGGGCTTTGAGATGCTGGCGATGCGGAAGAGGGTGGTGGGTTGCACTACCTTCTTCGCCTTTACCTCGGCCCAACCAAAGCCCCGGGCATAGACCAGAGCGCCGTTCTTCATGATCGCCACCGATCCGCCCGGGAGGTCGTGTCGTGTCATGAAGTCGGCGAAGGCCTTGTCCGCGGATTCCAGGCCAGGAACTGCTTTTCCACTGAGAGGGATCTGTTCGCCCAAGCTCGGGTTCGATCCGATGGAACAGAGAAACAGGAGTGCGAGCCTCGTCATGGACGGGGAGGGTCTCCCTGATCGGGGGAGGGTGCAACGATGGATTCTGACCTTGTGCGCAGAGTCGCCCTCTGGTCCCGGAAGGGTTGATTGTCTTGAACGATCGTAAAAATAAGATACCCTGCGGGCCCCTGTTCATCCTTCACCCTGTATGAATCGAGTTGTTTGTTCAGCCCTTGTGCTGATGTCCCTGTCTGCTTTCGGGGCAGATGATCTGTTAGGGTACTATCGTCAGCCTGCCCTGCATGGTGACACCCTGGTGTTTCACTCGGAGGGCGACCTGTGGACGGTTTCGGCATCGGGCGGCACGGCCCAGCGCTTGACGACTCATCTCGAGCGCGAACGGTTCCCGGTCCTCTCGCCGGATGGAAGCAAGATTGCCTTCACGGCTTCCTATGACGGTCCCGACGAGATTTACGTCATGCCGAGCACGGGTGGGAAGCCGGAGCGGGTGACCTATGAAGGTGTCAGTGGGAGCCGCGGACCACGACCGGTTTCCTGGAAGTCGGCGAGCGAGCTCGTTTACGCGACATGGTACTACGCGCGAAGGGACGCCCACCAACTGGCGATTGTTGATCTCGAAGACGGCAAGAAAAACGTCATTCCCCTGGAACAGGCGAGCGATGGTCAATTCGGGCCAGGGGGAGAGACGCTCTACTTCACGCGCCTGCCTCGGCAACGAAGTTTTGCCAAACGTTACCGGGGGGGGCTCATCGAAAATCTATGGAGCTACCGGCCAGGTGACCAGGAAGCTGTTCCCCTCACCGCTGATTACGAGGGGACGAGCCGCAATCCCATGGTGTGGAACAAGCGACTCTATTTCGCGACGGATCGGGATGGAACGATGAATCTCTGGTCGATGACCCTGGAGGGGAAGGATCTGAGACCGCATACGAAGTTTTCCGGTTGGGATGTGCTCTCCCCGGCCATGGATGAAGGGAGAATCGTCTTTCAGAACCAGGCCGATCTCTGGATCTACCACCTACGAAAGGACCGCGCAGAGAAATTGGACATCCGCGTGGCCTCTGATTTTGATCAGACCCGAGAGCGGTGGGTGAGCAATGCGCTGGACTACCTGAAGAGCTCCTCGCTGTCGGACGATGGGAAAAAGATAGCACTCACCGTGCGGGGTCGCGGATTTGTGGTTCCGGTAAAACCCGGACGAGTGGTTCGCATTCCGCAGAAAGCGGCGAGCCGTTCGCGGGACCTGCGGTTCCTGCCCCAGTCCAACGACGTGATCTTCCGGTCTGATCAGAGTGGGGAAGTGGAGTTCTGGCGCCACGCTGCCAATGGACTGGGCGAGTCCACCCAGGTTACCCGGAAGGGTACGACGATGCGTCACAGCGGTATTCCGTCTCCGGATGGCAAGCTCCTTGCGCACACGGATCGCAATCAAGTGCTCTGGCTGCGGGATCTGGCTTCGGGGGAAGAGCGCGAAGTGGCCCGCTCGGCGGAGGGGAACGAGTGGGACTACATCGATCTTGCCTGGTCGCCGGACAGTCGATGGGTTGCCTTTGTTGATCTCGCGGCGAATCAAACCAAGCGCATCTTTCTCTATGACACCAAGGGGCAGGCTGCGCCGGTCCCGATCACCACAGACCGGCTGGACAGCTACAGTCCGACCTTTGGATCTTCGGGCAAGTGGCTCTATTTCCTTTCGGACCGCACCTTTCGTTCGGTGCAGGGATCTCCCTGGGGCGCGCGACAGCCGGAGGCTCTCCTGGACAAGACCACGGGGATTTTCATGCTCGATTTGGTGGGCGGGCAACGATCGTCCTACCAGGTTTACGATGAGCTCAATCCCCCTCCGAAGACGACCAGTAGCAAGTCTTCGAGTGCTCCGACCAAAGAGAAGAAGCCGGTCGAGGTGAAATTGGAGGGCCTGGAGCACCGGCTCCATGTTGCGCCGGTGGAGGCGAGCAACTATCGCTCTCTATCGGTCGCGAAGGGCAACCTCTACTGTCTCTACTCGCCCTTGAAGCTTGGGCGCGACTGGCACTTCGTGACCATTCCAATCACGCGCGACCGTGCTCTCCAGAAGTGGACTACGGTGGTGAGCGACGTGCGGGGATTCGAGATTTCGGGGGATGGGACCACATGCCTGGTGCGAAAGGGGAATGACTTTCATGTCTTTCCGGCGAACGGGAAAGTGCCTTCAAGTTTCAGCAAATCGAAAGTGAGTCTTTCTGGACTGGCGATCAATGTGAGTCCGGCCGATGAGTGGCGGCAGATGTTTGTGGATGCCTGGCGGATGCACCGGGACTATTTCTACGATCCGGAAATGCATCAGGTGGACTGGGAGGGGGCGCGGCGGAAACACGAAGCCTTGCTTCCGCGGGTGACCAGTCGCTGGGAACTCGACGATCTCATTGGACAAATGGTGGGCGAGCTATCCGCGATGCACACGGACATCTGGGCAGGGGATGTTCGGGATGCAACCGATGGCTCGAGCCTGGGCTGCCTCGGCGCGCAAATGTCTCGGGGGGAAGAGGGCTATCGTATCGATCACATTTACGAGACCGATCCGGACTATCCCACTGAGCTCGCGCCGCTCTTAAAGGCGGGAGTCGAACTGGAGGTCGGAGACGTGATTTTGTCTCTTGATGGGGTGAGGGCGCTCTCGGTTCCCGACCTTGGCATCTTGCTGAAAAACAAGGCGGGGCGGAAGGTGTTGCTCGAGTCCCGACGAATCGGAGTGGCCGGATCGAAGAAGGCCATCGTGGTGCCCTTGAGTGTGAATGGATTCCGAAACTTGAAGACAAGTCATTGGGAATACACGAGGCGACTGGAAATCGAGGAGAAGGGTGAGGGGGAGATCGGATATTTTCACATGCGTGCGATGTCTGCCTCGAACTACGCGGAGTTCGTGAAGGGCTACTATCCGGTCTTCAATCGCAAGGGACTGGTGATCGATATGCGGCAGAACTATGGGGGCAGCATCGACAGCTGGATTCTTGGTCGGCTCAATCGCAAGCGCTGGATGTATTGGAAGACGCGGACCGGACGTCCGAGCGCGAACATGCAGTATGCCTTCAATGGTCACATGGTGGTCCTCATCGATGCCTACACGATTTCGGATGGCGAGGCGTTCTCGGAAGGATTTCGCCGGCTTGGCTTGGGACCCTTGATCGGGACCAAGACGTGGGGGGGAGGGATCTGGCTTCGCGGCGCGACCCGCCTGGTGGATGGAGGCATGGCGCGGAGTCCCGAGATGGGAGTGTATGCTCCGTCGCGAAACTGGATCATCGAAGGGACCGGGGTCATGCCGGATATCCGGGTTGATAATTTGCCGCATCAGGCCTTTCTCGGAAAGGACGCCCAGTTGGAGGCGGCCATTGCCTACCTTCGAAAGAAGATCAAGGAGGACCCGCCGAGCAATCCCGAAGCTCCCAATCGGCCAGACAAGTCGTTTCGCTACCCGGGGCCAAAGAAGTGATCCCGCCTCCTTGCGCGAGGAGGTAAGCCGGAGTAGAGGAAGGAGCTTACTGGTCCTTTGTGCCAGAGGAGGGGTGCCAGGATATCCTGCAGATCTATCGGAGATTTCAAGAAAGGATTCCGTGCCGATCCTTGGTTTCCGTATTCGAGGTGGATCCGGCGCGATGAGGAAGCCGGGCCCAGGATTGGCCCCAGCCGCCATCATGGGATCGAGAGGGTGGCTCGATCCCCTGGCAGGGGACGAGTAATCGAGTTGGTGGGGTGCTTGTTCTCGACCTCCCGCGTGCGAGCGGACTAAACTCTTTGTAATCCCATGCGCTCATTTCTTGATTCCCCGATCGCTCTCTGGGATGGTCTGGAGGGCCTGACCCAGCTTGCCGATGATGAGAAGGACGGGTGGCAATGGGCCATCGTCGGGGGGGCGCTCTTGCTCGGGTTTTTGCTGAGCCTGCTCATGGCTCGCACCATCTTCGCCACGGGAACACGTAGTCGTGGCGCCTGTGAGCGCTTTTTCAAACCGACCAGGAAGTTTGGTGGGGTTCCCTTGAGCGCGGCGCTCCTTCTGTGGCTCGCCTACGTCTGTGGACAGAACGAATTCGGGGGTGATCGAGAAGTGCTGCATACCGCGGCGTTGCTCGCGACTGGTTTCGCCGTCTACCGACTGGCGGTTGCGCTCTCGAAGGGCCAATGGGTACCGTGCATGATCGGCATCGCGGCCTTGATCACGGTCGGGTTGCATCTTGTGGGCGTTCTCGATTCTTTTCTATTCTCGCTGCAGAATTACCATTTGCCGCTGGGCGATCTGCGCATCAATCCGTGGGCGATTTTTTCCGGAGTGTTGGCGCTCTTCCTCCTCCTTTGGCTGGCCAATCTCTCCTCGCGATTTCTGGATGCGGGGCTTCATGCCCAGGGGGGCATTCCCGGATCCATGCGGGTGCTGATTGGCAAGCTTGCCCGATTTATATTCTATGTTGCCGCTGTTCTCATCGCGCTCAAGATCGGCGGATTCAATCTTGGGGCGCTCACGGTGTTTTCCGGGGCGTTGGGGCTGGGCATCGGTTTCGGTCTGCAGAAGGTGGTTTCGAACCTGGTGAGTGGCGTCATCATCCTGCTCGATAAATCGATCAAGCCAGGCGACGTGATCGAGATTGAGAATGCCTACGGATCTATCAATTCGCTGAGGACGCGCTATGTCTCGGTGATCACGCGGGATCGCAAGGAATACCTCATTCCCAACGAGGATTTCATCACCAGTCCCGTGATCAACTGGTCGTTTACGGGGAAAGAAATCCGCATTCGAGTGGACGTGGGCGTCGCCTACGGGACGGATCTGCGGAAGGCGATTGCTCTTTGTGTGGAGGCCGCCGAGGCCGAAGATCGTGTGCTGAAGAAGCCCGAGTCCAAGTGTCTCCTGCTGGGTTTTGGAGATTCGTCAATTGATTTACAGCTGCGTGTCTGGATCAACGATGCGCACAATGGAGTAAGCAACATCAAGTCGGCAATCTTGCTTGGAGTGTGGGATCGTTTTGAGGAAGCAGGGATCGAGATTCCCTTCCCGCAGGTGGACCTCAATGTTAAATCTGATCAGCGCAAGCAATCTTGAGCATCACTTGGGAAGGGCGGTGAGGTCCGGCGGAATCCGGGCCTGAAAAAGATTCCACGCCCAACTGTTGATGGCCTTCTTTTATCCGGAAGCAGACCCCCCGGGATGAATCGCGCAAGTGAAAGTCCTGCGGGCCAGCAGGGCAGAATGGAAAGCGATGGGTGTCACCATGATCGGAATCTCCAACGATCCGATTGAGAGTCAGCGGGCGTTCTCCAACAAATATTATCTGCCCTTCGATCTCCTCTCCGACTCGCGAAGCCTCAAAGTCGGTAGGCCGCCGCGCAGGTCTCGTGAAGGACGGCGGCCTGCTCGTGGGCGCTCAATTCGGCAAGGTAGTTGCGCATGGAGGTAGCCCAGTCGAGATAAGAGTCGATGCGGAGCAGGCAAACTGGCCAGTCAGTGCCGAAGGAGACTCGCTTTGCGCCGAAGATCTCCAGCGTTTCATAGAGGTAGTTCCTGAGGGTCACCTCGTCGATGGTGTCGTTGGTAACCTCGGTCACCATTCCGCTGATCTTGACCGCGCATATGTTTTCGCGCTCTGCGAGGGTGGTCATGCCGCTCCGCCACTCCTTCTCAATGCGCCCGTTGTGGATGACCGGTTTGGCGATGTGGTCGATGACGAACAGTTGGTTTGGATGGCGATCGACGAACTCGATGGTGGGGGGAAGATGCTTCTGGAAGATGAGGATGTCGTAGATCAGGTCGAAGTCCTTCAGCTTCGCGATGCCCTTGTTGAATTCATCGCCGAGGATGAAGTTGTCGTCAGGTTCGTCCTGCACCACGTGGCGCACGGCCTTGAACTTGTGATGCTGGGAAAGGCGTTCGAGGTGTTCGCCCACGTTATCTTCGGCCAGGGGGACCCAACCCACCACGCCCTTGATGCGGTCGGTTTCGTCGGCGAGGGAGAGGAGCCAGTCGGACTCCTCCAAGGTCTGCCGGGCCTGCACGGCGATCGTTCCTGTCACACCGGCCGCATCGGTGTTGGCGATGAGTTCAGGAATGAGGTAGTCCTGCGCGAGGGCGCTTTCGGGCGGAATCCAAGGATACTGTTCCGGGTCGTAGTTCCAGAGGTGGTGATGGGAATCGAGCATCGGGAGGAGTGTTCAACGAACGGCAATCAGTGTCCAGTAATGAGACCGGCCAGGAGGCAAGAGAGAGGGCGGATCCCGGGA
>Ga0310120_10003809_pt1 | contig 10737 bp, 10 predicted proteins | sample CB27_AW_983_MG_FD_203506 | JGI IMG/M metagenome (GOLD analysis project Ga0310120, IMG submission 203506) | Marine microbial communities from Western Arctic Ocean, Canada - CB27_AW_983 | ecosystem: Environmental > Aquatic > Marine > Oceanic | place: Canada: Western Arctic Ocean | collected... | reverse complement strand
CGTTAAGTGTTCGGCAACCTCGGCAAGACGATCGGTGCCTGTTTTGTGAGTCGCACGTGTCATGCGAACTTCACCGCCAAATGTCTCGACAGTTTCACGAATTCGTTCATCATCTGTTGCTACCAGAATTCTATCGAGTGAAGGCGCCGCAGCAGCGCGTCTATAGACGTGCTCGATCATGGGTCGACCAGCGATGTTTATCAGTGGTTTTCCAGGAAATCTCGTGGAACCGTACCGAGAAGGAATGATTGCGATGATGGATATTGCTGAAGCCGGATGGGATAGCGGTTCCGTTCCTGTTGCAGGATGCACGATGAATATTACCATGGATGCACCCTACTAGCGTTACATTGCTAATGTGAAACTGAATGATTCCTAGATTGGAATGATCTGCACTTTGCAGATCATATTCGCACTAAGTCAGCACTTTTTATGGCCGGATTCGCTAGTAGTTCCTTGATTACCGCACCATCAGGTTTTAGATCTTCGGTGTTCATTGATTCATCGATATTCACGACGGCGACGGCTCCTGTTGAATCACGACCGAGAGCGAATTGGGCAATATTTATGCCATGTCCTCCAAGGATCGCACCTATAGTGCCAACGACGCCTGGTTCGTCAAGATTACGGATTACTATGCTGGTTCCTTCGATGGACGCTTCGATATCAACACCGTCGAGGAGCACAAGCCGAGGACCACCATACTCGAAGAGGGCACCTTCAACCCATAACTGTCCAAGGGAAGTCTCAAGCCTCACGGCTAAGAGACTGGTGAAATCTCGGGGTCGGGTACTATGCGATTCGATTACCTCTACATCGCGGTCCCGAGCTAATGCGCGCGCATTAATTAATGAGACTGTTGTTGACAGCATTGTCTTGAAAAGTCCCATTAATACAGCGCCGACAAGTAGCTCGTTTTTTTTCGTTGCCAATTCACCGTAATATCGGATACTCACGGTTTTTATGCGGCCTGTTGCTAGTTGTGCCACGAAAGCACCAATCTTTTGAGCCAAGTTGACGAATGGTTGCAAGCGCTGGGTTTCCTCAGGTGCAATTGCTGGAAAATTAACAGCATTACGGATGATACCTAAGCGAATGTAGTCTCTGACACCAGCGGCTGCCTCCACGCCGACGAGTTCTTGGGCCTCTTCGGTAGAACCAGCAATATGTGGAGTAGCCACCACGTCTGGTAATGCAGTGAGACGGGTTTCGGTCGGAGGTTCTTGAGAGAAAACATCAAGTCCGGCGCCGCCGATGTGTCCTGATTCTATAGCATCAGCTAGTGCGGCCTCGTCAATTAGATCACCACGAGCAGTGTTGATTAATCGCAAACCAGGCTTGCATTTACTAAGTCGATCCGCATCAAACATGTTGAATGTGTCAACACTGGATGGCACGTGTAAACTCAAAAAATCTGACTGTGCGCATAACTCGTCGAGAGATACCAGTTCCACGTTGAGATTTCTTGCTATTTCTTCAGAAATATAGGGATCGTGGGCTAGGATTCTCATACCGAAGGCTTGTGTTCGAGAAGCGACTTCCTGTCCAATTCGGCCTAACCCGACAAGGCCCAATGTTTTTCGCCAAAGCTCAGTTCCTAACAGTTCTTGCTTCGTCCATGAGCCCTTCTTCATATCAGCGTCGGCTCGTGCTATGGACCGTCCCAGTGTCAATATTAGGGCGCAGGTGTGTTCTGCAACACTGATGCTATTAGCGCCTGGTGAATTCAGCACGAGAATGCCGAGTTCGCTTGCGGTCATAAGGTCGATGTTGTCGACCCCTGTGCCAGCCCGTGCAACGACTTTGAGATTGGGAGCTGAAGACAGCAGAGTAGCGTCTACTTGTGTGGCACTTCGAATTATCAGGCCTTCCGCATCTTTCAAGCTATTAACGAGTTCATCTTGAGAAGATCCGGTGAGCACCTCAACCTGCCATCCTTCTTGGTGTAACAAATCCGCAACCGAATTTGAGAGTCCATCGACGAGAACGATTTTGTGAGTTTGTTCGGCTTTGGTGGTGCTAGTTGGGATATTTCCGCCCGCTTTTTCATCATTAGTCATAATTGGGAGGTGAAGATTGTTTACCTAGTGTCCGGATATAATTGACGAGGTTTTGTAATTCCTCTGCATCGAATTTACTGTCGTACCCCCGCATTCCTGTTCGCGTGCCGTTGCGGATAACGGTTATAAGATCTTCATCAGTCCCACCTGTGCTCCAGACATCATCGGTTAGGTTAGATGGAGGTTCCCTGACGAGACCTGCAAGTGGGCCGTCGCCGGAACCAGATTCACCGTGGCAATCAGCGCACCATTCGATGTACGACCGTTTACCATCTTCTGTCGACTCGTCAGTGCTTGATACCGTTCTGTCGGGTGAGCTTTCTTGCAAGGCCACTGTTTGCTTCATAGTAAATGTCTCTGTTCGAAGTACAGAGAAATACAAGGCTAGAGGTGCTACCAGAACCGAAAAAAATAACTTCTTTATCACCTATTTGTGCCTTGGTTTCTCTAGAACCATAAGAAATGATTAACGGGTCGACGTAAATACATGGCCGTACACCCCGGAATGCTTACAGTATAATGTGAGTTAAGAGTCGATATCGACCTTTGCTCAATGCATCTCGTTAGCAGCATAGTGGTGCAAACCGCAGGAACATCCATTTTTAAAGTGGTGATTGATGTTGGACGCTATGTTTTCCACAGGGTTTTCCACAGAATCTGTGAACATTTCGAGTTGTCTAACGGGTCAGTGACCTAAAAGTGCAGGACCAATACTATTAACACTAACGGTACCTCGTAATTGGATTACTAATAACTTATGTCTGAACCAACCAAATATACGCCGGACTCAGAAGGCGAAGAGATTACTTGGCAAAACGGTACACTGGTGGTCCCCGACGTTCCCATTATTCCATTTATTGAAGGTGATGGTGTCGGACCTGATATCTGGCTTGCGAGCGTGCGGGTGTTTGATGCCGCAGTGAAGCAAATATTTAATGGTCAGCGTCGTGTTGCGTGGCTAGAGGTGCTTGCTGGTGAAAAGGCTAATGCAGATTTAGGTGAATGGCTGCCTGCTGAAACAATCGAGGCGATCAGAAACTATAAAGTTGCAATAAAAGGACCGCTTACAACACCGGTTGGTGGTGGAATTAGGAGCCTGAACGTAACTTTACGTCAGGTTTTAGACCTGTTTGCCTGTGTGCGGCCAGTTCGATACTTTACTGGAACGCCATCACCGGTTCGGCATCCAGAACGAATGAATGTAGTCATTTTTCGCGAAAACACCGAGGATGTTTATGCTGGGCTCGAGTGGGCACGCGGTACACCACAGGCAGAGAAGATTATTGAGTTTCTTTCGAATGAGATGGGGTGTCGGATACGTCCTGACTCCGGAATTGGCGTAAAGCCAATATCTGAGTTTGCTTCGCAGCGGCTAGTGCGCAAGGCGCTCCAGTACGCCGTAGCGAATGGTCGCAAGACTCTCACTTTGGTCCATAAGGGAAACATTATGAAGTTTACGGAGGGTGCCTTTCGAGACTGGGGTTACGAATTAGCGGAAAAAGAATTTGCAGAGCAGATTGTGACCGAGCAAGCAGTTTCAGGTGGTGCGGTCCGTAAAGGAAAGATTCTGATGAATGACCGAATTGCGGATAGTGTTTTTCAGCAGGTTTTGACTCGAACTGATGACTACGATGTGTTTGCCACCCCGAATCTCAATGGCGACTATCTTTCTGATGCGTGTGCTGCACAAGTTGGAGGTCTAGGAATGGCTCCTGGTGCGAACATTGGAGACGAGATCGCTTGCTTTGAAGCGACACATGGCACCGCACCGAAATATGCTGGTAAGGATGTCATTAATCCAAGTTCGGTAATCCTTTCAGGAGCCATGATGTTCCGGCATCTGGGGTGGGATGGGGTTGCGGATCTAATTGAGTCTGGACTTGAGCGAACTATTCGCCAGAAAAAAGTGACCTATGATTTAGCCCGCCAGATGAAAAAGCCCAGTAAGTTGAAAACTTCCCAGTTTGCCGGGGCAATCATCAAGAATTTTTAAGACATTTCTGAAGGTATTATTTCTATAAAAATCACTAATTCGTGAGGGGTGTTAGTTATGAATCGCAAAGTTACCGTCATCGGATCCGGTCACGTTGGAGCAACGGCCGCTCGAGGAATTGCTGATAAGGAACTAGCCGATGTCGTGCTCCTCGACATACTGGAAGGTGTACCGCAGGGCAAGGCTCTTGACATGCTCGAAGCGTGCCCCGTCGAAGGGTCTGACTCTCATGTGTTAGGTACGAATGATTACGCAGATACAGCTGGCTCTGACATTGTTGTGATCACGGCTGGCTTGGCACGAAAACCCGGGATGAGTCGTGATGACCTGTTGATGAAGAATCATGCGATCATAAAATCGGTTACCGAGCAGGTAGTCTTTCATTCCCCGGACTGTATCATCATGCCAGTTACGAATCCGCTTGACGCTATGTGTCAGGTGGTTTATCGCGTGAGTAAGTTTCCTCGTGAACGTGTCATTGGCATGGCTGGTGTTTTAGATTCAGCGAGGATGCGAACTTTTATAGCTAATGAACTTAATGTGTCGGTAGAGAATACTCACGTATTCGTGTTGGGGGGGCATGGTGACACGATGGTTCCGTTACCCCGTTATTCGACCGTCGCGGGTGTTCCAATAACAGAGCTCCTTGATTCGAAAACGATTGACCGCATAGTCAAGCGAACTGCTAGCGGGGGAGCAGAGATTGTAAAGTTGCTAGGCACAGGTAGTGCGTATTACGCACCAGGGTCAGCCATCGTTGAGATGGTCGATGCAATTCTTAAAGATAAAAAGAAAATTTTACCATGTGCAGTGTTTCTGCAAGGTGAATATGGGATTCACGATTTATTTATTGGCGTGCCTGTCAAGCTCGGTTCTCGAGGTGTCGAGGAGATAGTTGAGATTACCCTCAGAGCAGACGAACAAGCAGCCCTTGTGAAGTCCGCGGCTGCCGTGAAAGAACTCGTCGATGTGCTCAAAATCTGAGCACTGAGATTCTAGGACAAAATTTTGAAACTTCACGAATATCAAGCAAAGGCTCTCCTCGCAAGTCATGGAGTGTCGGTGCCTCGGGGAGCGGTGGCATTTACCCCAGGAGAGTCTAAGCGAATCGCTCAAGAACTGGGAACTGCAACGCTCGTTGTGAAGGCGCAGATTCATGCTGGAGGTCGTGGTAAAGGTGGTGGAGTGCAAGTTGTCCGGGGTATGAATGAACTGGAAAGTGTCGCAGGCAAGATGCTGGGTTCCTGTCTTGTCACCCACCAAACTGGACCTGAAGGACGAACGGTCTCTCGAGTCTTGATAGAAGAGGGACTTGACATTACGAAGGAGCTCTACCTGAGCCTTTTACTGGACCGAAGTCAAGAGTGCCTCGTAATGATAGCTAGTTCAGCTGGTGGGATCGATATCGAGAAGGTAGCAGCAGACTCTCCCGAGTTGATTACACGGGAAAGCATTCGTCTTGAAACCGGTGTGTCGGATGTTCAAGTGAGACAATTAAGCGCAGCTTTGGGTTTTGAAGAGTCACAGTTCGAAACCGCGGCTCAGGTAATGAGGGCTGTGTACGATACCTATACAACCAATGACGCGACCTTAGTCGAGATTAATCCGCTGGTTGTAACTGGATCTGGCCAAGTAGTTGCGCTAGACGCGAAGATCACGCTCGATGATAATGCACTTTTTAGACATGCAAATCTTGTTGAGTTGCGTGACCTAGGTGAAGAAGAAACGTTAGAAATTGAGGCTTCGAAGCATTCGCTTAGTTATATTCGACTTAATGGGGATATAGGTTGCATGGTGAATGGTGCTGGTCTTGCTATGGCCACAATGGACATAATCAAATTCGCGGGTGGTGAGCCGGCCAATTTTCTAGATGTTGGTGGAGGGGCTAACGCAGGACAAATTCATGAAGCCTTCAAGATTTTGATAAGCGATGAAAATGTCACCGCTGTGCTTATTAATATTTTTGGTGGAATTTTACGATGTGACGTATTGGCTAAAGGTGTTATTGCAGCAGTCCGTGATTTAGAAGTGCGTGTTCCTATTGTCGTCCGGATGGAGGGCACTAACGTTGATCAAGGTCGCGAACTGCTGAAGGATAGCGGATTGAATTTTTCGACCGCCTCCACTATGGCCGAGGCTGCCGATCACGTTGTTGCACTCGCGGCGACGACTGAGACCTAGCATGTCAATTCTCATCGACCAGAAAACACGTCTAATCGTGCAAGGGCTAACTGGACGCGAGGGAACGTTTCACGCAATGCAGTCGAGCGCTTACGGGACGGTGGTTGTGGGTGGAGTCACACCTGGGAAAGGCGGCAAAATTCATGAGGGCTGGCCAATTTTTAACACTGTGAGAGCTGCAGTTACTGAAACGGGAGCGAATACTTCTCTGGTATTTGTGCCACCGGCGTTCGCCGCCGATGCCATTATTGAAGCTGCTGAGGCCGGCGTCCCTTTAATTGTTTGTATTACCGAAGGGATTCCAATTCTGGACATGGTTCGAGCGATGAGTGTCGTTGATGACCAGGGCACTCGACTCATTGGTCCGAATTGTCCAGGACTGATTTCACCAGGGCAAAGCAAGGTCGGTATTATTCCAGGTCATATTTGCAGTAAGGGGAGCGTGGGAATTATCTCGAGAAGTGGAACCTTAACCTATGAAGCTATTCATCAGATAACTAGTTTAGGATTAGGACAGTCAACCTGTGTTGGGCTTGGTGGAGACCCACTGATCGGCACATCTTTTGTTGATGCGCTTGAAATGTTTCAGGATGATGCCGAAACCGAGGCTGTAGTCCTCATTGGAGAGATAGGTGGAACAGCCGAAGAAGAGGCCGCCGCTTACATTCGGACCGAATTCGACAAACCCGTCGTTGGTTTCATTGCTGGTCAAACGGCTCCGCCAGGTCGGAGAATGGGCCACGCCGGCGCTATTATCTCTGAAGGTAAAGGAACGGCCGTTGAGAAGATGGATGCATTAAGCTCATGTGGGGTTCGGGTTGTGACCAGTCCTGGTCTTATTGGGGAAGCCGTAATCGAGATGCTGGCTGGTTGAGACCGTCACCCCATGTTAGTTTTTGGCAAAAACATTTATCCAAAACTCAAAAAGCGATTCCCAAGCCGTGTTATACTAAGTAGTTAGTAAAGGCACAGCACGCTCTTGCATGATGTCTTCCGGTCCGATGATGGTCGTTAGCTTCAGGCGGGTAATTGGGAATGCAGCTGTTGCCGTTTGCATGAAGGACAAATCTGAATGTCTCTGCCTGACGCTGCGGTCGAGGATGCCGTAGCCCGAATGACCACCGGACAGGTTGTCAACGATTTAAATATACAAATCTCTACGGTAAATGGGTCAGGTAGTCAAACGGCAAACCTGCTGTTAATGCGGGCCATCTTTCAGATGGGCATACCCGTTTCCGGTAAAAACCTGTTTCCATCAAATATTGCAGGCCTTCCGACTTGGTACACGATTCGTGTCAGTAAGGACGGTTACGTTGGACGTCGACGTGACGTAGATTTCTTGGTAGCTATGAACCGAGCTACAGCTCGAGACGATATTATGGCGCTACCACCCCGCGCCGCAGTGGTCTACGACGAATCGTTAGAGCTTAGTGGATATCGCGATGACCTGAGTTTCTATCCCGTTCCATTTGACAAGCTAGTAGCTGAGGTGTGCCCAGATGCCAAGTTACGTCGGTTGGTGCGAAATGTCATTTACGATGGCGTTCTTGCGAAGATTCTTGGTGTAGATATGGCTCAGTTAGACCTGGCCTTGAATCGACAACTAGGACGGAAAGTAAAAGCCTTGGCCCTTAATCAGGATGCTCTCCACGCTGGTTTTGAGTTTGCCAATCAACATCTAACTAAGGAAGACAGGTTCAGCCTTGCACCAATGGATGCCACGCAAGGCAAAATATTAATTGATGGTAATGCTGCCGCGGCGTTGGGTGCTCTTATGGCCGGGGTGACAGTCGTATCTTGGTATCCGATCACGCCTTCGTCTTCGCTCTGTGAAACCTTGATTGAATATCTTCGGAAATATCGCATTGATGCTGAAACTGGTAAGGCGACATTTGCGGTTGTTCAGGCTGAGGATGAGGTGGCTGCCATAGGGATGGCTCTTGGTGCTGGCTGGTCTGGTGCGAGATCGATGACTTCAACATCCGGACCTGGTATTTCGCTGATGAGCGAGTTTGCCGGACTTGGATACTACGCAGAGATACCCACCGTTATATTCGATATCCAACGTGTGGGTCCGTCTACGGGCTTGCCGACGCGTACCTCGCAAGGTGACATTCTAAGTACGGCTTTGTTATCGCATGGAGATAGCAAGCATGTGCTGCTACTGCCTTCGTCTGTGAAGGAGTGCTATGTGATGGCGCAACAGGCCTTTGATATAGCAGAACGTCTTCAGACACCAGTGTTTGTTATGAGTGATCTTGATCTGGGTATGAATAATTGGATGTCCGAACCGTTTGATTATCCTGAGAAGCCGATGGATCGCGGCAAGTTGCTGGATGATGAGGTTTTAAATAAAATTGGCAAATGGGGTCGTTATAGAGATGTAGATGGGGACGGAATTCCATACCGAACGATTCCCGGTGATGGAATGCCGACATATTTTTGTCGAGGCTCAGGTCATAACGAATTTGCAGAATACAGCGAGAGTGCCGCGGACTATGAGGAGAACCTTAACCGGTTGAATCAAAAATTTGAGACGGCACGTAAGTTAGTGCCGGGATTAGTGGTCGAGCGAGTATCAGATGGTCCAATTGGTGTGATTGCGTACGGGTCGTCCCATTGGTCGACCATCGAAAGTTGTGATCAGCTAGTTAAGATGGCAGGAGTCACTGTCGAGTATGCCCGTCTGCGCGCGTATCCTTTTCATGCGGACCTTGGTGAGTTCATTGATCGCCACGAGCGCATTTATGTTATTGAGCAGAACCGGGATGCTCAGCTACTGAGCTTGATGAGAATGGAGTTGTCATCAGCGCGAGTGGTAAAGCTAAGGAGCGTATTGCATTACAGTGGTTTACCAATCGATGCTCAAACTATTACCGAATCTGTCCTTGCACAGGAAGAGTGTGACTTGGAACCGGCAGAGGAGTCTTGAATCGTGGTTGATTGCAGTTTTAGTGACTAGATTGCCGAAGTTCGCAGTCGCGTTAATTGTGAAGGGTAACAATGAGTACAACAACACCATCGCCAGGTAAAAAGAAAATCAATCGCATTGGTCTCGAGCTGCAGACATACCGCGGCGGAAAGACAACATTGTGCGCTGGTTGCGGTCACAATGCGATTTCAGAACGCATTATTGATGCATTCTTTGCCATGGGCGTGGACCCAAGCAGTGTCATTAAGTTATCCGGAATCGGATGCTCCAGTAAGAGCCCAGCATATTTTCTTGGAAGTTCACACGGCTTTAATGCAGTTCATGGGCGGATGCCTTCTGTCGGCACTGGTGCTGTGATGGCAAACAAGAAGATGATTGCTGTAGGGACTAGTGGTGATGGAGATACGGGCGCCATTGGAGTAGGGCAGTTCGTTCATATGATGCGCCGGAACTTACCGTTCATTTACATTATTGAGGATAATGGTTGTTATGGATTAACAAAGGGTCAATTTTCACCGACAGCTGACCTTGGGTCTAAACTCAAAACTGGTGTGATTAATGACCTGCCCCCTATTGATACCTGCGCTCTGGCTATAGAATTAGGGGCGACGTTTGTGGCTCGGTCGTTTTCTGGAGATAAAAAGCAGCTGTTGGCCATATTAAAGGCTGCTCTCAGCCACCGTGGAACAGCACTGATTGATGTTATTTCTCCCTGTGTTACGTTCAACGATCACGAAGGCTCGACAAAGAGCTACGCGTACGCCCGTGACCATGATGAGCCATTGGGAGAAATCAGCTTCGTTCCTTATTTTGAAGATATTGAAGTGGATTACGAACCTGGTGCCACACAGGAAGTTCTGTTACACGACGGATCAAAAATATTGCTCAAGAAACTTAATGAAAATTACAATCCAACTGATCGCCTGCAGGCGTTAAGAATCCTGCATGAGACCACCCGGCGAGATGAGTTTGCTACCGGGATCCTCTATGTGGAGCGAGACAAGGAGGATTTTATTGAACTTCTGAATCTAGTTGAAGAACCTTTGGCTTCATTGCCAGCGGACCGAGTTCGTCCACCTCGAAAAGCGTTCGAAGAGATGATGGAGAACTTACGCTGAGGTAATAACAACTACTAATCATGGAACGTACGTTAGCTATTATTAAGCCAGATGCAGTCGGCAATCGAACTGCTGGTCGCATTTTGGAGCGTATTGAAACTGCCGGATTCACGGTGCGGAAAATGCAGATGGTGACATTGTCACGTGCCGAAGCTGAGGGTTTCTACGCGGTCCACAGTGAACGACCGTTTTTTGCACATCTGACAAATTTTATGTCGTCTGGTCCAGTTCTCGTTCTAGTTCTTGAAGCACGAGGGGCAATCAAGAAATGGAGAGATTTAATGGGGGCAACTGATCCTGCTCAGGCAGCTTCAGGAACCATTCGCTGTGAATTTGGACAGTCGATTGAGCAAAATGCGACACATGGTTCCGATGGACCTGAAACAGCGATGTTCGAAATCGGCTATTTTTTCTCTGGTATAGAACTGACTGGGTATTTACGGGACTGAACTA
>Ga0310120_10003808_pt1 | contig 10737 bp, 10 predicted proteins | sample CB27_AW_983_MG_FD_203506 | JGI IMG/M metagenome (GOLD analysis project Ga0310120, IMG submission 203506) | Marine microbial communities from Western Arctic Ocean, Canada - CB27_AW_983 | ecosystem: Environmental > Aquatic > Marine > Oceanic | place: Canada: Western Arctic Ocean | collected... | reverse complement strand
AGAAAGTTTCTTTCCTGGCAGAGGTGTTGAGCGGCGAGACCCTTTTGCAAGGAGGCTTCAAAGATGATAAGAAACTCCCATGCTCCTACGGTTGTTCCTTCCAGTTCTATTTCCTGCATTGCTCTCCGCAGACCCGGCTCTCCGCAGTTCCCCGGCCGTCAAGCTGAGCTTTGAAACCAAAAAGGATGTCCTCCATCAACTACAGGTAAGGCGTGGCGATCGCTGGAGCAACATCGGTACGGCCATCCGGGGTAACGGCAGCCCCTGGTCAACTTTCCAGCCAGTCGGCGAGTACCGCCTCCATACTCCCAGCGGCGAATGGGCCTTGATATGGGCCGACGAATTCGAGGGAGACCAGATTGATTTCCACAAGTGGGAGCGGGAAGAAAACAACTATGGTGGCGGTAATAATGAGCGGCAAGCCTACCGCACCGAACCCAGGTACAGCTTCGTGAAGAACGGATCCCTGAATATCGCGGTCTACCGCGACCCTCACACCACCAGCGACGGCAAGACACAGCCCTACTCTTCTGCCCGGCTGCGCACCATGAAACGCGGTGACTGGAAATTCGGACGGTTTGAGATCCGCGCCAGAATGCCGGAGGGCCAGGGAATCTGGCCCGCCATCTGGATGATGCCCACCCACTCTCCCTATGGTGGATGGGCCGCAGGTGGTGAAATCGACATCGTTGAATCACGCGGTAACAAGGTTGATGAAACCCTTGGGGCCCTTCATTTCGGAGGGAAATGGCCCGATAACGTTCACCTTGATCACACCTACCAGTTCCCCGCAAAGAATGCCGCCGTGGACTTTCATGTCTACGCTGTGGAGTGGACTGCGGATGAAATCTCGTGGTTTGTCGATGGTGTGAAATGGAAGACACGCAAGAACAGCGAGTGGTGGTCGGCAAGCGCACGAAACAATCCCGCCGCTCCCTATGACCAACTCTTCCATCTCATCCTCAATGTCGCCGTGGACGGACGCTTCTTCGAAAATGAAGACCAGAAAGCCGACCGCATCCCGGTCAGCCAGTTCCCCCAAGTCATGCAGGTCGACTACGTGAGAGTCTCCCAGCGGGTCAGATGATAAGCCCGCTGTTTTCCGGAAAGCGCACCACCCTCACGCGAGGGCCCCACCGCAACTCGATCCTGCTCCCGCGGTGCATCCGAAGCAGTGCTCTGCGGTGAGAATTCTCAATTCGGCGAACTCAGTGAGATCGAGCTCCCACAGGAAGACCGGCTTCCCGTTACTCAACTGCATGCCCAGTTGCTGATTGAAGTCGCAATCGTACACTTCACCCCGCCAGCCCACGCTGATGGTATTGCGACACATCAACCCCTCCACCGCGGACGGATTGAATGCGTCACGAAGCACGCCCATGTATTCCTCAAACCCGTTATTGTGCCGCAACCAGGCCGCAAAACGCCCAATTGGGAGATTCGTGATGGTGTATAGCCTGTGGAATTCGATCCCGAAGACTGTCCGCAATTGCTCCTTGTAGGTTGCTTCCAGTTCGGACTGGTCGCCCGGGAGGAAGGCCCCGTTGGGATTGTAGACGAGGTGAAGTGGAAGCGAATCCTCCCGGCCGTAGCCGAGGTGGTTGAGCAGTTGCAGGGCCTTGATGCTGGCATCGAAGACCCCTTCCCCCCGCTGTTGTTCCACATTGTCCGGTTCGTAACAGGGCATGGATGCCACAATCTCCACTTCGTGCTCGTGCAGGAACTCTGCCAGGTCCTCGTGCCCACTCTCCAGAAGAATGGTGAGGTTGCAGCGATCCATGACATGCCGGCCACGGTTCTTCACTTCCGTGACGAGGTAACGGAAGTCCGGGATCATCTCCGGAGCACCCCCGGTGAGATCCACCGTCCCGACCTCTGCGCCCGGCCCGTCCAGCCATTCGAGAATGCCCTCCACTGTCTCGCGTGTCATGACCTCCCTCCGCTTCGGCCCCGCATTCACATGGCAGTGAATGCAGGTCAGGTTGCAGAGTTTTCCGACATTGATCTGCAACACCTCCGGAAGAATCCGCTGCAGCGACAACCCCTCTTCATCAAGAACCTTGTCAAACGTATCCACCGACGTTGCGACTCTCCGGGTTTCAACTTCTCCAGCAACGTTCTCTATCCCTGTAACACTCCCCGGAGGCTCCCCACCCTCTTTCATTTCTTCGTTGCGGATCCAGCGGAATGGCTTCCTTCCCTGGAGACAATAGCGCAAAACAAGGAGGAAATCCTGCAGGCTGCGCCGAACCTCTCCTGCTGCAAAACGCCGCGCCGAGGAGGTTACCGGGGGAGTGAGGGCACGCAATCTGCCCAGCCTCTTCAACCGTCGGCAGAGATCAAAGTCCTCGAAGGCGACGAGTAACTTGAAGCCTCCCACCCTCTCGAAGGCCTCTCTCCGCACAAAGAGCGCCTGATCGCCCAGAAACCACCCGAGAAGACCACTGCGCAAGGCAGCCAATCGACATGTCCATCGGAGGAACTTCGACGGTGAATCAAAGTAGCGCAGGAAGCCACCACCTGTCACGCCCTCGTCCACCATGGATTCACGCAGGCGGACCAGCGAACCAGCCGGCAGAATCATGTCGGCATGAAGAAACAGAAGAATGTCTCCGTGAGCTTTCGCTGCTCCCAGGTTTTGCTGGTGGGCACGGTTGACCCCGGTGGAGCGAATGAGTTTCGCTCCCTCGGGCAGATCGTCTCGCTGGACGGGATCGCAGGAAGAGGCATCAACCACTATCAATTCGTCGCCTTCCGGGAGCTCCAGACGCGATGCCAGTTCGCACACCTCCAACCGGTCTTCATAGACCGGGATGACCACCGAGATCCGCATCTCCAGCAACGCTACGACTGATCCCACCACGGCCGAAGCAATTATTCTCCTGATTTCAGGTCCGGGCAGGTATATAGAAAACAGAATGAGCAAGCATCGAGCCATCCTGTCCGAACTCCGCGAGAATTACTCCAGAGGCGGTCTGACCGAAGAGGATGCCGACCTCGACCCCTTCCTCCAGTTTGACAAATGGCTGGACGAGGCGTTGGACGCCGAGGTCGTCGCACCCAACGCAATGGCCCTGGCCACTGCCGACGGCGACGGCCAACCCTCCGCCCGCATCGTCCTCCTCAAGGGTCTTGACGAGGGTGGTTTCTGCTTTTTCACCAACTACGGATCCCGTAAGGCCCGGGACCTGGAAGCCAATCCGCGGGCTTCGCTCGTCATCCACTGGCGGGAACTCGAGCGACAGGTCATCATCCGTGGAACGGTGAGCAGGACGAGCGAACATGAATCCAGAGACTACTTTGATGACAGGCCACACGGAGCCAAAATCGGCGCCTGGGTTTCAGAGAACCAGACCTCCATGATTCCCAATCGGGCCCACCTCCAGCAACGCGAGGCGGAGTTCCTGGCCAAGTGGCCCGAGGGCACGGAAGTCCCCCTCCCTCCCTTCTGGGGCGGTTACCGGGTCAACCCTGCTTTCATTGAGTTCTGGCAGGGCCGCCCCAACAGGCTCCATGACCGACTGTCCTACACCCGGGAGGGTGACGGGTGGAAGATGACACGGCTCAGCCCGTGAGGTTCCCACTCCTCAAACGTCGCTCGCGCACTTTCTCCTGTTGCAGGAATATCGGCAGGAGATTCTCGCGAATGAAATCAAAGGCTCCCTGCAGCCCCTCACTCCTGTAGATCCGTCCGATGCCGGCTTCCACCAGGGTCGGATTACCGGTCGCCCGCAGGAAGTCATTGGAGGTGAACCGGATGAACTTGTCTCCATCAAGCTCTTCATCCTCCTTCAGGATCCACTTCCGCACAAAAAGCGCAAGGACTGCATCACCTGCCCTGGCTTCTTCACGCTCCCGAGTCAACTGTTCTTCGTTGTGCTTCATTGAGAGGAGCTAGGTCGACTCGATGCGAAGTTTCTTTTCAAGTCGCTCCCGCATATCCCGCTCCGATTCCGGATCCCAGTAACCGCTATCCAGTTCAATGAAGATCCCCGAATAGGGAAGAGCCGTACTGGTCTTGAACACGAGGACTGTGAATTTGTTGGCGCTATCCTCAAGCAGGAGAGAGAGCGATCGGAATTCCATTTCACGCGCCGGATAACCGCGCAAGGAACCTTCGATCCTGCGTCGGTACTGTTCGATCCCGGGCGCGCGATCGTTTGGTATCTCTGCCAGCTCACGTGCCAGGTAAATCCTCGGACTCACGTTCTGCACACGTTCCAATTCATCAAGAACCTCCTGCAGAACCACCGAAATTTCATCATCGATAAAGATAGTGCGCACCCCGGGGCGGCTGTGGAGCGGAAAGGCTGCATCCCCGATCACGATCCAGTTCCGATAGCCAAGGGCTTGCAGTTCCTGCTTGATTACCCTCGTCCATGAGCGCGACCGCCCGGGGTCCTTGTATGCTCTCCCGCGACCCGAACAGCCACTGAATACCGGCCCCAGGGCAAAGGCCAGCAGAAGGCAAAGGCATAGGTGCTTATTCCTCACGGGAAGGGAAGTCTAATTACTCGTTCGCCTCTGTCAACGGGAGTGCAATCCATTCCTGCGGGTCTCCTCTTTCTGCATCTGCACAAACTCTGCACCAACCTCAACCACCGGATCGCACTCACTCCTGCTCAGCGAGGTATGGGCCACCAAAACCCACCTATTGAGATGGTTTCCGGTCCAGGCCGGTCCAGGCCGGTCCAGGCCGGTCCAGGCCGGTCCAGTGCTCCGCAATCCGCATGGGGATGATCAATTTGTGCGACTCCCCAGGCACACAAACCTTCTGGAAACCTCCCTTGGAGGAGGAGTCATTAATACAGCTTGGCTGGACAGAGTGATTTATTGAGAGCAATCCCTATCTTGCCTCAATTTCTTCACGGAGGACGGCAACATCGATTTTGCCCAGGTCTGTCCGGGGCAACCGCTCAACCACGCGTGCCGGCTCCAGTCGGGCAAATCCCGGCATCCTCTGGTTGAGCATCCGGATGAGATGCGCCGCTTCGCCACTTCCCTGTTCAACGACGGGCAGGAGGCGCCAGCCCCGGCGGTCGTCGGGCAAAGGAAGAACATGCACCTCGCCCTTTTCGAGAAGCGCACGTAGTTCCCCTTCCAAGGCCTGCACGTCAACCAATTCCCCCAGAATCTTAACCCGGCGATCCGCCCGGCCGTGCATGGTGAGTTCTGTTCCTCTCAACTCCACCAGATCGCTGCTCGCAAACCAGCCATCTCCGTCCTTCTCCTCGTTGCGACACATCTGACCGTTCTCCCACCGGAGATAACACTCGAAAAGGGCCTTCCCGCGCAACTGGAGGCATCCATTCTCCCCCACCCGGCACTCCCAGCCCAGCAGGATTGAAAGTGGCGCCACTCGAAAGTCCTGACTGAGGTTCCCCGGCAAATCGGTAGCCACCTGAGAGGCTGCCTCCGTCATTCCGTAGCTTTGCAGGAGGGGCCACCCAAGGTCACGAGCCGCCTGCCCCTCCCTTTCATCCATGCCGCTTCCACCCACTACCACCGCCCGCAGCGAGGACGGGGCCTTCAGTTCGCAGGCAACCAGGTCGTGCACCTGGGTGGGCACCAGCGAAGTAAGAGTGCACTCGTGTTTCTCCAGTTCCTCCGCGAATCGCGGGGCATGCCAACTGCCAGGGAACCGGCGCAGCGCACACCCGGCGATATAACCCCGGGCCGCCATCCCAAATCCGCCCACGTGATATAGCGGAAGGGGCACCAGGAGGCGATCATCGGAGGTGACCTGGAGATGGCGATTCACAGCCTCGGCCGAGGACAGGAGGGCCGCGCGGCGGAAGAGCACCCACTTGGGTAATCCACAGGAACCGGAGGTGGCAAAGATAACCGCCTCTTCCCCTGCCAGTTTCCTGCCCAGTTCAACCCCCTCCTGCTCGAGATGGGGCGGAGCCAGAACCCGGCAGTCATCGGACTCCCAGAAGGCGGATTCTCTCAAGTCAGACGCTTCCATGGCAACTTCTCCAACAGGTCATCAAAGCCCAATCCCGTCCCGCCGGGCGAAGCAAAGCGGGGTTTCGCCGGCCCAAGTCGCTCGGAAAATTCGTTAGGCTCGAAGAGCTCGTGTGTCTGCAGTCCACAGATGTCCAGCGTTGATCCGCTGGATACTAGCTGTCCAGCCCGCCAAGCCGCAAAGCACTGCCCCAGCGGATGATCCATGTTACTGGTGAATACCAGCCTCTTGCTTTCCCAGGGACCCGTCGCGACATCACCCCGTGCCGGTTTGAGCACCAGGACGTCTGCACGGGGAGCCGGCCAGCGAACACTGCGGTCGAGAGCCAGTTGGAGTCGGGCAACGCGCCGGATCTCATCCCAATCCTCTTCCTTCCAGGGACAGGGGTCTTCCAGGAAATCGATCCGCTTCCTTACCTGATCCGTCATGCCCTGGACGAATTCGAGAGTCTCATCCCTGGTGAGGACTTCATTGAAGTCAATCCGCCACATCAAATGCGGCCAGTGGCGCGATAACCCGTCGATCCGTTCAGCCAGTTCCGGAAAGTCGCGGCGACCCTTCACTTTAATCACCGAAAATCCCCTGCCAACCGCCTTCGTCACCGTCTCCACGGTGCACTCAGGAAGTGTTGCATGACTTTCCGGAATATCCTGCTCCACCTCATCGAGCATCGACTCCCCCCTGCGGCGCCACCGGGCGTCGGAGGTCGACATGCTCACGGCCCCCTTCGCCAGCCCTGACACCACAGCATCACTACGCAATTCGCCGAGAAGATCTTCCAGGCCCGGGTCTCCCAGTTCAGGCCAGGGGTGAAGGCATCCAAAACCTTCACCAATGCGGATGAGAGCCCCTTCAAACTCCGTCCGCCCCGACACCGCATTGAGCTCCGCCCTGCTCTTCAGGGCGTAGCGCCACACGTAGATCGGCTCCCGCACGTGGGAGAATCTAGCTTCTCACCTGGAATTCGCACCGCTAAATCGCAGCCGCCACGGTGAAGAGAACTGCAAAGAGCACAAGTTGCAGGGCCGCGCCTGCGAGGAAACGATTGTAGTGCCGTCCGGGAAGCGAGGACTTTACCCCGCGTATGCAGGTCACTCCCACCACGAACCATGGAAAGCTGAGCAAAAAGAACCAACCTGCCCCATAATAACGCCCGCAGAGACTGAGGATCATGGCCAGGATGACAAATCCCCCGGCCATTTGCTGAAGCACCCTCGGACCCAGGCGAACTGCCAGGGTTTCTTTCCCACTTTGCCGATCCTCCTCCAAGTCGCGCAGATTGTTGATGGCGATGAGGACCGCACTGAGCAATCCCACCTGCAGGCCCACCACGCCCGCAGGCCAGAGCCATTCTCCAGTCTGGACATAAAAGGTTCCACCCACTGCCACCAACCCGAAAAAAAGGATCACAAAGAGTTCACCCAACCCGAGGTAGGACAGTGGAACCGGACCACCGGTATAGCCGTAGGCCAGGTAGAGGGACGGCAATCCGATCGCAATAATGACCCAGCCGCGGGACTGAATGAGGGGCAGAGAGGCCAGGCAGGCCAAAAACAGAAAAAACAACGCCCCGCCATAGACTGTCCGCCGGGACAGCAGCCCCCCGACAGTTGCCCGCTGCGGGCCCAGACGTTCCTGGGTATCCGCTCCCTTCTCGTGATCAATGGCATCGTTGAAAAAATTCGTCGCAATCTGGATGCAGAGGGCGCCAAGCAGGGTGAAGAGGGCAAGGAACCCGTCTAGCTCCCCCGTGGATTTCCAGGCCAGGACGCACCCCACCCATACCGGAACAATGGCGGCCGGCAGGGTCCTGGGACGGGCAGCGAGGAAATAGCTCTTCAGCATGTCTTCCAGTTATGGAAAGCGGGGGAACTTCCTGAAATCTGGCGGACGCTTCTCCAGGAAGGCTTCCTTCCCTTCCTTCGCTTCCTCGGTGAGGTAATAGAGCAGAGTGGCATTGCCTGCGAAGTCGAGCAGTCCCATCTGACCGTCGCAATCCGCGTTGAGAGCCGCCTTGAGACAGCGCAGCGCCAGGGGCGAGTGCTGCAGGATCTCGCGGCACCATTGCACGGTAGTCTCCTCCAGGTCCGCAAGCGCTACAACCTCGTTCACGAGCCCCATCTCAAGGGCTTGAGCCGCATCATACTGGCGACACAGGAACCATATTTCACGTGCCTTCTTCTGTCCCACGATACGGGCGAGATAGCTCGATCCGAGTCCGCCGTCGAAACTCCCCACCCTGGGACCGGTCTGCCCGAAGCATGCATTCTCCGCCGCGATAGTCAGATCGCACACCACATGCAGAACGTTCCCGCCTCCTATTGCATATCCTGCGACCATGGCCACCACCGGTTTCGGCAGGCTCCGGATCTTCTTCTGCAAGTCCAATACGTTGAGCCGGGGAACACCGTCCCCTCCCACATATCCTCCTTCGCCGCGCACTTTCTGATCGCCTCCCGAACAAAAGGCCTTCTCTCCTTCGCCGCAAAGGACCACGACTCCCACTTCCTCATCTTCATGCGCAAGTTCGAAGGCATGCAGGAGCTCCTTCACGGTCAGCGGCCGAAAGGCGTTACGCACCTCGGGACGGTTGATGGTCATCTTGGCGATCTGTCCGTCTTCGCTCTTTTCATAGCGAATATCCTCAAATTCAGCTGCAGGAATCCAGTTCACGCCGGGATCATGCCCCCGCCCCGGCGCTCTGCAACCATCGATTGGCGATGTCCAGCAAGTGCTCGACACAGTGTGCAAAATCATCCGGGGCCTCCCAGGGGACACGATGCCCTGCCTCCACGGGGCCAAGGTGAAAGGCATTGGGCATGCCCGCCCAGAGTTCCTCCGCCAGAACGGTGAATTTGTGGTCCCGGACACCGCTCACCCAGACCACGGGCTGTGCCACCTCTTGCAGGGAGGATCTCAGGTCAGCCTGTTTCCCCAGCGACCATGAAGTAAATCCCCGTGCCACCGCTTCCCTCCTGCTCTCCAAATGACGCCGATCCGCCGGAGATACCATGCACGTTCCCTGCAAGACGGACTGAGACTCCCACTGCTCGAGAAACTCCACCCAGGGAGCGGTCAAGGCCTTCCCCGCCCACTCCGCGTCAGCCGCCATCCTGAGGATCCGCTCCCCCTCATCCTGCAGACCTGGATGAGCAGAAACGATCATCGCCCCGCTCCACGCTTCGCTGTCTTCAAGCAGGGCGTGCAACGCGAGTCGTCCGCCCATGGAGTAACCAACCAGTACCGGCGGATGCTCTTCCCCCCGGGCCTCCTCACAGACTTTCCGTGCGAATTCCTGGAAGCTGCACTCGGCGCCTTCCAGGTAACTCCACAGATCGAGGGCCTTAACCTCATGTCCGGAGACTGCCATCCGTTCGGCGAAGTACTCCCAATCGGCAGCCATTCCCACTGCCCCATGCAGACACCAGAGATTCACGCTTCCCAGTTCTCCCAGAATTCTGTGGTTTGTTCTTCGTCCGGACGCAGCTCCAGCACCAACGGCCTCTCTTGAGATCTCACTTCGAAACTCTCTCTCTCCGTGACGACCTGGTGATCCATCCCCCACATTTCAGCCCACGATTCGAACCGATGATCGTGCGCATTCGCCATGAGGGCACGTTCCTCCTCTGCCAATCCCTGCAGACACGGTAACCGCTCGAAGATGCGACCTCCGTTGTTGTTGATCACCACCAGCACTCTTCCCCTTCCATCACCCTGCGAAAGCAGGGCCGGCGCCGCCAGGTCATAGAGCGCAGTGAGATCACCAAAAATACCCCAGGCCTGATCCTGTCCCATCGTAGCACCGAGCCAGGTCGACACTTGGCCGTCGATTCCATTCGCTCCACGGCTGGCCTGCACCTCTCCCACCGGCACATTCATCTGCGCGAAGAGATTCCACTCACGGACAGGCAAGCTGTTGCCAAGGAAGACACTTTCGCCGGTGGCGGCATAGGCCGAGAGAACTCGCATGAGGCCGGGTTCACTGTCGGGATAACGCTCCAGAAGTTCCTCCAGACGCCCACGGCGACCGGAGGAGGCGGGAAACAGGTCGAGCACATCTCCGATCGACGGTGCCCCGCCCATTCCCTTGAGGACTTCATGCACATTGCCGGTGATCACCCCCGATTCTCTCGCAAGTCCTGAAAACCCCGTCCGCGTGACGGAGAGCACCTCGATCTCAGACCGGCTTTCCAGGTCGCGCCAGAATCGACTCACTGGAACATCTCCCAGGCGCAGAATCTTGCCTGGGGGCTGTTGACCCAGAAGACGATCGCCATCTGCCAGCACCAGCTTGCCAAGGGCCTCGCGCAAACCACTGGTAGCATCGGCTACTACCGGGACACCGAGTTGCTGCAGGAAATAAAACGTTTCCTCGCGCTCTTCCGGTTCGAGCCCCCCCAGGAAGACCACCACGCCGCGGAAATCCTCCTTCAGAAATCCGATCAGAGCCGTCACCGGAGGGCGTGGGCGACGCACCGGTTCGAAATCGTGCTCCGGCACCTTCACCGTCGGCACCTCCTCATTCTCCTCCAGGCACACATTGATATGCCATGGACGCAGACCACTCCAGTTCCCGAAAAGGGCAGGCTCTCCACTCCCATTGAGATCGTCACAACCTTCCACATAGGTTCCAAAGAGTCCCACCTGCTCGATCGCTTGCGGAGCTCCGCTCCCGCGATAGCACTCGGGCCGGTCCCCGGTGATTACAATCAGAGGCCGTTCCTGGTAGTGCGCTTCGATCACGGCTGGCAACAGTTCGGCTGCGGCCG
>Ga0310120_10003801_pt1 | contig 10747 bp, 4 predicted proteins | sample CB27_AW_983_MG_FD_203506 | JGI IMG/M metagenome (GOLD analysis project Ga0310120, IMG submission 203506) | Marine microbial communities from Western Arctic Ocean, Canada - CB27_AW_983 | ecosystem: Environmental > Aquatic > Marine > Oceanic | place: Canada: Western Arctic Ocean | collected... | reverse complement strand
ACTCCTAGTCCTGCGGTTGCACTTTCCGGGGCGGGGGCGGGACTGGCCGCGCGACCGTCGAAGGGGTCGTCGGCTCCCGCATTCCGACGTGACAAGAGATCTTGCTTGGCTTCGTCCAATTTCGAATTGAGGCGGCCAAAGGTCAGCCCTTGGGCCGCGAGAGCACCCTCAAAGCGGAAGTCTTCGGAGACCAGATCGGGCGCGCGGAGGGAGAGCCGATCACGGAGATCCATCCGAATTCCGTCCCGGCGATTTGGCGTCCGTTGGGAAACGAGGATACGCTCCAGCGAGTTCAGGCGATTGTATTCGAAGGGGGCGAGGTAGTCACCCAGTTTGGAGTCGAGAAGGTATTGATCGAAGAAGGTCCGGTCGCGCTTGTTGACGAGATAGGGGGCAATCACGGTCTTGAAAAACTCGGGGTCCTTGCGGAAGAGGAAAAAGTTGAGTTCGTGACAGGCATACTTTGAATACTTGGCGCGTTTCTCTTCCTCCTTGAGGTCCGGCCATTCAATCATGAATCCAAATTCGCGCAGGATCGGATCATCACGCATGGCGAGAAGGTAGCGGTAGGCGGATCCGAGGTCTTCGAACACTTCGAAGCGCGCGGTGCGCAGATCGGGAATCTCCAAAGTGTCGCCCTTTTTTAGGAGAGTGACGGAGTCTTGCTCGGTAAAGTGCTGCTCCGGGGCCAGGGCGTTGAGGAGTCGAAGGTCAGCGATCGCAGTTTCGCGCTCCGGCAGGGAGAGTTCCCGGTAAGTGGATCCCTGGTGATCGAGCACGAGCACGTGCACGTGTTGGCGGTCCCCAAGGGCGGCGAGGGGGATCGTAATAGTTCCCTCGTCGTCGGGTTGGAGGTTGAACAGTTGAGCAGGGCCATTGACCAGAAAATCGAGGGAACTGCTCGTGCTTCCGCTGCCGGTGCCCCTGCCTTGGGCGCGGCCCCTGCTTTCGCGCTTCGAGGCCGGGGGGGCTCCCGGGGGCTTGCGGTCGTAGTCTTCCCCGGTGCGCAAGGTCTCATTCTCCGCCGTGGTGTCACGCACCGCCCAGGGGTTGAGGAGAATCTCGGGACGCTCCAGCATGTTGCCCGGCAGCTTCTGTGCGTAGCGTCGCTCCAGGATGTAGCGAAACTCATCGCCGATTTTTCGGCCACTGAGGTAGAGATTCGGAAGTCTCCCGGGGCGCCCGCTGAAGAGGCCGGGCTGCGGGGCGTGACCGAGCGAACCGAAGATGTCAAAGTCGGGCAGGAAGCGGGTGGCGATGACGTGGACGCGGGTTGCCTGGTCGGAGTTCGCGACTTCGATCTGCAGGTTCCCGCCGGCGATCGCGAGGCTCCGAAGATGGGAGGGAACCCGGTCGTTCAGTTCGAGAGTCCGGGCCTCGTTGAAGACGTGCTGATTGGATTTGGTTCCCTTGGCGACTCGAACCGTGATCGCTTGGCCACTCTTTTTGAGAAGGAACCTGTAATCGCCGGCCTCAAGTTGGTTGGCGACCAGGAAGCCATCCTTGAGCGACAGTTTGTCGAAGGTGTCTGCGAGGGAGCCGGCCGAGGACTGGGCGTGAAAGGCGACTTCCGAGCGATCGAGTTTTCCCAGGAAGGGCACGCGCACGGACTCTCCCGCTGCGCTGTGCAGCAGTCCGGGGTTGGTGCGCCGGGCTTCGGGCAGCGGCCAAGTCCGTTTGTGTCCCCCTGGAGCTTCGGCGATGATGGAAGCGATGCCCTCGAGAGTGCCAAGATCAATGCCACCCTGGGCATCCGTTTTCAGGCTGAAGTTGCGGGTGTTCTTGAAGCCGGGGCGCCGGGCCGTGAGGTTGACGATCTGTCCGCTGCGCGGTTCCCCCGTGCGCCCCAGAATCTCGAGAATGTACTCGCCGTTGACCCGGCTGAGGTAGAGGTCGTCGACGCGGTCGCTGCGGAGCTGGTCGTTGACTTGGAACGAGTCGCTCACCACGAGATCGACGTTCTTCTTGCCTTGGCTCGCAACCTTGACGGTGGCCCGGAGCTGAACCGTCAGACTGGAGAGACGATTCGGAACTCGAAACTCGTGGGTGGTCTCCCGATCAGAATTGAGCTTCAGGTCGGGAACAGTAACCGTGGTGGTGCCGCCATCGAGGTCCGAAGAAGTGAGGATGAGGCGAGCCCTGCTGAGTATAGTGAGCGAGATGGGCTGACCGGCGACCGTGAGAGTGGGGCGCACCACGATGGTTGCCTTCGCGCCCGGGCGGAGTGATTCGCGATCAATCTGCACCCCCGCATGCAGTTGGTAGGATTCGGCTGAATGGTGGAACCGGGCGAGGGTGGAAAATCCCCCGGCAGCCTCGATGATCGGACTGCGATTGCCGGGATTGGTCGAGAAGGGGATCAGCACGCGGCCCTTTTCGTCACATTTGAAGCGACGACCGCCGAACCAAACGGCGGCGGTGGAGAGTGGTTTGTGTTCTTCATCGAGGACCGTGATCACTTCTCCTCCGCCGGCTGTGGAGGTGAGAACTTCAAGCTTGCCCTTGCGAATCACGGCGCGGCTGCTCTTGCTGCCGCCAATGAACTCGATGACCCACACTCCCCGGCGGTTGGCGATCTCGGGGAAGACGAAGTCCCGCGCGATGCGATGCTGGGGCGCTTCCTTGTATTCAACGGTGCGCTCGTGATTGGTGACCAGGCCGTCGAGATCGAGGTCCGTGCCGACCTCGCTACCGTGTTTGAGATAGTAGTTGAGGGTGTTCACCTCAAAGACCTTCACAATGAGAGTTTCAACATTCTTGATGTGGACGCGCAGTTTTACCTGATCCGTGATGCGAAACACCTCCGGGCTGTTGGGCGCGAACTCGATGTCGACGCGATTCTTCAGGGCCAGGAAGGCGGAGGGGCTGAGAAGTGAGGCCCAGCGTTCTGGATCGCCGACTCCGTTCACGATCTTCGTTTCGGCGAAGACGCTCTTGAGCCAACTCTCTTTGAAGTAGGGTGCGTAGGGCTGGTAGTCCCTGGCGTCCTTCAGGAAGTAGAGGAGGTAATTTCGGACCAGCGCTTCATCGCTCCCGAGGGGCGGGATACCGGTCACACTGCTAAAGTTCTGCCCCAGATTGGCGGGCGTGCCCCAGTCACTCTTGTGGTTCTTCGGCCAGTCCGGATGGATATAGGATGCGGTGCGCGGAAGCTTGACGTAGTCCATGAAGCGGGCGGCCTCGTACTTGCCCTGAGAGTAGTCGAAGATGAGACGCTGGGAGAGAAGGTGGGCTTTGAGAGAATTGAAGGCAGGCTCCAGGTCCTTCACAAAAGCCCAGGCCCGTTCGAGGTAAGCCAGACGTGCGGAGGGATTGGCCGCGAGGTTGTCGTCCGCTCCGGGGCGCAGCTTGGCGAGATAGTTGTGGACGTAGTTCTCGTTGCGGAGGAGATCGGTCTTCTTGTCGCGCAACTCATCGAGCTGCGCGATGGTGAGCGCGCGGTGGATCTTGAATTCACCGAATCCACGGCTCTCCTTGGTCTTCAGGTCTGCGAGGATGATGTCGACCAGCTTGGGGAGATCGGGAAGATCGGCGCGCTTCAGGAGATCGCGGCGTTGTTCTCCCGTCAGTTCGTGGCCGCTCGCGAGCAAGGCGTAGAAGGTATTGCGGTCGAGGTTGTGAAGGGTCTTGGTTCCGCGCAGGGCCTCAGCGAGGAACTTGGTCCAGGCTACTTCTTCCTGCTTGAGGGTGGAGGCAAGTTCCTGAGCCCGAGCCTTGCCTTCCTGCTGGTGATTGAACTGCAGTCCAAGTTCGCGCCGAATGTACTCCATGGACCCCTTGGGATCCTTCGGGTAGTTCAAGAGAGCCTCCCGGTGCAGGATCTGTTTGCGAACGCCGGAGTTGGGGAAGCGCTTGTTCCACTGGGCGAGAAGATCTGCCAGTTTCTTGGTCTGTCTCGTGTTCTGGTAGTGGAGCGTGTGGAAGTAATAGTAGTCCTGCGTGCCCGGGATCAGCTTCTTGAGGGCTTCTTCGCGATTTGGAGCGAGCGCGAACTCCTCGATGTAGCCGATCTCTTGCTGGGCCTGTGCGCCGGGTAGAAGGACGGCGAAGAGGGAAGAGACAATCGCGAGGCGACGGGTGAAGGGAAATGCTCGTTTCATGGGATCAGTCGATTGGGCCAAAGAGGAGAGACATTGTGCCTCAGGTCAGAGCTACGGTCACTGAAAAGCGGAACCGATCCGCGATCCTTTCTTGGAAAATTGTCTTCCCCGGTAAGAATTATCGCCTTTCGCGCCGTTCCAGTGGGCTTGGACCACTGTTCAGTCAAGGTCGCTTCAATGCCCCAGGACATTGAAGCGGCGGTTGGTTGCCCAACCGCCGCGTTGAAGAACGATGCTCAAGGCATCACCATTCTGGATTCCTACGGACGAGGAGGGAAGGGGAGCCTGGGCTTCTCGCCTCCAGGGGGGAAGGTCTGGTCATCCTGACAGTGCACGGGCACCGCGTAGTTCCGTCCCCCGCCCAGATCGCTGACCCGGCGGCCTCAACGGATGTTGCCGTTGCGCATCGCGCGGCCTCCCTGGGCTTCCACCAGCGTCATGCTGAAGGCGTAGGCTTTCGAACGACGAGGTAGGACGAAGAGCGGCTTTCGCTTCGCCCCAGGCGCGGATGGTCCCGGTCACCCGGTCACCAGCCGAAAGGGCATCGAGGTGAATCGACGCATTGGCATCCGCCCAGGAGAGGCAGCCAAAGGTGAAGGGCTGGATGCGTTCTGTGATTCCACCGGCCCCACGGCAATGGAGCCGTTGGTGAGGTCCCGATAGCGGCCGTCGACCTCGCGGTTTCGCACCTTGCCTCTCCGGTTGCGCAGGAGGTCCCTTCCATACGGGTTGAAGGCTGCGCCCTGCGCCGGTTCCAGGTCGAAGCAGCGAACTCCCCTTTTCAGTCAATTTGTTCATTGGTGCCATTCCGGTTGGAGTGTTGAGCGACCCCGGGGGTGACGGGGACTGCGTCTCGGTCTCGCTCCTGCACCGATCAACCTCGTCCTAACATAAACAGGGTTAGTTGGAGGTTCTCGATCACTCCTGAAGGGATGAGGAGAGCGGCCCTTCTCCTCTGACCGGTGTTGATTTGGTTTGTCCGGGGGCCGGCCCGGGAGCCGGACATCAGGGGTTGGGATCGCCAAGAAGTCCCGATCTTCGGAGATAGCGTCGGAAGAGGAGACTGGCGGCGACCGAGAGAGCCGTGGGAATGGCGAAGAGAGTGATGATGACGATTTGGTTGCTCATCCAGTCGGCTTGGGCACTGACTGGGGAGACCGCTGCGAGCACCACGAAGGCAGCGGCGATCGCCAGCAGTCCCACCAGGTTCAGAGTGAGCGAGGGGATGGCCGCGATCCACCAGAGAGGTGAGTTGGAGGAGACCAGAACGATCAGGACGAGAGCAGAGGCCACCCGCCAGAAGTTGAGGTCAAGAATGCGCCTGGTGAGAAGAGCCTCCAACACTAGATGGAGACAGCTGGGAGGGGACTCTGTTCACTTCCCGGCCAGGTCGAGGAAGAAGGCCTGTTTCAAGGCGACTTCCTTGAAGCGATCGAAGCGACCGGAGGCACCGCCGTGCCCGGCCGTCATGTCGGTCTTGAGCAGGATGGGATTGCTTCCGATGCTGCGATGTCGCAGGCGGGCGACCCACTTGGCGGGTTCCCAGTACTGCACCTGGGAGTCGTGCAGTCCGGCGAGGACCAGCATGGCGGGATAGGCTGTCTTGGAGACATTGTCGTAGGGAGAGTAGCTCAGCATGTAGTGGTAGGCTGCCTTTTCGGAGGGGTTTCCCCACTCGTCGTATTCAAAAGTGGTGAGCGGAATGGTGTCGTCGAGCATGGTGGTCACGACGTCCACGAAGGGAACGTCTGCGATCAGTCCCCGGAAGAGATCGGGACGCATGTTTGCGACTGCTCCGATGAGGAGACCCCCGGCGCTCCCTCCGCTGGCAAAGACCTTCTTGGGATGGGCGTAATTTTCCTTCACGAGATGTTCCGCACAGTCAACGAAGTCGGTGAAGGTGTTTTTCTTCTTCATCAACTTGCCATCCTCGTACCAGCTGCGCCCATGCTCCTGGCCTCCGCGAATATGAGCGATGGCGTAGACAAAGCCGCGGTCGAGAAGGCTCAGGGTGCTGCTGCTGAAGGTTGGATGGGTGCTGCTGCCATACGATCCATAGGAATACAGGTGTAGCGGAGCGCTCCCGTCCCGCTTGGTTCCCTTGCGATAGACCAGGGAGATGGGGACCTTGGTGCCGTCGCGGGCCGTGGCATCGAATCGCTCGGTGAGGTAGTTTTCCTTGTCGAAGTCCCCCAGCACTTCTTCCTCCTTGAGAAGCGTTTTCTGGTGCGTCCCCATCTCGTACTCGAAGACACTTTGGGGCGTGCGCATGGACTCGAAATTGATGCGGAGCACCTCGGTGTCCATCTGGGCGTTTGTGCCGAGCCAGGCGGAGTAGGCGGCCTCGCCGAAATCGAGCTCGTGCCACTTGTGTTCCTTGTTGCGAATGCGGATGCGGGTGAGGGCGTTTCGGCGTTCCACCACCACGAGGAAGTTCTTAAAGAGCTCGAAGTTGCTGAAATAGACGTCTTCGCGTCCTGGAAGGACCTCTTTCCAGTTCTCCTCCCCGGTCTGATCGAGAGGCGTGGTCATGAGGCAAAAGTTCTTCGCTCCCTTGTTGGTGCGCACATAGAACTGCTCGCCGAGGTGGTCGATGCTGTGCTCAAGATCGCGTTTGCGAGGAGTGAAGATGCGCGCCTTGCCGGCTGGGTGGTCGGCCTCGATGAGACGGTATTCATCCGAGAGGGTCTGGCTGGATCCGATCACGATGAAGCGCTCGGACTTGCTCTTGTAGACGTAGCAGCGGAAGGTTTCGTCCTTCTCTTCGAAGACGAGGACGTCGTCCTTGACCGGAGTGCCGAGGACATGCCGAAATATCTGGTAGGAGCGCAGGGTTTTGAGGTCCTGCCGCGAATAGAAGAAAGTCTTGTTGTCGTTGGCCCAGGCGTGGTTACCGGTCACATTTTCGATCTTGTCGCTGAGGATTTCCCCGGTCTTGAGATTCTTGAACTGGATCGTGTAAATGCGTCGACCCACCGTGTCGGTCGAGAACGCGATGATGTTTTCGTCACTGGCGAGATCTCCAGTGCGCAGGCGGTAGAACTTGTGCCCCTTCGCCATGGCAGGGATATCAAACATGATCTCCTCCTTCTCGGATCCCACCCGCCGGCGGCAGCTCAGAGGATATGAGGCGCCCTTTTGATAGCGGATGTAGTATTCGTAGTTCTTCTCGCGGGAGGGGACGGTGGAGTCGTCCTGCTTGATGCGAGCGACGATTTCCTGGAACAAGGTCTCCTGAAGTTTTTCCGTGTTCTTAAGAGTCCTCTCGGTGTAGGCGTTCTCGGCCTTGAGGTAGGCGATGACCTCCGGATCCTCGCGCTTCTTGAGCCAGTAGTAGGGATCGGTGCGCGTGTGTCCGTGAGGAGCGGTGACCTGGTGGGGACTGCGCTTGGCTCTGGGTGGACCGGGAAGATCCGCCAGGATCGATCCGGTGGCGAGGAAGAGAAAGAGGAGAATGAGACAGCGGTTCATGGCAATCTTGCGACGACCCGGAAGTAGTAGGTTTTTCTTCGGGCGGAAAGGAAGAAGTCTTGGGTCTCTGGGCGGGCTGTCATCCGGAGTTTGTCGTGCGGAGTTTCGGGGTGATGGCCGGCATGGTGCGGGGCTCAGAGCGCCGCTAGGGATACGAGAGTCGGAATGGAAAGGCAAGGGGTCACGAGGGCCGCGGGGTGGGCCTGGGGCCCTACTCATCCTGCGCTCCACCCAGCGTGACGTTGATGTTGTACTTATTTTGAAGATGGGCATGAGCCTTGGCCGCTTGACCACTCTTCGGATAGCGCTTGCAGGTCAGCTGGAAGGTGCGAATGGCATTCCTGGGCTCCTTCGCCTCTTCATAGGTGAAGCCAATCTCAAGGGATGCACGGGGAGCCGCCGCGTCGTTTACCTTGCACTGATTGTAGAGCATGATGGCCTCCTTCTGCTCGCTCAGTCTGCGGTGGCAGGACGCCATCGCGAAGTGGGTCTTGGGAAAGGCGTCGATCTGGCGATACATTCCAATCGCCTTTTTCCACTGGGACATCTTCTCGTAGCAGGCCCCGATCGCCCACTGGTAGGTCGGGGCACTCTTGCCATTGAGATCGAGGAGCTTCACGTAAATCGCGATTGCCTGGTTGTGCTTTCCTTCCTCTTCGTACATCGCCGCGATCTGTTCCTGTCCGGTGACCACATTCTTGAATTGCCCGTAGACTCTCCGCGCGTCCTCGCGTTTTTCGCGCGCCTTGTACCACTCGGCCATTCTGCCAAGAAGGTCGTCATCGCGCCCCCAACGATCACCGATTTCGTTGTAGAGGCGCCAGACCTCACTTGGTCTGGCGAGCATGCCATGGATGTTGCAGGCGGAATAGAGTAGGCCTTTGGCGGCCTCGGGACTCTCGATCGAGTCCCTCCGCAAGCCGGCGAGAAGCTGATCACTCAACTTGAGGGCGGCGGACTTCGTTTTCTGGTCCTTGAGGAGGTGCTGCATGGTCTTGACCGTCATGCTGAAGACAGTGTCGCGCAGCTTCTTGTCCTTGTAGCTGGTGGCGAGAGCCTTGCGTCCATCATCGTAGCGTTGGGCAAAAAAGTGGATGGTGGCCAATTCGTGACAGGCATTGACGCAGGCCCCGCTGCTGCCCTCCGTGCGCTTCACCTTGAAGGTGAGGTCCTGGAGGATTTCGAAGACCTTGTCCTGATCCTTGTGCAGCTTGGCGTAGTGGAGGAGGTCGAGTTTCGAGCGGAGTGAAAGTTGGGTGCCGGAATATTCCTTGATGACAAACTCGAAGGCCTTTTGGGCGCTCTTGACCTCGCCCATCTTTCGGTAGGCATCGCCGATGCAGTAGGCCGCCACCGTCGCGGCATGGGACTCGGGCCAGTAGTCGATCACGGACTGAAACCCTTCCCGCATGGCGGTCTTCGGCTTTTTGAGCGCGACCATGGTGTGGCTCCACATGAGTTGCGCGTAGGGCGCCCCGGGACTCTTCTCGTAGAGGGTGAGAAACTTCTCGTACTCCGCGAGCGCGACCTTGAAGTTCTTGTTGGTGTAATGCTTCTCCGCAATCTTGAGCTGATAGCGTTCGACTTCGCGCATCTTTTCAAAGGTGGCGACCGGGATCTGTTCGAGGTCGGAGAGGGCGCCTGCCCATCCACTGCAGAGAACGAGAATCGCAGCGGCAACTGCTCCTACTTGTCTTTGGTTGCTTCGAGCCATTTGTTGTATTCAGCGTGGGCGTAAAAGATGATGTTCACTCCGAGCTGGAAACAGGATTCCCAGACTTCGCGCGGCACTCCTGAATGGCCGTCGGCCCAGGCGTCACCGATGTCCCCCGGATGATAGTAGGCCACGAGGCGGCCGTCGACCACCCAGCCCAGCGCATCGGAGCGTCCGTGTTTCGCGACGTAGGGAAGCTTGGGGAGGGTATAGGGAATCTGGTGGATGCTGTGATCCAGATAGACCGTGATGGGCTCCACCTTGGGCAGGATCTTGCGCATCATGCCCACAAACTGGCCTTCCCAACCGCTGCTGCCCCCGTTGTCCCCGAAGAGCATGCCGTGCTTGTCCAGGAGGTAGGCGCGCAGGATCTTGATCTCGCCCTCGCTGGTTTGGATGTTCTGTTGGCCGGTCATGTAGACCATCGGAGGGCTCTTGCGCGGCGGGAAATTCTTCAGGCGGCGAATCTCCATCGGCTCCGGTCGATCATTCACGCGGTGGCCGAGGCGCACGCCATACTCGGTGAGCAAATTCAGATCGGATCCGCGATCCAGGTCCTGTTCCCAATCGCCGCCCTTGTACTTGAGGCGGATGAAACGCACCTGGCCGCGAGTGGTGCCAGCCGAGAACCCTGCCCCTTTCCCTTTTCCCTGACCGACCTTGTAACGATGAGCGGTCTCCTCGAGGAGTTGTAACTTCACGTCGTCGATCGGTGGCGGGTTGAAAAGGATGCTGCTGTAGGGATTGATGACGTACTTTTTCCGAATTACCTTCTGAATCCTGACCACCTGCTTGAGCTGTTTTTCTGCGCCGCCTCCCAGGGGGGACTCGTAGATCGAGCAGCCGGTCATGCCATTGATGAAGTAGAAGGTCACCATGAACAAAAGGGCGTAGACCGCGAGCGTGAGGGTCGACTGCCGCAACTTGCGGTTTCGCTTTCCGAAGTACCAGGCCACCAGCTGGAAGGGATTCCAGGTTGGCAGGCGGACCGGAGTATTGGTGCGCTTGGTCTGCAGATCCACGGCCCACACGGTCCAGGCGAGGCCGATCACGAAGATCATCGCGGTGCCCAGTCTCGAGATTGATTCGGCAAGGCTGTAAGCCGAGAATACGAGCGGAAGAACGACGCAGAACTGCCAGAGCGGGATGAAAGAAACGCTCAGGACACCGCGAAACATGAGCGCCGAGCGCAGGCTCCAGTAGCGCGCCCAAAAAGAGCAGACCCCGAGGGCGAGCCCGAAGCCGATGGTATGGGTGAGCGGTGAGAACCAGTAGATCAGGTGGGCATCAGCCCAAAGGGCGAGCCAGAGGACGGAGGCGTAAAGCGTCAGGGCCGCCGGTCGGCGACTGTGACGCAAACACCAGCTCCCCACCTTTGACCAGTCGATCATTCCAGTCCCTTGAGAAAGTCGTCCTTCTTGTTTTCAAGCGGGTTTTTGTTGGGCGGCGCTTTCCTCTCTTC
>Ga0310120_10003795_pt1 | contig 10751 bp, 7 predicted proteins | sample CB27_AW_983_MG_FD_203506 | JGI IMG/M metagenome (GOLD analysis project Ga0310120, IMG submission 203506) | Marine microbial communities from Western Arctic Ocean, Canada - CB27_AW_983 | ecosystem: Environmental > Aquatic > Marine > Oceanic | place: Canada: Western Arctic Ocean | collected... | reverse complement strand
GCCGACGGGTGCTCTGCATATTGGGGGGATAGGACATACAAGCTGCATTCTGGCATAACGTCCGAGTATGGGCGTTATGTTAAATACCCAGGGGGAGCCCCGTGACGGGCCATGAAGAGGCGCTCGATTTCGCTGCGTGGACTAGCGCTGATGTTGGGCGCCGTCGGCGCTGCGGCTATCGTGCTTGTCTTCATTCACCTGCCGTATCTAGAACTCCGGGAGAGCGGAGTCATCGTCGATTACTCCGGTCACAAGGCGTTGAACGGACTCTCGAGTGGGCCGTGGCGGGACTGGCTGTTTCCCCCCATTTCGTATCGCGCGTGGGGCTTCCAGACCGAGACCAGTCTGCGTTCTTATCTGGGCCTGCTCCCGCTCCTGTCGGCCGGGTGCATTCTGGTCTGCCGGCGCCGCGAAAGCGCATCATGGGCCGCTCCGGCCGGGTTCGCGATCTTACTCGGGGGATATTTGCTCGCCCTGGGCGCCTCAGTCGAGGTGTTGGGCCATCGAGTCACGCTGCCCTACGCCTACCTAGTCGAGTGGGTGCCGGGCTTTTCGTCCATGCGTGTGCCCAGCAGGTTCTCGATCGCGACAATGACAGGCCTAGCAGCGCTTGCCGGCATCGGGCTCGGACGGGCCGTCGCGCCACTCGAGGCTCGTGCCAACGGCAAATGGTTGGCCGCTGCCGTCTTGGCATTGATGCTCAGTGGTACAGCCGTCGAATACGATCTTCCTTTCACTCTGCCGCGGGCAAGGCCCGTACCCGTCGGCGATGGGATTCCGCCGATCTACACCAAGCTGGCTGAGTTGCCTGAAGGGCCACTGCTCGAGTATCCCTGGCACGGACAGCAGGGTTGGCACACGGCCGCGCAATCAGCTTCGTATATGTACTTCAGCACGTTTCATTGGAAACGTCTGCTGAACGGATACGCGGGCTACTCGGCACCCAGCGCCCGCGTGACAGCCAGCTTGGTTCGAGCCCTACCCGGGGCACAGGCGCTCGAAATTCTCAAGCGGGCCACCGGCGTGCGGTACATCCTGGTGCACCTCTCGAAGCTGCCCCCTGTGGCCCGGTCGCAGTGGACGAACCCGGTCGGCCTGAAGCTCATCGAGTGGTCCGGAGCCGACCTTCTCTTCGAAGTGGCGGAGCCGGTGGATGCTGATCTCATCGAAGTGATGCGCGAGGGCCCCCCGGCTGGCCATACCCTTCTGGGAATGCCGATCGAGATGATCTCGCTGGAGGAGAGGCGTGCCGATATCCGGTTTACGATTCCACCACGACCCGAAATCAGGCCCGGGTCGGTGACGCTGATCCAGATCGAGGTGAAGAATGATTCGAACGTGCCCTGGCCCGGCTTTGCCGGGAGCTCATCGCAACTGGTTTCCGTCGACCACCGCCTGCTCGATTTAAAAACTGGTTCGCGCGTATCCGCCGGATGGGCTGGGCCTAGTCCCGGACCGCTCCCGTATGACCTGCTCCCAGGCAAGAGCGTTCGGGTTGAGTTCATGCTGTCCGTCCCGAGGGATGCCGGGGATAGCGTGCTAGAGGTGGGGTTGCAGCAGGACGGAGAGTGGTTCGAGGGCTCGGTGCTGCGTCGAACGATCAACATTCCCAGGCCCGATGGGGCCGGGGCCCGGACGAATCCGCTCCGTATCGCCCGGTGAGAGGCCGACCGGGCCCGGCCTTCTGACACCGTCTCGTTCCGACACGATCCCCGATGCGTCCTCTAGCGAAACGCTCTCATCGGGGGGGGCCATGTTCGCTTTCGACCCGGCTGCCCATGGGCCGGCCTTCGCCAGCCTGCTGGCCGACCTGCCCCTGCCCCCCTTGGGACCGGGTAACCCGTGCCGCGCCGTGCAGGTCCAATTGGCCATGCTGACGCCCGACAACGCCTTCGCCCACACCCGGCTGTACGACCGCGACATGAGCCGGGCCTGCCTGGCCGGCCTGTGGCTGGCTTACAATTTCATTGACGAGTCACACCCAATTAGCCAAACCCTCGACACGCTTCAGCAGTGTGATCGGTGCCGGAATCATCACCGTCAACCGCGGCATCATCAATATGACATTGGAGGAGCACGAAGACTAAGCGCACTTTGGCCGCTGCGACGTATACAGACGTTGCAGCGGCTAACTATTTTTTGCAGGTTTTTCGACTAAATATCAGGCTATCAGGCAGAAAATTCGGACATAAAGTGACACGCCCTGACTACCAAATCGCCTCCAGTTGGTTTCCGAACGAAAAGCTAAATCAGAGGCTGGTTCCAGTATGGAGGGGCGAGCCAATACAGACCTTGGAGGTAACAGACGTTTTCAATACGCCAGCAGTGGCGGTGGAATAAGTAGTGAACCAGTCCGGCAATGGTATCGCCTTGCACCGCGACCAGCGCGGAAGAGTACCGGTCGTTATCGCCCAGAAGGCGTGCAAACGTGGATGCATAGACTGCATCAGGCACAGTTGTGCCGTAGAATTCTAAATAGCCGCCCCAGAGCCCTTGCCACGCCGCATAGTCGGCGGAACGCAAAGGCCGGATTTCGACCGACATTTTTGCCTTGGTCAGACCTGGGTCTCCTCAATATCAGGCGGATAGGAATTTCAAAGGCCCATTCTCCACCCTTGGCCATGTAGGGTACAGGCAAAAGAGGGGACACAGGGGCTCTCGAGAGCGGGCTGGTGTCCGTGGGCGGAGGCTCACGATGCCCCCAAGCTTCCCACAGGCGACGGCCGGACTCGCGTTTCATGGCTATGGGGATCCGTGGGGGAGCGAGGATTTTCGAGTCTTTTCGGTTCTCGATGAACCAGAGGCGGCGGCTCGTGCGACTCACCCAGGAAGAGTGCATCTCCAATCCCCGGACTTGCGCTTGTACTGGAGGCAAATTCAATGTCAGCAAGAAAAGTAGGTCGGCCGCCGGGCGGTCAGCCTTCGGACACTTCACCCATCGGGAATTTTCACCTCGGCATCAATCTTGGCCACGACCGGGCGGCGGCGCTGGTCTCGGATGGGCGGATCCTGGTCGCCATCGAGCAGGAACGTCTCGACCGTGTGAAGCACAGCCCCGGGCTTCATCGCACGAGCGGCGGGCTGGAGCTGGAATTGCCCTGGGAAGCGATCGAGTACTGCCTGGATGCGGTCGGGGCCAGCGGGCTCGATCTCGCCAGTGTCACCGCCAATACTCCGGGCCTGGATCTGGGCCCCCAGCTTGCGGCCCAGGGGTTCCCCGACGTACCGGTGCACTCCATTCCCAGTCATCATCTGGCCCACGCCTACTCGGCGTGGTGGCCGAGTGGCTTGGACGACTCGATCGTGCTCGTCGTCGATGCCACGGGAAGTAGCGATGAGCACGGCCGAACCGAGTCGTATTCGCTCTATCGGGGTACCCCGCAGCACCTGGTTCCGCTTCACTCCGAGAAGGTGGAGTCCCACCTCGCCGGGATGACGACGCTTGGAGGTCTCTACGAGGAAATTACGCGGCGAATCGGATTCGTGACCCGCTTCGGGGATGGCCTGAGCCACGCGGAGGCAGGGAAGACCATGGGGCTCGCGCCTTACGGGGGGGCCGCCCGCAATTTGCGCCCCTGGATCGAATACTCCGAGGGCTCGTACTCCATCGACATCGCTTCCTACGACATCCTGCTCGAGGTCGAAGCGCTCCTCAAGCGCGACGGTCAGGACGGCAGCAAGGCCTGGATGCGTCCGGAACTCGTCGAACTCGCGGCCAAGGTTCAATATGAACTCGAGGAAGCGCTGTTGCATATCGTTCGGGAAGCGATGCGTGAGACCGGCTGTAGGAATCTGTGTCTGGCCGGGGGCGTGGCACTGAATTCGGTGGCGAACCATCGTCTCGTTCAAGAATTGGGGATCCGGGACTTCTTTGCATTCCCGGCGGCCGGAGATTCGGGAATCGCGGCGGGCTGCGCTTTCTGGGCCGAGCATCGCTATGGAAACGGCTCGGCTTCGCGCAAACCCCTCGCCACGGCTGCGCTCGGCAAGTCAGCCAGCGATGCGGAAATTCTAGGCGCCCTCGAGTCCGTGGCCGACGAGGTCAGTTTCGAGCGCCTGTCGAGCGATGCAATCATTCAGAAAACAGCCGCTGCTCTCTCTCGCGGCGAAATTGTGGCCTGTAGCCGAGAAGGATCGGAATACGGTCCGCGCGCGCTGGGCCAGCGATCGATCTTCGCCGACCCGATATTTGAACGGATGCGGAACATTCTCAACGCGCGAGTCAAGCACCGCGAGTCCTATCGCCCATTCGCGCCGGTGGTCCCGGTGGAAGCGGCCGAGGAGGTTTTCGAACTCGGCGTAGAATCTCCGCATATGCTTCTCGTTGCGCCCGTTCGCCCGGAACTTCGCAAGATCCTGCCGGCCATTACCCACCACGACGGAACAGGACGGGTCCAGACGGTCAGTCGCCTGGAACAGCCCTTCCTCCACTCCTTATGCATGCAATTGAAAGTCGTTCGAGGCGGTCCGCCGGTGATCCTCAATACCAGTTTCAACCTGGCCGGTGAGCCCATCGTGGAAACTCCCGAGGACGCATTGCGGACCTTCCTCGCCACGGATATCGATCATCTCGTCCTCGATGATGTGTGGGTCACCAAGAGCCGGGCCGAAGTGAAGGAATACGAGGACCACTTTCGCGATCTCCCCGAGGCGACCCTTCCCGCAGGTCTGGCCGCCGATGCTCCCTCGCTCGAAGTCGAGATGGCGGAGTTGGATGCGGCCCTTTTCCGTGGCGCCAAGCAGAGCGCCTGGACGAAAAGCGAGTTGCGGGACATTTCCACTCGAATCGGTCGCTACAAGGAAAAAAGCCGAACTTTCCACGAGAGTGAGTTCGGAATTCCCAGGCGCTCGGTCCTGGGGGATGGTCGCGTTCTTCTTCTCGACCCGCTGAACGGTTCGGAACTCATCCAACGTGACACTGGAAAAGTCGAGCGTCTCGATATGAGGGCTGTTGGCCGCCTGCTCGGTCGATCCGATCGGACTCAGCCCAGACGACTCGCGAACGAAACGATAGAGGGGGAGACTTCGATGACTGACGGGACCCTTGGCACCTTTGCCGCCTATGCCGACGCCGATTATGCGGCGCCCCCCGGCATCCACGAACTCGGCAGGCGCCTGAGAGAAGCTGGCTACGTGGAAAGCGAAGTCTGCGAAAGGCTGGGAAAGAACCCGCAAGAACTCGAGCCCACTGATCTTCCCTACCTGGACCGCTTTGCGCTTGGATCGGGCGATCTCGAGGATCTGCTGAGACTATTCCAGCTCCGAGCAAATATCGGTGAGGATAGGGCCCGGTCCCTGTTGGGATCCGAGGGGTACGAGTTTCTCCTCGACCAGGGGGCACTTTCAAGTGAAGGAGGCCTGGTATCGGCCCGAATTGACCTTTTCCCGGTGGGAGAACTCGTTGTGGCCACCGATCATCGCTACCAGATTCTCGAGTCGGACAAGCTATCCGAGGATCCGGTCATGTACCTCGGCCTGGATAGCGTGGGGCTGGTCAACACCGCGCCGCGAGTCGATGTCGGGAGCCATCTCGATCTTTGTACCGGCAGCGGGGTGCAGGCGCTCGTCGCAGCGAGCTATTCCGACTACGTCGTCGGGGTGGATCTGAATCCCCGGGCCATCCGCTTCTCTCGCTTCAACGCGGATCTTAATGGCATCGACCACGTTGATTTCAGGTTGGGCAGCCTTTACGAGCCCGTGGCCGACGAGCAATTCGATTCGATCACCGCCAATCCCCCCTTCGTGCCGAGTCCCGACGACAGCCTGGGCTTCCGGGACGGGGGCAGGAATGGCGAGGCCATATTGAGCTGCATCGTCCGGGGCGCCGGCGAAAAGCTACGCGCAAACGGGCGACTCTCCATCGTCACCGACTTGGTCGATCCTGATCAATACATTGAAAAGATCTCGAACTGGTGGAGCGGGGGGGCAATTTGCGGCCTTATCCTCACCACCGCCGACCGCGACGAAGCCCTCTTTTCCGTTCCCCATGCACGGGCTCCTTTCGGGCAGAGCTACGAAGAGTACAGCGAAGAACTCTCGCGCTGGGTCAACAGCTACCGATCCGCGAGCCTGGGGACGGTCAACTTTGGCTATATCCTTCTCCAGGAGAATTCCGGGGCCGGAGTCGAAAATCATATCGTTCAGCGTGTTGTCAGCAGCCCCATGGATCCAATTTACGACCAGGCCCGGGAACTGGTCAACCTGCTCGTCTTCGATACCGAAGACAATCTGGGCCGTTTCGAATTCACCCCTGCACCCGGCCTGCGGGTCCAGACTGAGAGACGACTCGACGGGTCCACCCTCAAGAACGAGATTCTGGTGCCCGACAATCCGTGGTTCACCCGTTATCGGTTGGAGGCCAACCTACTGGGCCTGCTCGAAGAGGCCGGTGCTTCGCCGCTGTCCTGGGTAAATCTAGGAGAGCGGGGCCTGGTACAGCAGGCCCGGGCCCTGGTCGAGAAGGGACTTCTCGTGGGTCGACTCCGTCAAGATGCCCCCCCGGCCGTCTGCGGACTACCCCGAGCGGAGGTTTGGCCTCCCTGCAGAATCGTCATCGATGAACTCGCGACGAAGACCACGCCGACCTGCGTCTCCAATTACCTGCAGTAAAATCGGGGCAAGGACCCATAGTGGTGACCCGGGCGCAGACGGCGGGCGAGTAAAAATCGCCAAGCGCGTCCGCGTGCTGGCTTCGCCCGCCCGCTTCGTGAACGCGCGACCCCCAGCTTCGAAGGCCCGTCACGGGGCTCCCCCTGGGTATTTAACATAACGCCCATACTCGGACGTTATGCCAGAATGCAGCTTGTATGTCCTATCCCCCCCAAAAAACCCGGTGTCTTTCGCGTCATTGCACTCGGCGACTCCTCTACGTGTTCAGCGTGTCGCGGCCCACGGGTGAATTTGGCGGCATGGGGCTCGAGGGCTTCGTCAAACTGGGCTTCTGCAAAGAAGTCGAGGCCATCGACGATCTCCAGGAACGGCTCGCCTTCTACGAGAAGATGGTCGAAAGACTCTACGAGAACGGCAAGGCGATCAGCACCGTCACGTTCTTCGAGATCGACGACGTCATCGATCCGGCCGAAACCCGCTACTGGATCTCCATGGTCCTGCGTGTGGCGCCCAAACCCGCCCCGCGCACGGGTAGGAAACGGCCAATGGTGGATATCGGGTAACGGACCGGGATCGAACCGTTCGGGGTCGAACGCGACGCCTCGTGACAGCGGTCCCTCCCGCCTTGGCGTACGCTCCGGCCTCGCACAACCGGATCCGTCTAGTCGAGACACGATTCGGCCGCAGGAGACGAGCCATGATTTCCGTCGAAGTCGTTCGAGTCTTTTCCCGTGGCAACCAGGGAGGCAACCCGCTGGGAGTCGTCGAACAGACCGCTGCCCTCGACGACACTCGCATGCAAGCGATCGCCGCCGAGCTCGGGTTCAGCGAGACGACCTTCATCACGCAGAGCGACCGGACACCGCCCTTCGTTCGTATCTTCACCCCCAAGTTCGAACTGGCATTTGCGGGCCATCCGCTCGTCGGCACCGCCTGGGTTCTGGGCGTCCTGCGTCGACGCGCGGTTCCGGAACTCGAATGCGGCATGGGACGAGTTCAAACGGAGATTCGGGGAGACACGTCCTGGATCCGGCTTCCGCTCGACCAGTCCGTCGGCGCAGGCAATCCCACGCTGCCGGCGCTCGCCGGCATGCCCTCGCCGTCTCGAGCCTGGACGGTTGCAATGCCCCGCGACTATCTGCTCTTCGAATTCGAATCCGCCGACCAGATTTCGGCGCTCGATCCGAAGATGAGCGCGCTTGGCGAGCACTTTCTCATCCACGCGTTCGCACGCAGCGGAAACCAGGTCCGGGCGCGCGTCTTCGCTCCGGCTGCGGGCGTCCCGGAAGACCCCGCCACGGGGAGCGCCGCGGTGGCCCTGGCCGCCGTTTTGCAAGCGGAAGGGCAAGACGCCGGCCAGATCGAAATCTCCCAGGGCGACGAGATGGGTTGCCCCTCCACCATCCAACTCGAGTGGGCCGCGGGCCAGGTCCGGATCGGTGGCACCGTCGTGCAAGACCCGGCGCGTCAAGTTCGCGGGGGAGCGGGCGCCTAGCGGTCCCCTGCCGTCCGGCCCGGCACCGCGTCATCGCGCCCGCAGGGCTCCCGCGGCGCGCTAGGATCGCGGGACGATGTCCTATATCGACGACCGCCTGGTCCACGACGCCGATGCCCATATCATGGAGACGCCCGACTGGCTCCGGGACTATGCGGACCCCTCGATCCGCGACCGGGTCGCGCGACCGGGATACGTCAACGAACTCCGACAGACCGGTGACAACGACGGACAGCGGGCCGACCTGGCCCGCTCCTTCCAACGCATTGCCGACACCCACGCCTCCGCGGACTATCAAGCCAACGAAGCCGCCGAAATCATGAACCGCAAAAACTTTGCGGCCACGGGATCCTTCGTCGCAAGCGACCGGCCGCGCGCGATCGACCACCTCGGCGTCGCGAGCCAACTCCTCTTCAATACGTTCCACAACAGCCGGCTCTATCGCTGGGAACGATCGGGCGATCTCGAACTCGCGTACGGCACGGCGCGAGCGCACAACCGGGGCATGCTCGAATTCTGTTCAGTCGATCCACGCCTTCTAGCCACCTGCTACGTCCCGCTGGCGGATTTCGACCTGACGAAGGCGCTTGCGGCCGAGGCGCTCGCCCAGGGTGCCGCCGCGCTGCTCGTGGCTTCCGGGTGTCCCGCCAATCACTCGCCGAGCCACAGCGGCCTCGACCCGCTCTGGGCGATGGCCCAGGAGGCACGCATCCCGATCGTCTTCCACGTCGGCGGAACGGGAGATCTGATCGATCCCGCCTACTTCCGCAACGGACTGCCCATTCCTCCGGACTTCCATGGTGGCGATGAAAATTTCCGTTCGGTCGACTACATGGGTATTCCGGGCCCGCCGATGCAGACGCTCGCGACGATGATCTTCGACGGGGTTCTCGAGCGCTTTCCGGAACTGCGGATCGGGGTCATCGAACAGGGTGCAATCTGGCTGCCCTCCTGGATGCGACAGATGGAATCCGCGGTCGATGCCTTCGGCCGCCACGAAGAACGCCTGAAAAAGTTGTCGCTGAGCCCGACCGAGTACGTCCAGCGTCAAATTCGCGCGACTCCGTATCCCACCGAGGACGTGGGATGGATCACCGAACAGATCGGTCCGGGGATCTGCCTCTTCTCGACGGACTACCCGCATGTCGAAGGCGGAAGACGGCCCTACGAGCGGTTCGAGCGCAGTCTGGCCGGTGCGGACGAATCCGTTTGCCGTCGGTTCTACGCCGAGAACTTCATCGACTTGATGGGGAGCGGCCTTCCTGAACCGTTGAGGAAGACCCACTAGCCTCTTCGCGCGTTGTGGATGCCGCTTCGGCGGTCGCGTCAGCCGCAACGTTTTGGACCGGGAGCGCAACCATGGCTACGACACAAGAGACCCGTGGCGCAGAACTCATCGCCCGGCTCGACCGGATTCCGATCTGGCCCTATCCGAATTCGCTCCTCTGCATCATCGGTGCCGGGTTCTTCTTCGCGTTCTTCGACGTCGTAACCATCGGCTTCGCGCTGCCCGTCCTCACGGAAGAGTTCGGCGTCTCCGAGCGACGAGCGAGTTGGGCCGTCACCAGCGGCCTGATCGGTTACATCCTCGGCGCGCTTCTCGATAGCCGCATCGGCGACCGGTACGGACGGCGGATCAGTCTGTACCTCTCCGTCGGTGCCTTCTCCCTCGGATCCTTGCTCTCTGCCACCAGCACCAGCCTGAACGAGTTGATCTTGTGGCGATTCATTTCGGGCATGGGCATCGGCGCGGAGATCGCACTCGTCACGACCTACATGGCGGAGTCGTCTCCTGCACCCCTGCGCGGCCGGTTCACGGGCTGGACCCTCGTTGCGGCCTACCTGGGCTTCGCCGCCGTTCCACTCCTCGCCTTCCACCTCGTGCCCAGCTATAGCTGGGGCTGGCGAGCCCTGTTCGTGGCGGGCGCGCTCGGCGGTGTCGTGATCGGGTTCATGCGCCGGGGCATGCCCGATTCGCTGCATTGGCTGGTCGAACACGGCCGACTCGATGAGGCGCGCGCCAATCTCGAGGTTGCCGAAGCCCGTGCTGAAGCGCGGCTGGGCGCTGCACTTCCGCCGGTGTCCGGGGTGCCCGCTTCCTCTGGCAACGCTGCGACGGGTCTACGAACACTCCTGATACCTCCGCACCGCAATCGGCTGGTGCTGTTGGCTGCGCTCTGGTTCGTCTACTACGTGGGCAACTACGCGTGGCTGACCCTTGCAGCCGAGCTGTTTTCGAAACACGGCTTGAGCCTCACCCAGACTCTCGGCTCCTTGTCCTTCACAGGCTTCGGATTCGTTGCAGGCGCAGTCGTTGCCGTCTATATCAGCGACCGAATCGATCGGCGTCGCACCGCCGCGATCGCGGCGCTGATCTGGGCGGCCACCCTGGTCGGGATCGGCTTTGCGGCTTCGGCCACCACCATCCCCGTCCTCGGCTTCGTCGCTTCCTTCACGATCGGGCTGGTCGTTCCGTTGCTCTACACCATCACCGCGGAAGCGTTTCCAACGGGCGTCCGCGCAACGGGGGTGGCGCTCAGTGACGGCCTCGGCCACCTCGGCGGCGCCTTCTGTGGGCAGATCATATTTGCGGTCGAGGCCCAGTCCGGCTTCACCGGCGCCTTTCTCGCCATGGCCCTGACCGGGC
>Ga0310120_10003793_pt1 | contig 10754 bp, 9 predicted proteins | sample CB27_AW_983_MG_FD_203506 | JGI IMG/M metagenome (GOLD analysis project Ga0310120, IMG submission 203506) | Marine microbial communities from Western Arctic Ocean, Canada - CB27_AW_983 | ecosystem: Environmental > Aquatic > Marine > Oceanic | place: Canada: Western Arctic Ocean | collected... | reverse complement strand
GGCCAATGCGGGCAACTGGGATCGTAACGGAGATGTCCAGTCCACAACTGGTGGGCTACCGGCGCCAAGGCCATGGGTGTACCGGGATGCCCCGAATTAGCTGCTTGGACCGCATCCATCGCAAGGGTGCGGATGGTGTTGATGGCCAGTTGCTCGATGCTTTGTGTGGTTGTAGACATAGTGCTTTGTGCGGTTGTAGACATAGAGTTTCAATACATTTTAACGGCGACAACGGAAGAACCCGAAAGCGATGATCAGGCCTTGTTCAGGTGCGGTTCCTTAACAAACACTGGGGAACAGGTAGAGGTGCTGATCGTTTCGACCATTGTCGATTTGCTGACGGACCCTATGCGCTGGTAGACGAAACACCTCAACTCGGGATCCTCGATTACGGCTGGGCCCAACAGCACGTAAGAAAGGTCCTTTTGGCCGAAATTCTAATTGTGACCAACAAGTTGTGTCAACGGTCACAGCGGATCCGTTTTCCTTCTGTACAACTCTGTTGGGCGTGGATCAATATCGAGACTGCCCGGTAGGCGTCGTCCAGACTTGAAGTCTTAAGCACAAGACTCGATACCGACCGGTAGAAGTGCAGTAAAAGTTGCTCACCAACCGGGCGATCGCGCTCCAGAGATTCCATGTGCTGACCGGCGCCGTCAAACCAGACCAGTGAATTGGGCAAGTCGATAAAAGCAATTCCCTTCTCGCAAATGATTTGCAGATCGGCAGGCCGTCGAAACGAGGTTGCCTCGCTCCAGGTATTGGGAACATAGCTGCCGCATGCGATTTGTGCCATCGGTCCCGTGCCGACGTTTCCACCTGTTGAGAAATCAAGGGTCATCACTAAATAATCTTGCTGGTCTTGATTCTCCTGCGATGTGTGCACTGTTCCTATGACTGAGGTCGGCTCAGCGTCGACTACGTAGCGGCACCAGTCAATCATCTCCACAAGTTGACGCACCGTAGCCGATTGAGGTCGGCCGTCGTTGCGACTTGCCGCAAGGCGTTGATTGCAAAATAGCAACCGCGGTTCACCGAGTCGCGTGGCAATAAGTTCCTTGAGCCGCAAAGTGGCCGGCGCCAGCCGGCAAGGGAACTCGGCCATAAAGGCGATCCCGGCTCCCTTGACGCGGGCCTCAACCATATCGGCTTCTGCTTCGGTCAGTTCCAGTGAGGCCGCACAGTAAACGGCTTTGCCTGCATCGCACGCTGCCAGAATGGGAAGTGCTCCGTACCAGCGGGCTGAGAGAAGCATCACGGCATCGACGTCGGCCGCAGTTACAATCTTCCGGAAACTGTCGACGTGGCGTATCCCCCAGTTACGGGCCGCAAATTCAGCCCGACGGGCAACCGGGTCACAAATCGCACGGACTTCAAACCGATCTGCCAACGCATGCAGGGCAGGGGAATGACGGGATTCCCACGCTGGTCCCAGGCCGATAATGCCGACCCGAAGGCGGACACCCATAGCTCAATCCTTTGTTCTTGACGTTTCCTCAGGAGTTGGTCGCTCTGAGATTATAGCGACTTGGGGGTGAGTCGCTCAATCGTTGTCAAAAAACACTCCCCGTTGCTTCCCAGGCTCGGTGTTTGTGCTGTTGTGACAGTTGGCGGCGACAACGCCGCGTCCCGCTCTTACAATAGGCCTCCTCGCCCCGAAAATGCGACCACCTCAAGGCCTGGATATGCCCGGCCAACCAGATTGGACCGCCCCGGTGCAACTTTCAGTTATTATTCCGACGCTCAATGAAGCCCCTCTGATTGCTAATGCGATCGAGCATGCCGCCGCACTGGACCCCTGCGAAATCGTCATCGCCGACGGCGGAAGCTCGGACCCAACAGTCCAGATTGCCCGGCAACAGGGCCAACACGTCGTGGTGACCGAGCCCGGTCGTGGAGCGCAGCAGAACGCCGGTGCACGTCAAACCGAAGGGGACCTGCTGCTTTTTCTTCACGCCGACACCTGGCTGGAGCCCCAAGCCGCCGTGCAACTCCAACAAACGGCCTGTGACCCCAAAGTCAGTGTGGGTGCCTTTCGCCAGAAAATTACCTCACATCGGCCTATCTACCGGTGGATTGAGAAGGGCAACGCCGTCAGGGCCCGATGGTGGGGCTTGCCGTACGGCGACCAGGGCATTTTCGTTCGTCGCGACACTTTTTTTGAATTGGGGGGATTCCCCGAAGTCCCCATCATGGAAGATTTGATTTTCATGCGGAAGGTCCGCCGGCGGACCAGAATCGTGTTGTTGCCCGGCCCGTTGCACGTAAGTCCGCGGAGATGGGAGCAAACAGGGCCGCTCACCCAGACAGTGCGAAATTGGGGCCTGTTGGTGGCCGAGCGGGTTGGCGTACCGCCGTTTCGCCTGGCCCGGTGGTATCGACCACATCGGCATGAACCGGCGGCACGAGTCGATCCCAACAGGACTCATTAGCCGGAGGAACAAAAACTTCCCAAAACGGCTGGAAGCTAAACCTCCCCCAGTCAGAGGAGTTGCCAATTATGGCCAGGCGTCTTACGGGGTTTGCGGGTAGATTCCGACTGCGGCCAGCATCTCTCCGAGCCGCTCCATGGGAAGTCCTACCACGTTGCTCTCACTTCCTTCGACAATGTGCACCCAACCGAGTTGGTCCTGATAGCCAAAGGCACCCGCCTTGCCAACCCAACCGTTGCTATCGAGATATTCTTGGAGTTGCTGGTCGGTTAACTTATCCATTTGCAAGCTGGTGCTTTCGACATGTAAATCGGGTGGGACTTGTGGTTGTCCTGGCTTTGCAATTGGCCAGACACATATTCCGCTAAAGACCCAGTGGCGGGTCCCGCTAAGTTGTTGGAGCATCGCTCTGGCGTGTGTTTGGTCGATCGGCTTGCCGAGGATTTGCCCGTTGCACTCGGCGACGGTATCGGCAGCGACGATAATGCGGCACCCGGAAATCCGCCGTTCGGTGAGCTGCCGGGCAACATTGCCCGCCTTCAAGAGTGCCAACTCACGGACGAGTTGCGCTGGGCCTTGACCGCGACGGGGAGCAGATTCGGCATCGTCGGTTGGGGCGATCACGGCGAATGTGTAACCAGCCTCGGTCATCAATTCCCGCCGGCGCGGCGAGTTGCTTGCCAGAATGAGCGTCGGCATGTTCGAGTCAGAAACAGTCATGCTGTTAATCGTTCCACAATAAACAAGTTAGCGGGTGGAGGTGCGAGCGTAGTCTGTTATCCTGAATCTACCCATGTGACTCAAGGTCCCTTCAGCGGGACAGCCCTTGGCGAGAGCTACCGCAACCCGTTTTTGCCACGTATGGCCCGGGTGGCAGATTGCCAATGCCTTGGGAAAGCGAGATTTCAAGCAGCTGGTGGAAATCGACTTGTTGCGTCGTCGAGTCAGCCCTGGAAACTAACGCCTGCCACAACCAACCATGGTTCCTCCCCGCGAACAACTTGACGTGCTGTTTGAAGATAATCATCTTCTCGCGGTGAACAAACCGGCTGGGCTGGCCACGATGGGGGTCGCTGGCGATCGCCCCAGCGTTCTTTCCGTTGCCAAAGCTTATATTGGCCAGAAGTATCAGAAACAGGGAAACGTTTATTTAGGGGTGGTAAGTCGTTTGGATGCACCAGTTACGGGTGTACTACTAATGGCGCGGACTACAAAAGCGGCTGGGCGGCTCAACCAGCAGTTTCGTGATCACCGGGTCGAAAAGGTCTACTGGGCAGTTGTTGAAGGTGAGGTCGAAGCCGATGAGCAAAAACTGACCCACTATTTGCGGAAGGACGAGCGGCATCGAAAAATGCACACGACCGCGGCAAATACCCCTGGTGCCGTGGAAGCGGTGCTCAGTTTTCGTTCTTTGAACCGACGAGATGGACAAACCTGGCTTGAGGTTTTTCCGCAAACAGGTCGCAAGCACCAGATCCGGGTTCAGCTTGCCAAAATTGGGTATCCGATCTTCGGCGATCGAAAATATGGAAGCCGAGTCGGGTGGACCAACAGCATCGCCTTGCACGCGTACCGCCTTGTGATTGAACATCCGGTGAAAAAAACAGTGGTCGAGTTCAAGGCTGAACCTCCCCCGTCGTGGAACCGTTTGAAGGTGGTAGCACGGCCAGAATAGCGCGTCACGGGATATCCCTACGCGGGAGGCAAGAGGGACCGTTGTACGAGGCGAGAAGCATTGTTGAGGGCAAACACAAAATGGTTCAAACGGTCACCCTGTCAGGAGTTATTTCATTTGTCTTATCGTTTGGCAAGAGTTCGCGGTGACCTGGACTTGGTGCAACTGCTGGCGCGTCACGATGACAGTCTGAAGAGAATCCGCTTGGCGCCGCCACCATTTGCCGTCTACATTTGAAGTGCAGGAGCTTGTTTGTCGTGGGTGCGGTAGCGTTCGTGATGACTACTTGTGCTGAGCGCAGCAAGAATTGAACGCGCATCGGATCCAGGCCTTTACAAGCGAGTACCAACGCCTGAGTTAGCCCAGGACTTTTTCCGGATGCCTCGTAAAGACCAGGACAGCCTCGACCAGGGACTCACCTCGATGGGTGAGGTGGAATCTTCAAAACCGGCCGATACCCAGCAGAGCCTGGGGAATCAGGAGACGTTTGCCGGTGGAGCCCAGAATGCCGATTCGCACACCCTGGGCGATAAGTCCACGTTGGGGAGCTGCGAGTTTGTGTCTGTGTTGCAACGAACCTCTGTGGCGAGTGGGCTTTTGTCACGGCCTCAGCTCGATGATGCCCTCTCACATTTGCTGGTCTTGCCCGACGGTTCTTCACGCACCATGACCGATGTTCCGGACGAAGAACTGGGGAAAAAGTTAGTCGAGTTGGATTATCTCAACTTTTGGCAGGTCGATCAGCTGAAGCAAAATCGCACCAAGTTCCGCCTGGGCCCCTATCGCATTGTCGATGCGATTGGCAAGGGGGGAATGGGGCACGTGTTCAAGGGAGAGCACGAACTGCTGGGACGGATTGAGGCAATCAAGGTATTGCCCAAGAGCAAAAGCACGCCGGAGTCGATCCAACGTTTTCAACGCGAGATTCGGGCACAGGCTCGACTTGACCATCCGAATCTTGTCCGGATTTCTTACGCCGCCCAGGACGGCGATACCTTTTTCCTTGTTGCCGAGTATGTTCCCGGTGCCGACTTGCGTCGCTTGGTGCGCCGGTACGGCCCACTGCCAGCTTCCATTGCGGCTTCGATCATTTCCCAGGCTGCCCGCGGCTTGCACTATGCCCATGGCGAGGGTTTGGTTCATCGTGATATCAAGCCGGGCAACTTGTTGGTGACGCCAGAAGGACTGACAAAGGTAACCGACCTGGGACTGGCCTGGTATTTGCGTGATGAAGTCGGCGCGGTCACGAGTGGTCACCCCGGGGCGATTGTGGGGACATCCGATTATCTTGCCCCAGAGACGATTCGCGAGCCAGAGCAGGTTCGACCCGTCAGTGATATCTATTCACTTGGTTGCACGCTTTACTATGCGGTCACGGGCAAAGTTCCCTTCCCGGGCGGGAACACGGCAGAAAAGATGCGGAGGCATTTGAACGAAACGCCGCTCAATCCGCTGCTCTTTAGTCCCGATTTGCCCGAAGCGTTCTCCGACGTAATCGCCCGCATGATGCAGCGCGATCCCGATCGCCGGATTCCCACCGCGGAACGTGTGATCGAACTCGTTAAGCCATGGAGCACGGATGATTTTGCGCGCGAGATGATCCCTCTTGCCCGACCTGTCTCGGGTACACCTCGTACCGATGGAAATGTTGGTAAGATGATTTCAGCAAGTCTGGCAGAGACGGCGACCTTTGATCTGGACGACCTTCCTGAGATCGTTCCAACACGATCCGACAGCCAAAGTCAAATCTCGCAACCCACCGAGCCCATGGGTTCGAGCAGCGAAGATACGGTTGAACATCTTGATCCCGCACCAGAAATTCAGCTTCACGAGGACTCGCGGCGTACTCGCTTTCCATGGGGAAGAATCGTGATCTTCACTTTGCTGGCAGCCAGTCTGCTGGCCTTCGTTCTGTATCGGCTGGGGTAAACCCTGCCGGCTGGTAGAGTGTGCTGTGTTGAGTTCATCACGCAATTCGGAGACCTCGCGAGCATCGAGGAAATGCCCCAGCACAGCCCGGGTTTCGGAGAAGAGCTTGTCGATGCGTAGCTGAATCTGTGGATCCGTTGAGTGGTGGAGTTGTTCTTTTTTGTTCAGTTCGCGGTTGAATTGAGCCCGGCCTGAAAGTTCTTCGAGTTGGTCGAGCAGGCGATCTGCGTCGTCGAGCTTACCGCTGTCAATCTGTTTGTGAATTCGGGCTATTAGGATATTTCGCCGCGCCACCAAATCGATCAGATTTTCACGGAGTGCTGTGAGGGTTGCTTCGGCCTTGAGACGAGGGTTGTCGTCGGGTAGGGGGACGTCAAGGTGATGATCAATACCCGGCACGACTGGCAGGCGCGCCAGGAGTTGTCCCCCGTTCTTGATAAAGACCAGCTGTACCCGCGAATTGCCGGGGGTAATCTGCAAAGAGCCGTTGCCATCGGTTAGGCCCACCAAACGGAGTTTGTCGCTGCCGGCATCTTGCGTGTAAATTTCGTATCCCACGAGAGGTGTGGCAGCGTCATCGCGGGAGTGGAGGTGTAAATTAGCGACGGCAGGCTTCCCCCTCAGGGCAATCGCCACTTGTTCCACCCGGCCACGGCGTCGGACACCCAGAGGTCGTGTGGTACCACTGTAGACGTTGCCCAGAATGGTTGCCCCTTGAGTTCCGTCAGTTGTAACGTAGGTCCACGGTACGGCCTGGATGCCGTTTTCAATGAGTTCTCCTTCCCGAGTGGTGCGGCGGAGAATGGGCAGAAATACATCACCGCGTTTCACGGGTGAAGCCGATTTGTCTTTTGCGAAAACCTCGGTACCCCTCAGGTCGAGCAACACGAGATCGTCGTTTTCGGGATCGAGTCGCAAGCGGACAAGCGGCGCGAAAGTTTCCCATAACAACATGAATGTCCGTTCGTTCACAGCCGCATACTGGCGGCACGAATCGTTCACGACTTCTCCCCAGCGTCCCACATAACCATCGTATTCGCGGGCGGCGAGATGAAATCCGTCACCAGTCGCCTGGACCGTCAGCAGTTGCAGCTTGTCAACTGTTGCAGGGTCGGTGACAACATGATCCAGCGGTACGGTGGCGAGGTCCGAGAGCATTTCTGCCCGAAGTGGCGGATCGGCCAGTTGGATAGCTGGTGACCAGATCGGGCCTACCGAGGTGTCGATCCGCTGTTGAATATAACGAGGGAGTTCGATTTCAAGTTTCTCGCGCAATTGACCGGGTGCCTCGATTGCGATGCGAATCGAGAGTTCATACGGGGCATGTTCCCAATGTCGAATTTGAACGGCGGCAGCGATGACAGTCGGCAGAAGGGTTAAGCAGACGACGAACCCGCCCCATGACGAATGGGCCAACGCCGCAGTGGCTAACGACGGGCGAAACATCCCGTCAGTGTGGCAACGCGATTTGCACTTGCGATGCGTGGTTCCCCTCCGCCAAAAAAGCAAACTGCACAGCGAACTCGATTCTGGAAAAGGCATTGCAATCAGCGTCGTTGTTGAACTGGTACCAACCGCCAATCTGCCACATTTTGATACAGGTTGATCAGGTCGTTCCCGATGCCTTCGAGTTCTGTGCGGTAGGCAAAATGATTGGTTGTTTGCCAGAGTGGAATCAGAGGTAGATCATTGTGGGCGATTCGGTGGATCTCGTTGAGCTGTTGGCGTACGTCACGCCACGTTGAGGCAGAATCCAGATTGCGAAGTGTGGATCGCATCGAGGGACTTCCTAATCTCGCAATCCCCGTCTTGCCAAGCAGCGCATGGACGTCGATCAGTGGCTCGGCAATAACTAATTCAACGTAACGCAAGTCGTAGTCGCTGCCGTGGGTCATCAGTTCTTCCTGGTCGACCTCGGCCAGTTTAATAGGAATCCCGATTTGACCCAGCTGTTGCTGGATCAGATTGCACACGGTCTGCGTCAACGCGTCGGAGGAGTGGGCAAGCACCAGCGTTGGGATCACAATTTCAACGTCTGCTTCTCGTGCGTCGTGCTCAGTCTTGCCGCTTGCCGCAGGATCGTCCTGAGCTTCCTGTTTCTGGCGGCGGGCAACACCGTCGGCGGCAACGAGTGCCAGTGTCGCTGCCAGGCGAGGCTCGTAAGAACGCGGTTCAACTTGGCTGTTGTAGCCGTAGCGGAGCGGATCGCTCAACGAACGGCCTGGGGGGAGCGGACCACTGAGAACCTCGTATCCCGGCAGTTCCTTGCCAGCGGTAATGACTTGTTCGACGATCCGCTGGCGGTCGATGCCGTAGCATAAGGCGCGGCGAAACTCGCGTCGCTGGAGCAGCCGATTTTGCGGGTTCGGCAGGAGTGCGTGTACGGTGGGCAAGCGGTAGTCGCCTAACGCAATGTCCTCCACAGATTCCAGGCGGGCCACGCTCCAGGGTGGCACCCGGTCAAGTACCATTACGTCGCCCCGAATTAGGGCTGACATCGCCGCATTGTCGTTGGGCATCGTCCGTTCGACAATCGCTTTCAACTCACCTTGAGCAACAGTGGACTCTGCTCCAGTTCGTTCGAACCGAGAGAATTCCGGGGAACGCTCCCCGAGAGTAAAAACAGTACGGCCATCGTGTGTGGGAGGGGGAGATTCGCTCCACACCTCGCGTGCGACGATGTGCCGGAAGAGGGCTTCCGGACGAACGTGCGGTTGGCGGAAATCAATGCGAACGGTTCCCTGCACGTCCACGATCACCCCTTCACACAGATTTGCAAACGTGCTGGAGAAAGAGACGTTCGAGGGGTCAGCCATTGCCAACAGATAGCGGGCTAGTTTATGGCCTGCGACCACGGCCGAAACGTCGGTTCCCGGTTGTGTGGAGGTATTAAAGTTGAGCGAGAGTTGACGGCCCGTAGTGTCCAGTTGCAAACGCCCAAAGGGTGATTCATAAACTCCCCCGTCCGAGTCGTAATCCTGGAGTTCCACGACCGAATGATGTAAGAGTGGCGCGACGCGCTGGGCAGGCCAGCTGTCGAGTTGATTCTCGCTGGACGGAGGCGCTGATTCCAGGACCCCCACGATAATCTGGGGATGCTGCGCTTGGATCCGCTCAAGCAATTCCCCGGTTTTTGCCAGCCGGGGCCAGATCGTGTGGGCCCGACGGGCCGACCGCTGGGCTTCTGTATATCGCCCTTGCTGGAAGTCACGCTCCGCCTGCAGCAGTTTGCGCTGGGCAGCTTTTGCAAAACGCGCTTGCCACGTTTTTATCGTGGAACTGGAGGCGTTGGGCATGTTCGTCGACAGCAAATCGAGTATTGCCCGGGCGCCGCTGTAATCCTGATTTTTCAGTCGTTGTTGGATTATCTTTCCCGCAACATTGTCGATGGTCGCTTTCAGGTCTGCATGTTGCGGGTGGTGATCATGGAGGGAAATCAACACCACCAGGGCCCGGTCATACTCCTGCTCCTTGTAAAGTGCTAAAGCATTGCTTTTCAGATAGTGGCTCAGGGCTTCGTCAAGACCGGGGTAGTCGGGATAATTTTGGGCAAGACGGTCATAGTACCCATAGGCAGCGTCGAAGTTACCCTGCTCGGTCAGCGAGGCAGCCTCTTCAAGCAAGAGCTGTTCGAAGAATTTGATCTTGGAAATGTCGCCCCAGGAGAGGTCGTAGGTCTGCCCTGGACGACTTACCAGGCGGACGGTTAAACCTCCTGAAGGGCGGCTGCTCGGCATTTGTCGATCGGGAAAATCGAGGGAAAATACTTCGACCTCGGAGTCGTCGTTCAGGATGATCTGGTCGAAGGGCCGCCCCTCTAACAGCTTATGCTGTGCAAAAGCGACCTGCACGAAGGCCAATACCAGCAGCAGTCCCAGCGCTGCCTGCCAGGAAGGCAGAGGTTGCCGATTTGGAATTGGACGGTTCATGGTTGCTCCACTTCAAGAAGCGTTCCGTCGTGTGCCGCGACGAGATACCGCTTTTCAAACGGTACCAGGCCGGTGGCTAACGGTTGGCCCAGATCACGTTCACCCAGGATGGTGCCAGTGGCAAGGTCGATCGCCTGGATGATCCCCTTCTTGAGCGAGAGGAGGAGGGTCCGGTCGGTTTCCAACGGCGGGCCAGCCAATTCTCCGTCATGAAGAGGTACCTGCCATTTTACCTCACCGTTGGCAGTAAGGCAGTAAAGTTGATTGTCACTGGTGGCGAGCAGCAACTGGTCGGCCGTAGCATAGGGTCCCCAGGCGATGTTTCCCGAAAGTTTGACCTCCCGGGCAACTTTCAGTGTGGAAAGTTCGAATGCCGCCAGTCGCCGGTCGCTCGTACCAATCCACGCGTGATTACCTGCGATCGCAATTCGGGTCGACAGTGGCAGCGCACCAATGGATGCCGACTGGATGGCTTCGAGGGTTGGCTGGGCTCCGTCGGTCAGCTGCAATTGATAGATCATTTCGGTGCCGTCGCACAGCACGCATTGCTCACTGGGACCTTCAGGGGTACCGACCGGCAACCAGGAAATCGTCTGGCGAGGTTGCAGGCGTGGTTGGAAGGCAGCTATTTCCCGGTTGCCGTGTGCCGGGTCGCAATACAGCACCTGGCCAATTTTTAACGGAACGACGAATCCACTCCCCAGCCGGGCTGGAGAAGTTGCCAGCGGATGACTCATCTTGACCCAACGTGCCGGCGGTCCGCCCTGGTCATACGTGACCAGCCAGGGA